>Ga0226835_1000185_pt1 | contig 106070 bp, 87 predicted proteins | sample LAC_MetaG_1_FD_163627 | JGI IMG/M metagenome (GOLD analysis project Ga0226835, IMG submission 163627) | Anaerobic ammonium oxidizing microbial communities from anammox membrane bioreactor (MBR) in UC Berkley, California, United States -... | ecosystem: Engineered > Bioreactor > Anaerobic >... | reverse complement strand
GCCTGGTGCGCGGCGAACTGGACTGGATCGTGATGCGCGCGCTCGAGAAGGACCGCACCCGCCGCTACGAGACGGCGTCCGCGCTGGCGGCGGACGTGGAACGCTACCTGCGCGACGAGCCGGTCGACGCCGGCCCACCTTCCGCCGCGTACCGCGTGCGCAAGGCGCTGCGCCGCCACCGCACGGCCGCCGCGGCTGCCGCTGTTGTCGCCGCCACGCTCCTCGTAGCCGCCGGCGTGTCGGTGGCGTTCGGCATCGAGGCGACGCACCAGCGCCGCGAGGCCGAGAGGCACCTGCGCGACGTGTCCGACATCGCCTCGTTCCAGAGCCGGATGCTCAGCGACCTCGACCCCGCCGACATGGCGGGCGCACTTGCGGACTCGCTCGCGGCCGATGTCGCGCTCGCGCTCGAACTCGGCCTCGGCGACGCTCCATCCGACGCTTCGGCGGACGCCTTCGACGACTATCTCCAACTCGCCAACCCCACGAACGCAGCCCTCACGATGCTCGACGAGCACCTGCTGCGTCCGGCCGAGCGCGCCGCCGAGCGGGAGTTCTCGGATCGGCCGCTTGTGCTGGCCCGGCTGTTGGGCACCATCGCGGACAGTTACGTCACCCTCGGCCTGCCGCATCGAGCGGAACGCCCCCGCGCCCGGTCATTGGAACTGCTGCGGGCCGAGGTGGGCGAAGCAGCCGATCTCACCCTGATCGCGCGGAACAACGAGGCTGTGATGCTCGCTCAACTCGGCCGTTTCGACGAGGCTGAGCGGGCGTTCCTCGCTGTTCGGGCGGCCCGCCTCGCGGTGTTGCCCGCCGAACATCCGGACGCGATCCGCCCGCTCATCGGACTCGCCGACGCGGCGTTCGAGATGGGACGCATCGACGAAGCCGAGGCCCGATACCGACAAGCCCTCGACGGCTTCCGCGCGTCGCTCGGCCCCGATGCGGCCGAGACTCTCGCCGCGATGCACTCTCTCGGCAGTTTCCTGGGCCAGATCGGGCGCATGGGCGACGCCGAGCCGCTCCTGCGAGGCGCGTTCGAGGGCCGCCGACGCACCCTCGGGCCAGAGCACCCGGACACGCTCGACACGGCGAGCAGTCTCGGGGCGTTCTTCCACGTCACGGGCCGATTCGACGAGGGTGAAGCCCTGCTGAGGGAGAGCCTCGCGATCCGCCGACGGCTGCACGGCGACCAACACCCGTCGACGATCACCACCATGAACAATCTGGCGTCACTTCTGGCCGACATGCCCGGCAACGAGAACGAGTGCCACACGCTGCTCCGTCTCGTGCTCGACACGAATCTCGGCCTGCACGGTCCGGTTCACCCGGACTCGCTCATCGCTCTGAGCAATCTCGGCACCTTTCACGCGTACAGGCGTGAGAACGAACTGGCCGAGCCGCTCATGCGCCAGGTCTGGATCGGGAGCGACGCCCTCCTCGGGCCGGAGCACCCGGACTCCATCATCTCCCGCGGCATGTACAGCAGCGTGCTCCGAACGATGGGGCGCCATGACGAAGCCCTCGATCACCTCAACGCTTCCCTCGCCCTCGCCGAGCGGCACCTCCCACCCGGCCACCTCTACCGTCCCGTGCTGATGGTGATGCTGGGCAAGTCGCACCTGGCCGCACGAGACCCTGCGGCGGCGGCGCCCGTGCTCCTCGCCGCGGCCACCGCCCTCGAGGACCTGCTCGGGCCGACCGCCGGTTCCTTCCTGGACGCCGCCGACGCCCTCGCCGACGCCTACGAGCTCCTCGACGCCATCGAGCCGGGCCGGGGCCACGCCGAAGCAGCCGCACGCTGGCGGGCACGCCTCGGCGGCTGAACCCCCATGCCCATTGTCGCACCGCGGAGTCACCCGTCGCTTTGGGTGCGGGACACGCCGCCCGCCGCCCGTCCCGCGGCCGTCGCGAGGGGTACACGATGAGCCAGAGAGCCGACCAATTCTTCGAAAGCCTCGAATCTCGCACCCTGCTCGCCGTCTTCACGGTGGACACGCTTGCCGACGTGGTTGACGGCGACTACGGCGCGGGCAAGCTCAGCCTGCGCGAGGCGATCCAACTGGCCAACGCCACCGAGTCGCGCGACGAGATCCACTTCGCCGAGAGCATCCACGGCGGGACCATCACGCTCCTGCTCGGCAAGTTGGAGATCACCGAAGACCTCGACATCATCGGCCCCGGCCCGGACAAGATGACGATCAACGCCGGCGGACTCTCACGCATCTTCTCCGTGGACATCGGAACATCCGAGGACATACGAGACGTGCGGTTCGAGGGGATGACGCTCACGGGCGGCAGGGACGAGTTCGGCGGGGCGATCCACTCCAAGGAGAACTTGGAGATCCGCGACGCCGTCATCACCGGCAACGAGGCGACCTCAGGTCAAGGCGGCGGCGGCATCGACGTCAGGGACGCCACCCTCACGATCGCCAATAGCGTGATCTCGGCGAACAGCGCTCCCATGGGGCAAGGCGCGGGAGTGCAAGCCGGAGCCGTTTCTGTCGTGAACTCCACATTCACCGGCAACGCCGCTAAGGGTGCGGGCGGCGCCATCCACTCGTCCGGAGGTGATGGGTTCTCGTCCGGAGGTCATGGGCCGGTCGTCATCATCGACTCGGAGTTCTCGGGCAACTCGGCCGGTATGGGGAGCGCACTCGCTGTGAGTCTAACAACGGGCCCGATGAGCATCACCGGCTCCAGTTTCACAGACAACAAATCGCGTGGAGGATCACTCGGCGCGGCCGTCGCGGTGCTCGTAGTCAACACACACACAACGCTCACGATCGCGGACTCGGAGTTCCTGAGAAACGAGAATGGAGCGCTGGCGACGGACGGCTTCGGATGGACCGGGGGTATCGTAATTCACAACTGCGTGTTCAAGGACAACACATCGCCGAACATGCACTACGGCGCAATCGCCCTTGGCGGCCCTCACGCCGAGATCACGGACTGCGTGTTCGACGGCAACAGCGCCATGGCAGGCGGGACTGGCAGGGGAGCCGGAGCGATCGCCGCTGCCACCAACGGCCTGACGATCAGCAACTCCGTCGTCAGCAACAATACCACCACCGGCTCCTTCGCCAGCGCCGCGGTTGTCATACACGACACCTTCTCCGGCCCTGCGTCCATCATCGACTCCCAACTGACCGGCAACACCGGAGAAACAGCCGGCGCCATCTTCTTCTCCGCGCAGTGGGCGAGCGAAGCCTCTCTGCTCATCGATGGCTCGACCATCAGCGGCAACACAAGCGCCAGCGGGACCCATGGCGCGGTGTACGTTCAGCCCCATAACGACATCCAGCCCTATCAGGTCACGGTTCGCGACTCCTTCGTTTCCGACAACACCGGCGGCGGACTGAACCTCTGGGGTCACACCCTGATCGAGCGCTCCAGAATCAGCGGCAATGTCGGGACGGGCTGGGGCGGCGGCATGTACCACTACGGCAACGTCGGATCGCTGGAGATCGTTGACTCGCGATTCGATTCCAACGAAGGGGAGTCCGGCGGCGGACTCGCTGCCCTGAGCCTAAGCACCATCATCCGAAACTCCCTCTTCGTGAGCAACATCGCGACGGGCCAAGGGGGCGGCCTGTTCATCAGTCCCACCCACAACGGCACGGCCATCATCACCAACACGACAATCACCGGCAATCGGGCGGGGACGAACGGCGGCGGCCTGCAAGTCGCGCGTACGACCATCGCCAACTCCACGATCGTCCACAACGTTGCCGACACTTCCGACCACGGCGGATTCAGAGGAGGCGGCTTGTACTCCGCCACCTACAGCGGCCAGGAGAACGAGGTCCGCATCTACTCCTCCATTGTCGCCCACAACACGCGCACAAACGCCGCAATCGACGATCAGATCGGCGGGTCGGAGCCGACCGATTCCAGCCATAACCTCATCGGCGGCGACCCCATGCTCGCTCCCCTGGCCGACTACGGCGGCCCGACACACACCTACGCCCTCCTCGCCGGCAGCCCCGCCATCGACGCCGGCGCGAACCCCCAGAACCTCGGCACCGACGCCCGCGGCAAGGCACGCGTCTTCGGCTCCGCCGCCGACGCCGGCGCGTTCGAGTTCAACGGCCCCCCGTCCATCGCCACCCTCGTCCCCTCCAAGGAACTCCTCTCGCAGTCCGAGCAGTTCACGCTCACCGCGACCATCACCGATCCCGGCGACGCCCCCATTGTCGCGGTACGCTTCTACCACGATGCCAATCGCGACGGCATCCCCGACGACGGCGAACTGATCGCGACCGACTCCGACGCCGCGGAGGGCTGGTCGGCGACGGTCGGACCGTTCCCCTCAGCAGGCTCGCTCGAGTCCTTCATCGCCGTCGCCGTCAACGCCCTCGGTTACGAGAGCGAGCCGTTCGCCGCCGACGCCGCCTTCGACGCGAACAACACCAGGCCATCGGTCGACTCCCTCGTCGTGTCCTCCGGCGTCGTCGAGCGCGGCCGTGCGTTCACCATCACCGCTGGGGCGACCGATCCCGACGGCGCGGTTGCGCAGGTCCGCTTCACCGCTCTCTTTGACCTCAACGGCGACGGCCTCATCAACGACGACGACACCATCATCGACGCCGACGGCTCCAACGGCTTCTCCGCCGTCATCAGTGCGGCCGCGTCGCGCCGCATCCCGGCGGACGGCGTGGCACGGTTCCGCGTCGTCGCCGTCGACGCCCTCGGCGCGGAGAGCGAGCCGGCCACCTTCGCGTTCGACTCACTGCTCTCGCGCTTCGTCGCCGACGGCTTCCGCATGAACGCCTCCTCCGACGCCGGGAACGTCCACCGCATCGTGGGCGTGAATCTCGACGGCCGTCTCGTCGTCTTCGAGCCGTTCGAGTCCGGTTGGATCGTCCGCGACGCGGCGCCGGGCCTGCAGGCAGGCTTCGTCGGTCCGTCCACGACGTGGACCGATCCGAAGGACGGCCTGTCCTACGCCGCCGCCGTCACGCCGGACGGTCTCATGCTCCTCCAACGCTCCGGCGACGGCCAATGGACCGTCCGCAACCTGAGCGATGAACTCGCCGGATCGCTCACCCCTCTGACCGCCTTGACGCACTTCGTCTCGACCGATGGCCTTGTGGTCATGGCGGGGATCACGGCCGACGGCAGGATCGTCGCCTTCCGGCAGACCGGCTCGGCGAGCGGCGCCGGTTTCGAATGGACCTTCATCAACATCTCGGACGATCACCTCGCCCCGCAGGGCATGTCCACGCCCGCGCTCTCCGAGCTGATCGCCTACGTCCCGGCGTGGAACGCATGGCACCTCGCCGGCATCGACGCCGACGGCAACATCCAGTCCATCTGGATCATGCCGGGCGCGTTCGACCTGTGGCGCGTGGACAACCTCTCCGAGATCACGGGTGCGCCCCTCATCGCGGGCCAGCTCGCCGTCACCCTCACCTCCTGGCAGGGCATCAACCTCGCCGGGCTTGACGCCGAAGGCCGGCTCATGGTGACTTGGTGGGTTCCGGAGTTCAGCGGCGACTGGCTGACCAACGACCTGACCGACAGCGCCGCCGGACCCATCCTGGTCGCCGGACAGATCAGCGGCTACACCACCCCCTGGGGCGGCCTGAACTACGCCGGCATCGACACGAACGGCGACCTCACCGTCTACTGGTGGACGCCCACACTCGACGCCTGGGTCGCCTCCCCCCTCATCGAGGGCGAGGTCCACGCACGCCCTGTCGGAAGGCTTACTACGCACGCATCGCAAGCCGGCACGCTCAACATCAGCGGCGTCGGTCAGGCCAATGACGTCATCCGTGTCCACTGGCAACCCGGCATGGACGGCTGGCTTGCTGAGAACCTCAGCGAGATCGCCGCTCACGCCTGAACGTGGGGTGGCGGGCGGCGAACGAGGCGAGCACGCCCCGGCAACGGATGCCGGGGCTGTTCGCTTCCGGTCGAACTCGGACCCAGCGGCTGCCTCCCCCCGGACCTCCGTCGGTATCGTCTCCTGCCACGACCACAGGAGGCCTCCGAATGCCCCGATACGCAGCCGCGGCCGTCGCGTTCGCCCTCGCCTTCGTTGCCTCCGCCCAGGACCGTCTCGACCTGCACTGGCGATGGGTCGAGGGTCGCTCGTTGACCTACCGAGTCGTCGAGGAGATGGACCAGTCCATTGCCGCCGATCAGTCCTCGGCGTTGAAGTGGGTCCGGCGGCTCCGGTACCGCGAAGACGTCCGGCGCGTCGATGGCCGCGGCGTGGCAACGATCGAGCGCACCTACGAGGCCGTCGCCGTCGATGTGACGCGCGACGCCAGACGCGTCGAGTACGACTCCGACCGCCCGGGAACGCACGCGGCCGCGTCGGACCCGCTCGTCGCGCCCTTCGCTGCCCTCCTCGGCAAGACGATCAGTTTCGACGTTGACGCGGAAGGGCGAGTCCTCGCTGTCCGCGGCGTGAACGAGCTGATGAAGTCCGTCACCTCTCCGCTCACCGGCGGCATTCTCGACGCCCAGATCGACGCCTTCAACGCGACGCTGACCGACGAGTCCCTGCGCCAGCAGATCGAGCAGTCCCTGCGGCTGGTGCCCGCGCGGGCGGTCCGCACCGGCGAGTCGTGGGAGACGACCATCCGGCAACCGATGCCCGTCGTCGGCGTGGTCGAGTCCCGCTCGCGCCACACGCTCCGCGACACGGCCCGCCACGCCGCCCGCCAATGCGCCCGCATCGACACGACCGGCACGCTCACCCTCGTGCGGCCGGAAGCGGACGACCTCTCTCGCCTGCTCGAAGGACTCGTGCAGGTCCGCCTCAGCGACTCGCGCCTCGCGGGCGAAACCCTCTTCGACCACGCCGACGGGTGCATCGTCCGCTCGGAGATGTCGATGGACTCGGACTGGTCGGTCTCGATGCCGGACCTCACCGACCCAGCCAAACGGGTCGAGCAGACCCAGCGACTCCGCCAGAAGGCCACACTCGAACTCGTCAGCGGCGGTTGAGGGCGGCTCCTGTGCTGCTCGCGGTATCCTCCCGCCATGCCAGCGCCCTCCGTCGCCGACCGTCTCGCCCCATTCGGCACCACCATCTTCGCCGAGATGACGGCCCTTGCCGTCCGCCACAACGCCATCAATCTCTCGCAGGGCTTCCCCGACTTCGACGGGCCGGAGTTCGTCAAGGACGCCGCCAAGGCCGCCATCGACGCCGGGCACAACCAGTACGCCCGCACGATCGGGGTCCCGCCCCTCAACGAGGCCATCGCCGAGTGGTACCGGCGCGGCGGTGGGCGGTCGGTCGATCCCACCACCGAGGTCACGGTCACGAGCGGCTGCACCGAGGCGCTGGCCGCGTGCTTCCTCGGGCTGCTCAACCCGGGCGACGAGGTCATCCTCTTCGAGCCGTACTACGACTCGTACCGCGCCGGCGTCTCGCTGGCCGGCGGCGTCCCGCGATTCGTCACGCTCCTGCCCGGCCCGGACGGGCGGTTCGCGTTCGATGAGGACGAACTGAGCGGGGCCTTCACCCCGCGCACCCGAGTGCTCGTCCTCAACACGCCCCACAACCCGACGGGCAAGGTCTTCACGCGCGGCGAACTCGCGCTGATCGCATCGCTCTGCGAGCGCCACGGCGTTGTCGTGATCTCGGACGAGGTGTACGAGCGCCTGACCTTCGACCCCGACCGGGCGCATCTCTCCATCGCGTCGCTCCCCGGCATGGAGGTCCGAACGATTGTCTGCTCGAGCCTCGGCAAGACTTTCAGCCTGACCGGCTGGAAGATCGGCTGGGCCATCGCGCCGCCGCACTTGGCCGCGGGTGTGCGGGCGGCCCACCAGTTCCTGACCTTCGCCACCGCCACACCCCTCCAGCACGGCGCGGCCGCCGCGCTCACAGATCCACGGTGCGAGCCGTACATCCGGGGCCTCGTCGGGGACTACCGGGCACGGCGTGATTTTCTCGCCGACGCGCTCGACTCGCTCGGCTTCCGCGTCCTCCGCCCCGACGGCACGTACTTCATCATGGCCGACCACACGCCCGTCAGCGAGCGTCTCGGCCTCGCCGACGACGTGGCGTTCTGCCGCCACCTCACGGCCGAAGTCGGCGTCGCGGCCATCCCGCCCAGCGTCTTCTACGAGACCAAAGCCCACGGCCGCCCGCTCGTCCGCTTCGCCTTCTGCAAGCGGCAGGAAACGCTCGACGAAGCGGTGAGGAGGATGCGCGAAGCCCTCTCTTGACCGACGCCTCGGATCGCGCCGCGTTACTCTGACACCATGATCTCCACACTCGGCCTCCGAATCAGCGCGGCCTTCCGTCGCACCGCGCCCGACCCGTTCGTCCTCGCCATCCTGCTCACGCTCGTGACCTTCGTGCTGGCCCTCGCCCGCACGCCGACAACGTTCTCCGGGGCGGTCTCGCTCTGGGCAGGCCCGGAGGGCGTCTGGTCCGCGGGGATGCTCCGCTTCGCGATGCAGATGTGCCTCATCCTCATCACCGGCCACGCTCTCGCAAGCAGCCCGCCCGTCTCGCGCCTGCTCGACCGGCTCGCCGCCGCGCCGCGTTCCGCGCCGCAGGCGGTCGCCCTGGTCGCGCTCGTCGCCGCCTCGCTCGGCGTCCTGAACTGGGGGCTGGGCCTCATCGCCGGCGCATTGATGGCGCGCCGCGTCGGCGCGGCCATGGAGCGGCGCGCCGTACCCGTCCACTACCCGCTCCTCGCCGCGGCCGGCTACGTCGGCCTGCTCGTCTGGCACGGCGGCTTCTCCGGCAGCGCGCCGCTGAAGGTCACGCAGCCGTCCGAAATCCGCGACATCTTCGGCGACAGCGCGCCCTTCGAAGCGCTCCCCCTCACAGCCACGATCCTCAGCCCGATGAACCTGCTCGTCACCGGCGGCCTGCTCCTCATCGCGCCCGCGCTTCTCGCCCTCATGTCCCCGCGTCGCGCGGAAGACGTGGAGCAGGCCTCGCGCTTCGTCGCCGCTGCGCCGGACGAACCGCCCCCCCCCGAGCGCGACAAGCCCCTCATTCCGCGACTTCTGGAGGACTCACCCGTCGTCACCGTCGCCCTCGTTGCCCTGATCGGGTGGTGGGCGTGGGGCTACTACCTTCCCAGCACCGACCCGGCGACCGGCGGGCGCCCTCCCTCCGGCATCACGCAGTTGACGCCCGACACTGTCAACATGACCATGCTCATGCTCGGCCTGCTGCTGCACGGCACGCCCCGGCGCTATGTCCGTGCCGTCGAGCAGGCGGCCTCCGGCTGCGCGGGCATCATCCTCCAGTTCCCCCTCTACGCCGGGATCATGGGCCTGATGGCCGGCTCGGGATTGACCGCGCAGATGGCGAGCGCCATCGCGGACACGTCCAGCCCGACGACGCTTCCCCTCTTCACGTTCGTGAGCGCGGGGGTGGTGAATCTGTTCGTGCCCTCCGGCGGCGGGCAGTGGGCCGTGCAGGGGCCGATCGCCATGCACGCCGCGGCGGACGCGGGCGTCAACCCCGCGAAGATGGTGATGGCGGTCGCGTATGGGGACCAACTGACCAACATGCTTCAGCCGTTCTGGGCCTTGCCGCTCCTCGCGATCACGGGCGTCAAGGCCCGCGATATCGTGGGCTACACGGCCATCGTCATGGTTGTGGCTGCGGCGTGGATGGCGGCGGGCCTGCTGCTGTTCTGACCTCGACCGGACCCGCGATCACGCCCCGGTGGTACGCGATGACGTAGGCCCAGTTCGCGGCGAACGCGACGCCGACAAGGCACCACGCCACCCGACGCCCGCCGCGCCCAATCCCCAGTTCCACCCGCCGACCGAGGCCGACCCGCAGCACACCGATCCCCGCGAGCGCCACGCCGCCGATCGTCATGAACGGGTTGTACCGCAATGCGTCGATCGCATCGCCTCGGGCAAGGGCGAACGCGGCACGAGTCGAGCCGCAGGTCGCGCACGGCACGCCGGTGACTCGACGCATGGTGCAGGTGATGGGCGCATCGACGCCCCGCGGGCGAAACACCTCGATCGCCAGCACGCCTGCGCCCCACAGGACGACGATCGCCACAACCCACCATGGGATCGGCGGAAGGCGATCCGACCTGACGAGCCGGGGTCTCACGCCTGCCTCACGGACCACCCGCGCCCCCGGACGCGGCAGCGCCGGCGGCCGCCAGCCCAACGCCCAGGATGATCACGAAGATGACGTACAGCATCAACAGAGCGAAGCTGAGTGCGAGCAGGATGGATGAGATGATCCCGCAGATCATGCCGGCCTGCGTCAGTCCACGGCCCTCGCGGTCCATCGCTCCTGCATCGATGCGCTTCAGGTCGCCCTTGCCCATGATCCACGCGAACGGGCCGAGAATGGCGCAGACGACAAGGCTGAGTATGCCGAGAACAAGGATCAAGACGCCCCGGTGCGGGGCGACCCCTTGCGCGTACATCGGTGGGGGTGCCTGGCTCACGATCGGTCTCCTGTTCCGCGGGCTTGCACGCCCGGGCGGTATGCTCGACAGAGTACCTTGTCGTCCCGCTCCCCGCCACGAGCGTTCATGCCTCACCCCCACCCGTCATCCGATCCCCTCCAAGCCCACGCCGATGCACTGGTGGGAGCGGTCCTCCGTGCCTGCGATCCCGCACGCCTTGTTCGGGAGCGTGGGCAGAACGATTTCGTGACAGGAGGTCCCGTGGTCGCGGTCGCGGCCGGCAAGGCCGCGCCTGCCATGGCCATCGCAGCGGTCGAGCGTCTCCCCTCGCCCCCTCTCGCGGCCGTCGTCGTCCATCCGCCGGGTGTGCCGGGCGTCGAGCGGCTCGGTCGGCTCGCGGTCGAATCGATCGAGGCGGATCATCCGGTGCCGACGGCGCGGAACCTGGCCGCGTCGCAGCGCGTGGTTCGCCTCGGCGAGTCGGTGCCTGATGACGGCACGCTGCTGGTGCTGCTGTCCGGTGGAGCCTCCGCGTTGCTCACGCTGCCCGCGGAGGGGTTGGCCCTTGATGATCTGGCAACCGTCACGCAAGCCCTGCTTCGCGCCGGCGCGCCGATCGACGAACTGAACGCCGTCCGCAAGCACTGCGAGCGGCTCAAGGGCGGCGGGCTGGTGCGGCTGGCCTCGCCCCGGGCCGTTCACGCCCTCATCCTGTCGGACGTCGTCGGCGATCGGCTGGACGTCATCGGGTCCGGTCCGACCGCGCCGGACCCGACGACCTACGCCGATGCGCTCGCCGTGCTGGAGCGACGGGGGGCGCTCGGCGCTTCGCGGGCCGTCACCGACCATCTCCGGCGCGGTGCGGCCGGGCAACTGCCCGAGACGCTCAAGCCGGGCGACCCCGCGCTGGCGCTCGCGCGCAACACGATCATCGGCGGAAACGAGACCGCGCTCCGCGCCGCGGAGCATCAACTTGCCTCGGACGGTTTCAACATCATCGCCGTCGAGCGCGAGGTGGCGGGCGAGGCGGAGGAGATCGGTCGCACGCTGGCACGCCGCCTGCGGGCGATCCGCGAACCGGACCGGCCCGCCTGCATCCTGCTCGGCGGCGAGACGACCGTGACCGTGGGCGATGCGACCGGCGTTGGGGGGCGGAACCAGGAACTCGCGCTCGCGGCCGCGATCGAACTCGACGGCGACCCGAGCCTCGGCGTGCTCGCCTTCGCCACCGACGGGCGCGACGGCCCGACCGACGCGGCCGGGGCGTTCGTAACCGGCGCCACCGCCTCCGCCGCCCGTGAGCGCGGCCTTGACCCAGCGCTTGCGCTGCGGCAACACGACAGCAACACGATTCTCGGCGCGGCCGGCGCACTGATCCGAACCGGCCCCACAGGCACGAACATCAACGACGTAGCCGTCGGCTACGCTCTTCGCACCGGACCCGGAGGCTGACCCATGCGCACGATTGTCCGCTCGCTGGCCCTGCTGCTTGTGTGCTTCGCCTCGCTCGCCTGCCGCGGCCAGGGCGTCACGCCCGTCGCCGAGTGGATCGGCGAGGCGTTGGTCATCGGCGACGTGGGGCGGGGCGGGCGGTCCGCCGTGCATACCGACGCGGTCGAGGCGATGATCGTGCGCGGCGAGTGGAAGGCGCCGGCCGACGGCGACACGTTGACGCTCCCCGACGGCGCGGAGCGTCGCTGGGAACGTGTGGAGGCCGGTAACGACGGCTGGATCTCCAACGGTGCCCTGCGCAACGGGTACGCGCGCCTGAACGTGCGCACGATGCACGGCGGGCTGTTCATCCTCGAAGCCTCCGGGCACAGCATGGTGTACGTCAACGGCCAGCCGCGCGCGGGCGACCCGTACCAGACGGGCTACGTCCGCGTGCCCATCGCGCTGCGCCCGGGCGACAACGAGTTGCTCTTCGTGTGCGCGCGCGGACGGCTGCGGGCGCGGGTTACGACGCCGCCGTCCAAGGTCTTCTTCGACACCGGCGATCTCACGCTGCCGTCGCTCGTGCAGGGCGATGCGTCGGTGCTGCACGCGGGGGTGATCGTCGTCAATGCCGACCGAATCGCCGCCCGCGAGTTGACCGTTCGGACCCTTGCGCTCGCGTCGGACGACACTCCTCTTGCCGAGCTTCACTCGGACGTCGGCGTCCTCTGGCCTCACTCGATGCGGAAGGTTCCGATCGAGCTGCCGGCGGTGCTCGACACGAGCCTGATCGATCGGAGCGTGCGCTATCGGCTCACGCTGGAGAACTCTCAGGACCAGGTCCTCGCGACGGCGGAGATCACGCTCGACGTTCGCTCGCCGGATGAGCAGCACGACCGCACGTTCATCAGCGCGATCGATGGGAGCGTGCAGTACTACTCGGTGCGTCCTGGCCGCATCGCGGAGGGGGTCGCGCCCGGGCTGATCCTCACGCTGCACGGCGCGAGCGTCGAGGCGCGGGGGCAGGCGGCGTGCTATGGGCCGAAGGAGTGGGCGCATGTGGTCGCGCCGACGAATCGGCGCCCGTACGGGTTTGACTGGGAGGATTGGGGTCGGCTCGACGCGATGGAAGTCCTCGGCAACGCCTCCGCTCGTCTCGGCACGGACCCGCGGCGCACGATCGTCACCGGCCATTCGATGGGAGGGCACGGCACGTGGCACCTCGGGGTCACGTTCCCCGGCCGCTGGGCGGCGATCGGGCCGAGCGCGGGGTGGGTGAGTTTCTGGTCGTACACCGGCGCGGCACGGTACGACTCGGCCGAAGGCGTCGAGGCGATCCTGATGCGCGCCACCAGTCCGAGCGACACACTCGCGTTGAAGCGCAACCTCGACGGGCTGGGCGTGTACGTGCTGCACGGCGACGCGGACGACAACGTTCCCGTCGAGCAGGCGCGCACGATGCGACGCGAAGTGGGGGAATGGCACGAGGATTTCGAGTACCACGAGCAGCCCGGCGCTGGGCACTGGTGGGGGAACGAGTGCGTGGACTGGGAGCCGATGGTCGAGTTCTTCAGGGAACGCGCCCGCGAGGCGACGCCGGCGCACGTGTCGTTCGCGACAGCCAGCCCGGGAGTCTCGGCGACGCGCGACTGGGTGACGGTCGAGCAGCAGGCCGAGTGCATGAAGATCAGCCGCGTGGAAGCGGCGATGGACGCCGGGGCGAGGCGGATCGTGGCCACGACGGAGAACGTGGCGCGCATGGCCCTTGACCTGGGCGCGATGGAGCCGGGGGGGGTGGTGTCGGTCGAGATGGACGGGCGCGTCATTGAGGGTGTTCCGTGGCCGGCGGACGGGACGCTGCGCGTGGCGCGCGACGGCGAGGGATGGTCGGTTGTGGGGCCGCTCGATTCGGGCGAGAAGGGGCCGCACCGGGCGGGGCCTTTCAAGGCTGCCTTTGACAGTCGGTTTGTCCTTGTTGTCGGCACGCTGGGCAGCGAGGCGGAGATGAACTGGGCCTTCGCGAAGGCGCGCTACGACGCCGAGACCTGGTGGTACCGTGGCAACGGATCGGTTGAGATCGTCCCGGATCGGTTCTTCGACCCCGGGGCGGACGTCGGCCGCAGCGTGATCGTGTACGGCAACGCCGAGACGGTGTCGTGCTGGGATGCGCTGCTGGGCGACGCGCCGGTGCGGGTCACGTCGTCGGAGGTGCGCGTGGGCGAGCGGGTCGTGAGCGGGGAGGACCTTGCCGTGCTGTTCTGCCGGCCGCGGCCTGGGAGCGAGCGAGCGATGGTCGGCGTCGTCTCCGGCACGGGGCTGGCGGGACGCAGACTGACGGACCGTCTGCCGTACTTCGTGTCTGGTGTGGGCTACCCGGACTGGATTGTGCTCGAATCGTCCATGCTGGAACGTGGTGTCGAGGGCGTGGTTGGCGCGGGGTACTTCGGGAACGGGTGGGAGGTTGATGAGGGGCAGAGCGCGTGGAGGTAGCGGAAGGGGTGGGGTGTGGATCGGCGGGAGCGTGTGTAGGCGCGACGGATGGTGGCACACGGTCACGAGAAGTGGCGAAGCGGCAAAGTGGCTGAGTGGCAGAGTGGGGGTAGGTGGGAGGAGATGCGGGCACCACCGTCGCGGGAGTGGGCGGAGCGGCGGGAGCGGGTGTAGGCGCGGTGGGTGGGTGTGATTGGAGCCGTCGGAGGATGGCGACGGCTGCACGGCGGCGCACGGCGGGGTCTTCGGCGGTGCGAGCGGTGTGGCTGAGGACTTCGATGGCTTCGCGGGCGGCGGCCTCCGCGGCGAGACGGCGTTGGTCGGCGAAGAGGGCGTCGATGGCGGCGTACGCGCGCCGGATGTGGGGTTGGCGGAACCAGAGCGCGATATCGACGCGGCTCAGGTTGTGCGCTTGCGCAATGGCGTCGAGGTCGGCGCCGGGGGTGAGGAGGGCGTTGAGGAGCGATTCGTCGAGGGTGGAAAGGTCCGGGTCGGGGGGAAGGTCGATCTGAAGCGAGGCATCGGGGCAGCGAGGCATCGGGGCATCAAGGGCGGGGGCAGAACTGGCGGGAGTGCGGTCCACGCCTACAGGATCGCGAGTGAATCGCGGGATGCAAGGGGTCGTGCGCGCATGTCGGCGATTCCGCGCACACAGCGTGTCGATCGGGGTCAGCATCGGGTGGATTGTCGAGAGGCACGGCCGCCCGACGGCCTGCGTTCATGGCGATCCCGGGCCGAGATTGCGTCGGGGAGGATCGGGGTCATGGGTGGGGGGAGGGTCGGCGGTTGCGTCGTCGCGCGGCGAGCCGGGTGGGCGGTTGAGGAGGCGCAGTTGGAAGTCGTGGATGAGGTCGCGGTAGTGATCTCCCCCGATGCCGTGGCGGAACTGCGGGTAGAGCATGATCTCGAAGGGGCGGTTGGCCACTTGCAGCGCCTTGGCCAGGCGGGTGGCGTTCTGCATGTGGACGTTGTCGTCCATGGTGCCGTGCAGGATGAGCAGGCGGCCGTGCAGGTTCTTTGCGGCCTTCACGGCGGAGGTCGCGTCGTAACCGTCGGGGTTCTCCTGAGGGGTGTCCATGTAGCGCTCGGTGTAGATGGTGTCGTAGTCGCGCCAGTCGGTGACGGGCGCGCCGGCGATGCCCGCGGCGAAGAGGTCGCAGTTCGTCATGGCGTAGGCGGTGATGAACCCGCCGTAGGAGTGGCCGGACATGCCGATGCGTGAGCCGTCGATGCCGGGCTGCTGCTTGAGCCAGGTGATCGCGTCCACGATGTCCTCGAGTTCGGGGACGCCGAGGCGGCGGTAGGCGGTCCACGCGCTGACCGCGCCCTTGCCGCTGGCGGAGTAGGGGTCGGCGCGGAAGACGACGAAGCCGAGGTTGGCGAGCATGTGGTCGGGCGCGTTGCCGCGGGACCAGCCGGCGCGGACGGTGGGTGCGTGTGGGCCGGCGTAGGTCGTGAACCAGACGGGGTGCGGCCGGGCGGGGTCGAAGTCGGGCGGATAGAGGATGGTGGCGTCAAGGGTCGGTCCACGGCGCGACGGGATGCGGGCTCGCTCGAAGCGGCCGAGGCGCCACTCGTCGAGGTCGGGTACGGGGTTGGTGTCCAGCATGCGGATGAGCGTGCCGTCGTCGGCGCGGACCGCGACCTGCGTCGGTTGTTCGTCGTCCGACCACGAATCGACGAACAGCGTGCCGGCTGGATTGACTGAGACGCGGTGGGTGCCGGGCGTGGTCGTCAGTCGTTGAAGCCCCGAACCGTCGAGGTTGACGCGATAGAGGTTGTTGGTGAGGTGATCGTCCTCGGGCGTGGAGGCGGTGAAGGAGAGCATGGAGTTCATTTCGTCGAGGAGTTCGACGCCGCGGACTTCGTAGCCGTCCGGGGTGACGGGCTTGAGGAGCGTGCCGTCGCGTGCGTAGTGGTAGAGCCGCTTCCATCCGGTGCGTTCGGAGTCGAGGAGGAACGAGCCGTCCTTGAGGAAGCGAGGCGTCCAGGGGGCTTCGATCCAGGCCTCGGTCGAGTCGCGGAAGAGCACGGCGAACGCGCCGGCGCTGGGATCGACGGTGCAGAAGTCGAGCCAGCGCTGGGCGCGGTCCTGCACGAAGAAGTACGCGGTGCGGGAGTCGGGCCACCAGCCCACGCCCGTGATGATGAACGAGCCTGCGGTGTAGCGGGACAGGTCGGCGAAGCGCGGCGTGCCGCCCGCGACGGCCACGATCCCGACGCGCACCTCCGGGTTCGGGCGGCCCGGCTTGGGGTAGGTCGACGCCTCGATGCGTTGCGGCTCGGGCACGTCGTCCACGATGGTGAACGTGTCCACCATCGAGGTGTCGGTCTCGAAGAACGCGATGCGCGAGGAATCCGGGGACCACCAGTAGGTGCGCCACGAGCGGGCGAAGACCTCCTCGAAATAGACCCAGTCGGCCTTGCCGTTGAGCAGGCGTTCCGCGCCGGTCGTGGTCAGGCGGCGTTCCGTGGCGGTGTCCACATCGACGACGAAGAGGTCGTTGTCGCGGACGAAGGCGACGAATCGGCCGTCGGGGCTGAACGAGGCGAGTTCCTCGCGGCCGGGCGTCGCGGTCAGTCGGCGGGCGGCCGAGCCGTCGAGGCGGGCGTAGTAGAGATCGTCGCCGTGCTCGAAGAAACCCGCGGCCGGGTCGGCCGTCGTCTGCGCGAAGGCGGAACGGTCCGCGATGCGGCGGGCGGTCGCTTCGTCGATCGTCGGCAATGCGGCGAGGGCGGCGCGCAAGGCGGAGGAATCCTGCTGCGGCTGCGCGGTCGCGCGACCGGTGCGGGCGTTGACGGAGTAGCGGACGCCGTCCTTGGTCTGCGCGAAGCGCTCGTCGTCGATCCATTCGTTGATGCGCACGGGCGAGCCGTTGAGGTTCGGGCGTCTCCGGTCGCGGTAGACGCTGTCGAAGGTGATGGGCTTGTCGAACTCGCGGTCCTCGTCGGTGGGCGGCTGGTCGGAGCGCGTGAGGGGGACGGGGTCGAGCACTCGCAGGATGGGGTACGGCTCGTCGGGGGCGAGGTGGTCGTCGAGGAAGTTCCAGAGCGTGAGACCGTCCTCGCTCATGGGTTCGAGGAGCATCATCGCGAGCGGGCCGAGGGGCTGCGCGGTGCGGACCACGGCCGCGCCGGCGGCGATGCGCGGGGCGACGGCCTCGGGGGCTGTGGTGACGCGCGTCGTGCGGTGGCCCTGGAAGGGGCGCTCGGCTTGCTCGATCGTCTCGACGCGGAGCAGTTCGGCGTCAAGCTCGATGTCTTCGCGCAGTTCCTCGACCGTGACGCCGTGGCGCTTGAGATGCTCGATGACGGTGGTGTGCGCGGGCGGGATGAGGTAGGCCCACGGGCGGCGGACGGCGAGTTCGGCCTCGTAGCCGAGCCACAGTTCGCACTCGTAGTCGCGGGGTTGATCGGTGGCGACGCTGCGGCCGTCGCGCTCTTCCGTCTCGAACCCCTTGACCGTCGCGTTCTCGCCGAGCGGGACGGCCCGCGTCCGAACGGCGACCAGGTCGTCCTCCTTCGGGGATTCGCCCGCTCTGACCGCGCGGCGGTCCGCGTCGCGGAGCAACCGGATGATCTCGTCCTTGCGCCCGGCCGCGTCCTCGACGATGGCGCGGCAGAAGTCGAGCGTCGCGACCACCCGGTCTTTGAACGGCGCGTACGAGTACGCCTCTGTGAGGATGGCGATCCGGTTCCGCAGCCCGACGTAGTTCGTGCTGTAGCGAGGCTCGGCCGGGAACGAGGTCCACTTCGTGTGGTCGTCCTCGAAGTTGCCGTAGAAGAACGTCTCGTGCCCCTTCGTCTCGCGGAGCGTCGCGGTGATGCGCGGGAGCATCCCGTCGCGGACCCACCGGATCAGTTCGGCATCGCCGCTCGGGTGCTTGGGGCCTGAGTATGTCAGCACGTAGCGGTGCGCCGAGCCGTTGGTCGTGTGCGTGTCCACGAAGACGTGCGGGTCCCAGCGGCGCATGAAGCGGATGAGGGCCTGAGTCTCCGGCGCCTCGGCCTTCATGAAGTCGCGGTTCAGGTCGTACCCTTGCGCGTTGGGGCGAACGCCCATGCGCTCGGGGCCGGCCTGGCCGGGACGGTTGCCGGGTTCCATGCGTTCGTTGCCGTCGGCGTTGTAGATCGGCGCGATGCAGACGATGACGGACTTCAGGACGCCGGGGTTGTCGGCGAGGGCGAGTTCGCGGGCGAGTATCATCAGGGCTTCCTTGCCGCAGACCTCGCCGGCGTGGATGTTCCCGATGAGCAGCGCGACGACCTTGCCCGATGCGCGGGCCTTCTCCGGCGTCGTGATCGGCGGCTCGGCGACGATCAGCAGCGGCAGTTCGCGGCCCTCAACCGACCGGCCCAGTTCGGTGAGGTGAACCCGCGGCGACCGATCCGCCAGCCGCCGGGCGAGGTCCATGACGTCGGCGTGGGTCGCGGTCTGGGCATATCCCGTGCGTTCGGCCTTGGTGAGCAGATCGTCGGGCTGCGCGGGCGCGGGGGCGGCCAGCACGAGAGCCGTGAGCAGGACGATGAGGCGGTGCATGGCGTGCTCCTTCCGGGGTGCGGGGCGTGCTCAGGGTAGCGGAACGGCGGGTGTGGTACGCTGTTTGGCCCGGGCGGGCGGCCCGGCAGCGAGAGGAACCCCCGATGGCACGACCTGTCACGCTGTTCACCGGTCAGTGGGCCGATCTTGGCTTGGAGGAGATGGCCGCAAAGGCGGCGTCGTTCGGGTACGACGGGCTTGAGTTGGCGTGCTGGGGTGACCATTTCGACCCGGTTCGCGGGTCGAAGGACAGGGCCTACTGCGACGGGCGGCACGCGCTGCTGGCGGAGCACGGGCTGAAGTGCTGGGCGATCTCGAATCACCTGGCCGGGCAGGCCGTGTGCGACCTGATCGACGAGCGGCACAAGACCATCCTGCCCGCGCACGTCTGGGGCGACGGGGAGCCGGAGGGCGTGCGGGGCCGTGCCGCGGAGGAGATGAAAGCGACGGCGCGGGCGGCGGCGAACCTCGGGGTGAAGGTGGTGAACGGGTTCACAGGCTCGTCGATCTGGCACAAGCTGTATTTTTTCCCGCCGACGACGCAGCAGGACGTGGACGCGGGCTTTGACGATTTCGCCCGGCGGTGGGGGCCGATCCTGGACGTGTTCCAGGATGTCGGCGTGCGGTTCGCGCTCGAAGTGCATCCGAGCGAGATCGCGTACGACATCTACACGGCGGAGCGGGCGATCTCGTCGGTGGGGGGACACCCCGCGTTCGGGTTCAACTTCGACCCGAGCCACCTCGTCTGGCAGGGCGTGGACCCGGCGAAGTTTATCGACCGCTTCGCCGATCGCATCTTCCACGTCCACATGAAGGACGCGGCGACGACGCTCGACGGCCTGAGCGGCATCCTCGGGTCGCACCTGTCATTCGGCGATGCTCGGCGCGGGTGGGACTTCCGCTCTGTCGGGCGAGGCGACGTGAACTTCGAGGAAGTGATCCGTGCGCTGAACCGGGCCGGGTACACGGGGCCGCTGAGCGTGGAGTGGGAGGACAGCGGCATGGACCGCGAGCACGGGGCGCGCGAATCGTGCGAGTTCGTGCGGTCGCTGGACTTCACGCCGTCGGGCCGGGCGTTCGACGCGGCGTTCGAGGAATGATGTTGCCACAGATGGACACAGATGGACACAGATTGGGGGAAGGGGACCTGGCGCTGAACGCGATCACGGAGCGCATCATCGGGTGCGCATATCGGGTTCACAATGCTCTCGGCACGGGCTTTCTGGAAAAAGTCTATGAGAACGCACTCACTCACGAGTTGCGAAAGAGCGGTCTCGCTGTGGCGCAGCAGGTGTCGTGCGGTGTCGTGTACGATGGCGTAATTGTCGGAGAATACTTGGCGGATCTCGTAGTCGAAGGCAGGGTGCTCGTCGAACTGAAAGCGATTCGGGCGATTGACGACGCGCACACCGCGCAGTGCATCAACTACCTTGCGGCCACCGGGTTGCCTGTGTGTCTGTTGCTCAACTTCGGACGCAAGGTTGAAGTCAAGCGACTACGCCTGTGATTGGACGGTGATCAGCAATGCCATGTCATCCGTGTCCATCTGTGTGCATCTGTGGCTGAACTCCGCGGGAGCGATCAATGGCGTGTGGGAACGACAATCGGCGGCTTCGCATGGGGATGGTCGGGGGCGGGCAGGGCGCGTTCATCGGGGCGGTGCACCGCATGGCGGCGCGGCTGGACGGCGGGGTGGAGTTCGTTGCGGGCGCGCTGTCCTCGACGCCCGAGAAGGCGGTCGCGAGCGGGCGAGATCTGGGGCTGAGCGACCGGCGCAACTACGAGTCGTGGGAGGCGATGCTCGAAGGCGAGCGGGCGCTGCCCGATGGCGAGCGGATCGACTTCGTGAGCATCGTGACGCCGAATCACGTTCACTTCCCGGTGGCCCGGGCGTTCGTCGATGCGGGCTTCCATGTCGTGCTCGACAAGCCGATGGTGCACACGAGCGAGCAGGCCGCGGAACTGGGCGCGCTGGTCGAGAAGCGCAACGTGGTCTTCTGCGTGACGTACAACTACTCCGGCTACCCGCTCGTGAAACAAGCCCGTGAGATCGTGCGCTCGGGCGAGATCGGCGACGTGCGCAAGGTCGTCGTCGAGTACAACCAGGGCTGGCTCGCGGATCGGCTCGAGGCGACCGGCCAGAAGCAGGCCGACTGGCGGACGGACCCGGCGCGGTCCGGCCTCGGCGGCGCGATCGGCGACATCGGCTCGCACTGCGAGCAACTGGTCTCCTACGTCACCGGGCTGGAACTCACGGCCCTCTGCGCCGACCTCACCACGTTCGTCCCCGGCCGGATGCTCGACGACGACGCGAACGTGCTGCTCCGGTTCCGCGGCGGGGCGAAGGGCATCCTCTTCGCCTCGCAGGTCTGCGTCGGGAACGAGAACGACCTGCGCCTGCGCGTCTGGGGGACGAAGGGCGGCGTCGAGTGGCATCAGGAGGAGCCGAACGCCCTCGTCGTCAGGCGGCTCGGCAAGCCGGAGCAGGTGTACCGTCGTGGCAACGACTACCTTGGCGACGCCGCAAAGAGGACGACACGCCTGCCCTCGGGTCACCCCGAGGCCTTCATCGAGGCGTTCGCCAACGTCTACCGCGCGGCGTGCGAGGCCGTCCGCTCGGGCGCGGGAGCGAAAGGCGCGGCCCGGCACGATTTTCCCGGTGTCGAGGACGGCACGCGGGGCGTCCGGTTCATCGAGCGAACGGTTGAGAGCAGCAAGTCCGAGCAGAAGTGGGTCGCGTTTTAGGCAGCAATCAGAACGCGGAGGCGCGGAGGGAGCGGCGGAGATCCGGAGCGAGGAGTCTGGTCTGATGTACACACTCTGTCGTCGCGCCTCCGCGATGTCTTCGCGGCTTCACGTACATTCCTTCGTTGGAGACATGGCATGACCTGGCTCGCACGTACCGGCACCGTCCTGGCGATCACCCTATCGCAAGCCGCGCTCGGCCAGCACAATGCGCTCGCGGCAGAGGAGCGTGAGGCGGGCTGGACGCTTTTGTTCGATGGGACGACGCTCGACGGCTGGACGACGGGCGGCAACATCGAGGCCTGGGTCGTGAAGGACGGCGAGATCCACACCACCGGCAACAACGGCTGGTGGCTGCGGACGAAGCGGATGTACCGCGACTTCGAACTGAAACTCGACTTCCTCATCCCCCCCGGCGGCAACTCCGGCGTCGGCCTGCGAGGATCGAGCGTCCGCGACCCGGCCTTCACGGGCATGGAGGTCCAGATCTACGACACGCACGGCCAGGAGCCGGGGCTGTCGCACTGCGGCGCGGTCTACAACGCGATCGCCCCGGCGACGCAGGCGGTCCGGCCCCCGGGCGAGTGGAACACCTACCACATCCGCCTCGTCGGCGACACGCTGGACGTGTGGCTGAACGGCGAGCGCATCCACAACGGCCAGCAACTCGACGAGCGCGGCATCTTCCGCTCTCCCGATCAGCCGCTGCCGCTGCGCGACCGATTGCCGACCGGCTACGTCTCGCTCCAGGACCACGGCAATCCCGTGCGGTTCCGCAACATCAGGCTCCTCGACCTCTCGCCGGACCCCGATCCGGGCGACTTCGTGCCGTTGTTCAACAATCGTGACCTCGACGGCTGGTTCGCGAAGGGCACGGGGAAGTGGGGGGTCGAGGGCGGCACCCTCGTCGGACGCGACGGCGGCGGGCACCTGTACACGGAGCGAGTCTTCACGGACGTCGAGATCAGGGCGTTCGTGCGGGTCAACACGCGCGGCAACAGCGGCTTCTACCCGAGAGCGCTCCCCCCGCCCAATAACCCGGAGTCCTGGCCGATCGGCTATGAGGCCCAGATCGACAACCACGACCCGCGCAACTGGACCGGGTGCGTGTACGGGCGTGCGTGGCCGGAGGGCGGCTACCAGCGCACGCTCGTGACGCGCGACAACGCCTGGTTCGACTACCGCGTGCGGGTCGTCGGCAACCGCGTCCGGACCTGGATCAACGGCGTGCCGATGGTGGACGCCGAAGTCGAACCGTTCCCCCAAGGCCACGTCGCGTTGCAGACGCACCATCCGGGGAATGTCGTGGAGTGGCGCGACGTCCAGGCGCGCCAGGTCAAGGCGGAGTGAACGCAGGAACAGGGCGCGAGACGCGCGGTCACTGCAACATCGGCCGCACATACTCGGCCGCCGACCGCACGTCCTCCACCCGGCGGTCGCCCGATTCGCGCTCGATCACGAGGTTGCAGCGCAGGTCGGCGTCGCGATAGACGTAGAGGAAGTCGGGCCAGCGCACCGCGCCGTCGCCCAGGGGCGTCTCCGTGCCCCAGGTGCCGGGCGTGTCCGTCGGGCGGGCGTCCTTGAGGTGGAGCTGCGCAACGTGGGGCGAGAGCCGTGTGAACGCGGCGATCGGATCGCCCATGCCGTAGAGGATCATGTTGGCGGGGTCGAAGTTCACGCCGACGGGTGGGGGCGGGCCGCCCGGGCCGCCGTTGAGTTCGTCAAGAACGGAGAGCAGTGTGTCGGCGGTTTCCTGGCCGGTTTCGAGGGCGATGCGCACGCCGGTCGACCCGAAGACCTTCGCGAGCGTGCGGAGGCGGTCGAGCATCCGCTCTCGCTCCGGGTCGGCGGGGTCGTGCGGCAGGAAGCCGGCGTGGAACGTCACCAGGTCAATCCCCAGACGCCGGGCGAGGGCCGCGTTCGCCTCGGCCGCGGCCAGATTGTCGGGCCAGGTCTCGTCCGGGCGGACGCCTCCGGTGCGCCGGATGGTTTCGAGCGTCGAGTAGTCCTCGCCCTTCATGCCCATCATGCCGCTGACGACGGCGATGCCGGCGTCGCGGAGCGTGCGGCCGGTCTTGGCCTCGTCCCACTCGCCGCGGCGGATCGGATCGAGGGCGAGTTGCACGGCGTCCAGCCCGCAGGCCCGCACCTTGGCGGCCAGGTCCGCGGGGTCGGCGGGGCGCAGCGACCAGGAGCAGACGCCGAGGGGAGGGGGCGTCACACGGCGGTCTCCGACTGGTCGGGGGCGAGGGGGGTCTGTCCGATCTCCTTGGGGGACGCGGCGACGCGGTCATTGAAGAGGAAGAAGAACAACACCATCACACCCGCGGCGAAGAGACACGGGGCGAGCCAGATGTTCTTCCAGAGCACGCCCTCGTCGGTTGAGTTCTCGAGGACAAGCCCGAAGAAGAGTTTCGCGCCGATGCCGAGGCCGAGTCCCTGGGTGATGAGGACGAGGAATCCCTGTGCCTGGCCGCGAATCGTCGGTGGCGCCGCCTTGTCAACGTAGATCATGCCGGTCACAAAGAAGAAGTCGTAGCAGACTCCGTGGAGGATGATGCCGGTGAGGATCATCCACACGACGCGGTCGTCAACCGCGAGATAGAAGAGGCCGTATCGGAGAACCCAGGCAAGCATCCCGACGAGCAACATCCACTTGACGCCGAGCCGTGCGAAGCACAGGGGCATGACGAGCATGAAGAAGACCTCGGACATCTGCCCGAAGCTCATCGTGAACGTCGCGCTGTCGCGGACCACGGCGCCGCTCGCCTCGACGAAGTTGCGCGCCTGCTGGTAGTACCCCGCGAGCGGGATGCAGAGCAGGAAGGAACAGATGATGAAGACGAGATACGGTCGGCGCTTGAGCAGGACCAGCGAGTCCAGGCCCAGAATCTGCCCGACCGTCGGCTTGGTGCCGATGAGCGGGGGCGGCGTGTGGGGAAGCGAGAAGGCGTACAGCCCGAGCGCAAGGCCCGCCCCGCCCGCCAGGTAGAACTGGATCGCCGATTCGTCCTTGCCCGGCAGGAAGCTGACCGCGATGTTGCCGACGATCCAGCCGATCGTGCCCAGCACCCTGATGAGCGGGAACTGCTTCTCGCGATTCGTGAGGTTGTGGAACGACAGGCTCGTGCTCAGCGCGAGCGTCGGCATGTAGCAGAGCATGTGCAACAGCAGGATGAGGATGAACGGGTGTCCGAACGCGGGCAGGTCGTGCAGGACAACACGGTAGAAAACGCCCGCATTCTCCGGCATGGCCGGAAGCTGGAACTCTCTCGCCGCGGACGGCGCGATGAGAAGCGCCGCCCCTCCCAGCATGTGGAGCACGCCGAGCACCTTCTCGCTGGAAAAGTATCGATCGGCAATCAAGCCGAGGAAGAACGGCGAGAGGATGGCGGCGATCGGGGCCACCATGTACGCGGCGCCGGTCACCGCTCCCATGCCGGACTTGTTGATGAACCCGGTCATGGAGACGTACCACGCCCCCCAGACGAAGAACTGGAGGAACATCATGGTGCCGAGTTGAACGGCGACGGCCGTGCCTGAACGGGACGACTGGGCTGCTGTCACGGTGCCTCCAGTGGGCCGCATCGGCGGCGGGCCCGGGGCCGACAGGCTACACCAACGGTTCGTCGGGCGAAAGGGCGGTCGGGAAGCAGGGGCGGCCGGTTCCGCACCGAGCCTCTGGAGCGGGGGCGAATGCCGGCGGAGCAAGCGTGCTCAGCGCCGGTTCGCCGGCGTACCCGGTCCTGCCGTTGCCGGCCGTATACTCCATGAACGTCCGCGGGAGTCGAACCATGGTCGCGCTGACCCGGCAGGAACAACAGGTTGTCGAACTCTTCAGGCGTCTCGATCCGGGCCGGCGGAGGATCGTGCTTCTTGAGTTGGTTCAGGCGAACGCGGAGGCCTGGAAGCGGTACCGGGAGCAGGGTGAAAGCCGCCTGCGCGCCCTTGCCCGGGATCGCGGCTTGGACTGGGACGCCATGGATGAGCAGGCGCGGCAGGACTTCGTCGAGGACGTGATGGACGGCGAGGCGGCATGAGCCTGCGGGTCGTCTTCGACACCAACGTGCTGGTCTCCGCGATCGGTTGGGGCGGGACGCCCGGCCGGTGCTTGGATGCGGCTCTCAAAGGCAGACTGCGTGCCTTGTCCTGCGTCGAGATCATGCACGAACTTGGCGGTAAACTCGCCGTCATACTGGGTTTCACGGACGATCAGGTCGAGGTTGCCATCGGGTCACTGGCGTCCTTCTTCGAGTTCGTCGCGATCTCGGGCGAGATGCGGGGCACGCAGGCCGATCCGGGTGACGACAAGGTGATCGAGTGCGCGGTCGTCGGGCGTGCATCGCACATCGTCACGGGAGACCGCAAGCACCTCCTGCCGCTCGAGCGATTCGGGGGCGTCGAGATTGTCTCTCCGGCCGCGCTGATCGCGATCATTCAGCGGGATCGCGCGTAGTCGTGCCCCGTCGGGCGGCTTCGTTGACCGTCACGCTCCATCTCTTCTCACTCGCCTCAGAACCCGTCCGCCGCGCGGTAGGCGTCGATGACGGCCTGCTCGCCCTCGGTTCCGGGGCGGCTGTTGCCGTGCTCCATGCCGACGACGCCCTCGAAGCCCTTGCGGTGGATGTGGCGGAAGACGTTGCGGTAGTTGATCTCGCCGGTGCCCGGTTCGGCGCGGCCGGGGTTGTCGCCGACCTGGAAGTAGGCGATCTCGCTCCAGGCGAGGTCGATGTTGGGGATGAGGTTGCCCTCGGTGATCTGCTGGTGGTAGATGTCGAAGAGGATCTTGCACGAGGGTGAGTTCACCGCGCGGCAGACCTCGAACGCCTGCGGGATCTTCGAGAGATACATGTTGGGGTGGTCGCGCCACGGGTTGAGGGGTTCGAGGACCATGACCAGCCCGTGCGGCTCGAAGATCTCGCAGGCGAGGCGGAGTTGGTCGATGACGTTGGCGGTCTGGTAGCCCATCTCGAGGCGGGCTTCGAGCGTGCCGGGAACGACGGTCATCCATTTCGCGCCGCAGCGCATCGCCACGTCCACGGCCTGGCGGCACTCGGCGAGGAACTGCTCGCGGTCGTCCTTGTTGGCGCGAACGAAGGAGGGTCGCCAGGCGGTCGAGGGGCTGGCGACGAAGACGCCCATCGTCATGCCGAGTTCGCGCAGGAGCGAGCCGATCTTCTCCTGCTCATCGGTGGAGCGGCCCATCATGCCGTTGTCCTCGAAGGCGGTGAAGCCCTGGTCGGCCATGAAGCGGAGTTCGTCGAGGATGCCGCCGGGGGCGTGGTGGCGGAACATGCCCTGGTGCGGGGCGTACTTGAGTTGGAACGGGGCACGCCGGCCCGTCGGTGCGGTGGTCGTGGTCATCGTGCTTCCTGAGGCGGCGGACGCGAAGGCCGCGCCGGCCGCGACCGTCGATGCGAGAAACTCCCGGCGTTCCATGCGGACTCTCCGTGGTTCGGTGGGCGTGCCGCGCCGTCGCGGCGGTGCGTCAGACGAGCGGCGTGCGCCCGGGGATGGCGACCTCGGGCGTGGGGAGCGGGCCGAACTCGTAACTCGGCGGGGTCAGGTCCAGTTTGCTGTTCATGGCCTGCTCCCACGTCACTTCCTGCCCGGTGTAGGCGGCCATGCGCCCCATGATCGCCGTGAGCGTGGACTCGGCGACCGTCCTCGCCTCGTTCCGCCCCGCGCCGTTCACGATCGACGCGATGAGGTTGACGTGCTCCTGCACGTATGGGCCGGGGTTCTCGCCGCGGAATCGCCAGGCGTTCGTGCCCTCGATCACGGCGAAGCCCGGGCGGGTCACGGCCTTGCCCTCGGTGCCGAAGATGCGTTCCTCGACGCGCGGGGGCGTGCCGTCGATCTGGCGGCACATGCTGAGCACGGTTGCGCCGGACGGGTACTCGTACTCGACGGCGAAGTGGTCGTAGATGTGGCCGTACTTCAGGTCGGTGCGCGCCTGCCTGCCGCCGAGGGCCGTGCAGCGGGCGGGCGTTTCGCCGATGGCCCAGTTGACCACGTCGAGGTTGTGGACGTGCTGCTCGACGATGTGGTCGCCGGAGAGCCATGTGAAGTAGAGCCAGTTGCGGAGTTGCCACTCCATGTCGGTCCATTCCGGCTTGCGGTCGTGGACCCATAGTCCGCCCTGGTTCCAGTAGCAGGAGGCGTGCACGACGCGCCCGAGTGCGCCGGCGTTGATCCGCTCCATGGCCTGGATGTAGCAGGCCTCGTGGCGGCGCTGCGTGCCCGCGACGATGCTGAGGCCCTTGCGTTCCGCCAGCATCGCGGACGCCAGGACCGATCGCACGCCGGGCGGGTCCACGGCGACGGGCTTCTCCATGAAGACGTGCTTGCCCGCGACGACAGCGGCGGCGAGGTGCGCCGGGCGGAAGTGGGGGGGGGTGGCGAGGATCACGCAATCGACGCCCCCGTCGCGGATGAGCCGCTCGTACGCGTCGAAGCCCGTGAAGCAGCGGTCGTCGGAGACCTGCACGCGATCGCCGAGTCTGGCGAGTTCGCTGCGGCAGGACTCGACGCGGTCGGGCATGACGTCAGCGATGGCGACGATGGTGGTGTTCGGGGCGGCCTCGATGGCGTTGAAGGCCGCGCCGGTGCCGCGACCGCCGCACCCGATGACGCCGATTCGGATGGTGTCCGATCCGTGGGCGAAGAAACCGCGACCGGCGGCGAGCGGCGCCATCGCGGCCGCTGCCGTCACCGCCGCCGACGCCTTGACGAAGTCACGCCTTGTGTACGCGTTCATGGTCCGCTCCCTGCTCAGTGGGGCGGGGCTTTTCAGGCCCCGTCATCATCCACCAGTAAACACGCGATCCATCCTCGACGCAATATCCCGCAGCCGGGCCGAGTCGCCGCCGCCGACCTCGGCCGCCGCCCAGCCCTGATACCCGATGTCATCCAGGGCTGCCATGACGGCCGGCCAGTCGCAATCGCCTTCGCCGATCTCGACGGCGAACCCTTTCCAGAGGCCCTCCTCGTCGCGCTTCCGGCGGCTGAACTCCTTGACGTCCAGCCGCGTGATGCGCTTCCCGAGCGTTCGGACCCACTGCTCCGGCCAGCCGTAGTTCACGACGTTGCCGGCGTCGAAGTGCCAGCCGACCACCGGCGATTCGAACTCGTCGATGTATCGCGCCGCCTCCAGCGGGCTGAGGAGGAAGTTGTTCCAGACGTTCTCGAACGAGATCGTGATCCCGAGTTCCGAGGCCAGCGGCAGGACGCGCCGGATCTCCGCCTGCGAACGCTCGTAGGCGTCCGCGTAGGCGATGCGCTTGTTCACCACCGCCGGGACGAGCAGCACCGACGTGCCGCCGTAGGCCTTGCAGTCCCGGATGGCCTGCTCCAGCGCGGCCCTCCCCTGGGCGCGCACCTCCGGGTCCGGGTCGCCGAGTGTCTGTCGCCAGTGCACCGAATCGACAACGCCCGGCACCTCCAGGCCGGTCTCTTCGCTCGCGCGGCGGACCTCTTCGGCGGGCGGGCCGCCGGGGGAGTCCATCTCGACACCCTCAAAGCCGCAGGCGCGGGCGATGGCGAACTTCTCGAGCACGCTCGACCCCTCCGCGATCATGCCGTACTTGAGGGCCTTGCGCAGTCTCGTCCGGGCCGGTCGTTGCGGCGCGCGCGCGCCCGCGGGCGACGCGGCCAGCGCGGCCGCGGCGACGGCCGATGCCATCACGAACTCACGCCGGGAAACGCCGTTGCTCTCGGTCACGCGGCACACTCCTCACGTTCAGGCGAGTTTGGTCTGTCCCGGCACGGCGATTGGCGGCGTGGGGAGGTCTCCCCATTCCAGCGTCTCGGGCATGAGAGACTCCTGCGAGTTGAGCGCCTGCTCCCACGATACGGTCTGGCCTGTGTACGCCGCCATGCGGGCCATGATGGCCATGAGCGTGCTGTTCGCCCCGCGTGCGCAGTCGTTGATGGGCGTGCCGGCGCGGATCGACGCGAAGAGATCGTCGTGCTCGACCTGGTACATGTCCTTGATCGGCCCGCGGAAACGCCACCGCTCCGCGCCGTCGAGGCCCTTGACGGCGTAGGTCGGCGCCCATCCGTTGACGATCGCGGATCCTTCGGTGCCGTAGACGTAGTCGGTGTTGTCGCCGGGGCAGTGGTCGATCTGCCGGCAGGTGTGGAAGGCCCTGCGCCCGTCTTCGTACTCGTACACGGCGGCGAAGTGGTCGAAGACGTTGCCGTGCTCGGGGCCGGAGCGGGCAGCGCGTCCGCCGAGGCACGTAACGCGGGCGGGCGGCAGGTCGCCCATGGCCCACGCGGTGCGATCGACGGAGTGGACCGCCTGCTCCACGATGTGGTCGCCGGAGATCCAGGTGAAGTGCCACCAGTTGCGCATCTGGAACTCGAGGTCGCTCCACCCCTCCTGCCGCGGCCGGCGCGGCAGCGTGCCGGTGTGGTACGTGGTGTGAACGGTGGTGACGCGCCCGAGCGCGCCGCCGTTGACCTGCTCGAAGCAGGCCCTCATGCCCGCGTTGTAGCGCCAGCAGAAGCCGACGAGCAGGCCGAGGTTCTGTCGCCTGGCCGCCTCGGCCGACGCCAGCACAGATCGCAGGCCCGGCCCGTCCACGGCCACGGGCTTCTCCGCGAAGGCGTGCTTGCCGCGCTCGACGGCGTAGGCGATCTCGCGCGGGCGGAAGCAGGGGTACGAGGTGAGCAGCACGGCATCGACGCCGCTGTCGATGACGTGCCGGTAGGCGTCGAAGCCGAGGAAGCGACGTTCCTCGGCCACCTCGATGCGGTCACGCCATCGGGTGCTGCCCTCGCTCTCCTCTTCGTCGAGCGCGGCCATCGCGGTGCGCAGGTTGGTGTGGCAGGTCTCGAGCCGGTCCTTGAAGACGTCGCCCATCGACCAGAGCACGACACCGGGGTCGGCGCGAAGGGCCTGCACCGCCGCGCCCGTGCCTCGGCCGCCGCAGCCGATCAGGCCGACCTTGATCCGGTCGGAGCCGCCCGCATGGGCGAGGATCGGCGTGGCGAGCGTTCCGACGGCGACCGCCGCGGCGGAGGACTTGACGAACTCACGCCGCGATACGTTCAGGGTGTTCTCCGGCTTCACTTCTCGCTCCTCTCGACGGGCGCTGCCGCGGGTGCGGGCTTCGGCTTTGGATCGCAGATCACGCGGACACCCACCCAGGGGCAGTCCGCGAGCCACCAGACGCTCTTGGGAATCTGCGGGTCGCTGGCGTTCCAGGCGGGGCTCGGCTCTTCGCGACGATCGCAGCGGATCATGTCCGGCTCGTCGCGGTAGGAGCCGCCGCGGGCGACGCCCTTGCCGTCGGCCGTCACGCACCACTCGGCGACATTGCCGAGCAGGTCGTGCAGGCCGAGAGCATCGGCGGCCTTTTTCCCGACCGCGCGTGTCTGGTACCCCGCGTTCCCGTCGTGCCAGGCGAGATGATCGAGAGGGTGCTTGTCCAGGGCCGGCTTCACGCCTCGTTCGCAGAGCCGCTCCCACTCAGGCTCGGTCGGCAGGCGGTAGTGCAGCCCGGATTTCGCGCTGAGCCAATCGCAGAAGGCCTGCGCGTTCTTGAAGGACATGGACATCGCCGGGAAGCCGGCGTGCCCGAAACCGCGGTCCATGGTGACGTAGGGCTTGGTCGGTCGGGCGACGCCGTCGGCCGGCGCTTCCGGGTTTGGGCGGTCGAGGGCGTAAGTGAAGACGTCGTAGACGTCCCACGGCATTTCGGTGCGGCTGACCCAGAAGCCATCGCCGTCTCGCTCGCCCGGGACCCAGACGAGATCGAACGCGACGGTTGTGCCCTCGATACCCTGCTTGAACGGCGTGCCGGGCGTCGGAGGATCCGCGGCGATGCTCGCCGAAGCCGCGATGCAACCGAGCAGCGTCGCCGCCAGGCGATTTCCGAAACGAACCATGCTGCCCTCTCGATTCTTCGTGATGCTGTGCGTACTTCCCCCGTTCCTGCACGCGGGATGCGCGACCGATCCGTCATCCCCGATACCCGACTCGGCGGCGGCTGAGGGACTGCTGACTCGACATACCTTCGCGCAGGTCCACATGGGGGTCGAATGCAGGATAACGCTCTACGCCCCCCAAAGGGAGCGAGCCGTCGATGTGGCGGGCAGAGCCTTCGCCCGGATCGCCGCTCTCGAGGCTTCCCTCAGCGACTGGCGTCTCGAGAGCGAGTTGAACCGCCTGAACGACGCGGCGGGTGGGGCGGCCCTGCCCGTCAGCGAGGACTTGTACCGGGTTCTGGACCTCGCGCGGCACCTCGCTGAGGCGACGGGTGGAGCCTTCGACCCGACCGTCGGCCCGGTCGTCCGACTCTGGCGACAGGCGAGGCGCGACGGACGACTCCCGAATTCCGACGACTTCGTGTCGGCCCGGGAGGCCGTGGGATGGCGCGGGATCGAACTTGTGCCGGAGTCGCGTTCTGCGCGGCTGTCCCGTGCCGGCATGAGACTCGACCTCGGCGGCATCGGGAAGGGCTACATCGCCGACCGGGTCGGCGATGTGCTCCGAGGCGAGGGCGTCAGCCGTTTCCTGATCGACCTCGGCGGGGACCTGCTGGCGGGCGATCCGCCGCCGGGCCGAACGGGGTGGACCATCCAGGTTCAGACCGGGCTGGGCCGATCCAGTGCTCTCGAAGTGGCCAACGCGGGGGTGGCGACTTCAGGCGATACCGCCCAGTTCGTCGAGATCGACGGCGTCCGGTACTCGCACATCGTGGATCCGCGAACCGGGCTGGGCCTGACCGACCGGATCGCGGCCACGGTCATCGCGCCGGACGCGACGACCGCCGACGCCTTGGCGTCGGCCGTGTGCGTGCTCGGGGAGGTCGAGGGCAAGGCGGTGGCCGAACGATTTCAGGGTGTCCGCGTGCTGGTCGAGTCGGCCCGCTGATGCGGCTGCGACTTGGCGGTACGCTGTCCTGTCGGAGGCCCGGGCAGGGCGCGGAACGGAGGCCGGACATGAGCGGCAGCATCGATCGACGCGGGTTTCTCGGGGTCACCGCGGGGCTGGCGGCCGGAGTCGCTCTGATGCCGGCTTCGTCCTGGGCGAGAATCCGTGGGGCGAACGAGCGCATCCGGCTCGGCGTCATCGGGTGCGGTGGCCAGGGCCGGTGGCACATCGGGGACTACCGCCGTCGCGCCGAAGCCGACAACGTCGTCGTCACGCGCGTCTGCGACGTCTACCGCAGGCGGCTCGACCAGGCGGTGGGCATGATCGGCGGCAGCGAATCGAGCGGCACGCTTGAGTACCGCGAGGTGCTGGACTCGCCGGAGGTCGACGCCGTCGTCATCGCCACGCCCGACCACTGGCACACGAAGATCGCGATCGAGGCGATGGAGGCCGGCAAGGACGTCTTCTGCGAGAAGCCGCTCTCGCACACCATTGAGCAGGCGATCGAGTGCCGCGACGCGGTGAAGCGGACCGGGCGTGTCTTCGCTGTGGGGCCGCAGCGGGCGAGCGACGATCTGACGTGGAAAGCCCGCGACGCCGTGTCGGCCGGGCGCATCGGCAAGATCGTCTGGAGCCAGGGCGCGGTCTGTCGGAACTCGCGCGACCTCCAGTTCAACTGGGGGATCGACCGCGACGCCGGACCGGACGCGACCGGGGCGGGCTACGTGTGGTGGGACCGCTGGCTCGGCTGGGAGCACGGGCTGGCCGAGAAGATCCCGTGGAACCCGGACCACTTCTTCCGGTTCCGCAAGTACTTCGCGTACAACGGCGGGGTGGCGACGGACCTGATGTACCACGTGCTCGCGCCGCTCCTGCTGGCCATCAGCGGGCCGGAAGGCGAGTACCCGCGTCGTGTCGTGGCCGCGGGTGGGCTGTACATCCAGAAGGACGAGCGAGACATCCCGGACACCTCGATGGTCATGGTGGACTATCCGAGCGAGCACACGATCGTGCTGGTGAGCGTGATGACGAACGACGACACGCCCCCGCTTGTGATCCGCGGGCAGCACGGCTCGATGGAGTTCGGCGACGGGCTGGTCCTGCGCGAGCAGCGGCCTTGGTTCCCCGAGTTCCGGGCGTCGAACAAGGAGTTTCTGCCGGACTGGGGCATGGTGCAGGACTCGAGGGGCCGGTTCGTGCCCGACCCGCCGGGCGGCGAGATGTCGTACACGGTTACCCGCGAGCCTCGGCGCGACACCAACGGCAACTTCCTCGACGCGATCCGGGGCGAGGCCCCGCCGAACTGCAACGCCGAACTCGGCTGCTCGACGATGGTCGCCATCAAGATGGGCGTCGAGGCGTACCGGCAGAACAAGGTTTTCACGTGGGACGCCGAGCGTGAGCGGGCTGTCCCGTCCTGACGCACACCGTGAGACGACACATGCGCACCGTCATGACGTTGGCCTTGCTCGTCCTTGTCTCGTCCGTGGCATCTGCGGCGGTCGATCCGCCGCCGGGATTCAGGTCACTCTTCAACGGGCGTGATCTCTCCGGCTGGCAGGGCCTCGCGGGCGATCCGCCCGCGGTCGCCGCGATGGGCGACGACGAGCGTGCGAAGGCGCAGGCCGCGGCGAACGAGGCGGCACGCGAACGCTGGACTGTCCGCGATGGTGTCCTGCACTTTGACAAGGGCTGGACGAGCCTTCAGACCGTCGAGCAGTTCGGCGACTTCGAGTTGCGGCTGGAGTGGCGCATCGAGCCGGGGGGCGACAGCGGCGTCTACATCCGCGGCTGCCCGCAGGTGCAGATCTGGGACAACCCGATCGGGTCGGGCGGGCTGTACAACAACCAGGTCGGCCCCTCGCGTCCGATCACGGTCGCCGATCGTCCTCCCGGCGAGTGGAACGAGTTCCGGATCATCGTGCTCGGCGACCGCGTGACGGTCTTCCTCAACGGCTCCCTCGTCGTCAACGACACCGCGCTCGAGAACTACTGGGACCGCACGAAGCCTCTGCCCGCACGCGGGCCGATCGAACTCCAGGCCCACGACACGCCGCTGCAGTTCCGCAACATCTGGGTCCGTGAACTGGACACGATCCCCGACGAACCGGGCCGGATGGACTGGTGGCGCGAGGCCCGATTCGGCATGTTCATCCACTGGGGGCTGTACGCGATCCCGGCCGGCGAGTGGAACGGGCGCGAGGTGCCGGGCATCGGCGAGTGGATCATGTACCACGGCCAGATCACGCCGAAGGATTACGAGCCTCTGGCGGCGCGGTTCAACCCCGTGAGGTTCGACGCCCGTGAGTGGGCGAGGCTCGCGCGCGAGGCCGGGATGCGGTACCTCGTGATCACGAGCAAGCACCACGACGGATTCTGCCTCTTCGATTCCGCGTACACCGAATACGATGTCATGGACGCCACGCCGTTCCGGCGGGACATCATGCGTGAACTTGCCGACGCCTGTCGGGCCGAGGGCGTCCGCATCGGCTGGTACCACTCGATCATGGACTGGCACCACCCGGACGCCGGCGGCGAGCGGTTCCCGGCCTACGCCGACGTGCTCCGCAAGCAGGTGGTCGAACTGCTGGCCAACTACGGCCCCATCGACGTGATGTGGTTCGACGGCGAGTGGATCCCGGAGTGGACCGTCGAGCACGGCGTGGAACTCGAACGCCTCTGCCGTGCCCTCAATCCCGCCGTCATCGTGAACAACCGGGTCGGCAAGCGCGGCGCGGGCATGGGCGACATGAGCCGCACCGTCGGCGATTTCGCCACGCCGGAGCAGACCCTGCCCGCGACCGGGCTGCCCGGCCTGGACTGGGAGTCGTGCATGACGATGAACGACACCTGGGGCTTCAAGGCCAACGACCACAACTGGAAGTCCGAAGTCGACCTCATCCGCATGGTCGTGGACGTTGCCAGCAAGGGCGGCAACCTGCTCCTGAACGTCGGGCCGACGGCGGAGGGACTGATCCCGCGGCCGAGCGTCGATCGCCTGCTCGCGATCGGCGAGTGGCTCGGTCGCAACGGCGAAGCGGTCTACGGCACACAGGCCAGCCCGTTCCGGCGCCTGCCGTGGGGCCGGTGCACGCGCCGGGGTGAGACGCTGTACCTGCACGTCTTCGACTGGCCGGAGGACGGGCGGCTCATCATCCCCGGCCTTCGCAATCGCGTCGGGAGGGCGTGGCTGCTCGCCGATCCGCAGCGCCGGGCGCTCCCGGTCGAGCGCGACGGCGAGGCGGTGGTGGTGCGCGTACCCGGTCGGGCGTCGTCGCAGCCCGTCACCGTGATCGCGGTCACGGTCGAGGGCGAGCCGGACGTCGCGACGGTGCCCATCCGGCCGGGGCCGGACGGGGCGCTCACGCTCCATGCCCGCGACGCCACGATCGACGGCGTGCACGCGCAGTACGAGGTGGGGCAGGGCAAGGACAACATCGGCTTCTGGACCGACCCGGCCGATTCGGTCTGGTGGGAGGCCGAGGTGCCGGCCGGTCGCTACACCGTGGAAGTCGAGTACGCGTGCGACGCCGGTTCGGGTGGGGCGTTTGTGGTTGAGGTGCCGGGCGGACGCGCGGACGGACGGGCCGTGCCGACCGGGTCGTGGACGACGTTCGCCACTCTCGATCTCGGGCCGATCGCGGTGGAGGGCGAGGGGATACGGCTCATCCGCGTTCGGCCGGTCCGGATCGACGGGCTGGCGCTGATGAACCTTCAAGCCGTGCGGCTGCGGCCAGCCGATGAATGAAGCACGCCCGGCCCCCGACTTGACGGGCCGGGAAGGGGGGGTTAACGTCCCGCCTTCGCGATGACCGAACGACACGCCAACAGCATGATGATCGCCGGGTCCAAAGGACTCGCGGTGCGCGCGGTCGCCTCGAAACTTCCGACGGCTAAAGGCCTGCCGGTGATCCGGCCGCGCTCGTGACTTCAGCGGAGCACCCGCTCTGAAACTGAACGAACACGGGCCTGGCGGGATCACCCGACAGGCCCGCGGTGTTTTTGCACTTCGACCCACGCAGAGAACCCCCATACGAACGAAAAGGAGTCTCACGATGACACCCCCGACCGCGACCGCCATGACCGCCGCCGCCGAATGCCCCGAGTGCGCCGCTGAGGTGCGCCCGGCCCGCAAGCCGCTCCGGGGCGAGGTGCTCCGGTGCCCGGACTGCTCGGCGGAACTCGAGGTCACGAGCGTCAGCCCGCTTCGGCTCGAACTCGCGCCGACCGTCGAGGAAGACTGGGGCGAGTGACCCGTCGGCCGCTCGAACCGGAGTGGACGAAGCCCTCAACGGAGAACGATCATGCGAATCGGACTGCTGCACTCGAGGGTGCGTGTCGAGGAACGGCTGCTGATCGAGGAGTTCCAGCGGCGGGCCGTCGATCTGGAACTGCTCGACGTTCGCTCCCTGGTCTGGGACCTGGAGGACGCCGACTCGTGGACACGGTTCGACGCCGTGGTCGATCGGTGCATCAGCCAGACGCAGGCCGCGGCCGCCGTGCGGATCATCGAGTCGTACGGCGTGCCGTGCGTGAACCCGGCCCGCGTGATCGACGTGTGCGGCGACAAACTGGCGACGACGCTCGCGCTGGCTCGGGCGGGCGTGCCTTCGCCCCGGACGCTGGTGGCGGTCGATGAGGAGTCGGCGTTGCGGGCGGTCGAGGCGATCGGCTACCCGGCCGTGCTGAAGCCGACGGTCGGTTCGTGGGGCCGGCTGCTGGCGCGCGTGAGCGACCGCGACGCGGCGGAGGCCGTGATCGAGCACAAGGCGACGCTCGGCGGGCCGCAGCACGGCGTGTTCTACGTGCAGGAGTACATCCGCAAGCCGCAGCGCGACCTGCGCGTTTTCGTCGTCGGCGACCGGGCGATCTGCGGCATCGTCCGGCACAGCGCACACTGGATCACCAACACCGCGCGCGGAGGCAGGGCCGAGGCACTGCGAATGACGGACGAGATCGAGGGCGTCTGCGTGCGCGCGGCGCGGGCCGTCGGCGGCGGGGTGCTCGCCATCGACCTGCTCGAATGTCCCGAGGGCGGGCTGCTTGTGAGCGAGGTCAATCACACCATGGAGTTCCGCAACAGCATCGAGCCGACGGGGGTGGACATCCCGGCGCGCATGATCGACTTCGTTCTGGAGGCCGCGGCAGGACGAACCGCAGCCGGAACCGTGGCCGGAGGGGTCGCGTGAGCGGCTCGCGGCTCCGGGCTTCGATCGTCGGCGGGTCCGGGTACGGGGGCGGCGAAGTCCTGCGCCTGCTGCTGGATCATCCCGGCGTCGAGGTTGGGCAGGTGACATCGCGGACGAAGACGGGTGTCTTCGTCCACAGCGTCCACCCGAACCTGCGCGGACGGACGAGTCTCCAGTTCATTCCGCCCGACTCGATCGAGCCGTGCGACGTGCTGTTCCTGTGCCTGCCGCACGGCGAGGCGGCGACGGCGATCGAGCGGTACACGGCCCTCGCGCCGCGGATCATCGACCTGTCGGCGGACTTCCGGCTGCGCGACGCCGCCGCGTACGAGCGGTGGTACGGCGAGCCGCACCCCGCGCCGGCGTGGCTCGACCGATTCGTCTACGGCCTGCCGGAACTGCACCGGGAGCGCATCCGCGGGGCGCGGCTGGTGAGCGGCGTCGGGTGCAACGCGACGGCGATGAATCTCGCGCTGCTGCCGCTCGCCTCGAAGGGGCTGATCCGGTCGGCGGTCTGCGACGTGAAGGTCGGCTCGTCCGAGGCCGGCAACGCCGTCAGTCCCGCGAGCCACCACCCCGAACGGGCCGGAGCGGTCCGCTCGTACGCCGCGACGGGGCACCGGCACCAGGCCGAAGTGCGCCAGGAACTGGGCGGCTTCGACCTGCACGTCTCGATGACCGCGGTCGAGATGGTGCGCGGCGTGCTCTGCACGGCGCACGTCTTTCCCACCCGTCCGTTGGACGAACGCGAGGTGTGGTCGCTCTTCCGCGAGCGGTACTCAGCCGAGCCGTTCGTGCGGCTGGTGAAGGACCGGGCGAGCATCTACCGCCTGCCCGAGCCGCGCATCCTCGCGGGCACGAACTACGCCGACGTCGGCTTCGAACGCGACCCGCACTCGGACCGCATCGTGGTCGCGTGCGCGATCGACAACCTGATGAAGGGGGCGGCCGGGTCGGCGGTGCAGTGCATGAACCTCATGTGCGGGTTCGAGGAAACGGCCGGGCTGGGCTTCACGGGGCTGCACCCGGCGTGACGGAGACCGTCCGATGATCGTGGTGAAGATCGGGGGCAGCGCGGGCGTTGATCTGGACGCCGTTTGCGACGACGCCGCGAGGCTCGTGCGCGACGGGCGGCGGCTGGTCATCGTGCACGGCGGCTCGGACGCGACCAACTCGCTCGCCGAGCGGCTGGGCTGCCCGCCGCGATTCATCACGTCGCCGTCGGGGCATACGAGCCGACGCACCGACCGCGAGACGCTCGGCATCTTCCAGATGGCGTGCCGCGGCGTGATGAACCAGCAGATCGTCGAGCGCCTCCTGGCCCGGGCCGTCAACGCGGTCGGCCTCTCGGGCATGGACGGCAGGCTGTGGGAGGGAACTCGCAAGGCCTCGGTGCGCTCGGTGGAGGACGGGCGTGTCGTCATCATCCGCGACGATTTCACCGGCACCGTCGAACGGGTCAGCGTCGGGCTGCTGCGCACGCTGATCGACGCGGGCTTCACGCCCGTCGTCTCGCCTCCCGCGATCAGCACGGAGCACGAGCCGATCAACGTCGACGCGGACCGTGCGGCGGCGCAGACCGCGGCGGCGCTCGGCGCGGAGGAACTCCTCCTGCTCTCGAACGTGCCCGGTCTGCTCCGGCGCTTCCCGGACGAGGCGTCGCTCGTGCCCCGGGTCTCTCGCGCCGCCATCGACGACGCGGTCGAGTGGGCGCAGGGACGCATGAAGAAGAAGGTGCTCGGCGCCGGCGAGGCGCTCGGCGGCGGGGTCGGGCGCGTCGTGATCGGCGACGCCCGGGCGCACGATCCGATCAGCCGCGCGCTGGCCGGCGCGGGAACGGTGTTCCAATGACAGCCCACGAGGCGATCGACCTGCTGCGGGCGATGGTGCGCACGCCGAGCGTATCGGGCGACGAGGCCGCTCTGGCTGCGCTCCTCGTCGGCGCGATGCGCAGTGCCGGCATGACCGCGGCCATCGACGACGCCGGGAACACCGTCGGCGCAACCGCGGGCGATCCGCTCCGTTCGCAATCCGACCGGACGGACATCGTGCTGCTCGGGCACATGGACACCGTGCCGGGCGTGGTGCCCGTGCGCGAGGAGAACGGCCGGCTCTACGGGCGCGGGGCCGTGGACGCCAAGGGGCCGCTGGCGGCGTTCGTTGCGGCGGCGGCCCGGGCGGAGATGCCCGAGGGCGTGCGGCTCGTCGTGATCGGGGCGGTCGAGGAGGAGACGCCGACCTCGCGCGGGGCGCGGGCCGTGGTCGATCGCTACTCGCCCGGCGCGTGCATCATCGGCGAGCCAAGCGGAGTGGACGGCGTGACCATCGGTTACAAGGGCCGGCTCGTCGTTCGCTACTCACTCGATCGCTCGTCGGCGCACACGGCGGGTCCCGCGCCGAGCGCGGCTGACGAAGCCTTCAGGTGGTGGCAGGCAGTGCTGGAGGGCTGCCGTGCGCTCTGCCCGGCCGATGTGTCGCCGTTCGAATCGTTGCAGGCCACTATTCGCTCATTCGCGACGAACCACAGCGGGCTTGCGGACCGAGTCGAGATCGTGGCGGGATTCCGCCTCCCCCCCGGCCTGGAGCCGGCGAGTGTCGAGGAGGTCTGCATCCGCTGCGCCCTCGGGGCGATCGTCGAGTTCGTCGGCCGCGAGCGGGCGGTGGTCGCCGACCGCGGATCGTCCGTGGTTCGCGCGCTGAACGCCGGGATTCGTTCGTTCGGCCTGCGCCCGCGCCTGCTCCTCAAGACCGGCACCTCGGACATGAACGTCGTCGCCCCGGCCTGGCGGTGCCCGATCGCCGCGTATGGCCCGGGCGACAGCAGCCTCGACCACACACCCCATGAGCACATCGAGATCGACGCGTTTGTGCGCTCGATCCGTGTCTTGACGCACGCGCTCCCCGCGCTCGCGGGCGAGTTGGCCGGAGTCCCCGCATGAGCGTCCATTCCAACGGCACGCCCGCTGCCGTCCCGCCCGCCCGCCGCGGCTGGCACGTCATCGAGTCCACGCTGCGCGAGGGGGAGCAGTTCGCCAACGCTTTCTTCACGACGGGGCAGAAGATCCGGCTGGCGACGATGCTCGACGCGTTCGGGGCGGACTATCTGGAACTCACCAGCCCCGCCGCCTCGCCGCGCAGCCGCGAGGATTGCGAGACGATCGCATCGCTCGGCCTGCGTGCGAAGGTGCTCACCCACACGCGCTGCCACCCCGACGACGTGCGTCTGGCCATCCAGACCGGCGTGGCGGGCGTGGACGTCGTCATCGGTACTTCCTCGCACCTGCGCCGCTTCGGCCACGGCAAGAGCATCGACGAGATCGTCGCCCTCGCCCGCGGCGTCATCCCGATCGCGCTGGAAGCCGGCGTCGAGGTGCGGTTCAGCACCGAGGACAGTTTCCGCAGCGAACTGCCCGACCTGCTGCGCGTCTACGAGGCGGTGGCCGCCCTCGGCGTGCACCGCGTCGGCATCGCGGACACCGTCGGGATCGCCACGCCGCACATGGTCGAACAGGTGGTCCGCGCGGTGCGAGGCGTGGTCGGCCAGAGCGTCGGCGTCGAGTTCCACGGGCACAACGACACCGGCTGCGCCGTCGCGAACTCGTGGACGGCCGTGCGAGCCGGAGCGACGCACGTGGACACCACCGTCCTCGGCATCGGCGAGCGCAACGGCATCACGCCGCTCAGCGGCTTCATCGCCCGCATGTACTGCGACGACCCCGACGGCGTGCGCGGTCGCTACCGACTGCCGCTCCTGCACGACCTCGACCACGCGGTCGCGCGGCTGGTCGGCATCGACGTGCCGTTCAACAGTTGCGTCACCGGGTTCTCGGCGTTCACGCACAAGGCGGGCATCCACGCCAAAGCCGTGCTCAACGACCCCAGCGCGTACGAGGCCCTCCGCCCGGAGGACTTCGGCCTCTCACGCTACGTCCACGTCGCCCACCGCCTGACCGGCTGGAACGCCGTGCGGGCGCGGGCCGAGCAGATCGGCCTGTCGCTGACCGACGAGGACGTGAGGACCATCACCGCCCGGATCAAGGCGGCCGCGGACGCGGGGAACGTGACGCTCGAGCACGTCGACGCGATGCTGCGCGAGCACGCGGCCGCCTTGGCGACGGCCGAACCGGTGCCCGTGCCCGCGTGAATCGCCGAGCGTTTGAGGGGTGATCATTCCCCGCCGACCGGTCGCTCCCATGGTGCGGCCGGCTCGTCGTCGGCCGTGTCGGGGATCGATTCCTGCGCTTCCGCACGGTGCGCGACGTCCGCCAGTCGCCTTCGCAGCCGGTCGCCGGCAAACCTGGGCAGGTCGTAGATCCAGCCGTCGAGCCGTGCCGACAGGTCCTCCGCTTCCTTGCCCACGTCGCCTTCGTCCGTCGAGTCCTCGTTGCTCTCGCCCCGGCTCGCCCGCGCCGACAGCGCCGCCCGGATCGTTCCCTCGACTTGCCACGTGCGCACTTCGACGATCAACCCGTCGAAGGTCTCGAACGTCGCCGTGACGGTCTCGTCCGGATCGGGCTGCCCGTCGCCGGCCGCCCGCACGCCCTCCATCCGCAGGAACGACAGGCCGTCGGCGATCGCGTTGATCTGCGTTGCGGTGCCGGGTGTCATGTCCTTGGGGAGGTCCTGCAGCGTGAAATCCGCGGTCGTCGCGTCCGGACGTGCGATGGTCACTCGCTCGCCGTCCGTGTGGGCGATCATTACCGTCTTCACGCGGGCCCGCGGGATGCTCACGATGTTCGCGTCCACCCAGCGCATCGGGTCCGTGAGCGCTTCGACCCGGCCGCGCACGAGCCAGGTCTGGTCCTCATCGGCGCGCCGGGCGTAGACCAAGCCGTTCCTGCCACCGGCTTCGGCCCCGGAGCCGATGATGACCGCCGCCACCTTCGCGCCCGTCCCATCGCCGAGCGAGACGAGCCGCGACGGACGGTCCTCTCCCGGCGGCTCCAGCCCGAGCCGGGGGTGTCGCGTCGGATCGGCGGTCTTCCGCTCGGCGATCTCAAGCCCCGCGACGCTCATCACCAGCGACTTGACCTCCTCGAACTTTGCCGGGTAGCCGTCCAGCGGCTCGACGATCCATTGCCCGTCGCGCCGGCGGATGCTTACGGCCTCCCCGCCCGACTCGATCCGCACGATCTCGACCTCGTTGATCCGCTCGTCAAGGCCCGGAAAGAGCGGCCGTCCGGTCGTGTCGTCGCCGGATGCGCCGCCGCCGCGCCGCGCGTGCGAGACGAACGCCGCGGCGACCACGGCCGCGGTCAGAACGGCAAGAACCGTGAGCGATCGGGTGTTCACGGCTTCGCCCCTCCCCGCTCGATGTCCAGGCCCCGGTCTGCCCGGCGACGGGCCGACCGCCACGCTCCGAGCGCCAGCGCGGCGAGGGCGACGAGGAGCGGCGCGGCGCCGATGTTGATCGCCTTGAGCCGGACGCCGAGCCGCTCGACGTCCTTGCGCATGTCGTAGCGAACCTGCCGCAACTGGGCGTTCGTCTGCACCAGTTCGTCCTCGAACCGTTTGATCTCGGCCCGCTGCTCGGGCGTCAGGATGAGTTCGCCGGCGTCGGGCCGAGCACGCTGCAGATCGGCGATGCGGCGCTCCGTCTCGCGTCGCCGCTGCTCCAGGCGCTCCGCCTCGGCGAGGTACCGCTGCTCGGCCGCCCGCCGGATCTCCTCGACCAGCGTGAACGGGCGCGAGTACGTGCCCCGCGCGCGGACGGCGATCAGGTCGCTCGACCCGGCGAGGTGGTCGAGGGCGTTGAGCAGGAAATCCCCGTTGTCCGAGAGTTTCTGGTAGCCGAGCACCATGTTGCCGAGGCGCACTTCGTCCACCCACATGCGATCGGACAGCATGTCAACATCGGCGACGACGATGGCGTTGACCTCGCCAGCCGCTCGCTCGCCCGCGTCCGGAGCAGGTCCTTCCGGTCCGTCGCCCGCGATGTCGAACGCCGATCGCGCAGGCCCTGTCACGCGCGCCGCCAGCGTGAGCGGCTCGCCCCGCGGCACGAACTCCGCGATCAGCTCGCGCGGCTGCGGGAAGAACGACACACGCTGCACGTCGAGGAGCATCGACTGATCGCTCGTCCGCACCAGCGGGCGGACGGTCGTCGCGGCTCCCGGCACGCCGGTGACGGAACCGGCGATCGCGAACTGGAGCAGGCTCGCCAGACGAGTCACCGCGTCCTCGCGGTCGATGCCGTCGCCCGCCAGCCCGATGTATTGCACGTAGGGCACGACCTCGCGCCCGTCGGGGGAACGCCCGCGCAGGGCGTTGGACATGTCGGCAGCGACCTGGTCGCGCTCGACCCGCAGACCCCACGCCGAGAGGAGCGTGTTCAGGTCCGACGCGCGGTCGGCCTGCATGGCGGCAAAGGGGTTCTGGTCCGCGCCGGGGGGCACGTCGGCCTCGCACAACGGGTCCACGAAGACCGCCACGCCCCGGCCGCTCAGCGCGAACCGGTCGATCGCCCGCAGCGTCGGTTCCTCGACGCCCTTCGGGTGCACGATCAGGAGCACGTCCACGTCGTCCCCGATCGATTCTGTGTCGGGTTCGAGCATCCGCACGTCGAAGAGCGTGCGCATCTCGCGCATGATCTGCCATGGCGTCCGGCTCGGCTGGCCGGGCAGCGCGAAACCGCCGTCGAGCGGCAACGACGACAGCACGCCGACGACCTTGCGCTCGGGGTTGGAGAGGTTGTGCACGAGCCGCGAGACCTCGTACTCCAGGAAGCGCTCGTCGCCGGGGTCGAAGAAGCGGATGACCTCGCGCCCGTCGGTCGAGTTCACGCCGAGCAGGCCGAAGTAGAACTCCTCGCGGTTCGGGCCGATGGGTGCGCCCGCCAGCCCGGCCTGCCGCGCGCGATCCTCGGCCTCGGAGAACGGCTCGGGATCGACGATCTCGAGTTCGATCCTTCCCCGCGAGAGCAGGGCGTACTCCTCGAGCAGTTCCCGCACCCGCTTGCCGTAGGCCTGCAGGGCGGGCCGCCCGCCGGCGAGCGATTCCGAGAAGAAGAACGTGAGGCGGATCGGCTCGTCCAACCCCGAGACGATGCGGCGCGTGCCCTGCGACAGCGTGTAGAGCCGGTTCTCCGTGAGATCGAGGCGTACGCCGCGGAGCGTCGCGTCGGCGAGCAGGTTGATTCCGAAGAAGAGGACGACGAGCAGGGCGAACGTGGCGGCGGCGGTCCATCGACGCGCCGGGCTGGATGCGGCGGATCGGTTCATCTGTTCACCCCGCCTTCGTTGACTCGACCACGACGGCGTTGGCCCCGAGCGCGACGCCGATGAGCGAGAGGAAGTAGACGACATCCCTTGGCGCAACGACGCCCTTGGCGAGCGCCTCGAACCGCGTGAGGAAACTGAACTCGGCGATCGTGCGGGCGAGCCAGGGGGGCGCCCAGCCCGCGAGCGCACCCTGCACCACCGGAAAGCCCGCGAGCAGGAACAGGAAGCACACGGAGGTGCTCAGCACGAACGCGATGACCTGGCTCTTGGTCAGCGCGGAGACGCACGCCCCGACCGCGAGGAACCCGCCCGCCATCAGGAGGCTGCCGAGGTACGCCGCCACGATCGCGCCGTTATCGGGATCGCCGAGCACGTTCACCGTGATCCACACCGGGAACGTGAGCGCGAGTGCGAGGCCGACGAAGGCCCACGCAGCGAGGAACTTGCCAACCACCGCCGACCACGGCGTCAACGGCAGCGTCATGAGCAGTTCGATGGTTCCGCCGCGTCGTTCCTCCGCCCACAGGCGCATCGAGACGGACGGGATGAGGAACAGGTACAGCCAGGGGTGGAACGAGAAGAACGGGCGGAGGTCCGCCTGGCCGCGCTCGTAGAAGTTCCCGAGTTCCTGCGAGAACGTGAAGATCCCCGTCAGCACGAGGAAGATCACGATGAACACGTACGCCACCGGCGTCGTGAAGTAGCCCCCCAGTTCGCGCTTCATCACGGCGAGCGTCGTGCGCATCACGCCGCCTCTCCGGGCCGACCGGCCGTGATCTCGCGGAACACGTCGTCGAGGCGTCCCCGCTCGACGCTCAGCGCATCGACCGTCACGCCGCGCGCGCGCAGCAGGTCGCTCACGCCAGCGACGATCGACAGGCCGTCGCGGGGCATCACGACCGCCTCGAACACGCCGTCACGCGACGCGGCGCGCTCGACGCTCGACACGCCGACGATGCTTGCGAGGTCCGCCTCCAGCCCGTCCGCGACCCCGCGCACGCGCACACGCACGGCGTTGTGCAGCCTGGACCGGCGGCGCAGGTCTTCGGGGCTGCCGTCCGCGACGATGCGCCCGCGGGCGATGATCGTCGCCCGGGTGCAGACCGCGTCCACCTCCTCGAGAATGTGCGTGGAGAGCACGACCGCCTTGTGGCCGCGCAGGTCGCGGATGAGTTCGCGCACCTCGTGCTTCTGGTTCGGGTCAAGCCCGTCCGTCGGCTCGTCGAGGATGAGCGCGGGCGGGTCGTGCAGCAACGCCTGCGCGAGGCCCACACGACGCTTGTACCCCTTGCTGAGCGTTTCGATCGGCTGGCGCATCACGCCCCCGAGATGCACTCGGGCGGCGACCTCGCCCACCTTTCGCCTGCGTTCCGCGCCCCGGTAGCCGCGAACCTCGGCCACGAATCGGAGGAACGACTCCGGCGTCATGTCCGGGTAGGCGGGCGCGCCCTCGGGCAGGTACCCGAGCGACCGCTTGACCGCGATCGGGTCCCGGAGCACGTCGTGTCCGCAGACGAGCGCGGTCCCGCCGGACGGGGCGAGAAACCCCGCGACCATCTTCATCGTCGTGGACTTGCCCGCCCCGTTCGGGCCGAGGAAACCCAGGACCTCGCCCCGCTCGACGCGCAGGGAGACGGCGTCCACGGCGAGGATCGGGCCGAATCGTCGGGAGAGTTGCCTGGTCTCGATCATGCGGTGCCTCCGCCGGATCGGGTGTCGGTTGTATTCCCGCAGCGGGGTCGAACTCAAGTCCCTGGCGCGGGGTCGCCGTTGTGGCGGAGAGCGTCGGAGTCCTTGACGCCCAACGTCGCGTAGATGTCGCGCGTGGCACGCGACTTGTTCAGGGTATAGAAGTGGATCCCCGCGACGTTGTGGTCCAGCAGGTCGCGGCACTGCTCGGTGGCCCAGTGGACGCCGACCCGTTTGACGGCCTCGGGGTCGCCGCCCGTCCGGTTGATCGCCCGGATCAGCGGGGCGGGGAACCTCGACCCGAGGGCGAGTTCCGCCATGCGCCTCATGCCGCCGATCGAGGCGATGGGCATGATGCCGGCAATGATCGGAACCCGGATACCGGCCAGCAGGCAGCGGTCGCGGAAGTCGTAGAAGTCGCGGTTGTCGAAGAAGAGTTGGGTAATGACGTAGTCCGCCCCGGCGTCGATCTTGGCCTTGAGGTGGTCCATCTCGAGCAGGCGATTCGGCGTTTCCGGGTGCCCCTCGGGGAAGCCCGCGACGGCGACGCCGAATCCGCGCGGGTCGCTATGCATACCGCTCTCGTTGAACCGCTTGATGCAGGCGACAAGCTCGGCGGCATAGCGGAAACACCCGCTCCTGGCCTGCGTCCCGTTCGGCAGGTCGCCCCGCAAGGCGAGGATGTTGGAGATGCCGTGGGCGGCGTACCGGTCGAGCATGGCCCGCACCTGCCCCTCGTCGAGGCCGACGCAGGTGAGGTGCGGCATGGGGTTGAGGTCGGTCTCGTCCTTCAGTCGGATGACGAGGTTCTCGGTGAGATCGCGGGCCGTGCCGCCGCCCGCCCCGTAGGTCACGCTCACGAACGTCGGGCGGAGCGACTCGAGTTCCGAGATGTTGCGGAAGAGGTCTTCCGCCGCATCGGGTGAGCGCGGCGGGAAGAACTCGAATGAGAACGTTGTGCGCTGTCTCTCGAAGACGTCAAGGATGTGCATGACTCCGCGTCCTCGAAGGGCGGGCGACCCGCCCGCCTACCCCCAGCCCCCCGGCAGGGTCGTGTACTATATCCGTTCTCCCGGCTGAACGGATGAAGCCGGTTCTTCCCCCCGATCGACTTCCTGTCGCAACCCGGTTCGGCACCGACCCGAAAAGTGGGGCACATGCCCGTCGAGCGAACCCTGCCACATTCCGAACGACATCGCCGCCGTGGGTTCACGCTCATCGAACTGCTCGTGGTGATCGCGATCGTTGCCGCGCTGCTGGGCATCCTCCTGCCGGCCCTGGGTGGAGTGCGCAAGACCGCGCAGGCAGTCAAGTGCTCCTCGAACATGCGCCAGGTCGCTCTGGGCTGGGCGACCTACGCCAACGACAACGACGACATTTCCATTCCGGGCCAGATGGGCCGGTATTCTGACGAAGCGAAGAACGTCTACTTCGTCGGCAACGGGTACCAGTACCGGCCGCGCTGGTATGTGACGATGGGCGCGGCCGCCGGGTTCCATGCGCTCATCGAGCCGCGGCCCGAGCGAGAGCACGAGCACGACGTGCAGGTGAACAACGAGGTCTTTCTCTGCCCGAACGCGATCGACTGGACGAGCACGCGGAACCATCCCTACGGGTACAACTACCACTTCCTCGGGAACACGCGGTTCAAGAACGACCAGGAGTTCGGCTCGTTCGTGTCCTTCCCGGTGCGTGCGTCGGTCATTCACGTCGGCAGGACCGTGCTCGCCGCGGACTGCATGGGCACGGCCGCGGGCAAGCCAGCGGCTGATCGCACGCCGAACCTGCCTGATGGCTCACGCCACCCGCAACTGACCGCGATGGGAGGTCACGGCTACGCCCTCGATCCGCCGCGCATGACTCCCAACAGCGACCACGCCGATCCTCAGTTTCCCGGGGCGGAGCACCGTTCGGCCCCGGACCCGCGCCATCTGGGGAAGGCGAACGTCTCGTTCATCGACGGGAGCGTCTCCAACTGGTCGCTGGCCGACATGGGGTACGTGGTTCGGGGCAACGGCGTGGTCGAGGCGTTTGACTCGGCGGCGGACAACTCGCTTTTTTCGGGCACGTCGATCGACCGCGACCCGCCGCCGCGGCGAGATTGAACGCCGATCGCGTTCGTTCCGAACTACACTCCCGGCATGACGATCATCGGGGGCACGCTCCGCGCCTGCCACCGCTGCGGCCTGGTGCAGCGGGTGGGCGTGGTGCCCCTCGGATTCCGTGCGAAGTGCCCCCGCTGCGCCGCCACGGTTCGTCACGCGAGGCACCCGCGGTCGAACGCGCGGGCGGCGTCGTTCGCGCTCGCCGCGCTGCTGCTCTATCCGGCCGCCCTCAGCCTGCCCGTGATGCAGGTGCAGCGGCTCGGGCACGCCCATGAGGCGACGATCTGGTCGGGCGTCGTCAGCCTGCTCGCCGAGGGGCAGACCGCGATCGGGCTGGTCGTGCTGTTCTGCTCGGTGGTGGCCCCGCTGGCGAAACTCGCGGCGACGTTCGCCCTCTGCGCCGGCGATGCGGTGCTCCAGCGCCGTCACCGCGCCGCCGCCTACAGGCTCGTCGAGTTCCTCGGGCGGTGGGGGATGGTGGACGTGCTGCTCGTCGCGGTGCTCGTCGCGGCGGTGAAACTGGGCGACTGGGTCACGGTGCAGCCGGGGCCTGGGGTCGCGGCGTTCGGGGCGGTGGTCGTGCTGAGCCTGCTCGCGTCGGCGTCGTTCGATCCGCACGCCGTCTGGGAGGATGAGCGCCGATGAGCGACGACGCCCCTATCCCGTCGAGCGAGGTCGTTCGCGTGCGCCGTGTGACGTGGGCGTTGCTCGCGCCGCTGGCGGCGGCGGCGGTGCTCACGGTCCTCGCCGTGCAGGCGATCCGAGACCGTCCCGTGCCGATCACCATCCGTTTCGCCGACGGCGCGGGTGTGCGCCCGGGCGATCCGGTCACCTGCCGGGGCGTGCAGGTCGGCGTTGTGCGCGAGGTCGGGCTGTCGGGCGACCTGGCGGGCGTCGTGGTCGAGGTCGCGCTGGCGCGTGAGTCGGCCCCGCTCGCCGTGGAGGGGACACGGTTCTGGATCGTGCGCCCCGAGGTCTCGCTGCGCGGCGTGAGCGGGCTGGAGTCGCTCCTCGGTCCCAGGTCGATCGCGGCGTCGCCCGGCCTGCCCGGGTCGCAGCGCGTGAGCGAGTTCGAAGGACTGGCCCGCCCCCCCGACGATGCCTCGCTGCCGGTGGAGGGCGAACTGGTCGTCGTGCTGCGCGCAGCACGAAGAGGGTCCGTCGGGATCGGGTCGCCTGTCTACTTCCGCGACGTGCAGGTCGGCGAGGTGCGGTCGGCACGGCTGGCCGACGACGCCCGCACCGTCGAAGTCATCGCGGCGGTGGAGCCTCGGTACGCTCCCCTTGTGCGCGACAACTCCCGGTTCTTCAACGTGAGCGGCATCGGGGTGAACTGGGGGCTTTTCGGCGGTCTTTCGGTGCGCACCGATTCCCTCGAGTCGCTCATCGCGGGGGGCGTCGCGTTTGCCACGCCGGACCGGCCGGGGGCGACGGTCGACAACGGGCACGTCTTCGAACTCGCGCCGCAGCCGGACTCCAAGTGGCTGGAGTGGTCGCCGGCGATCCCGCTCAACGACGCTCCTCCATGAAATGCAGAACGCGAAGGCGCGAAGCGAACGCGAAGGCGCGGGGGCCAAACGCTCTCCCGCTCCTTCGTCTCGACTCCGCGTGCTTCGCGTTCGTTCGGATCAGTACCGGTAGTGCTCCGGCTTGAACGGGCCGGACTTCTCCACGCCGATGTACGTCGCCTGCTCGGGCGTCAGTTCGGTGAGGCGCACGCCGAGGTGGTCGAGGTGTAGGCGGGCGACCTGTTCGTCGAGGCGCTTGGGCAGCACGTACACCTTGCCGGACTCGTACCGGGTGCCGGAAAGCGTCGGCTTGCCCGCGGCGTTCAGCGCGAGGTCGATCTGCGCCAGCACCTGGTTGGTGAAACTCGCGCTCATCACGAAACTGGGGTGCCCGGTCGCGCAGCCGAGGTTCAGCAGGCGACCTTCGGCCAGGACGAGGATGCCGCGCCCGTCGGGGAAGACCCACTCGTCGTACTGGGGCTTGATGGGGTTGCGGCGGACTCCCGGCAGGCGGGCCAGCCCGGCCATGTCGATCTCGTTGTCGAAGTGGCCGATGTTGCCGATGATGGCCTTGTTCTTCATCCGCTTCATGTGCTCGGCGGTGATGACGTCCTTGTTGCCGGTGGCGGTGACGAAGACGTCGGCGAACTCGACCACGTCCTCCAGCCGCTTGACTTCGTAGCCCTCCATGGCGGCCTGCAGGGCGCAGATCGGGTCGATCTCGGTCACGATCACTCGGCAGCCCTGGCCCTTGAGCGCCTGGCAGCAGCCCTTGCCGACCTCGCCGTAGCCGCAGACCACGGCGACCTTGCCGCTGAGCATGACGTCCGTCGCGCGGTTCAGGCCGTCGAGCAGCGAATGGCGGCAGCCGTAGATGTTGTCGAACTTGCTCTTGGTGACGCTGTCGTTGACGTTGATGGCGGGGAAGAGGAGCGTGCCGGCCTTGCTCATCTCGTAGAGCCGGTGGACGCCGGTTGTCGTTTCCTCGCTGACGCCCTTGATCTCGGCGGCGATGCGTGCGAACCAGCCCGGGGTCTCGCGGATGGTCTCGCGGATGGTGTGCAGCACCCACCGCCACTCCTCGGGGTCGCGGGCCTCGTTGAAGTCCGGCACACGGCCGGCCTTCTCGAACTCGACCCCCTTGTGGATGAGGAGTGTCGCGTCGCCGCCGTCATCGACGATGAGCATCGGGCCGCGGCCGTCGGGCCAGGTGAGGGCTTGCCTGGTGCACCACCAGTACTCTTCGAGCGTCTCGCCCTTCCACGCGAACACCGGCACGCCGCGCGGGTCGTCCGGCGTGCCGTCGCGTCCGACCACGACCGCCGCCGCCGCGGAATCCTGCGTGCTGAAGACGTTGCAGGAGGCCCAGCGCACGTCCGCGCCGAGTTCCGCCAAGGTCTCGATGAGGACGGCCGTCTGCACGGTCATGTGCAGCGAGCCGGCGACGCGGAATCCCTTCAGCGGCTTGGTGGCGGCGTGCTCGCGCCGCACGGACATCAGGCCTGGCATCTCGTGCTCGGCGAGGGTGATTTCCTTTCGCCCGAGTTCCGCCAGCGCGAGATCCCGCACTCGGTGCTCAAGCCCCGTGTCGCCCGTCGTCGTGGTGGCGCTCCGCGTCGTCATCGTGGTCATCGCTTTCTCCGTTGAAGTTCTCGATCCTCGTCCGCAGGTCCCGAGCGGGGCCGCATCCGGCCGGTGGCGGGACCTTTCTGTTCCCGTCTTCGTTCGCTACTCCGCCTTTTTCCATCCCACCGCCGCGAACAGCCCCGGCCCCTTCGCGGCGGACTCGGTCGCCAGCGGTTCGACTCGCACGTCCTCGAAGCCCGCATCGCGGTACATCTCCCGCACGCGCGACGCCGAGAACCCCAGGTGTGCGTGCCCCATGGTGTGGCGGTACTCGGTCCTTCCGTGCTCGACCATGTCAACGATCAGGGCCGCGCCGCCGCGCCGATCCGTGCGGAGTACCCGAGCCATCTCGCGCAGGGCGGCGTCAGGCTGGGGCAGGTGGTGCAGGACGAGCAGGCACACGCACGCATCCACGCTCCCGTCCGTGAGCGGGAGCCGCTCGAGGTCGCCGACCTTGAACTGCACGTTCTTCGCCTTCCCCATCCGCTTGCGTGCGGCGTCCAGCATCGCCTCCGACCTGTCCACCGCCACGACGCGCCCGACGCGCGGGGCGAGCCACTCCGCCGCGTTCGCCGTGCCGCACCCGAGGTCGGCGATCGTCCACTCCCGGGGAAGCAGCGAGAGCAGAGCCAGCGGCGTGAAGCGATCGCCGAAGAGGTCTCGCCGCAGGTTGTCCCACTCGCCTGCGATCCGACCGAAAAAGGCCTGGCTGTCCGTCGGTCGCTCGGCGAGCACCGCCGCCAGACGCCGGTCGTCTTCATCGACTTCCGCGGTTGCGGTGGTCTCGTCGCGCAGCGCGATCCACACGGCTCTGGAGAAGGGCTGCAAGTCGTCCAGCACAACGCGATAGCAGGTCGCGGTGCCGGCGGCCCGCCGTGCGAGCCACCCCGCGTCCGCCAGCACCTTCAGGTGGCGGCTCACGGTCGACTGCGGCAACTGGACCACGCTCGCCACCTCGCCGACCGACAACTCTTCCGCTTCCAGGAGGCGGACGATCCGCACGCGCACAGGCTCGCTCAACGCGGCCAGCATGGCGGTGGCGGGGATGGCAGGGGCGGCACGCTTCATCCGTTTATCCGGATGAAGTGTAGAAGACTAGCCGGCCGCGTCAACCGGCACGCCCCGGCTCATCGCGGGGGCAGCGCGAGGCTCGGGCCGGGCACGTGGCCGAGTTCCCGGAGCCGGACGCTCGCCTGCGGGTTGTCCGGCTCGAAGAAGAGCACCATCCGCAGACGCTCGACCTCCCGCTCCTGGTCACCGATCGCCCGGTAGAACTCCGCGAGCGTGCGTTGCGGCCCGACGTTCCGTCCGCCGTCCACCTCGGCGGCGTTGAGGTACGCCCGGTGAGCCTCGTCCGCGTTGCCGAGGCGATGGGCGAAGCGGCCGAGGCGGAGGTGGTCCTCGACGCGACCGCTCTCGCTGACCCGCCGTCGCAGAAATGCGTACAACGATTCGGCGTCCCCGGCTTTGAGCATCGACTCGGCCAGCGCCTCGACGTAGGTCTCGTTCCGCGGTTCCAGGTCGTAGGCCACGGTCAGGTGCTGACGGGCCTCGCCGTGGCGGTTCAAGGCCATCAGCGTGCGGCCGAGTTCGTACTGTCCCTGGGCGTCGGAGGGCTTGCGGTCCACGAACTCGCGGTTGTACGGCAGGGCCTGCTCGAAGCGGCCGTTGAAGTAGTGGCTGTTCGCATCCGCCCGGACCATGCTCAGGGGACGCTGCCCGCACCCGGACAGCCCGGCCGCGGTGGCGAATGTGAGTACGAGGATGATGACCGCCCCTTGAGTCCGCATGGGTCGCTCCTTGCCCGACAGGCAGGCATGGTACCCGCCCCGGCGCCGGAGGTGGGCAGTACCATCCCGGGTGCCCAGAACGGTCGTACTCGAACACACGCTCCCCGGCGGCACCCGGCACTTCGACTGGCTCATGGAGGCGAGCGAGGGCGGGCCGGGGGCAAGCGACGAGGACCGTTCGCTGCTCGCCTTCCGGGTGAGCGTCCGGGTCGATGACCCTTCGGTCGGCTCGTTCCGTGCCGAGGCGATGCCGGATCATCGGCGTCTCTATCTGCGGTACGAAGGCGAGATCGCCGGAGGGCGCGGCCGCGTGCTCCGGGTGGCCGAGGGAATCTGCAAGATCGTGAGGCGAACAGCGGACGAGGTGGGCGTGGAGGTCGAGTTTGCGTGGCGGCGGCGGGTGCTGGTGGGTCGCCGACTGGACGGGGTGGTCTGGGAGTTCGAGCAGGAATCCTCCTGAGTTGGTAGGCTGGGAACGACTCGCTTGAACGGCAAGGAGGCACACCATGCCCGACCGTCCTGAGCCGTCTTCTGAAGGCAGACCGATCCCCGTCGAAGGGGCCGCGCCGGCCGCACCCGCCGGATTGAACCCGAAGATCAAGACCTTCGGGGGAGGGACGCGGCACGAGGACAGTTGGAGCCGGTCTCCCAATGTGACCGGAACCGGTGCGATCCACGTGCGCAGTTTCCACTCGAAACTCTCCGACGACGGCATCGCCTACCTCGACCGCCAGATCAACGAATGGCTCGACGCGCACCCGCAGTACGAGGTGAAGTTCGTCACGACCGCCGTGGGCGAGTGGACGAGCAAACTCGGCAAGGAGGCGGGCTTGGTCGTGCAGGTCTGGGTCTGAGCGGGCCGATAGACCGGGCATGTGCGGGATCGCCGGCGTCTGCCGGACAGTTGGCACCGGACAGTGGACAGTGGACATCCCGAAGTGGGAGTGGGACGACGCTGCGCGCACGCAGGTCGAACACATGACCGAGCGCCTGGCCCACCGCGGGCCGGACGGCGGCGGGGTGTTCGTCGGGCGCGGTGCCGTGCTGGGACACCGGCGGCTCGCGGTCATCGACCCTTCGCCGGCCGGGCATCAGCCGATGACGACGCCGGACGGCCGGTTCACGATCGTCTACAACGGGATGCTGTACAACGACGCGGAGGTTCGGGCCGGACCGTCGTGTGCGGGCGTGGCGTTTCGATCGGCCTGCGACACGGAGACCGTGCTGCACCACCTCGCCGCGACCGGGCCGACGGGCCTCGGCTCGATGCGCGGCATGTATGCGCTCGCGCTGCACGACGATCGCGAAGGGACGCTGCTGCTCGCACGCGACCCGTTCGGCATCAAGCCGCTCTCCTGGGCGCGAGTCGAGACGCCGCACGGGCCTGAGGTTCTGTTCGCGAGCGAGATCGCGGCTCTGTTCGAGCACCCGTCGCTCCGTCCCGAGCCGGACCTCGTCGCGGTGAGCGCGTACCTGACGACGATCCGCACGACGCTCGGGGAGCGCACGATGTTTCGGGGAGTGCGCTCGCTGCCGCCCGGCCGGTGGCTCCGGTTCGACCTTCGCGACCCCGACCTGCGGGCGACCGGCGGCGCCGTCGAGACGCCGGCGTTCTGCGGCCGTGCAACGGCGGACGATCTGCGCGACGCGGTCGAGGACTCGGTGCGGTCGCACCTACGGTCCGACGTGCCTCTCTGCTGTCTGCTCAGCGGCGGTCTGGACAGTTCGGTCGTCGCGTCCGTCGCCCGGCGTCACGTCGGCGATTTGCGCACGTGGTGCGCCGGCTCCCGAGACGAGCCTCCGATCGACGGCGTGCCGCAGTCTGACGACTTCAGGTTCGCGCGGGAGTGCGCGACCGCGATCGGGAGCGACCACCACGAGGCCCCGGTGACGCGCTCGCTGTTCGCCGAACGATGGCGTGACCTCGTGCGGCGGACCGGGCTGCCGCTGAGCACGCCGAACGAGGTGGCGATTAACGAAGTCGCCCGCTCGCTCCGGGCCGACGGCTGCACGGTCACCATCTCGGGTGAGGGCGCGGATGAACTGCTGGCGGGGTACGACGCTCCGATGCTCGCGGCCGTGGAGCACGTCGCCCGCGGGAACGCCGATCCGGGGATGTTCCAACTCGCGTGCGCCGCGTGGATTCCGCCGCACGCCAAGGCGTCCTTGCTCAAACCGGATGTCTGGCGGGCGGTCGAGGCTGACGGTGCGCTCGTTGCGCAGTACCGTGCCGAGTTCGAGGCGGCGGCGAACGGCGCGGAAGGGGCGCTCCGAGCGCACCTCCGCTTCCATCGTCGCGTGAACCTGACCGGCCTGCTCCAGCGGCTCGACTCCGCGACGATGCTGGAAAGCGTCGAGGGGCGGACCCCGTTCGCGGATGTTCGTGTGGCGGCCGTGGCCGACGCCGTTCCGATGCAGGAACTTTTCGATGCGGCGATCTCGCCCCCGCGACCGCGCACAAAGCTCGCGTTGCGGCGAGCGTTCTCGGGCGCGCTGCCCGACGCCGTGCTCGCCCGCCCGAAGGCGAGTTTCCCGCTGCCGTTCCAGCGCTGGGTGGCAGATCTCGCGTCGGAACTCGGGTCGAGCGGTCTTGTCGCCTCGCTCGTGGAGCCTGGCGCGCTCTCGGCCGTCCGCGCCGAGCCTTCGCGCTTCTGGCACGCTGCGTGGCCCCTCATCAATCTCGAACTCTGGTCGCGTCGCTGGTGGGGTTGACCGGGACGGGATCGCCTTCGCCGAGATGCCGCACCCAGTACCCCACGTCGATCCACCGGCCTTGCTTGAACCCGGCGCGCGGGATGACGCCGGCGCACGCCATGCCGAAGGACTCGTGCAGACGAACGCTCGACGGGTTTGGAAGAGCGATGCCCGCGATGATGGTCCGGAATCCCGCGTGATCGAGGGCCGCAAAGAGCGCGGCGTAGAGCGCACGCCCAACGCCGCGGCCGTGGCGTTCCGGCCGAACGTACACGCCGATCTCCGTTGTCCACCGGTACGCCTCGCGCGACTTCCACGGGCCGGCCTTGGCGAATCCGACCACTCTCTCTTCGCCCAGATCGGCCACGAACCACGGGAACCTCCCGCTGGCCTGGTATTCTGCGAGGGCTTCGTCGAGCGTCGGCGCCCGAACCCCGAAGTGAGCGATGCCTTCGCGGATCTCCCGGCCGGTGATGTCGAGCATTGCGGAGACGTCGCGTTCCTCGGCGGGTCGTACGATCAATCCGGCGGGCATGGCGCGACTGTATCGCCGCGACGCCGGCGACGGTTGACGGCGGGCGACTCCCCTGCCATGCTCTGCCCATGAGCCAGCCTCGCAGCCTTCCCGCTCTGTTCGTCCTGGTCGCCCTCTCGGTCCTGTTGGGTGCGTGCGCCGGCACGCCCAAGCGTCCGGCGGCGGCGGCCCCGGTCGATCCTCGCCACGCCGTCGCCCTCTATCGCGGCGACACGGGGCAGCGTGCCGACTGGGAGGAACTGGTCTCCGCCGCGGCGAACGCGGACGCCGTGATGATCGGCGAGACGCACGGGCACGCGCTCGGCCTGGCGTTCGCGGCCGCGCTCTGGGAGGGCGTGCTGGCCCGCACCGACCGCGCCGCGCTCAGCCTCGAGTTCATCGAGCGGGACTCGCAGGTCCACGTCGACGATTACCTCGCCGGCCTCGTCGACGAGGAGCAGTTCCGCAAGGCGTCGGGCCGCACGCCCGGCAACTACCCCGATGGGCACCGCGAGATGGTTGAGGCCGCGAAGCGCGCCGGCCGCCCCGTTATCGCGTCGAACGCCCCACGCCGCTATGTGCGGCTCGCTCGTACGAGCGGGTATGAACGCCTTGCCTCGCTCACCCCCGAGCAACGCCGCCTCTACGTCATCCCGGCCGAGATGCCGTCGGGCCGGTACCGCGAGGAGTTCTTCAAACTCATGTCCGGGATTGGGGATGCCTCGCACAGCGGCGGGGGGATGGTCGAGGCGATCTTCCGCTCGCAGTCGCTCTGGGATGCCACGATGGCCGACGCGGTCGCCGACGCGCTCGCCCAGGGCAACCGGCCCGTCGTGCAGGTGATCGGCCGGTTTCACTCGGACTTCGATGGCGGCACGGTCCAGTTGCTGCGGCGGGCGCGCCCCGGCGTGCGCGTTCTGACGGTGAGCGTGGCGGACTCGACAGGGCCGTCGCTCGCCGACACGGACCTGGGACGGGCCGACTTCGTCGTCTACGCGGGGCAGGCTGCCGAGTGAGGTCCGGGTGGGGAAGTGGCATCCCCGAATGCGCAACCCCCTTGCACGGCCCATGCGAATCGGGTAATGTTAGGGTGGCCTGAGGCCGGGGGATCGGCATGGATGCCCACGAGTTCGATGGAGGGTTGTCGATCGGCAAGGTCCGCGGGCGCGGCTCGGGGGTCAATCCGGGAGGGCGGTTCGAGCCTGTCCGCCTGCACGTCCTCGGCGAGACGCTCGACGAGGTTCTGCGCGACCACCCCGAAGGCGTCCAGACCCCTACGCGCGTCTACCGCGACAACGCGAAGACGGTCATCAATCGCGTCGACAGCCCGGACCTGCCGTTCCATTGGACGCTCAACCCGTACCGGGGCTGCGAGCACGGGTGCGTGTACTGCTACGCGCGCCCGACGCACGAGACGTTCGGGCTGTCGTGCGGGCTGGACTTCGAGACTCGCCTGTTCGCCAAACTTGACGCGCCGGATCTCCTGCGGCGCGAACTCGGCAGGCCGTCGTGGCGGGGCGAGCCGATCATGCTGGCCGGCATCACCGACGTGTATCAGCCGGTCGAACGCCGGCTGCTCATCACGCGGCGGTGCCTGGAAGTCATGGCCGAGTGCCGCCAGCCGGTCTCGATCGTGACCAAGGGAGCGTTGATCGTGCGCGACATCGACCTGCTCGCGTCGCTGGCGAGGCACCGGGCAGTGCAGGTGTTCGTGAGCGTGACGACGCTCGACCACGACCTCTCCCGTTCCATGGAGCCGCGTGCGGCGTCGCCGCGCGCCAGGCTGGATGCCGTGCGTGATCTGTCGCGTGCCGGCGTGCCGGTTGGTGTCATGGTTGCCCCCATCATCCCGGGCCTCAACGACACGGAGATTCCGGCGATCCTCGATGCGGCACGGGACGCCGGCGCGCGAACGGCGGCGTACACCATGCTCCGGCTGCCGTACCAGGTGAAGGCCGTGTTCCTGGACTGGCTTCGTCGCGAGCATCCCCTCCGCGCTGATCGTGTCGAGGCCGAGATCCGCCGCATGCGCGGCGGCGAACTCAACGATGCCCGCTTCGGGAAGCGGTTCAAGGGCGAGGGCGAGCGCGCCGAACAGATCGGGCGCCTGTTCATGGTCTTCAAGTCGCGTTTCGGCCTGGACCGCGGCCTCATGTCGATCTCGTCCGAGGCCTTCCGCAGACCTGGACCGCCCGGCGAACTGATGCTCTTCGGCGAAGCCGGCGTGTGATACCCGCTCGAGGTCTGTTGAATCAGAAAACGGAGAGGGGGGGATTCGAACCCCCGATAGGGTTACCCCTATACAGCATTTCCAGTGCTGCTCCTTCAGCCACTCGGACACCTCTCCAGAAGCGCCGCGACGAGTCGGTCGTCCGCCGCGGGCCGAAGTGTAAGCCGGCTCGGCCCCGCTTTCAGGATCGGCGATCGGAGCGTGCCGCGCCGTAAGCCTCGGGCCTCCACGCCGGCACGGCGTTGGGATCGACCGCCTTGCGCCACGCCCAGTCGATCGCCCGCACCCCCCAGCCGCGCCGGACCGCGGTCCGCCCTGCGGCGAGGCCAACCGCCCACCCTGCGGCGACGTCGGCGGGGTAGTGCGCGCCGAGCGTGATCCTCGCGATGCCGACGGTGCACGCGAGGGTCCACACGAGCGGGCGCAGCCGGGGGTACATCGCCGAGAGAAACACGGCCGCGACGACCGCGTAGGCCGTGTGGCTGGACGGCATGGACCACAGCCGAGACGCCTCGCCGCGCCACAGCTGCCACGACCGCAGGAAGGGCTCGCCCGGCTCGATCGGGTACGCCCCGAGCGGTCCGAGGAACATGCCCGCTTCGTCGAGCGAGGGCCTCGTGCGTCCGAACAACGCCTTGGTCGCGACGCACGCGATGCCGGCGACGACGATCGCGGCGAGCCAGTCGAGGAGCCGCCTGCGCCGCGCCGGGTCGAGGAGCCAGATCGTGGCGGCGATGAGGAGGATGGACGCGCCCTGGCCGAACTGCTGGAGCGCTTCGAGTTCGCGTCGCACATCGCCGCCCATCGGGAGCGAGCCGCGGGTCCCGTCGGCCGTCACCAGCGACGCGATGCGGGCGTCGAAGGGCGCGAGCGCGGCAACCGCGACGATGCCCCACAGGAGCGGCCTCGCCCAGTCGCGCCGCCCCGCCGCGCCCGTCCAGCGCAACACGGGCGCAACGGCTGCCGACAAGACTGCCGTCGCAACATGCATAAGGCGCACCGGGAGCGGCAGTGCACGGTTATAGTCGCTGGCGATGCGGATCGGATCGGGCGTCATCTGGCGTCGGCGTGCGTGCGGCCCGGTCGGCGGGCTGGCGCTGGTGGTGGTCTGCCTGGCAGTCTATCTGCCCGGCCTGGCGAGCATCCCGCCGATCGACCGGGACGAGTCCCGCTTCGCTCAGGCCAGCCGCCAGATGTTCGAGAGCCGGGCGCTCGCGCCGACCGAGCGCGACGACGGGCTTCACTCGGGGGGATTGACGATCCCGCGTGTGCAGGGGCGCGACCGCCTGAACAAGCCGCCGCTGATCTACTGGCTGCAGACCGCGAGCGCGGCGGTCTTGACGGGCGGAGACCCGCGCCGGGACGCCATCTGGATGTACCGCGTGCCCTCGCTCATCGCGGCGATCGTGACCGTGCTGGCAACCTGGCGGATCGGCCTGTCGATGTTCGATCCGCGCGCGGCGTGGCTCGGCGCCGTCCTGCTGGCCGTCTCGCCCGTGTTCGTCTGGGAGGCGCACCAGGCCCGCGCGGACCACGTCATGGTCGCCTGCACCACGCTCGCGGTGTGGGGCCTGTGGACCGTGTGGCGAGGTCGCGGTGCATCGGCCGCTCCCGTCACTTCGCACCTGCGTCGCTCTGTCGCTCCCGCACTTCTTCTCTGGCTCCCGCTTGCCCTCGGCATCCTCACCAAAGGCCCGATCGCGCCGCTGGTCGTCGGCCTGACCGCGCTGTGCCTGTCGCTCATCTCGCGTCAGTGGCGGTGGCTGGGCGCGACGCGGCCTCTGCTCGGCCTGCTCATCGTCGGCGTGGTCGTCGTGCCGTGGCTGGTCGCGGTGGCACGGCACGTCGGGCTTGAACGCTACTGGTCGGTTGTCTACGAGGAGGTGTTCGTTCGCGCCGGCAGCGCGAAGGAAGGGCACTGGGGTCCGCCGGGGTACCACCTTGTCCTTCTCGTTGCCCTGTTCTGGCCGGGGTCGTTGCTGGCGGGGGCTGCTTTCGCGCGGGCGATCCGGCGCGGGTTCCGGGTCGATGACGCCGGTTTCAGGCCCCTCAGTTCTCCGCTCCGACGGGCTTGGCGAGCGATCGTCGAGGCTCGGCCGGCGCGGACGCCCGAGTGCTTCCTGGTCGCGTGGATCGTGCCCGCGTGGATCGTCTTCGAACTCTCCTTCACGAAACTCCCGCACTACACCATGCCGCTCTATCCGGCGATCGCGCTCCTGACAGGACGCGGTGTGCTGGCAGCGGCGTCAGGCTCGCTCGTCCTGCCACGGTCGCAGCGACCGGGCACTGCCTTGTGGCTGGGCCTGTCCGTCGTCCTGGCCGTCGGCATCCCCGTCGGCCTGTTCACGCTCGGTGTTCGCCACTCAGGCTCGATCTACGTGCTGGGCGTTCCGTGGATCGCATCCCTCCTGGCGTTCGCGTACCACGCTCGGGGGGCGTTCGCGCCGGGGCGCGTGCTGGTCACGCAACTGGCGGGGGTTGTTCTCGCGGTCGCCCTGTGGGTCTTTGCGCTCCACGCGCTCCTTCCCGGCGCCAAGCGGCTCTTCCTGACCGACCTGCTCGCGGAGCGGATCGCGGAGATCGACCCGGAGGGTTTTCGCCCCATCGCGGCCATCGGCTACCACGAGGACAGTCTCGTCTTTCGAACTCGCGCCACGGTGCTCCTGATCGACGAGCAGCAGCAGGGCGAGTTCTGGCGCGAGCATCCCGACGGACTGCTCATCGTGCCGAAGGAGCGCATCCTGCGATCGCACTCGGTGCTTGCCGAGGTCGAGGGGTTCAACTATTCGAAGGGACGCCGGCAGGGGCTTGCGATCGTGAGGCCTTTCTGGCTCGGCATCCAACCGGACGGAGAGGCGCCGTGAACGCGCCGCAGCCTCCTTCCTCGCCCGTCGGCCTGCTGGTGATCGACAAGCCACGCGGGCCGACATCGACCTCGGTCTGTCGGCTGGTGAAGGCGCGCCTTCGCCGCGCCGGCGCACCGCGGACGGTCAAGGTCGGGCACGGCGGCACGCTCGACCCGCTCGCTTCCGGCGTGCTGGTCGTGCTCGTCGGCCGGGCAGCGACGCGGCTCTGCGATCAGGTCATGGCGGGCGAGAAGCGGTACACCGCCCATGTCGATCTCTCGCACCGCTCGACAACCGACGACGGTGAGGGCGAACTGACCGAGATCAGCGTCCTCCGCCCGCCCACTCGCGAGGAGATCGACGCCGTTTGCTCTCGTTTCGTCGGACGCATCATGCAGACCCCGCCCGCGCACTCCGCGATGATGGTGGGGGGGCGGCGTGCCTACGACATCGCCCGGCGCGGCGAAGACCCGGGCCTGCGCGCACGGCCCGTGACGATCCACTCCATCGGCGTCGTCGAGTACGAGTGGCCTCGGCTCGTCATCGACGTTCGCTGCGGCAAGGGCGTCTACATCCGCAGCCTCGCCCGCGACATCGGACTCGCCCTCGGCCCGGGCGCGATGCTGGCCGCCCTGCGGCGCACGGCGGTGGGGGAGTACACCATCGACCGCGCCACGGCTCTCGACGCGCTCCCCGAGGCGATCCGGCAGGAGGACCTCATCCCCGTCCCGCTCCCGGCGTGAATCAGCCGCGGGACATCGGGATGTTCAGCCCGGTCCGGGCGGCCGTCCGCTCGGCCTGCTCGTAGCCGGCGTCCGCGTGTCGGAAGACGCCCATGGCGGGGTCGTTGGTCAGCACGCGGCGGAGCCGCGCCTCCGCCTCGGGCGTGCCGTCGGCGACGACGACCTGCCCCGCGTGCTGGCTGAAGCCGATGCCGACACCGCCGCCGTGATGGAAACTCACCCAACTCGCGCCGCCGGCGACGTTGACCATGGCGTTGAGGATCGCCCAGTCGCTGATCGCGTCCGAGCCGTCGAGCATGCCCTCGGTCTCACGGTTCGGACTGGCGACGGACCCGCAGTCGAGGTGGTCGCGCCCGATGACGATGGGCGCGCCGACCGCGCCCTCGGCGACGAGGCGGTTGAAGAGCACGCCCGCCTTGTCTCGCTCCCCCATGCCGAGCCAGCAGATGCGCGCCGGCAGCCCCTGGAAGCCGAACCGCGGGCGGCAGGCATCGAAGTCTCCCGCCTCCAGCGCATCCGGGTTCTCGTGGCAGGAGAGCAGCCACCGGCGCAGGCCGTCGTGGCGTGGGAACAGTCGCAGCAACTCGTAATCGGTGCGGTAGATGTCGCGCGGGTCGCCGGAGAGGGCGACCCAGCGGAACGGCCCGCGTCCCTCGCAGAACTGCGGGCGGATGAAGGCGGGCACGAAGCCCGGGAACTCGAACGCGTCCTCGAAGCCGTGGTCGAACGCTCGCTGGCGGATGTTGTTGCCGTAGTCGAAGGTGACGGCCCCGCGCCGCTGGAGTTCGACCATCGCTCGCACGTGCCGCTCCATACTGGCCATGCTGAGGGCGACGTACCTGTCCGGGTCAAGCCGGCGCAGCACTTCGGCCTCGCAGGCGCACGTCTCGACCGGGACGTAGCCGTTGAGCGGATCGTGCGCACTGGTCTGGTCGGTGAGCGCGTCGGGGGTGATCCGCCGGTCGATGAGCCGTTCGAGCAGTTCGACGGCGTTGCAGTGGACGCCGATGCTCCGCGCTTCTCCTTTCTCGGCGAGCGAACGGGCGCGGTCGATCGCGGCGTCGAGGTCGCTGAGCGACTCGTCGAGGTAGCGGTCGCGCAGCCGGCGTTCGAGCCTGGCGTGATCGACGTCCGCGATGAGGCAGACGCCGCCGTTGAGTGTGACGGCGAGGGGCTGCGCGCCGCCCATCCCGCCGCACCCGGCCGTGACGCACAGCCGCCCGCGGAGCGTCCCGCCGAAACGCTGGCGTGCGCACTCGGCGAAGGTCTCGAACGTTCCTTGGAGGATGCCCTGCGTGCCGATGTAGATCCATGATCCCGCCGTCATCTGGCCGAACATGATCAGGCCCTTGGCCGCGAGATCGTCGAAGTGTTCCTGCGTCGCCCAGTGCGGCACCAGGTTGCTGTTCGCGATCAGCACGCGCGGGGCGTGCTCGTGCGTGCGCACGACGCCGACGGGCTTGCCGGATTGCACGAGAAGCGTCTCGTCCGGCGCGAGGGCGCGCAGCGAACGCACGATCGCATCGAACGCGGGCCACGAGCGGGCCGCCTGCCCGCGCCCGCCGTAGACCACGAGTTGATCCGGCGCCTCGGCGACCTCGGGGTCAAGGTTGTTCATCAGCATGCGCAGCGCGGCCTCGGCCTGCCACGTGCGGCAGGTGCGCTCCGGGCCGCGTGGCGCGCGCACGACGCGAGCACCCGCCTCTCGCGTCCGTGCCGGTGCGTTGCGTGCTGATTCGGTCATCGTCGCCATGCCGCGTCTCCCGTTACCCCGGCATGGATGAGGCTAGGAGACCGGGAGGCGTGGCACAACCTCCATGCAATCCCGATGCCACTGAGCGACGGCAAACCTTGGACGCCGCTGCGGAGGCCCGCGTGCGGCCGTCAGCCCCGGCATGCAGAATCCATCACAACCGAGGCAGGGCGTCGGCGACGATCCGCTCGACGTCTTCCGAGAGCGCACGATCCTCCGTCAGCCGCGGCACGACGGATCGCACCAACTCGTGCGCACGCTCAACACCGTCGCCCGACCGCAGCGGGCGATGGCAGTCCACGGCTTCGGCCGCGCAGAGCAGTTCGATCGCCACGACGTAGCGTGCCAGTTCGAGGGCGCGACCTGCCTTGGCCGCCGCACGCGGCCCGAACGAGTTGTAGTCCTCCATGCCCGCGCTGGTCGGCAGGTTCACGACGCTCGCCGGGGCGGCCAGCCCTGCGAGTTCGTTGCAGCAGGCGGCGGCGGTGTACTGCACGATCATCAGGCCCGATTGCAACCCCGGGCGGGCGGCGAGGAACGGGCGCAGGCCGCTGGCAGGATCACTGCCCGCCAGCATCGTGAAGACGCGTCGTTCGGCGATGCCGGCGACGTGGGCCAGGGCGATGGAGAGCACGTCGAGCGGGATGGCGACGGGCATGCCGTGGAAGTTGCCGCCCGAGACGACGGCGCCGTCGTCGAACACGAGGGGGTTGTCGGTGACGGCGTGGAGTTCGCGATCGACCGTGAGTTTTACATAACCCGCGGCGCCCCAGGCCGCCCCGAGCACCGCGGGCGCACACCGGAGCGAGTAGGGGTCCTGCACGCGCGGGTCGTTCTCGCGGTGCGAACGCACGATCTCGCTCCCGGCCAGCAGGGCACGAAGCCGCTCGGCCACGAGAGCCTGCCCCGGCTGCCGCCTCGCCTCGTGCAGACGCGGGTCGAGGAAAGCGTCCGTCGCCATGCAGCCGTCGATGGACATGGCGCACGCGATGGTCGCGGTGTGGAACAGCCTCTCGAAATCCGCGCAGAGCAGCGCGCCCCGCGCCGCCATCAGGTGCGTGCCGTTCAGCAGGGCAAGCCCTTCCTTCGCTTCGAGCGCGAGCGGGGCGATGCCCGCTTCGCGCAATGCGTCGCCGCCGCTCAGCAGACGCCCGCGCAGTTCGGCCCGCCCCTCGCCCATGAGGACGAGCGCGGCGTGAGCGAGTGGCGCGAGGTCGCCCGACGCGCCGACCGAACCGATCGAGGGCACGACCGGGGTGACGCCCGCGTTCAGCAGCGCCGCCAGTCTCTCGACGACAACAGGTCGCACGCCCGAAAGCCCACGGCCCAGGCTGGCGGCCAAGAGGAGCAGCATGGCGCGCACGATCTCCCTCGGCAGAGGCTCGCCGACACCCGCGGCGTGCGAGCGCACGAGGTTGATCTGCAACTGCGCCAGGTCATCGCGTCCGACACGCTGCTGCGAGAGCGATCCGAAGCCCGTATTGATGCCGTAGTGCGCCTGGCCATCGCTCAGGCACGCCTCGACGCGCGAACGCGAGGCGGCGATCCGGCGAGTTGCCTCGTCGCCAATCCTGACGGGACGATCGTGCCGAGCGACCTGCACGACTCCCTCGATCGTGAGAGGGCCGCCGTCGAGCGTCAGGGGGCAAGTTGAATCGGTATTGGCCATCGCGTGCCCAAGTCTCGCCCGTGGATCGGCGGCTGGCAACGTCGCGACGGCGTCACCCCCCTATCCGGTCCGAGAATAAGGGTTATGTAAAACAGGGCCGGATCGACGAGGCCGCCCATCGGTGAGGTTGCCCGTCAGGTACCGCCCCGGCCCCAGGCCGCCTTCACAAAAAGGGGAATCGCCATGACCGTACCAACAAGGAAGAGGCCCGCCGAGGGCATCGAGAGCCACTTGAGGGACTCCTTCGCGAGTCCCGTGCTACCCAGACCGGGTGCGCGCATCCCCGCCAGCAGCCAGAACAGGCCGTACCCCAACCCGCCGACTCCGAGGGCCACGGCGACGCCCGCACGAACGCGCGTCGCCCCCGGCATCCCGGCGAGCAGCATCGACATCGCGAGGGCGGACGTGCCCATCGCGCCAGCGTGCAGGTGCGCTCGCTTGTAGTAGGTCCATGCCTTGTCCTTGGTCTCGACCCGCTTGGCCTCGTTTCCGGCGTAGACGCTCTCCAGCACGGCCTGGCCGCGGCGGTCGAGGTCGCCCTTCAGCGCGTCCTCAGCCAAGCCGAAACCGCCGCCCAGCCCGAACCCGAACAGCATGGTGGCGAGTGCGAGCACGATCCCGACCCGCATTTCGCGGAGTCCCTGCGGCAGTCCCATGGTTCCGGCCCCTGCTGCTACGGCTTCTGTGTGAAGAGCGACCCCTCGCCCAAGGCGTCGTGCCCATGCCGACGCGGGGCCAGTCTACCGCCGGGTCCGGAGCCGAGCCTCATGCGCAGGCCGTCGCGCTCGACGCCGTAGTAGCCCGGAAGGCTCTGGGTCGGCACGAAGCCGAGTTTGTCGTAGAGGGCGATGGCGTTCGCGTTGTCGTTCCGGACCTCGAGATAGACGCGCTGGACGCCTTTCGCCCTCAGTGCGTCGATGGTGGCTTCGACGAGCAGCCGCCCCGCTTGCCGCCCGCGCGCGGACGGATGCACGGCGACCGCGTAGAGGCGGCCGGACCTGCATCGTCTGTGCTGGCGGACCAGCCCGACGGCCCAGCCGATGACGCGGCCATCCACCTCGGCCACGGTGACGGTCGCGCGGGGGTTCTCGACAAGCCTGCGCACCTGCCTGCGGGTGAACAACTCGTCCGGTGCATCGAAGCAGGAGAGTTCGACCTCGATGATCGGGTCGACGTCCGACGCCACGCCGCGGCGCAGCGTGACGCATGCTCGGGTTTCCGCGTTCGTCGATTCTCCGTTCACGGCCCCGCTGCCCAGCGTGTGGCGGGGGTTGCGGACGGGCAGGTCCATCGGGATCGAGGTGGACATGACGGGCACCGGCTGGCGTGTGAGCACGTACTTGCTCAGCAGCCGTCGCGGCCTGTAACTCTGCTTCGTGAACCGCAGGCTGGGGATGCCCCAGTCGTCGCCGGCGTTCACCTCCGCGTAGCCCGCCCAGTAGAGCCGGCAGAACTCGGAGAAGAGGAACTGGGCCGCTCCGGGCATGGCGGGGTCGGCCTTCTCGACGAGCACCATCGCTTGCGTGGGGGTCAGCGGCTGACCGAGCGTGAATCCGGCGACTCGGCCCTCGACGAGCAGCGCCATGCCCGTCAGCCCGATCTCGCGTCGGTGTTCGAGCGCGCGCCGTGTCGAGAGGCGGTCGCGCTCGCGCAGCACGTCGGTGCCCACGTGGACGTCGCTGACCTCGCCCTCGTGCATCTCGTCGCCGTGCTCAGCCCAGACGTCGAGCAGTTCCAGGCACGCGGGCAGGTGCTCGTCGCGCAGGTCCTCGACGCGGTGGTCCGGGTGCTCGCGCAGGAACCTCGACCGCGCGTGCCGCTTGGACTTGAGCGGCCCGCCCGCGAGGTCGATCATCCGGGCCGTTTCGTAGACGTAGTCGCCCCACATCGGCGTCGCGCTGAGCGAGGCTGTGGACGCGCTGAACCGCTCGAGCATCTCGTCGGAGACGTACTCGATGCGCGAGCGTTCGACCGTCGCGTGCCGCGCGTTGTAGGCGTCCATGATCTCGAAGCAGGCGCCGACGACGCCGGGGAGGGCGCGATCCTCCGCGCCTGGCTGCGCCATCGGCGGCAGGAGCATCGTCAGGTCGCCCGTGGTGTTCGCGAACACGCACAGGTGCCGGTCGATGCTCGTCCAGAAGATCCGCAGCGCGCCGGCCCACACGAACGTGCTGGCGAAGCAACTGTCGGAGATCGGAGCGCGGAGTTGGGAGAACGCTTCGTCGAAGATCGGCCGGTCGCTCGGTCGAACCGGCACGAGGCTTGCATCAAGCCCCTCGTCGCTGTCCATGGGGTGGCGGGAATGCCTACCTCCGTGTGACCCGCGCCGCTCGTTCGGCACGGGAGCCGGAACCCGCTCGCAGCCGCGCCTCACGCTCGGCGAAGGCCGCGCCAGGCTCCGTCCATGGGAATAACTATATACCGCGCCGCCCTGTCAACCGCCAGCGGTTTTTCCAACCGTCGTCACGCCCGCATGGCCGCTACGCACCGCGCCACCACTTCGGCCAGGGGAACGACCTCCCCCTTGCCCGCCTCCGACCGTCTCTTGAACTCCACCCCCCCTGCGGCGAGGGCTTTCTCGCCCACCGTCAGCCGGATGGGCAGGCCGATGAGGTCGCCGTCCTTGAACTTGACGCCGGGGCGTTCGTCCCGGTCGTCGATCAGGACATCCAGCCCCGCCGAGGCGAGGTCGGCCGCAAGTGCTTCCGCGGCTTGCATCTGCGCGCTGTCTCCGGGCTTCATGACCGTGAGCAGGACGTGGTATGGAGCGATCGCCATCGGCCAGACGATGCCGTCGGCGTCGTGGCTCATCTCGACGCAGGCGGCCATGGTCCGGCTGACGCCGATGCCGTAGCACCCCATGATGACCGACCGGCGTTGCTGCCCCTCGTCGAGGACGGCCAGCCCCATCGCGTCGGAGTACTTGGTGCCGAGTTTGAAGATGTGCCCGACCTCGATGCCGCGCTGTTCGACGAGCGTCGAGCCGGATGCCCTGGGGGAGGGGTCTCCCGCCCGGGCGTTGCGGAGGTCGGTCACCTTTACATAACGCTGGTCGTCAAGGATCGCTCCCATCTCCCGACGCCAGTCGAACCCGCGGACGTGGTGATCGCGCTCGTCCGCTCCGGTGGCCCAGCAGAGAGAGCCTTGTGCCGCGTCGGGGTCGATGAGGATGCGAACGCCGTTCTCGGGGTGCGGGCCGTCCCGCTTCACAACCGCGGGGCTGACGTACCCGATGGCGAAGCCGGCCTGCCTCGCACGGGACTCATCGGCGAGACTCACGCGGAAGCCGGCCGCCGCCCTGACCTTGCCCTCGTTGACCTCGTGATCTCCCCGAACGACGGCGAGCACCCACCTGACACCGCCGCTCGTTTCGGGGTCCGTCGCCTCGAAGACGATCGTCTTGAGCATCCGCTCCGGCGTGACGCCGAGGAACTCCGCGACGCCCTCGATGCCCGGCATGTTGGGCGTGTGGACCTTCTCGAGCGGCGCGGGGGTGCCTTCCGCGCGATCGAAGCCCCACTGCCGCTCGCCGATCTCGCACTTCTCGACATTGGCCGCGTATCCGCTCGCCGGGCATCGGAGGATCGTGTCCTCGCCGGTGTCGCAGTTGACCATGAACTCGTGGCTCGCGGAGCCGCCGATGGGACCGCTCTCCGCCTCGACCACGGTGAAATCCAGGCCGCAGCGGCGGAAGATGTTGGAATACGCCCCGTACATCGCGTCGTACGCCTCGTTCAGCCCCCCCGCCCCCTCGACGTCCAGGTGGAACGAGTAGGCGTCCTTCATGATGAACTCGCGCCCGCGCAGCAGCCCCCCCCTCGGGCGAGGCTCGTCGCGGAACTTCGTCTGCACCTGATACAGGATGAGCGGCAACTGCCGGTAACTCGTGATCGCCGTGCGGAGCAGGTCCGTGATGACCTCCTCGTGCGTCGGGCCGAGCGCGGTCGCCCGTCCGTGGCGGTCGTGCAGGCGAAAGAGGTTGTCGCCGTAGTCCTCTGCGCGGCCGGTCTGCTCGAAGAGTTCCATCGGCTGCAGGGCGGGCATCAGCATCTCGCTCGCGCCGGTCGCGTCCATTTCCTCGCGGACGATCCTCGAGACCTTGCCCAGCACGCGCCAGGCCAGGGGGAGGTAGTCGTACACTCCCGCCGCGACCTGCCGGAGATAGCCGGCCCGGAGCAGGAGGGCGTGGCTGGGCGTGGTCGCCTCAGCGGGGGCGTCCCGGAGCGTGGGGATCAGAGTCCGCGACCACCGTTGAATCGTGCCCGCCGAGTGCGATTTCTGGCTCATAGGGCCGGATCGTAGCCCCCACAGTCGTCAATCCCCGCATGTCCCCAAGGCCCTGCCCGGCTCACCGGAGCCGCACAGGCCCACTGGAAAGCCCTCGAATCGCTGGCTGATCGCCAGATCGGGGGCATACTGAGATGGGAGGCCTGGACGGCCGCAAGTTGTTGCCCAAGTGGGGTTTAGGACGAACCCAATGAAAACGAAGAACCGCGTCGCGTCGCTCGCTGCTTTCGCAATCCTCGCCGCGACTGGCTCCGCGGCCTCGGCCCAGTTCGTGACGGGCGGCCTCTGGAACCGCTTCATCGATTGGGCCGATCCCGCGACCGTCCCCGCGAATCCATCCCGGGCTGTCTGGCAATACGAGACGATCAGCCTCACGCGCCTCTCCTCAGATGCGCCGTGGTTCGCGCAGGCGACGGAGCCGGCTCGTTGGCAGGCCGACCCCGAGGCGCCGGGCGAGGGGCGGTGGGTGGCCGGGCCCGAGAGCGACGCGATCTTCCAGCGCGATCGCGCACGGGTGATCGGCGGCGATGACGCGATCTCGCCCGTCGCTCGATGGCACAACCCGGCGGGAGACGGGTCGCCGATCAGCATCACCGGTCGGGTTCGGTTTCAGGTCGACTCGGAGTCGTCGGAGGCTGGTCTGGAACTGGTGGTCGCTATCACCGACCGATGGGGCAACGTCCGTCCGCTCTACACGCAGTCCCTGACCGCAGAGGAGGTCGGCGAGACTGCGAATCGCGGTCTGGTGGTTCCGATCGAACTCCGCAACGTGATCGTCAATCAGGGCGACTCGATCATCATCACCGCACGCGTTGACGACGCGGGCTCTTCGGGCGATGAACCGATCGTCGTGGACCTGATGGACGATGTGAGCATCGTGATGGAGAGCCACCAGGAGACGGAAGATCTTCAGGCGTTCGCCGCGTTCCGCAAGCAGGCGGGCCTGCACGGCGCGGGCGGGCGTCGCGGCGGCGGTGGCGGCGGTGGCGGCGGCACGCCGTTCATCCCGCCCGAGCCTCCCGACATGCCGCCCCCGCCCGACATGCCGCCGCCGGAGGTGCCCGCTGATCCGGTCGTCCCCACGCCGGGCACGCTCGTGCTGCTGCTGACGGCCGCCGGATGCACGCTCACCCGTCGCCGGCGCGCGTGACCGCGCGGGGCGCGGGTTCGGGTGGAATCCAGCCGGCAGCAGAGAGGGCCGAAGCCCAGCGCTCGCGTTCCGCCCTCCGTCCCGCCTCCCACCACTCGCAGCACTCCACGGGCACGCCGAGGTCGAGCGCGATTTCCGCCACCTGGTGATCCGTCATACCGACCAGCGGGGTTTCGACCCGCAACTCCGGCAGACCGAATGAGCCTGCGTCGAGCGTGGCCAGTCGCGACACGAGCAGGGCACGATCGACGGCGATCGCCTCGCGCTCAAGGTCGGAGTCCCGCTCCGGCATCGCGGTCGTGAACTGCACCGGCCAGACCACCCGCCCGCACCCCGACGCCATGGCGAGATATGCGGCCTGCAGCAGAGTCGCCGCCTCCCGTCCGCCCGCGGACTCGATCGCGGGCGAATCGACCAACTCCCGGGTCGTAAGGCCGAGGGCTTCGGCTTGCCTTCTGACGGCGGCGGAACCGGTCCGCGACAGGCCCGGCCACTCAATCAGGAACGGCATCGGGGTGGACGGATCACCTGTGGCGAGCGCACCCTCGACCTCGGCGGCCGTCGCAACCAGCGCCGCCAGCCCGCCGTCCGAGAGAACCACGCTTCGGGCGATCATTCGCGCATCCTACCCGAATCCCCCGGATTGTCGCGAACGGAATCGGCGCCGCAGAAGGGTTGCACGATCGCGAGTTTGGTGTACCTTTCGCTTGGTCGCGCAGCCTAAGCCGTTGCTGAACAACGGCTTGCAAGCGAGGCCGCCGGTGCCGCCCCACCACCCGGGCCTGGAGCGTGTCGGCGTCGATTCTCGGCGCCGACGCGCCCAGGCCGCTTGATTGCGCCACGCGCTACTCCCCCCCCACCCTCGCGGCCTCGCGGTAGAACGGGGCGACGTCCCGCTTGAGTTTCGCCAGGTCCGCCTCGCGGATGTACATCATGTGCCCGGACTCGTAGTACGAGACTCGGATGTTGCCGCGGAGCGAGGCATCCACGCCGAGGCGAGCCAGCGTGCCGTCGGTGGCGAAGTACGGCGTGGCGAGGTCGTAGTACCCGCTCGCCACGAAGACCATCAGCGCAGGGTTCTTGTGCATCGCGTCGCGCAGCCGCGTGGCGACGTTGACGTACCGGTTCTCCGAGGTGCGGTAACTCCACGGGTGGACGCGACCCGTGAGGATCTCGTAGGGCAGGTCGTTGCGGTAGCCGAGTTCGCGGCGCACATAGTCGTTCAGCCCGGCGGTGTACGGGCCGGTGATCGCCGTCATGCTCGGGTCGTAATCGAAACCAGCGCTCGTGCCGTCGCGGTCCATCCCCTTGAAGCGGCTGTCGAGGCGCCCGACCGTCCTGCCCTCGTCGCGCAGCAGTTCCTTCGTGAACCGGAAGATGTCGATGCGCAGCCCGCTCAACTCGACGAACCGCTCCGACAGCCCGGTGTAGCGTGCGAGCCGGCGGACGACTTCGCGGCGTTCCTCCGGCGTCAGGGCGTCGCCTTTGGCGAGTGCGAGCAGGTAGTCGGTCGACGCCCACCGCTCCACTTCCGCAAGCGTGGCCCGCAGGTCGCGCTGCAGGTCGGCGTCGAGCCTGTTGTGGTACCACGCCGTGGCGGAGTAGGTCGGCAGAAAGAGCCAGTACGGATCGTCGTTCCCCTCGCCGAAGCGGATGGTCTGGAAGTTGAGCACGGAGGAGACGAGCAGCAGCCCGTTGAGGTACATCCCGTGCGTGTCCTGGAGGTACGCGGAAAGCCCCGCGGCCCGTGTCGTGCCGTAACTCTCGCCGGCCAGAAACTTGGGCGACAGCCACCGCTCATGACGCGTCGTCCACAGGCGGATGAAATCGCCGACCGACGAGAGGTCCTCCTCCAGGCCGTGGAACTGCTTCGCGTCCTGTCCCTCGACCGGCCGGCTGTAGCCGGTGCTGACGGGGTCGATGAAGACGAGGTCCGTCAGGTCCAGCCACGAGTGCTCGTTCGGCACGACTCGGAACGGCGGCGACTGGTCGAACCCCTCGACGCCCATGTCGACGCGACGCGGCCCGAGCGCTCCCATGTGCAGCCAGACGCTCGACGAGCCGGGGCCGCCGTTGAACGTGAAGGTCACGGGCCGCTCGGCGGGATCGATGCCCTCGAGCGTGTAGGCGACGTAGAACACGTTCGCCCGTGGCTTGCCCTCGTAGTTCGGGAGTTCCATGTACCCGGCGGCCGCTGTGTACTCGATCTCACGCCCGCCGATCGTGACGGTGTGCTTCGTGACGGAGACCGGCTCGGACTGCACCGGCGTGCTCGCCTGGGGCTTCTTGCCCCCGTCATCGGGTGGCGTGTCCTGCCCGCAAAGCCCCGACGCGCTCCAGAGCAGCGCCGCCGCCCAGACCCATGCCGATCGCCCCGTTCGTGCCATTGTGCGCTCCTCGCGTCTGTCCGGTATCGTGGGGAGCATACATGCCTTCCCCGATTGACGAGGCCGCGCTGGTGGCCGCCGCGCAGGCCGTGGCCGGCGCGCGGTCGGTCGTGGCCCTGACGGGCGCGGGCGTGAGCGCGGAGAGCGGGGTGCCGACGTTCCGCGACGCAATGACGGGCCTGTGGGCGAGGTTCGACGCCCAGCGTCTGGCCACGCCCGGGGCCTTCGAGCGCGACCCCGCCCTGGTGTCGCGCTGGTACGACGAGCGACGCATCCGGTGTGCCGGGTGCAGGCCGAACGCCGGGCACCTGGCTCTGGCGAGCATCGAGCGGGCGATGACCGAAAGCGCCGGATCGTTCACGCTGCTCACGCAGAACGTCGATCGCCTGCACCGGCGGGCCGGGAGTGAGCGGGTGGTCGAACTGCACGGCTCGCTCTTCGCGTGGCGGTGTACGGCGACAGGGCAGGAACGCGACGACCTGCCGATGCCGCTCCCCGTCTACCCGATGCCGAGCGAGTCGGGCGGGGTGTACCGACCCGGCGTCGTGTGGTTCGGCGAGGCGCTGCCGGGCGAAGCGGTGCGGCTCGCGGCACGCGCCGTTGAGTCCTGCGACCTGTTCCTCTCGATCGGTACGAGCAGCGTCGTCTACCCGGCGGCCGGGTTCATCGAGGCCGCCGCGCGGCTCGGCGCGAGGATCGTCGAGATCAACCCCGACCCGACGCCGCTCTCGCACCTGGCGACGTGGCGGCTTGCCGCTTCGTCCGGCGAAGCGCTCCCGCGCCTGTTCGAGCGTGCGTTCGCGGGGTAGCGGGCGGCCGCTCACGATCACGGTCCCAACGCGACAGCCGCCACTTCGCGGTGCTCGGCGCCGGACGACTTCAGCACGCTCCGCACGAGAACGACCCGATCGACGACGAACGGCTCGCACTCCACCGGCTCGTCCACGCGGGCGGGCCGGTCGCCGGGGCGGAAACGGACGAGCGTGAGATGCGGGCGGAAGCGGCCGGCATCACGCGCGTTCCGCGCCAACCGCTTGGCGAGGCGACGCTGGATCTCCGTGAGCGAGGCTGGCGCGTCCGTCTCTGCCGCGATGAGGCGCGCCGGCCCGCGCTCGGGAAGCGTGATGAGTCGGCGCGGCGTGAGCGTGAAGGCGTCGAACCCGGCGCACGAACGCTCGACAGACTCGGCGACCGCCGCGAGTTCGCGGGGCGCGCGATCGCCGATGAAGAGCAGCGTGAGGTGGACCTGCTCGGGGGGGGTAGCGCGGACGGCGCCAAGACCCGGCCGGTTCACGGCGCGGCGCAGGGATCGAACGGTCTCTGCAGGCGGGTAGACCGCCACGAACAGCCGCACGCTCGCGTCGCCGCCGCTCACGACGCGAGCGATCCGACAAGCTCACGGAGGTGAAGCCGGATGCCCTCGTGCCCGCGATCAAGCCCGACGCCCAGGACGTCTCGCGCCGCTGATGTGTCGAACGTGTTGTTCGGCTGCTCGGGGCTGCTCAGGTCGATCTCGGCCCGCACGCCGAGTTCGTCGGCCGCCAGCCGTGCCCAGTCGCCGTATCTCGCGTAGCAATCGACGAGGTTGAAGGGTCGGCCGGCGACCCGGTCGTTGCCGACGGCGCCCGCCACCGCCGCGGCGACGTCCTCGACGTGGACCCACTTCCCTCCGCCCGGCTTCGAGTAGCGGCCCGTCTTGCGCAGTTCGGCGATGATGTCCGCGCCGTGTGAGTCGGCGGGGTCCGGCTCGACGCCGTAGACCCCGCACGGCCGGAGGGCGCAGGTGTTCCGACCTGAGCCGAAGTGTTCCGCCCACAGGAACGCCTCGACGGCGGCCTTGTGCGCGCCGTAGACCGAGTTCGGGCGGAGCGGGTGGTCCTCGGTGACGACGGCGCGGCCAGTGCCGTCCTTCGGGCGCGGCATCATGTCGTGGTGGACGGCGATGGTGCTGATGAAGATGAACTGGCGCGGCGCAGAGGCGTGCAGCAAGCGGATGGACGCGTCGAGATTCGTCCGCAGGTGCCACGCGAGGTCCACCGGCCTTGCTCGTAGCGGCGCCCAGTCGATGCTGTTGTGGACGATGCAGTCCGCACCGTCGAGCAGCGAGGCCCAGCACGAATCATCGTCGTGCGAGCCGACGACGAACCGATCCACGAACGCCTCGACGCGGTCGCGCCGGCTGGTCGGACGCACGAGGCCGGTGACGCGGTGCCCCGCCGCAGCGAGATGCCTGGCGATGGCCGAACCGATGAACCCCGAGATGCCGGTCACAGCGACTACCATGTCGGCACAATAGCGGGCTGTTCAGGGCCTGATCGTTTTGCGGAAGCAGCGGATGTCGCACACCGGCTCGAACCCGAGAGCCAGGTGCGCTCCAAGGCCGGAGGGGTTGCTCAGTTCGGCGTCCGAAGCGAACTCCGTGCAGCCTTGCTCGGCGGCCCAGTGCTCGGCCGCTGCGACCAGCGCTCGTCCCACACCGAAGCCACGGGCGTAGTCCTCGACGAACCACCCCTCAAGGTAGCCGACCGGCCCCGCGGCGCAGCCTTCCGCGAAGTCCCGGAGCGAGACCTCGGCAAAGCCAACGGGCGTTCCGTCACGCCGCGCCGCCAGCAGCACGACGTGCCGCAGCCCGTCGATGCGGCCGGCCTCGAAGTACTCGCGCAAGAATCCCTCGATCCGGGTCACGAACCACTCCGGACCGAGCCTGCTGCGCATGGTGACCCAAGCGTCGGCCTGGTCGCGTCGGATCGGCGCGATCACCACATGCATGGGCCTGCCCCTCAGTCCGTGCGCCTCTAGTAGTTCGGCGTCGGCGCCCGGAAGTCCTCGAAACTGATCGTCCGGAAGTACTCGATCGTCCTGGCCAACCCCTCGGCGAGCGGCGTGCGCGGTTCCCAGCCCAGTTCGCGCTTCGCGAGCGAAATGTCCGGGCAGCGGCGTCGCGGGTCGTCCTGCGGGATCGGGCGGAAGACGAGCCTCGACGTGCTGCCCGTGAGTTCGATGATCCGCTCCGCGAGTTCGCGCATGGTCACTTCGATCGGGTTGCCGAGGTTGACCGGCCCGACGAGCGCGTCCGGCGCGCCCATCATCCGCATCATCCCGTCAACGAGATCGTCCACGTAGCAGAACGAGCGTGTCTGGCTGCCGTCGCCGAAGAGCGTGACCTCTTCCCCCCTCAGCGCCTGGCGGATGAAGTTCGACACCACCCGCCCGTCGAACGGGTGCATCCGGGGGCCGTAGGTGTTGAAGATCCGCACGACGCGGATGTTGATGCGGTTCATCCGGTGGTAGTCGAAGAAGAGCGTCTCGGCCGCCCGCTTGCCCTCGTCGTAGCACGCCCGGGGGCCGATCGGGTTCACGCTTCCGCGGTAACTCTCCGGCTGCGGGTGCACGTCCGGGTCGCCGTAGACCTCGCTCGTCGAGGCCTGGAGCACCTTGGCGCGGCACCGGCGCGCCATGCCCAGCACGTGGATCGCCCCGAGCACCGACGTCTTCATGGTCTTGATCGGGTTGTACTGGTAGTGCCCGGGCGCGGCGGGGCAGGCGAGGTTGTAGATCTCGTCCACTTCGAGGAAGAGCGGGTGCGTCACGTCGTGGCGGATCAGTTCGAAGTTGGGCCGCGGGAGGAGGTGGGCCACGTTCTGCTTCTGGCTGGTGAAGAAGTTGTCCACGCACACGACGTCGTGCCCGGCCTGCACGAGCCGGTCACACAGGTGCGAGCCGAGGAACCCTGCGCCGCCGGTCACCAGCACACGCTTGATGCTCACGAGATGCCTCCGCCGATCGCGCGTTCGACGGCGCGCACGTTGTCCTGAAGGTGACCCGGGTTGGTCGTGCCCACGACGGCCGCGCAGACGCCGGGAAGATCGAAGACGAACCGCAACGATCCGGTCGCGTCGCCGGAGTGCCCGCTTGCGAGCGGCTTCTTCACCAGCACGCCGACGCCGCTCTCACTCGCCCGCGCGATCGCTTCGGACATCCCGGTCTCCTGCTCGTTGTAGGTCAGCATCACCACGTCGCACCGGTCGATCGCGCGAAACGCTCCGGCTTCCGTCTTCGTCGAGGCGCCGATCGCCCGCACCAGGCCTCGCCGCCGGAGCATGGCGAGGGCATCGTATGCCTCGTCCGCGGCCGCGCCGGACTCGACGACGCCGTCGGAATGGAGCAGCACGGCGTCGAGGTGGTCGGTGCGGAGCCGCGTCAGGCTGCGTTCCACGCTCCGAGCGATCGACTCCGGCGAGAAGTCGTACCGCTGGTAGTACTCCTCGCCGGCCTTGGTCACGATCACCCAGTCCTCGCGCCGGCCCGGCCGCAGCGAGCCGAGGCGTTCCTCGGCCGCGCCGTACGCCGGGGCGGTGTCGATGAGATTGACGCCCAGATCGCGGGCGCGCCGGAGCAGCGCACGGACCTGGTCGTCTGTCGGGATGCGCACGGGCTTCGGGTACTTCAGGCCCTCCGTACGCCCGAGCGCGACCGTCCCCAGCCCCAGAGGGCTGACCATGATCCCCGTTCTGCCCAGCGAGCGCACGTGCATCAACCGCTCCGATCCGACGAGCGAACAGAATACGCCGCCCACGACTACCGCCACGCGATGCCGTCCGATTCCCACGGCGGCGTCGCAACGGGGGGCGCACGGCGATCGGTCAGGGCTTGATTGTCCGCGTCCGTTCTGCGGTCGCTCCATGACTCTGCGATCTCGGCCGCGGCCAGCGGGGCGAGCGCGAGTTTCGTGGGCCACACCGCCGACACGTTCCCGAACCGGCGAACCACGTACGACTCGGGCCGCCTCCCGCTCGGCGTTCGGCCCTCAGCCCGATCGATCCGGAGCGTCGCCCAGCGGGCTGCGGTCAGATCGAGCCAGGGCAGGCAGGTCGCCACTTCCGCCCGTGCCCGTTCGATCTGTTCGTCCGTCGAGCGTTCAAGTCCGGTCTCCGCGACACCGCCGCCGACGTACCACACCATCCGCCCCCGGCTCGTCGTGCTCGTGACGGTGAGCCGCGGCACCCCTGACAGGCCGATGCAGTGCCCGAACAGCGGGAACGGCGCAGCGTCGATCATCACTTGGTGCAACGGGCGCCGCTGCACGGATTCCTCGCCGCCGGGGATTTCGGCGAGCAACGCGGCGGTCCCTTCGCCCGCGGCCAGCACGACGGACGAGGCCTCCACGCGGACGTCCTCGTCGCCGAAGCGTGCGACGCAGGCCCACGACCCCGAGCCTTCCGATTCCAGCCGAACCGCATCCACTCGGCACGCGCGGCCGTCGCACGCCGCCGCGAGCGCCTGGATCAGGCTTGCCGGCTCGATCACACGCTCCTGGGCCTCGTACACCTCGACGCCCGGCGGTGCACAGGCGAACGCGTCCGGGGCCTCGTCGCGTCCAAGGCGGCGTACGCTCGACCGGAACAGGGCGGCCGCGCCGCGTGCGGCCAGCCTCGCGCCGGTCTCGGGCGCGGTCCACAGGTGCGTGCGGGTCGAGAGGGTGCGGACCCCGCGCAGGTCGATCTCGCCATGTCCCGCGAGGCACGCCTCCCACACACGCGCCGCCTCGCCCAGCGCACGGGCCTCGCGTGCCGCCTCGCCCGGAAGCGCGTACTTCACGCCCGCGTGGAGGATGCCCTGCGAGGCGATCGTCTGGCCGTCGCCCAGCGCGCTGCGCTCGAAGAGCACGGCGGTCAGCCCGCGTCGGACGGCGAGCGCGAGCGTCCACAGGCCGACCACGCCCCCCCCCACCACAGCCACGTCCACCCGCGCGCGCGCCGCCATCCGGCTCACCCGCTCCCCGGCGGCGTGCCGCGCGGCGGGAGCAGGATCACCTGCCCGGCGCGCAGACTGTCGCGCGAGCGGAGCCGGTCCCGGTTCGCCTCGAAGATGCGGTCCGCCTCGCGCGTCGTGCCGTAGAAGGCCTTGGCGATGCCCGTCAGTGTGTCGCCCGGCTTGACCATGTATTCGACCGGCATGAGCGGCTCGGCCGGGGTCTCGTCGGCGACAGGACGACCTTGCACGTTCGTCGGGTCGACCGGCAGCCGCAGCGTCTGCCCCGCCCGCAGCCGATCCGGACTGACGAACGGGTTCGCCCGTGCTACGGCCTCCGCGTAACGCGCGCTCCCGTAGCGGGCCCGCGCGATCGACTGGAACGTGTCTCCCGCCTTGACCTCATACTCCTCGAACTCCGGAGGCTCGACGCCCGGCCCGCGCGGCTCCCGCGGCACAACGCCCGCTCCCGGGTCGATCGTCTCATCGCCCGCATCCGCGATCAGGTCGGCGGCATCGGGCACGCCCCCGAACGTGATCGGCGGAGCGGGAGGCTCGACGGCCCAGTAGACGGCGACCCACACGAGCGCCAAGGCCGCGAACCCGCCGAGAAGTCGGTACGCACCCCCGCGCATCTCGACCTCCTGTCCCATCACGCCGGCTCGTCGGGGGGCAGCGCCGGGGAGTGATCCGCCTTGCGCGACCACACCAGCGGCGCGGCCACGGCGATCGACGAGTACGTGCCGATGCCGATGCCGATGAGCATCGCGTACGCGAACCCGCGCACGCCGTCGCCGCCGTAGATGTACATGATGAGGATCGCCAGCAGCGTCGTGCCCGAGGTGATGACCGTGCGGCTGATGGTCTGGTTGATCGACAGGTTGATCACGTCCGCGCTCGCGTAGGGCAGTTTGCCCCGGTTCTCGCGGACGCGGTCCATGACGATGATGGTATCGTTGAGCGAGTAGCCGATGATGGTGAGCAGCGCGGCGACGAGCGTCAGGTCGATCTTGAAGGGCAGGATGCCCAGCGCCTGGGCCGCGCTCTGCGTCGGGCCCCAGTCGTACACGATCTCGGCCAGCGCGATCAGGCCGATGCACGTCAGGCAGTCGTGGACGAGGCAGACGATGGCGGCGAGCGAGTATCGCGCCGACCCGAAGCGCACCCAGATGTAGATCATGATGAGGAGCAACGAGAGGAAGACCGCGACGATCGCCTGGGCCTTGAACGTCGCCGCGATCGCCGGGCTGAAGCTCTGCACGCTGGCGAGGGTGGTCGTCCGGCCGAGGGCCTCGTTGACCAGTTGCCACTCGCGGGAGGCGAGTTCGGCGCGCCACCGGTCCTCGTTTTCGAGGTAGTTCACGCCCTCTTCGGTCACGAGCAGGACGGCCGTTCGAACGCCGGCGCCGTCCTCCTCCAGGGCGCGGACCTCCCACATCCGTCCGAGCGTGTCGCTGAAGTCCTGCTGCTGGCGCATCTGCTCGATGCGGGTCTTCAGGCCGTCCAGCGTCGGCCGTGGGTCGATGTCCTCGATGATGATCGCCAGGCCGCCGGAGTACTCCCGCACGGCGTCTCGGTATTCGGGGCGATTGATGTCCTCGCCGAGAATGCCTCGGACGTTGAGCAGCGGGAAGACCGGGGCCGCGCTCAGGTCCGTGCCGGCGCCGCGGAAGACGAGCGGCGGCCTCGAATCCAGGACGTCCGCGAACGCCGTGGCCAGCGCATTGACGACGGTCGTCTCCTCCGTGACGAGGCTCTTGATCTCGAAGCGGTCTGAAGTCACGCCATCGGCATCCGGGTCGAGCGTCACGATCTGCGCCCTGCGCAGTTCTGCGAGCCGCGTCTCGTCCCCCGTGCCTGCGCCGAGCGCGCGAACGCGGTCCTCGACCTCCTGGCGGGTCAGCGTGACGCGCCGGCCGGTGTCCTCATCGATCTTGAACTGGAGGGTGACCTTGGTGCCGCCGCGGAACTCGGTGTCGAACATCTCGCCGCGCTGGTGGTAGACCATCCACAGCCCGATGCCGACGTAGATCGCCGAAATGACGACGAACCCGTAGCGCATCCGGAGCCAGTTGATCTTCGGCTCCAGCGCCCTGTCGATGGCGGGGAAGACGGTCGCCAGCATCCTGATCCGGCGCCAGAGGCCGAACTCGAGCAGCAGGTCGAACATCAGCCGCGTGATGACGAGCGCTGAGAACATCGTGGTCACCACGCCGATGCCGAGCGTGATGGCGAAGCCGCGGATCTCCTGCGTGCCGAGATACGCCAGCACGACGCACACGATCAGGTTCGTGACGTTGCCGTCCACGATGCTGGACATCGCCTTCGAGAACCCGAGGCGCACCGCGGGGCGGATCTCCAATCCCGCGCGCAGTTCCTCGCGGATGCGCTCGTAGATCAGGACGTTCGCGTCGACCGCCATGCCGAACGTCAGGATGATCCCCGCGATGCCGGGGAGGGTGAAGGCCGCCGAGTTCAGCGCCATCGCGCCGAGCAGCAGCGTGGCGTTGCAGCAGAGCCCGATGACGGCCAACGCGCCGCACCGGAAGTAGTACACGACCATGAAACCGGCGACCGCGACGAACGCAATGATGCCCGCTCGCATGCCCTGACGGAGTTTGTCCGCGCCGAAGTCCGGCCCGACCGTGTTGCGGCTGAGCGGCTCGGGCGAGAGTTTGTTCTGCAGCGCGCCCGCGGCCAGCACCTGGATGATGTACCGCAGTTCCTCGCCGGAAAAATCGCCCGAGATCAGGCCCGAGCGCGAGATGCGGCTGCGCAGCGTCGGCGCGGTGTAGACCTCGTCGTCGAGCACGATCGCCATCTTCTTGCCGACGTGCTTCTCGGTCAGCGCGCCGAGGAGTGACGCGCCCACGGTGTCCATCTCGAACGCGATCGCCGGCTTGCCGACCTCGTCCGCGCCCTGGCGCGCTCGGGCGACCTGCCACGGGCGATCCGGGTCGGGCGCGAGCCTGTAGCCCGCGCGGTCCCAGCAGAGCATGTAGTACTCGCCGTCGTACTCCTCGACGATGTAGCCGCCGGCGCGGGTGCGGAAATACTCCGCCGGGTTCGCCTCCAAGGCCCGCAGTTCCTGCACGTCGTTGTACCAGTTCTCGACCCGGTTGATCTTGTACCACGCCTTGTCGCGCGACCTGGCTCCGCGCGGCCCGCTCTCGCGCAACTCCGCCCGCAGACGCGCCTCCTCGGCCGGATCGTCGCTCGGATCGACCGTGATCCGGAACGCCAGCACGCCGGACGCCCGGAGCAACCGCACCAGGTCCGACGGGTCGTCGAGCGTGGTCCGCACGGCCTCGTAGGCCTCGTACCTCGCCCGCACGCCGTCGATCGAATCGGCATACGCGGGGTACCGCTCCTTCAGGCGCGACAAGGCCCGGTCGCGCGGGCTGGGCAGCTCGACGTAGGTGTTCGTCTGCGAGTCCCGCAGCGTGCGCCGCCGGTTGGACTGCTCAACGGCGCGGCGAAGTTCCGCGGGCGTGAGCGACGCCCGGAGCAGGGCGTCGCGTGCGGTGTCATACGCCAGTTCCGCTTCCGCGGCCGCCCGGGCCAGGCGGAGGAGTTCGTCGGCATCGGGCGGCTCCGCGCCCGCGGCCGCGTCGTAGGCGGCGCGTGCCGCGCGTGCCATGTCATAGGCAACGGCCAGGTCGCGCAGGCGGGCCGCGCGTGCCTCGTTCCCGGCCGCGAGCAGGTCCAGTTCGGCCGCCCTGGTCTCCGGCGGCATGGCGATGACGCGTTCGAGCCTCTGGCGTGGGATCGCCATCTCGCCGACCGAATCCAGCAGCGCCTCGTACTCGGCACGTTGCTCCTTGACGCGCGGGCCCGGCAGGGGCATCGTGATCTCGATGCGATCCCGCCCCTGCGAGACCATCGTGATCTGGTACAGGCCGTTCGGATCGACGCGCCGCTTGAGCACCTCGATGACGCGCGACATCGTCTCGGAGGCGTTCTCGTCCGGCCCGATCGCGACCGAATAGATGAGGCTCACGCCGCCGCTGAGGTCCTTGCCGAGACGCAGCTTCTTCTCCGGCGGCACAATGGCCAGCCCGAAGAACAGGAGCATCACGACCACCAACGCCGCTCTCAGACCGAGGTTCCGCATGGCCGTCCGTCTTTGTTCAGGGGTGCCGGCCTGTGCGTGCCGGCGTCGCGCGGGCCGTCACACCGAGGCCGCTTCCGCCGCTTCTTCCGATTTGTCCTCGGCCCCGTTCGACGAACGGTCCCGGCTCTCCTTGAGCACCGTCTGCACCGCGCTCCGGGCGAACCGGATCCGCGTGTTGTTGTGCTCGTCCACTCGCAGCAGCACCGAGTCGTCCTTGATCTCGTGGATCACGCCCTGCATCCCGCCGATCATCTGCACCCGGTCGCCCTTCTTCAGAGCGGACAGCATCTCGGCGACGCGGCGCTTCTCCTTGCGCCCTTGCATCGCCGTCATCACGAGCATGAACACCATCAAGCCGAGCAGGATGAAGATGAACGACCCGCCGAACATCGACGGGGGCGGACCCGGCTGATTGCCCGGCGGCAATGCCGCAGACCCTTCGCCCTGGAGGCCGGGCACGTACCCCTCGCCCGCCTCCTGCGCCAGCGTCCATGGGACCACGATGCTCGCGTGTTCGACCATCCGTTGCGGCTCCCATCCCTCGGCCGGCCTCGTCACGGCCCGACCGGGGCTACCCATTCGCCCAGCGTCACCCTCGACGCCCACCACCACGGCCTCGCCCTACGACCGCAGGGACGCCGGCAGGCCCTCCGCCGCCCGGGGCCACGCCCGGCCCAGCGAGGGCCAGTCATCTTCTACCACCGCCCGCCGGATATCAAACATGAGCCTCTGGAACAGCCGGAGGTTGTGCAGGCTGACCAGGATCGGCCCCAGCATCTCCTCGGCCATGAACAGGTGCCGGATGTACCCCCGCGAGAACCATCCGCCCTCCGGCGGCCCCCAACCGTGCCGGGCCGGGTCGCATGACGGGCAGTCGCAGCCCCGCTCGATCGGCTCGGGGTCCGTGGTGTGCTCGGCGTTTCGCAGCCGGACCACGCCCGTCCGAGTGAAGGCGTTCCCGTTTCGCCCGTTGCGGGTCGGCAGCACGCAGTCGAACATGTCCACGCCCGCGAGGACCGCCGCCAAGAGGTCCCGTTCGTAGCCGACGCCCATGAGGTAGCGAGGCTTGTCCGCGGGCAGGCGGGGGGCCGTGAATGCCGTCACCTCGGCGATCCGCTCGTGATCTTCACCGACCGCCACGCCGCCGATGGCGTACCCCGGCAGGTCGACGCCGCAGACGCGTTCGATGCACCAGGCCCGGGTGCCGAGGTCCGTGCCTCCTTGCACGATGCCAAAGAGCGCCTGATCATCGGGACGGGCGTGCGCCCGCTTGCAGCGTTCGAGCCACCGGATGGTGCGCTCGTTGGCGGCACGAAGGCGGGCGGCGTGGTCGTACCCGACCAGCCCCGCCGAATCGCGCGCCGCGGCGAGTCGCAGGCGCGTCTGGTTCGCCGCACCGGGCGTCGGGTCGATCGACGGCGGGCAGTCGTCGAAGGCCATGATGATGTCTGCGCCGAGTGTGTTCTGCACCTCGATCGACCGCTCCGGCGTCAGGCGCACACTGCCGCCGTCCACGATCGACCTGAAGGTGACGCCGTCGTCGTCGATAGCGTTGCGGTCGGCCATCGAGTAGGCCTGGTACCCGCCCGAGTCGGTGAGGATCGGCCCGGCCCAGCCGGTGAAACGGTGAAGCCCGCCGAGCGATCGGACGACCGGCTCTCCCGGGCGGAGCAGCAGGTGGTAGGTGTTGCAGAGCATCACCTCCGTCCCCGTCGCGGCGAGGAGAGGCGGAACGATCCCTTTGACAGTGCCCTTGGTGCCGACGGCCATGAACGCGGGGGTCTCGAACGCCCCGTGTGGCGTGGTGATCCGCCCCGCGCGCGCGCCGGTCACGCGCGATCGTGCGTGAACTTCGAACCGCAGCGCGTCGCCCATTCGACTCTCCGACGCCGCCTACCGGCCGCTGCGCTTCGCTTCGGTCTCGCGCTGAAGGATGCGTTTCTCTCGCTCTGTCAGGCTGCCCAGGCCCTCCTGGCGCACCTTCTCGAGGACTCGGCCGACCTCGTCCCCGCCGCTCGCCCGGCGTGCGGCGCGTTGTGAGCCGCCCTCGCGCCGCGAGTCCTTCAGGACGTCGAAGAAGTCGCGCAGGAGGTGGGAGTTGCGGATGAAGAAGAACCCGGCGGCCGCGCCGCCGAGGTGGGCCGCGTCGCCGCCCGCGTTCGACCCGCCCGCCAGGAGGTTGAGGGCGGCCAGGGCGACGTAGCCGTAGGCGAACCACTTCATGCGCAGCGGGATCGGGGGAAAGATCAGTTGAACGATGGTGTTCGGGGCGATGAAGGCGCAGGCCATGATGACGCCGAAGACGCCCGCCGACGCGCCGACCAGCGGGGTCGCCGTGTCGTGGAAGAGCACGCCCGGCAGTCGCAGGCCCGCGATCGCCCCGAGAAAGTTGAGCAGCAGGTAGGCCAGCCCGCCGAAGATGCCGCAGACGAGGTAGAAGGCGAGGTACTTCTTCCGCCCGAGGTACTGCTCGACGAGGCCGCCGAAGACGAAGAGGCCGAACATGTTGAAGAACAGGTGCCAGATCGTCGCGGGGCTGTGCAGGAACTGGAACGTGACCAGCCGCCAGACTTCCAGTTCCTGGAACCCCTTCTTCGTGGAGAAGTGCCCGACCTCGTACAGCCACGGGAAGAGCACCGTGTTCGCCAGGAGGTGGATCGCCACGTTGACGATGATGAGCCAGGTGTTGACGGAGAGCGCGCTGACACGGGCCACGCGCCGTCCGGGCGTGCCCGCCCCGCCGCTGTCGCGCCGTGCGTACTCACGATCGTAGATGCCCATCGCGCCGCGCTGCTCCGTTCCGTGGATGCGCCGGCCCTGCCCCGGCCGCCGAGCCGACCATCCTAGCCGCCGGTGCGCTTTCGCTCCGTCGCCCGTTGGAGGGCCTTGCGCTCGGCCCGCGTCAGGCTCTCCATCCCCTGCTGGCTGATCTTGGCGAGGATCCGGTCGAGTTCGGCCTGCTCCTCCTCCTGCCGCCGGCGACGCCGCTCATCCGCCCGGTTGGGCGACTCGGGCGGTTCGTCCCGCAACGACGCCGAGAACTCGCTCTCCTCTCCCGCGAGCAGCGCCAGTCGCCGACGCTCGAACCAGCAGATCAGCCCGCCGAACAGGGCGATCGCCATCAGCATCGTCTCGCGTCCGATCGCGGCGATCACGAACAGGGCGACCGCCGCGACCAGCCCCACGACGCATGCCGTCCGCATGGACGCGGCGTACCCGGACCTCGCCCACAGCGCGGCTTGGAGGATGCGACCGCCGTCCATGGGGAACATGGGTACCAGCAGGTTGAACGCGAGCAGGACGACGTTCATGTAGTGGAGCCACCAGACCGTCACCACCAGCCAGAGAGCGAAACTGCTGGACGCCGCGAATCCGCCGAGCGCCAGTTCGGGTCGGAACGGATTGAAGAAGACGGCGGACCACTCCCCCGTGGCCAGGTACACCCCGCCCGCCAGCACAGGCAGCAGGAGGATATTGACCAGCGGCCCGCCGAGGGCGGTCCAGAAATGCGCACGCCAGTCGTCCGGCACCCGGCACATCGCCAGCCCGCCGAGCGGCCACATGATGATCTCGTCGGCGTCGCCTCCGACGCGTCGGGCCGTGAAGCAGTGCCCGTACTCGTGGAGCAGCACAAGCACGAAGAGGCACCCGAGACCCGTCGCGGTATAGAGCGGGCCGATGTCCAGCCACAGCGAATGCACGATCTGCGCGAGGATGAAGACCAGGAAGACCACGTGCAGCCGCACGCGGATGCCCCAGGCCGAATAGAGCGGCAAGGCCCAGGTCAGCGGGTTTTCGCCGTCGCCGAAGACCCGGCGCAAGGCGTGCCGGAACCACCCGCCCCCGCGGCTGTCCCACGAGGGAGGCTCGACCGACCCGTGCCTGTCCGCGCCGCGCGTCATCGACCGTTCACCCGCACTCTGGGGCTGACTCCCCGAAGTTCAAACCACGCGGCTCGCACTGGGTTGCACGCCCCTCACCGCCGCCACGTCACCGACCCGTACACCCCCGCCTCGCCGAGGTCCTCTGCGATCCGGATCAACTGGTTGTACTTCGCGTTTCGGTCGCTGCGGCAGGGCGCGCCCGTCTTGATCTGCCCGCAGTTGGTCGCGACGGCCAGGTCGGCGATCGTCGCGTCCTCCGTTTCGCCCGACCTGTGGCTCATCACGGCCGCGTACCCGTTCCGCATCGCCAGGTTGACGGCCTCGAAGGTCTCGCTGAGCGTCCCGATCTGGTTCACCTTCACCAGGATCGCGTTCGCGCACCCCTCGTCCAGGCCGCGCCGCAGCATGGCCGGGTTCGTCACGAAGAGGTCGTCGCCGACCAGTTGCACCTTCTCCCCGAGCCGCGCCGTCAGCCGCTTCCACCCGCCCCAGTCGTTCTCCGCCAGCCCGTCCTCGATCGACCGGATCGGATACTTCTCGCACCACGAGGCGAGCAGGCCGATCAGGTCGTCCGACGAGAGCACCTCGCCGCTCGACTTGAAGAGTTTGTAGCCGGTCTTCCCGTCCGCGGCGGCCTCGTTCCACAGTTCGCTCATCGCGGGGTCGAGGGCGACAAAGACCTGTTCGCCCCACCTGTACCCCGCCTTGCCGACGGCCTCCTCGATGATCTTCAGCGCGTCCTCGTTGTCCTTGAGGTCCGGGGCGAAGCCGCCCTCGTCCCCCACTGCCGTCGAGAGTCGGCGCTTCTTCAGCACGCCCTTCAGCGTGTGGTAGATCTCGACGCCGGCCCGGAGGGCTTCGGCAAAGTCGTCGAACCCCCACGGCTGGACCATGAACTCCTGAAAGTCCACGGTGTTGTCGGCGTGCTTGCCGCCGTTGATGATGTTGAACATCGGCACGGGCAGCACCTTTGCCGCGCTCCCGCCGAGGTAGCGGTACAGCGGCAGCCCGCACCCCTGGGCCGCGGCCTTGGCGGTCGCCATCGAGACGCCGAGGATGGCATTCGCGCCCAGTTCGGCCTTGTTCGGCGTGCCGTCGAGTTCGCGCATGACGGCGTCCACGACCTCCTGCTCGCGCGCGTCCAGCCCTTCCACCGCGGGCGCGATCCGCTCGATCACGTTCTCGACCGCTCGCATGACGCTCTTCCCGAGATACACGCCCGACTCGCCGTCACGAAGTTCGACCGCCTCGTGCTCGCCCGTGGAAGCGCCGCTGGGCACGGCGGCCCGACCGGTCGCCCCGTTCGCCAGCACGACCTCCGCCTCCAGCGTGGGGTTGCCCCTCGAGTCCAGCACCTGCCGAGCGTGAACGATCTCGATATCGAAGTCCATGCCGTGGCCCCTGTCAGCACGCCGAGCGCGGGTGCGTCCGCGTGGATGGCAGGATAGCCGCCGGCCAATCCGTCGCGCCGCCTTGCCCGGTCGCCGGGGGGTGGTATGTTTCTACACTTCCCGAGAAGGTGCCCATGCCCACGACCCCCGAAGGCTTCTCGCAGCGTCTGCTCCGGCTGAAAGCCGACCTGGCCGCGCAGGGCGGGCGCGTCCAGGCGATGTACGAGGACGCCTGTGAGGCCGTCTTCTCTGGAGACGAGGGCGCCGGCAGGTCCGTCATCGACCGCGACGACGAGATCGACCGCGCCGACGTCGCCATCGAGAAGGCCTCCGTCCGGCTTCTCGCCGACGCCACCAACGACGGCGCGGCCCTTGACGCCGCCCAACTTCGCGCGGTGCTGACCGTCGTGAAGGTCAACAATGAACTCGAACGCGCGGCCGACGCCGCGGTGGTCGTCGCGGAGTGCGTGCCGGCGATCCGCCCCTTCCGGGACGCGATCCCGGGGACGTTCCGCGTCCTCACGAACAGCGTCGTCGGCATCCTCCGCGACGTCAACCGGGCCTTCGAGCGGGACGACGCGGCGTTGGCCCGGCTCGTTCTTCAGAGCGAGGACACGGTCGAGGCGTTCAAGAGCGGCCTGCTCCGAGAGGCCGAGGAACGGGTCGCCGCCGGGACCATGCCGGTCGACCTCGCCTTCGTGCTGCACGAACTGGCGAATCAGTGCGAGCGCATCGCTGACCACGCGACCAACATCGCCGAGCAGGTCATCTACCTGGCCTCCGGCGCGATCGTTCGTCACACCGACGCCGGCTGGGTCGATCTCCCCGACATCGCCCGCAACTGACCGCTCCGCATCGGCTACCGCACGCCGCCGACACCCACCGACCGCTCGCTGCGCATCCCGGAAGCGACGGCCGTCAGCGCCCGCATCGCGCCGCGGACGGTCTCCTCGCTCACAAACGGCCCGACGCTCAGGCGGATCGCTCCGCCGCGCTCGAGCGTGCCCAGCGCGCCGTGCGCCCGCGGCGCGCAGTGCAGCCCGGACCGCGCCAGGTAGCCGTGCGATTCGAGTCCGGCCGCGAGCGCGTCGGGCGAGATTGTGTCGTGTGCGAACGAGAACACGCCCACACGCCCCTCCACCGAATCCGGTCCCAGGAGCCTGAACCCGTCCCGCTCGCCGGGCATGGTGTCGAGGACGGCCTGGGTGAGGCGTGCCTCGTGCGCGCGCACGCGGTCGATGCCGCGATCCAGCAGCCATTCGGCCGCCGCCGACAGCCCCGCGATGCCCGGCGTGTTGTGCGATCCAGGCTCGAAGCGTTCCGGCAGCGTGAGCGGCTGCACGTCCGACTCGCTTGCGCTGCCCGTGCCGCCTTCGCGCAGCGGCTCCACGATCGAGTCCATGCCCGCCCGCAGGTACAGCCCGCCGGTGCCGAGGGGGCCGAGCAGCCCCTTGTGTCCCGGGAACGCGAGCAGGTCGATTCCCATCGACGCCGCGTCGACGGGGGCGTGCCCGAGCGACTGCGCCGCATCGACGAGCACCGGCACGCCGGCCCGCCGGCAGGCGCGTCCGATCGCCTCGACCGGCTGGATTGTGCCGGTGACATTGCTGGCGTGAACGGCGACAACGAGGGCGGTCTCGGGGCGGATCGCCGCTGCGATGCTCGCCGCGTCGACCAGGCCGGTCCTGGCGTCGGCTTCCACGCAGGTCCAGACGGCCTCGCCGCCAGCCGCCAGGGCATTGAGCGGACGCAGGACCGAGTTGTGGTCCATCGCCGTCGTGACCACGTGCGCCCGACGCCCGGGGTGCTCGCGGTTCCACGCCCGCACCACCCCCTTGATAGCCAGATTCAACGCGTCGGTGGCGTTGAGCGTGAAGACGATCCGCCCTCCGCGCTCGCCGCCGACGACTTCGCGGAGCCGCTCGCGGCACCGGTCGATGAGCGAGGCGCCCTCTCGCGCCGCCGCGTACGCCCCCCGCCCCGGCGAAGCCCCGACGCGGCGCATGTAGTCCTGCACCGCCTCGTGAACGCACTCGGGCTTCGGGAAACTCGTGGCAGCGTTGTCGAGGTAGATCGGAGCGGGCATCTCGCGCGATGGTACGCGCGCCGCTTCACGCCTTCGGCCGCTTGTAGAACGGCAGCGGGCGGATCCGACCCCCCAGCATCCCCTTGCCCGTGTCGACCTCGACCGCGGTGCCCGCTTCGGACGCGGCGCGGTCCACGAACGCCATCGCGATCGGCACGCCCAGCGTCGGGCTGAGGCAACCGCTGGTGACCTCGCCCACCTCTCGCCCGCTCGCGTGGACCTTCATGGACTGACGCGGGGTGCGCTTGCCATCGACCTCGACGCCCGCCAGGACGCGGGCAGGCCCGCCCTCGGCCTTCGTGCGCTCGAGCGCATCCTGCCCGATGAACCGTTCGCCGCCCTCCGCGGCGTGCTTGTCCAGGCTGATCGCAAAGTCCACGCCGCACGAGAGGGCGTTGATGTCCTCGCCCAGTTCGTGCCCGTAGAGCGGCATGCCTGCCTCAAGGCGGAGCGTGTCGCGGGCACCCAGCCCCGCGGGCTTGAGCAGGGCGGCCTGTGCGCGCAGGTCCACGTCCTTGAGCAGGAGTTTCATCGCCATCTCGATCGCGTTCGACGGCAGGATCACCTCGACGCCGTCCTCGCCCGTGTAGCCGGTGCGCGACACGACGAGTTTGAGCACGAGCAGGTTCTTGACGGTGAAGCGGTAGCGTTTGAGCGTCGGGATTTCCTTGCTGAACCGCCCGATGAGGTCCATGACCTTCGGGCCTTGCAGGGCGACCATGGCGGTCTTGAGGGTCGTATCCTCGATCCTTGCCGAGAGGTCGCCTGCCGATCGGACCCGCTCGAAGTGGGCGAGCATCTTCTCGCGGTTCGCACCGTTGACGACCACGAGGAAGTCGTCGTCGTCCATGCGGTAGACGATCACGTCGTCGTGCACGCCGCCGCGTTCGTTGCAGGCGAGGCTGTAGCGGCACTGCCCGGCCTCCATGTCGCCGATGCGGCGCGTGCAGATGCGCTCCAGCAGCCGGCGTGCGTGCCTCCCGCTGACCTTCACTCGCCCCATGTGAGAGACGTCGAAGACTCCCCCCGACTCGCGGACCTGCCGGTGCTCCTCGTGGATGCCGGAGTAGACCATCGGCATCTCCCACCCGGCGAAATCCACCAGGCGGGCGCCGTGCTCGACGTGGAACGAGTGGAGCGGGGATCGATGCACAGGACAGCCTCCGCGTGCCCGCGAGCGCTCCCGCGCACGCCGGGCGACCGCCGACACTATCCGATCGGCCAACGCGGGGCTACGCCGCCCGCTTCCCCTTCATGTGCTTGTTCCACCAGCGGTCGATGTGAATGCCCTCGGGGCATTCCTCGAATCTCACGCCGACGATGTACCCGATGCCCTCGGCGTAACGGGACTGCATCACCTTGCCGCAATAGAGGCGACCCGGGCGGTTCCCCTTCGGCGGCACGGCGAGCAGCACCAGTCTGCCCTTGTGGACCATCCGCCGCGACCGAAGCCCGACCCCGGAGCGACTCAGGTCGAGCGACACGGCGTCCCACGGCTCGCCCGGCTCGCCGTTGCGGCTGAGTTCCGCCATGACCACGGGCAACTCGACGCCCTGCCGATCGTGCGTACGCCTGCACTTCATCGACTCTTCGCTCCCTGCCCCCGGCGCGCTCTGGTCCGCGTTCGGCGGGCAGCCCGGTCCATCGTCCTGCGTGCCCGAGCGTTTCTCCCCCACGCCGTCGGCTACCAGGTACCTACGCGCGACGCTTCGTTCGTTCGTGCTCATGTGGTGAGTGCCCCCCAGGCACCACCACCGATCGGCACCCTCCCGACAATCCTTGAGCAGGGGTGCTTCAACCCGTGCCTTCCATCGGCCAGCCGGCGTTGTCGATGAGGCGCACCTTCCCCACTCTGCCCGCGACAAGAGCGCGGCAGGTCCGAGAGACACGCAGTGGTCCGAGCGTCTCGGCATCGCGGACGACCGCGTACTCAATCTGGACATCGGCCGTCTGCATTGCGCCCCGCATCGCTGCCTCCGCGCCGGCCGGATCGGACCGCGCCCCAGCGGCTCGCAAGGCCCGAAAGAGTGCGAGAGCGATGCGCCGCTCGTCAGGCCCGAGCCGCACGTTCCGGCTGCTCAGCGCCAGGCCGTCCGAGTCCCGAATCGTCGGTCCGGAAACGATGTCGATGTCCAGGTGTTCCTGCCCGACCATCGTCCGCACGACCTGCAACTGCTGCCAGTCCTTCTCGCCGAAGACAGCCGCAACGGGCCGAACCATTTCGAACAGTCGCAGCACGACCTGACAAACACCCGCGAAGTGCCCGGGCCGGAAGCGGTCCTCCAGCCCCGGCTCGGTGGCCACCGCCGGGAGCGTGGGGATGCGCACGTCAACCCCGCGCGGGTACACCTCCTCGACAGCCGGCACGAACACCGCGTCGATCCCCTCGCGCGCGCAGACGGCGAGGTCGGCGTCGAGCGTCTTCGGGTACGCGGCGAAGTCCTCGCTCTCGGTGAACTGCGTCGGGTTCACGAACACGCTGACGACGCACTTCGCCGCCCCGCTCCGACGGGCCTGGTGCCGGGCGATGCGCATGAGCGAGGCGTGCCCCTCGTGCAGCGCTCCCATCGTCGGCACGAAGACCGACCCGTGGCCGACCTCCCGCCGCAGTTCCGCCTCGGTCCGCACAACTCGAACGCCCGCGCCCATGGGCCAGACAGTAGCGGCGCGGGGGGGCGACGGAGGCATAGGCGACCCGTGTGCGCGACGAGGGGCGGCGAGGTCTCCCCTTCATACACTGTCGCATGAGCCGTGCGGGGGACGATCGGCCCCGTCTCCATCTCCTGATCGCCACACACACGACGCGTCACCTCGCGCCGTGCCTGGCCGCGCTGGCGAACCAGACCCGACCGCCCGACACCGTGACCGTCTCGTGCGACACCGACGACCGGGGCATCCCGGACCTTGCCGGCATGGTCTGGCCCCGCGTGGCGGACCGGATGCGCGCGAACTCGCGCGCCGTGCCCGCGCTGCGGATCGTCCTTCGGCCTCATCAGGACGAAGCCAGGCCCGCACAGGTCCGCAACAACGCCCTGCGGTCGCTCGAACAAGCCGGCGAACTGAACGACCGCGATCAGGCTCTCTTCATCGACGGCGACATGCTGCTGAGCGAGACCGCCTGCGAACGGCACCGCACGCTCGCGGCGACCGGGCACGATCTCGTCATCGGCTTTCGTTCCAACCTTGACGAGGCGGCGACCGACGCCATCAGCCCCGACTCGATCCTCGCCGGCGCGTTCGGTGCGGCTTCGCTCGTGACGCGGGCCGAACGCGAGTCGCTGCTCGCTCGCCACCGCAGGTACGCCCGACAACTCCTGCTGCGTCGGCTCCTGCCGCGTCCGTTCTGCCCCGTGAAGCCCCACAAGCCCAAGCTCATCTCGTGCCACGCGGCCGTCTCGATCGGCGCGCTCCGGCGCGTCAACGGCTTCGACGAACGGTTCACCGCCTACGGGTACGAGGACGACGATCTGGGCCAGCGGCTCCACGCTCTCCGGCCCCGACTGCGCGTCGCCATCGCTGTGGCGGACATCACCGCTTTCCACCTGTGGCACGCGACACGCGCCGCCCAGCGCCCGCGCGACAACCCCGGCCACGCCCGATTTATGACGCCGCGGCCGATCCACGCCGAAGTCGGGTGGCTGAACCCTGCCCCGCAGCCGGAGCCGCGTCCAGAGGTCATCTCCGCCTGAGCGCCCGGCGGATCGCCATCATCACGCGCTGAAGCATGCGCCGTCCGAGCGAATCGCGCGCGCGTTCCACGGGCGTGCGCGCCGGGATGAACCCTTCCATTTCCGCGTAACTCATTGCCGGGCGGGCGTAGAGGTCCTCGCCGCACGCCGGGCACTCGAAGACGGCGCAGGATCGATCGCCCTGCAGTTCCGGCCCGTCGTGCCCGCAGCGCCGACACCGCCGCTCCAGCGTCCAACGCACGCGCTCGGTACGCAGCAGGGCCATCGGCCGCAGTCTAACCGACGCCATCGCCCCGAATCCAGACCCTTGCCGCGGCCCGAGCGCGATCCGGTAGCATCTCGCGGTGAACGCCGACCGAACGGAACCGGTGTCTCCCCTCGCCTCGCTCGCCGCGGACCTGCGCCTCCTCGCCGCGCCGGTCGTGCCGGACCTCGACGTCACAGCCCCTGAACCTGACCGGGCGCGGGCGATTGCTGCGTTTCGCGACGAACTCGGGCACCGACGGGCTACGGACGCTCCGCTCCTCGCCCGCCTGCTGGGCATCCGTCCCGGCGCGGCTCCGGACGGCCTGCATCCTGACGCCGCGCTCTGGTGGGCACTGCACGACCGTTCGCTCGACCCGGTCTCGCTGATCGAAGCAGCGGACGGGCCGCTGGTGCCCTCCCTGCGCCGCCTGAGCATGGAGGTCTGGTCCGAGGGGGAGTTGGCCTCCCTTCACGCCTTGTCCTGGCACGCAACTCGCTCGGAGGGGTGCGACCTTGCGGCCCGCGTGGAGTCCGCGGCTCGCTGGCACCTCGCTGAACTCCAGCCGGACAACGCGACGAACCGGCCCTGGGCGGTTCATGTCTTTGCGGACCTCGCGCAACGCACCGGCGACGCCGCGGCCCGCGCCCACGTCGGCACGCTCGTCCACAACTCGATCGTCTCCCTTGGCCGCCCCGACCGGCTCTCCGCGGCGATCCTCCTCGATGCCGCGGACTGGCTCGAGAGACGGACCGGCTGAGCGGCATGCGTTACCGCCGATACCCGAGCGGCTGCTCCGCCAGGCCGTACAACTCGCGGAGGATGGTCATGCCGAGAAAGCCAGCGAACGCGAGCGCGCCGAGGATCGCGGCCTCGCCGACGTGCCCCGCCGCGAGCATCCACGCCGTCGCGTAGAGCGTGAGCCAGAGCGAGCCGTATCGCTGGATCTTCTCGGCCGCACGCGGTCCAGCCCCGGCGATCCGCAACTTCCGCCACGCGAAGAGCGCAAACAGGAACGCCAGGATCGCCGGCGGCAGCGCGACCGTGAGGTCGAGCCAACCCGGCCACGGCCCGCCGGCCAGGTCCTCGGGCCGGACCGGACCGAGCCTGTCGATGCTCGCGGCCCTGCCCCACCCCACGACCAGCAGCACGCCCGACCAGAACACCCAGCCCGCGACCGCGAACGCCGCCGCCCTCCCGGAGATCGGCGGCACCTTTCTCGCCAGTGAGTGGGCGATGCCTCCGACGATGAGGGCGTGCGTCATCACGAGCCAGACCGGCCAGAGGAAGCGCAGGTTCACGTTCGGAACGAGCATGTGGCCGGCGTAGATGAGGCCGAGGACGACCAGTCCGATCGCGGGGATGAACTTGGCCGCGACGTTGAAGAACAGGATCGCGACGGCGACCAGCAGCGTCATCAGCACCGCCTGCGGGCCGAAGACCGTGGAGCCGAGCACCGCCAGGATGAGCGTGAAGGCGACGGTCACGGCGGCGGCGTCGAGCGAGACCTGCCCCGCAGCGATCGGCCGATCGGGGCGGAGCGCGCGGTCGCGCCGTGCGTCGAGCACGTCGTTGAGGCACGCCCCGAAGGCGTAGAGCGCGACGGCGGAGAGTGCGCCGGCCGAGAGCAGCAGCCACGCCGGGCGATCGACGATCGGCCCCGCGGCCCGCTCCTCCGGGTTCGCCCGCGACCAGAGGATGACGAACCAGACGTTCCCCACGGCCGCGAAGGCGGTCGTGACGCGCGTCAGGCGGAGGATCGGGCTGACGCGGCGGAGAAGCGACTCCATCGTGCGGGATGGTACGGCAGGACGGCCCGCGCGGTGGGCATACGATCGGCCGCCGATGGACGCAGCGAAGCACAGCCTTGGCCCGCGGATCGCCGTGGTGGTGAGCCGCTACAACGCGACGGTGACGGAACGGCTGCTCGGGGGCGCGCTCGCGGCCTACGAACGGCGGTTCCCCGAGGACGCCATGCCTCCGGTCGTCGTGGAGGCCCCAGGCGCGTTCGAACTGGTCGCCCTCGCGCGTCGGCTCGCGGGCGAGTTCTGCGGCGTCGTGGCGCTGGGGTGCATCATCCGGGGCGAAACGGAGCACGACCGGCACATCGCGTCGGCCGTGGCGAACGGCCTGGCCGCGATCGCCGTCGAGACGGGCGTCCCGGTTACGTTCGGCGTGCTGACCGTCGAAACGGCCGAGCAGGCGCTGGAGCGGGCGGGCGGGTCGAAGGGCAACAAGGGTGAGGATGCGATGGACGCGCTCCTCGACGTGCTCGCGGTGATGCAGCAACTCAAGGCGGGTGTCGGGGACGCGCGCGTCGGCGCGGGGCGTGTGCCCGGCGACAAGGCCGGGGGGGCGTGATGGCCTCCGCACGCGACCTCCGTCGTCTCACGCTCCTCGCGCTCTACCAGATCGACGCGCGCGGCGGCATGGACCACGACCAGGTCCGCCGATCGCTCGACGACTGCGCTTCGCTCGCCGAGGAAGGGCCGGTTTTCATCGGACCGCGCACCGCGTTCACCGACGAAGAGCTGGACGCTGCCTTCGACGCGGCGTGCGCGGCCTACGAGGGTCGCGGGCAGGCCGACGGCGCGGTGGCGGACCTCGCGCCGGATTGGCCCACGCACCGTCAGCCGGCGATCGACCGCGCGATCCTTCGCCTCGCCTACCACGAGATGGAAACGGGCGTGCCGCCGAAGGTCGCCGTCAACGAGGCGGTCGAACTCGCCAAGGCGTTCAGCACCGACCGCTCGCCCGCGTTCGTCAACGGGGTGCTGGACAAGTTGATGAAGAAAAGGGAAGGCGGGAGGGAGAAGGCCGAAGAAGGAACGGGGAGGTAACCGTCCGGCATGGGCGTGTTCAGGAGCGCCATCTCGAAGTTTCGCAAGGGTCTCGAGCGGACGCGCGAGTCGTTCGTCTCCGGGCTTCGGTCCGTGCTCCTCGGGAAGAAACTCGACGAGGACCTGATCCGCGAGATCGAGGCCAGGCTGATCCGCGGCGACGTCGGGGTGCGGACGACGCGTCGGCTCATCGACGGCATCCGCGCGGACTTCAAGGCCGGGAAGGTGTCGCGCGGCGAGGATGCGCTCGACTACCTCAAGCGCGAGATCGCGGCGATGTGGACCGAGGAGGACCGGCAACTCCTCTTCGCGCCGGAGGGGCAAGGCCCGACCGTCGTGCTGGTGACGGGCGTCAACGGCGTGGGCAAGACCACGAGCATCGCCAAACTCTGCGCCCTGCTGCGGGCGGAGCGGAAGCGCGTGCTGCTCGGGGCGTGCGACACCTTCCGGGCCGGCGCGACGCGGCAACTGGAAATCTGGGCCGAGCGGCTGGGCGTTGAGGTCGTCAAGGGCCAGCAGGGCGGCGATCCCGCGGCCGTCGCGTTCGACGCCTGCACCGCGGCGAAGGCACGCGGCGTGGATGTGCTGATCCTCGACACCGCGGGGCGACTGCACACTCAGGACCCGCTGATGCGGCAGTTGGAGAAGATCCGCAAGGTGGTCGAGAAGCAGATCCCCGGCGGGCCGCACGAGACGCTGCTCGTGCTCGACGCGACCAGCGGGCAGAACGCCCTGCGGCAGGCCGAGGAGTTCACGCGGGCGGTCGGCGTGACGGGCATCTTCCTCGCCAAACTCGACGGGACCGCCAAGGGGGGGGTGGTCGTCGCCATCCGCGAGGCGAGCGACGTGCCCGTCAAGTTCGTCGGCGTTGGCGAGACGCCCGAGGACGTGGAGCCGTTCGACCCGAACGCCTTCGTCGAGGCGCTCTTCGCCGAGTGAACGCGGCGCGAGTTGCCGTCGCTCGGCCCGTGCCCGTCAGTCCGTCGCCCGTTTGTCCCCGATCCGCTCCGCCCACTCCCGGAACCGATCCGCCTGCGCGGGGTTGCGTGCCGTTGACGCGAGCGATTCGAGCCGATCGATCGCACGCGCGTCGCCGAGCGCGACGAGCGCCTCGCCGGCTGCGTTACGCGTTCGCATCTCGCGGTCTTCGAGCAGCGGCACGAGCGCTGCCAGCGCGGCGTCCGGGTCGTGCCTGCCCAGCCTCCCCACGACGCCCGCCGCCACAGCCCGGGTCCGGCTCAGTGTTCCCGCTCGCGTGAAGCGAACCGCGTGCTCCAGCGTCTGGGCCTGATCCAGGTCCGCCAGTGCGCCGAGCGCGGCGTGACGGACCGTGTCGTGCTGCGATTCCTGCTCGAGGGCGGCCACGATCACCGGCAGGCGGTCGATCGCGCCCATGCGGGCCAGGCCCCGCACGGCCGCGGCCCGAACGCGCGAACTCGGGTCGTGCGACTCTGCGCTCGCGAGGCGATCGGCGACGGCCTCGGGCACGAGCGGGGGCGCGTGCCCCGACGCGAGGTCCGCGAGCGCACCCATGACCGCCTCGCGGACGTACGGATCGTCGGGGTCGAGCGCGGCGACGCTGCGAGCGGCGTCGGGACTGCGCCGCGCCGCAAGCGCCCGCACCGCCTCCGAGCGCAGGTCGCGGTGGCGCGAGCGGTCCGACGCGATCGCGTCGAGCGCGACGGCACCGGGCGCGTCGGTGTCCGGCGTGCCGAGCGAGCGGACGGCCCGCACGCGCGAGGCGTGCGTCGGCCCGCGCAGCGCCTGCTCCACCAGCCACGCCGACGGCGCGTGCACGTCGATCGACGCCAGCACCTCGAGATTCGGGTCGATGGCGACCATGTCAGGCTCGGCAGGGAGCGGGACGGCCAGCGTCGCCGTCCGCGAATCGACCCGGAGCCGGTGCCACTCGCCGGCGTTGCGCACGCGGACGAGCACGGGCAGATCGAACGTGAACGCAGGATTGCGCCCGTCGATGTTCTGGGTCTGCTCCGCGTCGATGCGCAGTTCGCCCGCCGCGGAGTCCCACGCCGCGCGCACGCGCAGCCGCGGCACGCCCGGGCGGTAGCACCACTGGTCGAAGAACCGTTCGAGCGACTCGCCGGAGACTTCCTCCAGGACTTTGCGCAAGTCGTCCGTCTCCGCGGTTCGGCCCTTGAAGCGATCGACGTACACCGCGACCGCGCGGAAGAACGCCTCGTCGCCCAGCCGGCGGCGGAGCATGTGCAGCGCGCTCGCGCCCTTCGGGTACGGGTTCGCCGCCCGCCGGAAGACGTCCCACGGCTCGGCGTACTCGCGGCTGACCATCGCGGGCTGATAGGGCGCGATCGCGTTGTCGCGCGCGATCACGGCGTCGAAGCCGCCGAGGACGGAGGCGTCGTAGCCGTCGCGGCCGCGCGCGTGCTCGAACCAGAGGGCGGTGAGGTAGGTCGCGAAGCCCTCGTTGAGCCAGATGTGGTCCCACGAGTTGCAGGTGATGAGGTCCCCGAACCACTGGTGGGCGAGTTCGTGCGAGATCAGGCCTTCGAGGTCGTGGTCGATCAGCGCGTCGGGGGAGATGATGGCCGTGTCGAACATGGTCGTGGCGGCAGTGTTCTCCATGCCGCCCGCGCCGAAGTTCCAGACGACCAGTTGGGCGTAGCGGTCCCAGGGGTACGGCTCGTCGAAGAGACGCTCGAAGAGAGCGGTCATTTCGGCGGTGCGCCCGTAGGTGCCGTGTACGTCCGCGCCGCGCCCCGGCGGGACGTAGACCGGCATCGGCAGGCCCGCGCGCCCCACGTCCACCACCTCGAACTTCCCGACGACGAGCGAGACGAGGTAGTTGACGTGCGGCTTGTCCTGCAGCCAGTGGAACGTGTCGTACCCGCGCAGCGACGTCCCCCCCGAAGCGTCGGTCACGCGCCGGACCGATCGACGCTGCGAGACCAGCCTGCCGTTGGAACTCACCAGGAACCCCGCGGGCACCGTCGCGATGATCTCCGTCTCGAGGCGCTCGTTCGGGAAGTCGTGGCAGGGGAACCAGTAACTGTTCGTTTCCGGCTGGCCTTGCGTGTGGATCTGCGGCGGACGGCCGGGCCACGCGGGCGATGACGGCGTCCAGAACAGGCCGTCCGGGGGGTCGTGGATCACGTAGGTGGTGACGATCGTCGCCGGAATGTCCGGGGGCAGCGGCGGCGAGAGTGCGATGCGCAGGCGCCTGCCGTCGTGCGTGAAGCGGGCCGGGAGTCCGTTGACCGTCACCCTTCGAACGTCGAGCAGCCTCGCGTCCAGGCGGAGTTCGTCCAGCGGCTCGGCGATGGGCGTGATCGTCAGCGTCTGCGTCGCCTGCGCGACCGGAACGTCCATGTCCTGGATGAAGAGTTCCAGCGTCATCCGCCCATGGTCGGCCCAACGGTGCGGCGGATAGTTCCGAAGGTCGCGCCCCGTCGCCGCGTCGAAGTGGCCCGAGCGGTCGCCCGAGGGCTGGCGCCAGGCCCACGACTCGGGGCGGCAGTGAAGGCAGTCGAGATCGCCGGCGAGCGACGGCGCGGCGGCGAGCGCGAGCAGCGCGGCGGCGAGCGGGAATGGACGCGAGAGGGTGTGCATGTCGTCTCCGGTCTTCAGCGAGAGGCAGCGGGTTGCGAGGTGGCGAGTCGGGCGGCCGCGAGGACTTCCGGATCGGCGCCGGCGAGGGCGTCGAGGGCGCGAGGATCGTCGGCCTGCGCCAGATGTTCCGCGGCCTGCACGCGCGCCGCGAAGGTCGGGCCGGCCTCCAACTGCCGCAGCCACCACGCCAGAGGCTTCGTGACCGCGTAGTCCGCCAGGACGTGCAGTCCCGGATCGACGGCCGCGTCCGTCGGCCTGGCGGGCAACTCGAACGCCGCCTCCGCCACGCGGGTGTCGGTCACGAGGTAGTGGTAGTCGCCGGACCCGTCCGGGAACGAGAGGTAGATCGGAAGCGTGACCGCGTACGCCGGATTGTCGGCGTCGATCTGCTGGACCTGCTCGGCGCGCACCGAAAGCGTGCCCGGACCTTCGTCGGGGCCGGTCCACGCGAGGTCAACCTTGAAGCGGGCGATGCCCGGGCGGTAGACCCATTGCTCGAAGAAGCGTTCGAGCGACTGTCCCGAGACGTCCTCGAGCGCTTTGCGGAAGTCGTCGGTCTCGACCTCGCCGAAGCGGTGCCGCTTGATGTAGAGCCGGACGCCTTCGAGGAAGATCGAATCCCCCAGACGGGCGCGGAGCATGTGCAGGACGCACGCGCCCTTGCCGTAGGGGTTATCGAGTTTCATGAAGTTCGTCTCGGGGTCGATGTAACGGTTGCTCGCGAGCGCGGGCAGGTCCGGCGCGGCGCTGCGATTGCCGGAGCGCTGCCCCACGAACGAGCCGTGGATCGCGCGGTGGTACGCCCGGCGCATGGCGGCGTCGGTCTCGTCGGGGGTCGCACCGCGGGCGACGGCCTCCAGCCGCGCGGCTTCCTCCGCCCACAGCGCCTCGCCCATCGAGGCCCAGCCCTCGTTCAGCCACAGGTGCTCCCACGACTTGCAGGTCAGCAGGTTGCCCGTCCACTGGTGGACGAGTTCGTGGGCGATGATGTCTTCGAGCGCATCGCGCCTGGCGGCGGCGGCGAAGGCGTTGAACGTCGACGCCGACGTGTTCTCCATCGCCCCGGCCATGAAGCCGCGCACGATGGTCTGGGCGTACTTGTCCCACGGGTACGGCTCGTCGAAGTACCGCTCGTAGAACGCCACCATCTCCGGCGTGCGGCCGAAGGCGCGGGCCGCGTTGGCGGCCGTGCCGACGGGCGAGTAGACGGGCATGTCCAGCCCCGGGCGCGCGGACTCCGGCCCGCCGACCTCGACCACGTCGAACTTGCCCACGACGAGGGAGACGAGGTAGTTCGCGTGCGGGCGTTCCTGCTTCCAATGCCAGCGTGTGCGTCCGTCCTGCACCGTCCGCCGATCGATCAGCACCCCGTTCGAGACGGTTTGGAACTCGCTGTCCACCGTGACGATGAGTTCCGTCGCCAGCCTCTCATTCGGATAATCGTGGCAGGGGAACCACCGGCGGGCGTACTCCGGCTGCCCTTGCGTGTGGAGCATCGGCACTTCCTCGGATGCGTTGGATGGTCGGCGCGCGGGGGGCGACCAGGTCAGCCCCGTGCCATCGAAACGCAACTGCTCGATGGCGTAGTCGATCACGACCCGGACGGTCTCGCCGAGCCGTGCGGCGGGGTTGAGCGTAATCGTGAGCAGATCGTCCGCGTGGATGAAGGGTGCGGGACGGGTCGCGGAGCCTCGTCCGACCGCGACGCTGGCGATCCGCAGCCCCTCGGCGTTGAGGACCAGCGTGCCCCGCTCGCGTCCGAGCGGCGTCACCGTCAGCGTCACCCGGCCCGTCGCCGTGGGCTGGTTCACGACGTCGGGCAGGTCAAGTTCGAGGAGCATGTGCAGGTGGTCGAAGTGCCGATCGGGCGGCCAGGCCGAGAGGTCGCGGCCAGTCGCCGGGTCGAAGACGCTCCCCGGCGCCACCTGGGCCGGCGCGATCGACGCGGCAAGGGCGAGCAGTACGGCGGTCGCACACACGGCTAGACAGGGTCGGCGGATCATGCACGGCTCCAGGGTGGCGGCTGAACAGGGTACCGGAGGAGGGGGCTTGTTGCGGCGGTCGGGCATGGTACGATCTGTCATGCCCCCCTCACCAGACCCAAGGCCGGGCGCCGGCGCGAGCAGGCGTGGCGGCGTCGGCACGGGACGCCGCGAGCCGATCGACGCCTCCGAACTTCTCGCTTCCGTCGCCGACACGTCCACGTACACCGAGTTCTACTCCCCGGTCCCGGACGGATACCGCAAGGGCCGGCACAAGTACGTCGCCGTCGTCGGCACGGTGATGAGCGGGCTGGGCAAGGGCATCTTCTCATCGAGCGTCGCCAAGATGCTCAAGGACAAGGGCCTCGTCGTCGCCCCCATCAAGATGGAGGGCTACCTCAACATCGACTCCGGCACCCTGAATCCGTACCGGCACGGCGAGGTCTTTGTCCTCGACGACGGCACGGAGTGCGACATGGACCTGGGCACCTACGAGCGGATGCTCGACCAGGACCTCAGCACCTGGAACTTCACCACCTCGGGCCGCATCTTCGCCGAAATCCTCGACCGCGAGCGCCACGGCATGTACCTCGGGCGCGACGTGCAGATGATCCCGCACGTCACCGGCGAGGTGAAGCGCAAACTCCGTGAACTTGCCGTGCGCGGCGACGGCGAGAAGCCCGCCGACGTGGTCTTCGTCGAGGTCGGCGGCACGGTGGGCGACTACGAGAACGGGTTCTACATCGAGGCCCTGCGCGAACTCGCCTTCGAGGAAGGCCCCGGCTCCGTCTGTTTCGTGGCGCTCACCTACGTCATCGAGCCGAAAGCCCTGGGCGAACAGAAGTCCAAGGCCGCCCAACTGGGCATCAAGCGTCTGCTCGAGGCGGGCATCCAGCCGCACATGATCGCCTGCCGGGCGACGAACCCGGTGCAGCCGACGGTGCTCGAGAAGATCGCCATGTTCTCGAACGTGCCGCTGCGGCGTGTCTTCTCGATGCACGACAGGCCGAGCATCTACACGATCCCGGACGAGTTGCGTGCCGCGGGGCTGGACCGCGAGGTACTGACGCTGCTGGGGCTGCACGAGCGCGTGGACGCCGTGAAGGAGGACCGCGCGCGGGAACGGTGGTCGCGCTTCATCACCCGGCTCACCACGCCGCCCTCGCGCAGGGTGACGATCGGCGTGACGGGCAAGTACGCCCAACTGCGGGACGCCTACGCCTCCATCGAGAAGGCGCTGGAGCACTGCTCCGCGCACCTGCGATGCGAGATCGAGCAGCGTTGGATCGAGACAACCGAGGTCACGGACCAGAACGTCGCCGATCGCCTCTCCGGCGTGGACGCCGTCATCGTGCCCGGCGGGTTCGGCAGCCGCGGGGTCGAGGGCAAGATCGCCTGCGTCCGCCACTGCCGCGAGGGTGGCGTGCCGTACCTCGGTATCTGCCTCGGCTTCCAGGTCGCCGTCATCGAGTTCGCCCGCAACGTGCTGCGCTGGTCCGACGCGTCCAGCGCTGAGTTCGACCCGGAGTGCCCCACCCAGGTCATCAGCGAACTGCCCGAGCAGAAGAAGATCGAGGGCCTCGGCGGTTCCATGCGCCTCGGCGCCCAGGACGTCCTCATCGCCCCCGACACGCTCGCCGCGTTCCTCTTCCGGGATCGGCTCAGCGGCGGTGCGGTCCGCGAACGTTTCCGCCACCGCTACGAGGTCGATCCGACGTACATCGAGCGTCTGGAAGCGGGCGGGCTGGTCTTCTCCGGTCGCCACCCGTCGCAGCCGATCATGCAGGTGCTCGAGCTGCCGACGGCCCGGCCCGAGGGCGTCGCGGACGACGAACCGCGCGCCAGAGCCGTGCATCCGTTCTTCATCGGGGCCCAGTTCCACCCCGAGTTGACGAGCCGCCCGCTCCGCCCGCAGCCGTTGTTCATGGGCCTCGTCACCGCCGCGATCCGCGGGCGATACGAGCGCGACGGGGAGGAGTGGCGGCGCATCGCCGCCGATGGCGACGTGACCCGGTGGCTCATGGGGGCGGGATCGCGGCGTCAGGCGGTCTGAGGCTGGCGGCCTGCACGGCGCCCCGTCCGTTCAGAACAGTTTGAGCGCGTAGAAGATCGCGGTGAAGACGAGGTCGGCGATCACGATCGCGACCACGCACTGCACCACCGTCTGCGTGGTGGCGTTGCCGACGCCGGCCGCCCCGCCCGTCACCTTCAGGCCGTTGGTGCAGGCGATGACGCCGATGAGCATCCCGAAGATGGTTGCCTTGCCGACGCCGGTGAGAAAATCCACCAGTTCGACCTGCATCAGCATGTTCGTCATGAAGAGCGAGTACGGGATATCGAGGAGCGAGATCGAGACGCCGATCGCCGCCACGATCGCCACCACGTCCGACAGCACGCCCAGCACCGTCATGCTCAGGATCGTCGCCGTCACCCGGGGCACGACGAGGAACCGCACGGGGTTCAGGGCGTGGGCCTCGAGTGCCTCGATCTCCTCGCTCACGACCATGGTGCCGATCTCGGCCGCGATTGATGCGCCGGCAAACCCGGTCAGCACGATGGCCCCGATCAGCGGCCCGAGTTCGCGCAGCACGGCGACGCCCACGATGTTCGCCACCTTGTCCCGCTGGCCCAGTTCGTCCA
>Ga0226835_1000184_pt1 | contig 106652 bp, 91 predicted proteins | sample LAC_MetaG_1_FD_163627 | JGI IMG/M metagenome (GOLD analysis project Ga0226835, IMG submission 163627) | Anaerobic ammonium oxidizing microbial communities from anammox membrane bioreactor (MBR) in UC Berkley, California, United States -... | ecosystem: Engineered > Bioreactor > Anaerobic >... | reverse complement strand
GGATGTGTTTTACAACTGCGTGAGGCGCCACTCCTCACTCGGTTACAAATCACCAGTGGTATTTGAAATCCAACAAGCTATGCTGGCTTAACTCTCTGTCCGAAAAAAGGGGTCAACTCCAGAGGGAGCGTCGTTGCGCTGCCTGTTATACGCCGCCGCTGGCGTGGATATTATGGCTGACGTTTTTTGCGTTTAGCATTCTTTTCCATTTGTTGGATCGGAAGCGTAATGCGAACATAATTGAACTCGTCGATCGCTTTGGCAAGCGTCTTTGCAGTCGATGGAGCTCTGAGATGGCCGAATCGACATTGCATATCTTTGAGAAACTGGATGTATCCGTCGGCATTTCGCGGATACTTCTCCTTTGTGAATAGCCCATTCTTAAAAAGTGGCAAACGAAGATAGTATCTGTTTGGTCTTGCCCCACGGATGTAGTCGTCCCACATAACGAAGAGCTTTGGGTTCGTCAAATGCATCAACTTTGGTGCGCCAGTAAACTCGATACCTTTGATTTGTGAAAGAGCGTTGAAGATTGCAACGATGTCCTTCTTGAATATGGATAAATCGACTGACTCAATTGTCTGGTTCTTCAATGCCCTGAAATGTTTGCCAACTCCGCGAAGGGTTTTTCTGAATTCTTCGATATCGAATTCCTTCACGGCGTAGCGGAAACGTGCAAAATTCCAGGTTGCAAGCAGAAGGGCGTGTGCTTCGACAGCAAAACCATTCTTCATAAGCTTGCTTGCCAAAGCGAAAAAGTCTGTTCGTCTCTCTCGCTTGTCGAACTCTCTCACGGTCTTGTCAAAAGTAGATTGTGTGATCATTCTCTCCTCATAGCCAGCGGTGGCGTATAACTTGCGCAACAACGAAGTACTACGTTTAAAAATCGCGCTCTTGATCCTTGTCTGTCATGCAGGCAAGCCCTCTCACCATCGATCAGCCTCTCCTGATCTTCCACAAAACACAAAACCCGCGATGGCCTGCGCCCGCGGGTTCTTTCCCCTACTCTGATTTCCAATTCGCCTCCCTCGTCCCCAACGGCTCTCCTGCTAAGCCAGCCGGAAACTAATGGAAATTCTTGTAAAAGCAAATATGTGCGATGTGAGCCGCCTGGCGGCGGGGCCGAGCCCGGCCGGTCTGCCTTTCGGCAGGCGTATGTCGGGTCAATTGCCGGGGATTCAATGATTTCCCCCGCACACCGCCACGATTTCGGGGGCCAGGGGCAGAACTCCGGCAATCGTGACAGAGATTCCGATCACTTCAGGCCGACCGGCAGGACGTTTTCGATTTCGGGACCGGCGGAGGATCTAAAACCAGACTCTCACTTCCTTCCCGGCTGGGGATCGGCGCCAGGGTGGGGCAGAAAGAATATCACGACCTCCTCGTAGGGAACCGAGCCGGTGTTGACCCCGCGGTGCTCCTCAGGCTCCGGATCGTCCCACTCCGCCATCCCGGGCACGACGACGATGGGAATCGTTCTGCCGTCACGCCGGTATTCAATGGTGAGATGCTCACCGCGCACAACCACGCTGAACCGACGGCACGGATCAACATGCCAGGGCATCGCCTCCCCGGGCTCCAGAACAAGCCGGCGCGTGACAAGACCCGGTTCCTGCGTAATAAGCTCGAGCTTCATGGCAGTGACAACTCCGAGGGGCAAATGTTAACAGAAAACCGGCGAAAATCAACGAAGGTTATCGGGGCATTGCTCGGATGATAACCATGGTGACAGGCTTGCATTCCACCCCTGATTTTGATGCAATTTAGTCACTCACTCAATTCTTTTTCACTTGACCCAAGACATTGTTTATCAATTCAAATGCATCCCGAATCACAATATCCCTCTCGTCCCCGGGCGGCAGCTCAAGGAAGTCGGCAACTGCGATTGGACCCATTGAGTTGATCGAGCGAAATGACTCCGCGACAAGCTCCAGTGCCTCTTTCACAAGCCTGTTCCCCCGGTGTCTCTCCAATTGCGCCACAACTGCACCCACTCCGTCCGGATGCTCCTTGAGAAGCATATAGAGATCGTAGGCATCCTTCTCTTTCCCCCGGTTATAAAAGGCCGCGGCCTTCATCGCGAAGCAAGCGACAAGGTTGGCGATCCTCAACGTGACTGTGTTCTCCGCATTATTCGGGAGTCTGCCCTCCAATCTTTTCTCCAATGGAGACACGAAGGCCAGATCGACACCCCTGCCCTTGCGTGCGAGGATATCCTGGACGTGCTGATGACGATGGCTCAGCGGGGTTCCCCCGTACTCGGGTGCCAAGATGTCCACCTGAACGGCGTGATACTGACCATCTTCATCAACAAATATTCTCAGGTAACTCGCAGGAACCACATCCCCTCTGGCATTCTTTCTCGGCTCGTATCCCCTTTCCCGGAGGATTTCAAGAATTGTTTCGTACGCGTCTGCCGGAATTGAAACTGGATTGAGTGCAAGGTCAATATCAAGAGAGCCTTGATGAGGACTCTCGCCCGTATCGCGTTGAGTCAAGAAATAGGGCGCCCATCCACCGATGAGTACGATGTGATCTTCGTACGCCTTAAGGTATGTCAGCAACTCGAGCAGAACGCGGAGGCACGCTTTCACATCATCAGAGGAGTATTCGGCGATCGTCGACATGGGTCCTTGTTCAAAACTTGATGATTTGCGACCGCAGAAATTCAGCCTGCTCTTCACCCCTTCCCTTGTACTTATACAAATCCAGATACAGTTGTATGGTACTCACCAAGACGAGTTGACCCTTTTCCTGAGAGCCGAAGTATACCCCCTCGTCGAACGGCTTGAGGAGGACAACGTTTGCGCCGGTCTCAACCTCTTTCAGGCCAAGCTTGTCCGCAAGGAGCTCGGGATCATCAGCATAGGCAAATACCTGAGTGTGCCGTACGAACGGTGCGATGCGGCTTGCGCCGGAAAAAAGTGTAAGAGCATACCTCATGCCGAGCCTTCGCGATTCCCCCGCAATCGCCAGTTCTGTTCCAGCGACGTCCTTCAGGGAATAGAAACTGAAAAGAACATTCAACTTGTATGTGTATTCATTCCGCCAGGCATCGAGAAGGAGCCCGGGGTTCGTAAGCTGAATGCCTGCACGCCCGCCCCGGGCCCCGGACCGGTTCCTGTTTTGTCCCTGCCTTCCAAGGAGATCCAGTTCTTCAAGACGGGAAACAACCTTGAATGCCTGACCTATGCTTATTGACGCCTGGGCGGCCAATTCACGCAGTGACCACTGACGACGAGGATTGAGAAGCAACACACGGCTGACCCTTGACGACTTGCCCTTGAATATGCCCTTGAGTCTTCTTTCCGAAGTGTAGCGATTGGGATTGCCCTTCACTTCAATGAATGTGTCGTTACGAGCAATCAGGCAGTTTCCGGAAAGATCCAGAAATCCGACATCCTCCTCCACACAGACTCTCCGTCCGTCCTCCGAGATATATGGAGCAATGACGACCGGATACAAGGTCTTGTCTCCCTGCGCGGCCGTTCGGAGCTGTTTTGCTGCAATTCGAAGATTCTGGGGAAATCCCTCTGCCTTCACCTCACAGATCATCCGCATGACTTTCTTAGGTCGACGGACCTCTACTTCAAGCATCAGGTCGATCGGCCGCCCCTTCAGGGATATTTCCTTGCGGAGGGAAAGAGCAGGAAAAAGGAGATTGAAATCCTTGAGAATTGTACGCTTGACGTCGCCTTCCAACATGTGTTCACTCAAGTATTAATGTTCACCAAATGGTGAAAGTATAACAAATAGTGAACACTTTGTCAAGGGGCCTGTTTCACAGACTTCGCCACAATCATCCGCCCCAGCATCTCCGTCCGCGGAACAGGCACCGGAGGCTGAAGCGATGCGGCAAGGCGGGCAATCTCCAGATTCAAAAACGCTATCTCCGTCTGCCTCCCGGCCCGAATATCCTGAAGCGTCGAAATAAGCTGGCCATCCGACGTCCTGCTGATCCGCTCAATCTGACTCATGATCTCATCTGTTCCCAACTGAATTCCCCTCCGCTCCGCCACAGCCAGACACTCCCCCACCACCTCGCCCGCAAGCATCTTCACTTCAGGATCACGCACAAAAATCCCGTTGTCTGCGTCGAGCAAGGGACAAATCGAGTTAAACACACAATTGATGATCGCCTTCTTCCAAACCTCCCGGGCAATGTCCGATTCGGGACGGAACGGAAATCCGGAGGTGCTCAGCTGGCCGACACACGAGCCAAGTCCGGACGCGTCGCCCCTGGCCACACCAATCGGCGAAGCAGTGACGGGCCGGAACGAATACGCGTTCTCCGAAACGGCCTGGCTCGTGACATACAGAACGCACCGGTACACAGGTGAAAATCCGGATTCGATGAATGGCTGCTCAACACCGAGGCCGTTTTGCAAGACCACCACCGGACCCGATGCGTCGCGCGCCCGAAGCTCCGCGGCAATGGCTGTATTGGCATGGGCCTTTGCGGTGATCACGATCATGCCGTCAAGCTTCTCAAGCTTCGCCAGCGAGACCGTCTCAACAGCCGCGCTGACCGTGGATTCCCCGCCGGCAACCGTCACCGTCATGGTCTGCCTGCCGACGCCGCGCGTGCTCGTCCGCACCGCAATGACGGACCGGCCGGCATTGGTCAGAAACACGGCCAGCGGCATGCCAACCGCACCCGATCCAAGGATGGTGATGGGATTCATGGAAGAAAGGATAGGAAGAATGACGGGAAAAATCAAAACCGGAAAGGATTCGATTCTTGTTGACCGATTCCCGCCCGCCTGAGCCTCAACGCTTAAGCGAATTCAGGCACCGGCGGGCGGGTTCGGAAATCGAAGACCCAAGGTTGTCTACATCAACACCTGAACCCGGAAGGCAATGGTTGAACCCAGAATGTTGGAAACCTCCCTGTCAAGCGGAAGACGAACTGAAATTCCCGGCTGAAGAATGCCGATCCGAAAATCTGATTCGGCCTTGAAGAAATGAAGGGCCTTCTTTCCGTTGATCCATTCATCCTCGGTCAACAGCATCCGTCCACCCAATCCCAATCCCACCTTCAACCATTCTCCCCTGTACCCCACCCCGGCTGCGTAATCGACCGAGAACTCCGTGTCCCTTCCACCCTCATTTATGCCGACGGGAATCCAAAGGAAAGGAGATATGCCGAACATGACGCCCAGACCATTCTGAAAAACAGGCTGATACGTGTATCCGCCGGCAATACCCAGCAATTTGGCTGCATAGCGCTCCTGGTTCCACAGATCGCCAAGAAGTCCCGCAATCGCCGACCCTGTTTGATCTTCTGAGATCGTCGGAATCGTCACCCTGAACCGTCCCTTTGATTCTGCAGAACCGAACTCGACGCCGACGGACAGGTTTCCGATAGTCGACCGCGATTCCTTTGTCCGCTGTTGTATGAACGTGTACTGGCCGGTCGAAGGATCGTAGAGATAGTTTACGTACGCCATATCCACCGTCGTGCCCACGTAGGGAAACTCGGCGGAAAGATGGACATCCTCGGCGACGGCAATTCGTCCTGAAAAAAGAAGCACGAATCCTGAATACGAACCAAACACCTGCTTCTGGAAGGATGGATGCAGGTATTCGACGCTCAGGGAAGATCCCGGGTAATCGGAGGACCACAACTGCTGTGCTGAGAGAGGCACGGGAAGGAGGAACAAGACGGCGGCAAGAAGGTTTTTCATGACAAGTCTCCTTTGATCAGATGGTGGCGGTTTGTTTCTGATAAAAAAACCACAATCCGTGCTGATTGTTGTCATACAATCGCAAGGAGATTGTCAAAGAAGTGTCCGAGGAAAGGGCCGGGAGAGAAGCGCCGGATATTCAACGCTGGATTGCGATGAAGGTGCCGCTCTCTTTCAAAAGAGGCATGCGCGCACCGCTGGAAACATCAAGGACAACAAGCTCTCCTTCATTGGTGTGCCAGCGGCGATTTCTCCAGATTTCTGTGATGGGACTGGCAAGAAGGGTCCGGTTGTCAAGCCAGCCGCGGGCAAAGAGGTCACCGAACACCCGTGAGTCGTTCCCGTCAATCCCAACCACCCAAACATGGTAGCCGCCTGTAAGGCTGTCTTTAACACCTTCAGGGAGCGGTTCCGGGTCCGACGAAGTTGCATTCCAGTTCTTGAAATCCGAAATCGTTGAAGCAACCAGCCGGGCATCGGGTGAAATCATTCCATTCGTCGGCACGTGCTCCTCCGCCTTGTCGGCATTTCCAAACAGGTTCCATTCATGAAAGAGAATGCGTTCCCATCCCTCCCTCAGGTTTCGAAGAATGAGAAGATTGTCGGTGTAGTTTGTCCCTGAGCAGCACGTACGATCGTTGTTCGTATATAGTACAAGTTCCACTCCGCCGGACATGTCCAGCATTTCTTCCACGTCCCCGCTCAGGAGCGTGAAATCCCTGTGACCGGCATGAAACCGCCAGAGGTTCTTCGATGTGCCATAGAGCTGTCCGCTGTCGTAGTCCGAAAACAGCGACACTTCGGGATCGTCGGGATCCCAGCCGAGGAAAAACCGCTGAAACGAAACATCGACGAAGTACCTTTCCGTCGTCACGGTCTCCCTCACCGCCGGCTGAAACTCATGCTCTCCAACATTCAGGGATGCAAGGAGGAATTCGGTATGAACGGTTCCGTAGGACGAGTCGCTGAATGCGAAATCTCTCGTTGCATACGCCAGAACCCTGCGTCCGTCGGGTGACACTTCAAACGGAGGAAACGTCCTTTTTTCAGAAAACACCGGCCCTGTTTCGGATCCGACTTTGCTGAGTTTTGCCTCATAGAATGGCGCCTTCACCTGAATGGTGGTATCTGCATCACGAACGAACAGAATGCCTTCGGGCGAACGAAGTTCGAACGCGACAACTCCGCCTGCACTGACCTTGCACTGGAGGAGAGCCTTTGCCTCCGCGGCTGTCAATCCGGGCAATTCGTCGATCGTCCTGTCTCCCCAATGCAGAGAGAAGAACCTGTGCCCGGAGGCCGTGTCTCCGGTGCGGAAGACGACTCTCGCGGCATTCAGCACCGGCGAGCCGTCCGACGGCCATCCGGCAAGGTCCTCGCGGAGGCTGATCGCCGGCGCGCGTGGTACGACCGTCCGTTCGGTTGTTTTCTCCTCCGATCCCGACGAGCAGGAAAGGAAGATCACAAGCATGGATGCAGGGAACAACGCGGGTTTGCTCACGAGCATAAGATGCCTCCTTCACCGGCGCAATGTGACAAGAGTTGCCAATAACATTCAAGGGCAACGACTGCCAAAAGGTTGCGGCACCTGCGCCGCGGCATGGTTCACTGCATGCGGATCTTCACCGGCTCAGTGTGCCAGATGTTCCTGGCGTGCTCCCGGACGGAGCGGTCGGACGAGAACCTCCCCATCCGGGCAACGTTCAGAATGGCCTTCCTTGTCCATTCCTCCTCATCCCTGAAGAGCATTTCCACCCGCTCCTGGCATTCGACATACGGTCCGAAGTCGGCCATGAGCATGTACGGGTCGGGACCGGTGAGATCGGCCACGATGGGCCGGAACAACTCCTTGTCCCCGCCGCAGAAGTACCCGTCCCGAAGCTGATCGATGATCTGACGAAGCTCGTCGTTCTGCCTGACATACTCCATCGGATCGTATCCATCCCTCCGCATCCTTGCCACTTCCTCCGCCTTCAATCCAAACAGAAAGAAATTCTCCGCCCCGACTGCGTCGCGTATTTCAATGTTGGCCCCGTCGAGTGTGCCGATGGTCAGCGCGCCGTTCATGGCGAATTTCATGTTCCCCGTTCCCGAAGCCTCCTTGCCGGCGGTGGAAATCTGCTCGGACAGATCCGCACCCGGATAAATGATCTGGGCGATTTTCACATTGAAGTCCGGGACGAATGCCATTTTCAGCAGGTCCCTGGTGTCGGGATCGCCATTGATGAAATCGGCCACGGTGTTGATGAGCTTGATGATGAGCTTGGCCATGGCGTATCCCGGAGCGGCCTTTCCCGCAACAATCACCGTCCTCGGCACAACGTCGGCCGCAGGGTTTTGCTTGAGCTTGTTGTACAGGCGAATGACGTGCAGGAGATTCAGATGCTGGCGCTTGTATTCGTGGATGCGCTTCACCTGAACGTCGAACAGGGAGTCGGGATTCACGTCCACCGCGCAGCGCTGAAGAACAAGGAGGGCAAGCTTCACTTTGTTTTCAAATTTGATCCGCCTCCACTCCCTGCGGAACTGCGTGTTGTCCGCAAACGGCTCCAGTGCGGGCAATCCGCCCTCGGTGTCCGTCACCCAACGATCGCCGATCTTCCTGGATATCAGCGCTGCGAGCTTTGGATTGCTTTGCAGGATCCACCGTCGTTGGGTGATGCCATTCGTCACATTCACGAATTTTTCCGGAAACAGGCTGTGGAAATCCCTCAGCACGTCAGTCTTGAGGAGTTCCGTATGAAGCTCTGCAACGCCGTTGATCGTGTGGCTCCCGACGCAGGCCAGATTGGCCATGCGGACAAACCGTTCGCCGGATTCGTCGATGATCGAGAGCCGCGCAAGGGTCACCTCGTCCGCTACGCGCCTTGAGCGAACGTCATCCAGAAACCGGCGGTTGATTTCGAAAATGATCTCGAGGTGGCGCGGGAGAAGACGGGCAAACAGTGGGAGCGGCCATTTCTCGAGCGCTTCGGGCAACAGCGTGTGATTGGTGTAGGCCAGGGTGTTCCGCGTGATGTCCCACGCCGTGTCCCAGTCGATCCTGTTCACATCGACCAGCAGACGCATCAGCTCGGCCACGGCAATGGAGGGATGCGTGTCATTCAGCTGAATCGCGTTCATCCGGTGGAATTCCTCCACCTTGTACCCCCTGGCAAAATGCACTCTGAAGAGGTCCTGGAGGGAACACGAAACAAAGAAATACTGCTGTTGAAGCCTGAGGAGCTTTCCGGCCGTGATCTGATCGTTCGGATAGAGAATCTTCGTGATGTTTTCCGACGCGACCTTGTTCTCAACCGCGCCGTAGTAATCGCCGGCGTTGAAGGCCTGGAGGTCGAATGATTCGGTGGCTTCGGCCTTCCAGAGACGCAGGAGATTGACGGTGTTCACCTTGTATCCCGGCAGAGGAATGTCGCACGCCACGCCTCTGACGGCATACTCCGGATGCCAGACGACCGTGAAGTTGCCCCGGCGGTCGGTGGTGTGCTCGGTACGTCCGCCGAAGGGAACGGTGAAGGAGATTTCGGGACGCGTAATCTCCCAGGGATTGCCCAGCCGGAGCCATTTGTCGGTGGTTTCCACCTGCCAGCCGTCGTTGATCATCTGGCGGAAGATCCCGAATTCGTACCGGATGCCGTACCCCACGCCCAGGTACTGCAGGGAGGCGAGGGATTCAACGTAACACGCCGCCAGCCGGCCAAGGCCTCCGTTTCCCAGCCCCGGCTCCCGTTCCTGGTCCAGCACAAACTCGAATTCCTGTCCCAGAGAGGAGACTGCCTCGACCATTTCGTCGTAGATCCCGAGATTGTAGAGGTTGCTTTCGAGCTGGGGACCGATCAGGAATTCAGCGGAGAAATAGCTGACGGACTTCTGTTTGCTTCCCATGTAAAGCTCGACGGTGTGCATCCATCGCTCCATGATCCTGTCGCGGACGGTCAGGGCCACGGCCATGTACCAGTCGTTGCGCGTCGCGGTCTTTGCGATTCGTCCCTGGACGATGTGGAGATTATGGATGATGGATGCGGCCAGGGCTTCAGGGGTGAGCGTGGAGCGGGAGTCGTTGGCAGAGCGGTGCGGGACCTTCGTTGTGCTGCGGGTGCGACCCTTGTTCATGGGGGAATCTCCAGGCTGAGCGGTGATTCCCGTCGGCGAGCGGATGCCCAGCACATAAAAGGTAGGTGAATCAGGCCGGATTGTCAATCGAGCAGAAGCGCTTCGGCCTGGACCGGGATCCTTTCACTCTCCGCTCTGAAGAACATAGATCGACCACGGGGCTATCCGCGTCTCATTCACCCATGAGAACGGTTCATCCTCCCTCCCCAGCGGAGCGTACTTCTCCACGACGTTCAATCCGGCACGCGCGAAGACTTCGCGGTAACATGCATCCGTCCAGAAAATGTCTTCGACAGGCCTGCGATCAGGAACATCGGTCATAATGATTTTCACTTTATCCCCGCATCGCGCGTTCCGGTTTTCAGGAAAGTCCTTCGTGGTGAACGATGTCCATTCATGGAGATAGATTTCCGGGGCAGAGACCAACTGAACGATGCACCCGTCGGGCTTCATCACATTCCTGAGCTCTCTGAGAATCCCGGTTTTCTTTTCCCAGGTCGGAATGTTGTCGAATGTGAAGATTGCCGTGATCAGGTCAAATGAGATGGGTGCGACCACGTCGGAAAGGCTTGAAGCAATCAGGCGGTAATCCCCTTCGGGATCGATTTCACGGGCCTTGTCCAGCATCGCGGGCGCAACATCGACGCCGATCACGTCAAACCCAAGCTGTCGGAGGAAGCGCGTCGAACGGCCCGCACCGCATCCGAAGTCCAGCGCCTTGCGGCCGGTTTGGTGTTTTGCGATTATCTTCGGCAGGTCGCGATAAGCGAGATAATACGTTCCCGGAAACTCCAGCGTGGCATATGCTTCGGCCCGGATTCTGTCATGATAGCAATTGGACTCGTTCATCGTAGCCGGTTTATGGATTCACCATCGCAAAAGGTAGGCCGCGCCCGGCAAAAAAGCAACCAAATCGGTGGCAGGGGGGTCACGGAGGAGCGCCTCCGGCCGATCCACATTAAGGACACTGCGACCAAATCTGAATCCTTGCTTTGAGATGGCCGGCTTGCTATACTTGGAATTCATGAAAGAGCTTGGACTGATGTTCCTGAAGCTGGGGGCGACGGCGTTTGGCGGGCCGGCGGCGCATATTGCGATGATGGAGGACGAAGTCGTCCATCGAAGGAAATGGATCACGCACGAGCATTTTCTGGATTTGCTTGGTGCCACAAATCTCATCCCCGGTCCGAATTCCACGGAAATGGCTATTCATATTGGCCTGTTACGAGGAGGATGGAGGGGGCTCATCCTTGCCGGTGTGTGTTTCATTCTCCCCGCCGTGGCGATCACCCTTCTGCTTGCGCACCTCTATGTTGCCTATGGTGCTCTTCCGCGGTTTCAGCCATTGATGGAGGGTGTGCGTCCTGCGATCCTTGCAGTGATCCTCGCCGCGGTCTATCGGCTTTCCCGACCGATCATCCGGAAACCGTTCATGGTGGGAACGGCCATCGCGGTCGTTGTGCTGAACATCGCGGGCCTCAACGAGATCCTTCTCTTGATCGCCTCGGGCATCACCGGCCTGCTCTGGAGTTCCCGCGGAAGACTGTTCTCTCTGGGATCGAATCTGTTTGGACTATGCGCCTCGGCACCGTTGACAGCGTTCTGGATGAATCAGGCCGCACGCGACACTGCGTCGTTAGCAGGGCTGGGGCTTTTCTTTCTGAAGATCGGCTCGGTGCTGTATGGAAGCGGATATGTACTGGTGGCGTTTCTGGAGGGCGGGCTCGTGGAGAGCCGGCACTGGCTGACTCAGACAGAGCTTCTTGATGCCGTGGCGGTCGGGCAATTCACACCCGGGCCCGTGCTTTCGACTGCGACGTTCATCGGCTATGTCATCCTGGGGATCCCCGGCGCGGCGATCGCGACCACGGGAATCTTTCTGCCCTCGTTCATTTTTGTTTTGATCATCAGCCGTTTCATTTCGAAGCTCCGCTCATCTCCCTACGCGGCCGGATTTCTGGACGGCGTGAACGCAGCGTCCATCGGTCTCATGCTGGCGGTGACGATCGTTCTGGCGGGATCAACGCTGACGGGGCTGTTGACCTGGGGGCTTTTTGGGCTGGCGGCGTATGGAATCCTTGTGCGGAATCTCAATGCGGCGTGGATTGTGGGGGGATCGGCATTGGCGGGATGGTTAATGGGGAATTATCTGTAACGTTGGCTCCACTTGCGTGGATTATCGGCAATATATGCCCGGATTCGGTTCAATTCATCCTGATTGCGGACGATGCGATCCCAGTAAAGGGATTGCCAGCGGAAATTCCGGTGGCCGGCGGTGTCAATTCTGTATTTCCCCGCAAAAAGCGTCATTTGACCTTTGTCCCCCGCACTCTATCAAACGTCAAATGGTAACGCGGTGGGGCAACAACAGGGCCGGGTTTGTCAACGTTGACGGCAGACGGACAACAGTCCGGCTACTGCTTTTCCAACACATCATGGATCGTTCTGAGCAATTGCTCGGCCGTGTAGGGCTTCTGAAGAACAGCCTGCACCCGGAGGCCCTCAAGCGGCCCCTGCCCTTCGCCGGGAACGAGACCCGATGAAGCGATCACGGTGGCGTCGGGTCTGATGTTTCTGATTGCCCTGATGGCCGAAGGCCCGTCCATGACAGGCATCATCAGATCCATGAGGGTCACGGCGATCTCATTTGCGTGCTCTGCGAACTGTGCAACGGCCTCGACGCCGTTCGCGGCAACGAGCACGCGGTAATCGAACATCTGCAGGGTCTCCGCCGTGATGTCCCGAACGGATGCCTCGTCGTCGACGATCAGAATCATCTCGTTGTTCCCCTTTGGAAACGCATCCTCCTTCCGATTTACCGATCCATGATCAGAGGCATCCACGGCCGGGAGATAGACCTTGAAGGTTGAGCCGTATCCGGGCGTCGACGAAACGTCAATGAACCCATTGTGCGCGGTGATGATCGTATGGACCGTGGAGAGGCCGAGACCAGTTCCCTTCCCCACTTCCTTTGTCGTAAAGAACGGATCAAAAATCCTGTCCAGATGTTCCTTTGGAATGCCCACGCCAGTGTCACTGACTTCAATGACGACATAGGGACCCTCGTGAGCCCCGATGCGCATGCTGGCGAACTCCCTGTCAAGCCGGAGATTGGAGGCGGAGATCGTCAGCGTGCCTCCCTGCGGCATCGCATCGCGTGCATTGACAACCAGATTCATGCAGACCTGGTGGATTTGCGTCGCGTCGGCAGAGATTGCCCAGAGGTCTTTCGGAATCGACGTCCTGAGCGTGATGGACTTGGGAAACGTCTCCCTGATGATTTCTTCGCATTCTTTGATCAGATGACGGATCTGGATTGGTCCCCGGACACCCTCGATGCCCCGGGCAAAGGCCAGCACCTGGCCGATGATGTTCTTCCCTCTTTGTGCGCTCGATTCCGCCACCGAGAGCAGTTGCAAGGTCTTTTCATCTCCCCTGATTTTCCTCCGGATGGCCTCAAAAGAGAGCAAGATCGGCGCCAGAACATTGTTCAGGTCGTGCGCGATGCCGCCTGCGAGCGTTCCGAGGCTTTCCAGCCTCTGCGTACGCAGAACCTGACCTTCAAAGGCCTTTTGTTCGGTGATATCGGTGTTCACTGTCATGATCGATTTCGGCCTTCCTGCCTGGTCCTTCATGAGGGTCCAATGACTGCGGACGGTGATGTTCTTGCCTGCTTTCGTCGTGTGCTCCAGTTCCCCTTCCCATTCGCCGGTGGCGAGGACCATGGCGCTGATATCCGGGAACGAATCGACGCCCTCGGTATACAGAAAATCGCTGGCAAGCCGTCCCAGGATCTCATCTCTGCTCCATCCGTACATGCGCTCTGCGCCCTTGTTCCAGAAGAGAATGTGGTTTTCCAGGTCACGCACAACGATGCCGTCCGAAGCATTATCCAGGAGAGCGGCCTGTTCACGGATCTGCTCTTCTGCCTTCTTGCGATCGGTTATATCCCTGACAATCGAGATGATATAAGGCTCCCCGCTGATCCGGAACATCGAGACGGCCAGCTCCAGGTCCATCAGGGCGCCGTCTTTTCTCTTTCCCCTGAACTCATAGCGCGTCGGAGCAGATTCGTCACGCTCCCTCGCCCTCGAGTAGCCGTGCAGCCTCTCCCATTCCTCTTCGGCCTGGAGCTCACGCATCGGCTTCCCTGCCATCTCTGCCGGATCGTCATATCCGAAAATCCTTGCCCCCGCCTTGTTTGCAAATACGACCCGATCATCTTGTTCCACGATGACGCCATCGAGGGTCGCTTCGAAGAACGCTGAGAGTCGTGATTCGCTGTCCTTCAGGCTCTGCTCAGCCTTCTTCCTTTCCGTAATATCCTGCTTGATTGAAACAAAGTGGGTAATAACGCCGTCATTTCCCACAACCGGTGTTATTGTCTGTTCTTCCGTGTACAACCTTCCATCCTTTGTGCGATTGACCATTTCGCCCTTCCAGACATGGCCGGCAAGAATAGTCTCCCACATGCTCTGATAGAAGCTTTTGTCATGAACACCGGATTTGACAAGGTCTTTCGGGTTCCTTCCGACAGCTTCAGATAATGTATATCCCGTTAACGCAGTGAAAGCAGGATTGACAAACTCGATTGTTGCATTTTTGTCGGTGATGACGATGGCATTCGCGGCCGCGTTGAGAACCGTGCTCTGCAAACGCATGGTTTCTTCCATTCTCATGCGTTCCGTTATGTCGCGGGCAATGCCCTCAATGGCAACAAGCCGTCCATCCTGGTCGTAGATGGGCACGTTCCTCTGCTCTGTCCAAATCACGCCTCCATCTTTCCGGATCCACCTGAGAACAAGAGCTTTGCCGAAACCTTCCCCTTCCAGGATATGTTGGAGGAGCGGACGGTCTTCAGGATGGACAATCTTCATTCCGAGATCGGGATCAGCATAATGCTCTGCGGGTGAATACCCGGTCACAGCTGTTGCCGATGGGCTTACGTACTCAAATCCCCGGTCTGGAGTAAATCGATAGCGGTAGATCACATCCTGCGCATTTTCCGCAAGCCGCCGGAATCTCTCTTCGCTCCTCCTGAGCGCTTCTTCCGCCTGTTTCCTCAACGTGATGTCTGTCAACGAACCGACCATAGCCACGGTCCTTCCGTCCTCCACCACGGGTGCCTCCCGAACTTCGACCCAGATCGTCCTTCCTCTTCGGGTCTTCAACTCCAATTCATACGGCGGCTGTGGCTGTCCAGTCCTGATCGCCCGTTCCGTAAGCTCAAAGCCCATTTTGTTCAGCGGATGGTCAGTAAGAAACTCAGTCCACCGTATCATTGCCTCTTCCGGCTCACAGTCGAAGAAATCCCGGGATTGAGGACTCACGTAGGTGAGCTTGTGATCAGGCGTATGGCTGTAGAACAGATTCGTGCTGTGTTCGATGATATTGCGCAGTTTCAGCTCTGCTTCCACCCTTTCCCTGTTCTGCTGCATGGATTCCAGGGCAAACGATACGTCAGACACAAGCTCCTCGAGGAGCCGGACTTCCTGCGTGTCGAAAAAGTGCGGCTCGCTTGAATAGAACTGGATTGTTCCCGCAATAGTGCCGGATACATTCAATGGAATGGCGGCGGAGGAACGGTATCCGCGCCTGAGTGCCTCCTCCCGCCAGGGTTTCATCATTTCGTTGTTCTCAATGTCCTGTGCGAGCACCGTTCTTCCTTCCCTGAAGGCGATTCCCGTTGGCCCCTTGCTGCGGGGATCTTCCTTATCAAGGGAAATGCTGATCTGGTCGAGATATCCGTCATCATGGCCGCAATGCGACCGCACGCGCATGATCTTCCCCTCCTTTTCCGCAAGGCCAATCCACACAAGGCGGAACCTTCCGATTTCAACGCCTATTCTGCAAATCCCTTTGAAGAGTTCCTCCTCATCGTGCGTTCTTACGATGAGCTGGTTCACATCGCTGAGAACTGCATAGATTCTGCTCAGGCGCACAATTTCGTCTTCCGCCTTCTTTCGTTCGGTGATGTCCCTGACAATCGCCTGGTAGAATTTTCTTCCTTCGACATTAATAACCCGCACGCTGGACTCCACGGGAAACACGGAACCGTCGCGTTTCCGGTGAACAGTCTCAAACACAGCCCCGTTCTGAAGATCAACCATCCTGCGATGTTCAGCCATGTTCACCATCTCTTCCTCAGTCCTCAGGATCCTCACATCGGCCCCTATGAGTTCCTCTCGAGAGTAACCATATGCCTGCACCGCCCGCTCGTTGACGTCCACAATCCGGAGACTGTCGTCGGTCAGGAAAATGATGTCATTCGCATACTTTGTGAGGTAATCGAAATGCTCACTGAGCAACCGTTTCCCCAGCTCAAGCTCGTACAGCTCTTTGTAGTGTTGCGAATGCTGCCATCGCCAAAAGAGGACTGTACCGGCACCGGACAGGAGAATCAGCATTCCGAAAATCACCATCGTGTTGCGTACATCGTCCTCGAAGGGACCCAGGACCTCTTCGGTGTCGATCTTGGCCATCATGAACCACGGAGTGCCGGGTATGCGTTGGATGGCCGCCAGCACATTAATTCCGCGGTAATCCACTCCTTCAACAATCCTGTCTTCACCCCGTCCTGCTCTCGCGGGCGGCAGGTCTGGCTCCTGCAGCGGCCGACGGAATCGCAATGCGGTCCCTTCTCTGTGGCGAAGATCATTTAAATAGAGAATCGCGTCGCCCTCCCGGCGAAACAGGAGGGTTTCTGCCGTGCGGCTGGGCGTGGGCCACGACCGTATCAACGGAAAGAGAAAATGGCGTGGATCCACACGCAGAACGACAAAACCGGCAATGACGACTCCCGTGCCGTTGTCTGGGAGCAACATCGGGGCAACGATATCGAGGCGGACTTCTGCGGAATCACCCGTGAGCTGAAGATCCCCAAAAACGACATCCCGGGTATGGGCCGCGATGGTCACCAGGCTGTCATCAAAGGCATGGAGAGCTTCCCCGGCGGGACCGGCTGTCAAATGCAAAGCTCCGCTCGCGTCAAGGAGGAAGAGGGCTTCATACTCATAGTTCCTGCGCCGCGACTCCATCCATGCGGCGATTTCTTGTTTGAGCGTTCTGTACGAAGACGAACCCGGCACTGCCTTGAGACTGCGGAAGAATTCTGCCGCCCGCCTGGCGGCAACAGGATTCTCTCTGATGATCTTCGCGTCTCCTGTCCGTTCGCGGAGCCAGTTTTCTATCTGTTCGCTTTTCAACGCCGCCACGGCGGCAAGGTCTGCCCGTGCCTTGTTCTGAGCGTCTGCCATCTGTCGCTTGGCCCTCAGCAGGCCAACAACTACGAGGGAAAGAGCGAGGAAGAGGAATATGGTGAGTGGAAGAAGGATGCCGCGTAGCGGTGATTCGGTTCCTCTTGCTTTTGCATTGGGCGTCACCTGTTGATCCTTATATGCTCGCATGATTCTCCTCAACGCTGGGGTGAGCGGTCCCGGAACGAAATCGCCCGCCAAATGGGATGTTGTTGAGAGACTCAACAATCGTGCCAGTTCGAACTAAGTCGTTTGGTATTGAGCTTCTCCCCTCTTTCCGTTTGCACCTCTGGGAAGGGAAAAGTGGGATTTCTCAGAACTGCGAAAAATTCTACAACACTGCATGCGTGACACCCCCAAACGGTATTAGTTTTGTAAACCTTCGTTCTGTGAGAGATGGAACGCCTCTTGTTACACCAACAGTGAGCCGCACCTGCATTGTTGCGTAGAAAGGAGGTGGCCCATGAAGTCTCTCTCCTTGCTTCTTGCCCTGGGGGCAACGGCAACCCTTGTTTTCGCCCAATCACCCGATCTTGCCGGCCTGCACAGCAGTCTGACGACCGACTGCAAGAGCATTCGCGGCCATGCGGCGCGCATCGTTGCCGAGGCAAGCGAATCCGAGCTGAATGTTGACGTGGCGCGTGCACATCTGAACCAGGTTGCCCGTTACCAGGAGGAAATGGAAAAACACCTGAACTCCGCACGGTCCCTCCTGAGCACCGTCCAACGAAAAGCCGTCGAAGCGGAACACAAAACCCTCGAACGTGTGTGCTCCACGGTGAAGGAGCTCGTGGGCAAGATGGAGAACGAGTTTGCCATGGCAAGGCCAGACCGCCGCACGATCCGGGAACTTGCCCTCAAAATGCGAAATGAAATGACGTACGGCAAAGACGTCCACGATCTCCTCAAGAAAAAGCTCGGGATTCCCTGATGAGCCCGGGTCTTGCGGTGCATCGACTGGATGCCACAGATCTCGAACGGCTGTTTCACATTCTGGCCGGTGAAGGATACTCGGTCATCGGACCGATGGTCCGCGAGGGCACGGTTATCTACGACCGCATTGCGTCATCGCGGGACCTCCCGATCGGGTGGGCCGACGAGCAGACCAACGGTTCCTACCGACTGGTCAAAACCGACTCGCCGGGGTTCTTCGGATTTTCCAGCATCGCCCAATCCTGGAAGAAATTTCTCGTCCCTCCCTCCCAGCGCCTCTTTCGCTCCCAACGGCAGAATGGCACATTCGAAATCATCCGGGAAGAGAATGTCCCTGAACGCCTGGCCTTCCTTGGTGTTCGTCCGTGCGATCTTCGGGCGATCGCGATCCTCGATACGGTGCATCTGAACGGCCCCGTGGTCGATCCGGATTATCGCGCGCGACGCAACCATGCACTGATCATTGCCGTCAACTGCACGAAGGCGGGGAACACCTGTTTTTGCGCGTCCATGGGTTCCGGTCCTGAAGCCGGCGCGGGATTTGATCTGTGTCTGACCGAACTCCTCAGGGATGGTGATCACTGCTTCCTGGTCGAGAGTGGAAGCCCGAAAGGGGACATGGTGGTGGAGAGTCTGGCTCTTTCAGAAGCAACGCCGGAGGATCGTTCAGCGGGCCGCGAGGCGGTGCGGAAGGCGGCACAATCGATGGGGAGGGCTCTGCAAACCGACGGCCTTGCCGAACTGCTCGCGGCCAGCCTCTCCCATCGCCGTTGGGACGAGATCGGACGCCGGTGTCTTGCCTGCGCGAACTGCACGATGGTGTGTCCCACGTGTTTTTGCACGACCGTCGAGGATGGCACGGACCTTACAGGGACCATCGCCTGGCGGACGAAGCTCTGGGATTCATGCTTTACCTCTGAATTCTCGTACATCCACGGCGGGAGCGTTCGTCAGGGCATCACCGCACGGTATCGCCAGTGGATGACGCACAAACTCTCCTCATGGGTCGAGCAGTTCGGGACCTTCGGTTGTGTCGGTTGCGGCCGATGCATTACGTGGTGTCCCGTGGGGATCGACCTGACGGAGGAGGCGGCGATCTTCCGCGAACAAACCAGCCTGCATGCATGATCTCCCACGGAGAGACCCATGGAAACCCTTCAACCCGTTCTTGCTGCGCATCCGTTCTTCCAAAACCTCGAACCGGAGTATCTCTCTCTCATCACCGGCTGTGCTTCAAACGTGAAATTCGATGCCGGGACCTATCTCTTTCGCGAAGGCGAAGAAGCCCATCATTTCTATCTGATCCGTCAGGGGAAAGTCGGGCTGGAGATTTTCATTCCGGAGCTCGGCCCTGTGACAGTGCAGACCGCGGGAGAGGGCGAGTTGGTCGGATGGTCATGGCTTGTTCCTCCCTACGAGTGGCACTTCGACGGCCAGGCGCTTGAACTGACGCGCGCGATCGCTTTGGATGCAAAGTGCCTCCGGAGCAAGTGCGAAGAGGACCACGATCTGGGATACCAGCTCCTGAAGCGGTTCATCAGCATTCTGGAACAGCGTCTTCAGGCGACACGTTTGCAGCTGCTTGATCTCTATGGAACCCGCACCTGACGTTGTTGCCATTGCCACTGTCCCCCCGATGAACCCCGTGCCGTGCAGGATTGCGCGGTCCGGCGATGAAACCGGGGATACTTTCACGCTCGAACTTGAGCCGCCCTCGGAATCCGGATTCTCGTTCCGGCCCGGTCAATTCAACATGATCTATGTGCATGGGGTGGGTGAAGTTCCGATCTCCATCAGCGGCGACCCTCACAGGACCGACTCCATTGTACATACGACGCGGATGGTCGGGCTTGTGACCTGGGGCATGAAGAAGCACCGGCGCGGCGATTTTTTGGGGATCCGCGGCCCGTACGGCACCGCCTGGCCCATGGATGTGGCAGAAGGAAACGATGTGGTGATTGTCGCCGGGGGCATCGGGCTGGCCCCCCTGCGTCCCGCGATCTACGACATTCTTGCAAGGCGAGACAGGTTCGGAAAGCTTGTGCTCCTGTATGGAACGAGAGGACCATCTGATATTCTGTACGTTCGTCAGCTGGAGGAATGGCGCGCGCGCTTTGACTTTGACGTCCATGTCACTGTCGACCGAGCCATAGGGCCTTGGAAGGGAAACGTCGGCGTGGTAACGACTCTGATCCCCAAGGTTCGCGTCGACCCTGAAAACACGATTGCAATGGTTTGCGGACCGGAGGTCATGATGCGCTTTGTGGCCATGGATCTCCTGAAGCTCGGGATTCCGGAGGAGAAAATCTTCGTCTCCATGGAACGGAACATGAAGTGCGGGATAGGCCTTTGCGGCCATTGTCAGTTCGGTCCGCATTTCGTCTGCCGCGACGGCCCCGTGTTCTCCTACGCCGCCGTTCGTCGTTTGTTGGGCATAAGGGAGATTTGATCATGGCAGGGAAACGCATTCCAAAGCTCGCCGTTTGGAAATTCGCGTCATGCGATGGCTGTCAGCTTTCGCTGTTGAATTGCGAAGACGAATTGCTTGCCCTGGCTTCGGCGGTGCACATCGCGTATTTCCCCGAGGCCTCGAGGGCCATGGTGAAAGGCCCGTATGACCTCTCGCTCGTTGAGGGGTCAATCACAACCCCGCACGACGCCGAGCGCATCCATGCCATCCGTCGCTCTTCTGCAAACCTCATCACAATTGGCGCGTGCGCGACGGCAGGCGGCATCCAGGCGTTGCGAAACTTTGCCGACGTCAAGGAATACGCCTCGCTGGTGTACGCATCGCCCGCGTTCATCCAAACGCTGGGCAAATCGACGCCCATTGCAGACCATGTGCCGGTCGATTTCGAGCTTCGGGGATGTCCCATCAACAAACAGCAATTGTTGGAGGTCCTCCTTGCATTCCTGCATCACCGCAAACCCGCCATTCCCACCTACAGCGTCTGCATGGAATGCAAACGGAAAGGGATCGTGTGCGGTCTGGTCGCTCACGGTCCCCCGTGTCTCGGTCCGGTCACTCAGGCAGGCTGTGGGGCGCTCTGTCCGTCGTACAAGCGCGGATGTTACGGATGTTTTGGACCGAAGGAAGCGCCGAATACCGCGTCGCTGTCTGCGGCGTGGAAAGAGTCCGGCATGAGCAATGCCGAGTTGGTGCGCCTGTTCCGCGGCTTCACGGCCACGGCGGAGGCATTCCGGAAGGAAAGCGAACTGCATGAAATCGAGAACGATCAACGTTGACACGCTCGCGCGCGTCGAAGGCGAAGGTGCGCTGAGGGTGAGGGTGAAGGGAAGGCACGTGGAGGAGGTGAACCTGAGGATCTACGAGCCCCCGCGGTTCTTTGAGGCCTTCTTGCGCGGTCGCGCCTCCTTCGAAGCCCCCGACATCACGGCCAGGATTTGCGGCATCTGTCCCGTTGCCTACCAAATGAGCTCGACCCAGGCCATTGAGCGGATCCTCGGAATCGACCCCGGCACGGAGATCCGGCGGCTCCGGAGACTTCTGTACTGCGGCGAATGGATCGAAAGCCATGCTCTTCACATTTACCTCCTCCACGCGCCCGATTTTTTGGGCCTGGAGGATTCCATTCAGCTTGCCCGCACAAATCCGGACATCGTCCGGCAGGGATTGAGGCTGAAGAAGATCGGCAATGATCTGATGAGCCTGATCGGAGGACGCGAGATCCATCCGATCAACGTCCGCGTGGGCGGCTTTTACAGGGCGCCTCGGGCCGAAGACCTCAAGGCTCTTGAAGAAGACCTCACCTGGGCGGTCGAGGCCGCGGCGGAGACAGTCCGGTGGGCGGGATCGCTTCCGTTCCCGGATTTCGAGCGTGAGTACCTGTTTGTGGCCCTGCGCAACGGGCGCGAGTATCCCATGAATGATGGGAGGATCGCGGCCAGCGACGGCATGGACATCGGCGTGGATGAATACGAGCGGCACTTTACGGAGGAACACGTGGAGCGCTCAAACGCGCTCCATTCGGTGAGGCACAGCGGCGAGCCGTATCTTGTCGGTCCTCTCGCCCGCTACGCGCTGAATTTCGAAACGCTGACTTCCCGCGCGCGGGAGGCTGCCCGGGACGCCGGCCTGGCAGTCCCTTGCCGCAATCCGTTCAAGAGCATCATTGTGCGGAGTGTCGAGCTCCTGCACGCCTGCGAAGAGGCCCTGAGCATTGTGCGATCCTATGTTCCGCCGAATCCTTCGTACGTGACGGCTCCCATGCGAGCCGGTACGGGACACGGAGCCACCGAAGCTCCGCGGGGGTTGCTCTATCACCGTTACACAATCGACGACGAGGGGATCATCCGGGCGGCAAAGATCGTTCCGCCCACTTCGCAGAATCAGAAGACGATCGAAGAGGATCTCCGCGAGTATGTGAACAGGTTCGTGGACAAGCCGAAGAAACAGCTTACCTGGGAATGCGAGCAGGCGGTTAGAAACTACGATCCGTGCATATCCTGCGCGACGCATTTTCTGAAGCTGGAGTGGGAGCAGGATGGAGCAGTTGATGGAAGAATGGAATGCTTGCCCTGACCGAAGGGATGAAATAGTGGAATAATGTTTACTCACCCTGCCTACGCTACCAACCTTCACTGACGTGAGGGTCGGCAAGCCGCTTCGGCAGGCAAGCGAAACCTCCGTTGGCTCAATCCTTGAGGCGTAGGCGGGAAAAAATGGAACAGGTAATACCATGGCAACTGCAAATGATGTTCAGCGATATCTGAATAACTACGGGATTCCGTACCACGTGATCGACCACGACGCGGCGTTTTCGGCGTACGACGCGGCCCGCGCGGCCCACGTGTCGCAACGTGAGTTCGCGAAGACCGTGGTCGTGCACATCGACGGGAAATTCTGGATGGCTGTCCTGCGGGCAGACCACAAGATCAATATTCACGCGATCAAGGCGGCATTCGGCGCCCATGAAGTGCATCTTGCCCACGAGGAGGATCTTTCGGCTCTCTTTCCGGATTGCGAACTCGGCGCCATGCCCCCGTTTGGAAACCTCTACGGCATTCCGGTCCTTGTGGACCAGGCCCTCCTGAGCGACGAAGAGATCGCCTTCAACGCATGCAATCACAGCAGAGTCATCCGGTTGAAGCTGAGTGACTACCTCCGTCTCGTGAATCCCCTGATCGGCCGATATTCCCAGCCTCCGTTCGTCAGGGAGGAGGACCTGTAGGATTGTCCCATGACAAGTTCGAGGCTCCATTTGATCGTGGGAATCGGCACGGAGTTGCGGGGGGACGATGCGGCCGGGCTAGCGGCTGTGCGCCTGATCCGGAACGTGCCTCTGCCTCACCACGTCCGGGTTCTTGAGCTTTGTGGGGACGCCGTGACCCTGATGCATGCGTGGAAAGGGGTCGGCAGGTTGTCGATCATCGACGCAATGGAAGCCGGCATGCCGCCGGGGAGCGTCGTGACAATTGATCCCTGGCAACAGCCTGTCCCTGCGCGGGCCTTCGTCTCCTCGCACCTCCTGGGCCTGGCGGAGGCAATCGAGATCAGTATGTCTTTCAACGAATTTCCGCGCTCGTGCACGATTTATGGCATTCAGGGTGGAAATTTCGGAATGCGTGCAGGAATTTCGGCGGCTGTCAGCAATGGCGTGGAAGAAGTCGTTCGAAAGATCCTTCAGAGGATTGAACCGTTCGAATTGTCTGTTGACACACGGAAGAAACACGCATGAAGCACTGGGCAACATATCTGCCCGAGTCTGTCATCCTGTCCTTCGGGATCGCAGGCAGTCTCATCGCAGGAATGGTTGTTGCGGGAACCTCCACCGTCGGGTGGACGCGTGAATCGTTTGAGTTCGTGGTCCTGGGCACCGCGGTCTCCGCCATTTTCATCGGATGGAAACGCAAGGGATTCCTCGAAAGCACGACCCACGCGCTTTCGTATGCGTTGTTCTGCGCAATTCCTGCTCGTGAAGACATGGTTGGCGTCTTTGTGTTTTGCTCGATGTTCTTTTTGTTCGCATGTGCGGCCATCCACCTGATCTGGAATCGACGTTGGTCCATCGGCAGGTTTGTCCTCCTTGGCCTTTCCTTCGGCCTGTTCGAAGCTGCGCGAATCCTGCTTTTTCGCTTCATCCTTCCAGACGACTTTCCGGGCGGGATGTACTTCGATCTGCGGGCCCGCGTTGTCCTGGGTCTCAGCGTCGGCTTCGCCATCGAGAGCGCCGAGTGGCTGGTGCATTCCATTGAGGCGCGCGGTCAAACACCGAAGCGTGTGAGGAAGTAGAGACAGGGGATCAGGACATGCATGAAGTATCCATAGCACGAAGCATCCTGAAGATTGTGGAAGAGAGCGTTCCGTCAGAAGATCTTCGGCGCGTGCAAAGAATAAACGTGAAGATCGGCGCGGGGGCAGGGGTCATGGCACGATCCGTGGAGTTTTCCTTTCGCGCACTCGCCGGCCAGACCGCACTCTCCTCCGCTTCACTGCACATCGAAAACACTCCGTTTGTCATTCGCTGTCATGCATGCGGAGCTGTCTCCACCGTCGATCCGTACATCACTCTGTGTCCAAAGTGTTGCAGTGGGTCCACAGAGATCCGATCCGGAACCGAGCTTCAGGTTGTTTCCATTGAGCTTGCGGAGAAATACCATGAGCATACTTACCGTTGAGCGCGCAGTGCTCCAGAAGAACGATGAAATCGCCGCGGACAACCGCACCCTTTTTGAACGCTTCGGACTCATGGTTCTTAACATTGTCAGCTCTCCGGGTTCCGGCAAGACCAGCCTTTTGGAACGGGTGCTTGGCAATCTCAGGGGACGGATCCCTGCCGGCGTGATCGAAGGAGATGTGCAGACTGATCTCGACGCCCGGCGCGTTGCGGAGTATGGCGTTCCTGTCGTGCAGATCGTCACGCACGGCGGATGCCACCTCGACGCCGGCCTCGTCCGCGACGCCGCCGCGGCCCTTCCGCTCCATCGCCTTCAATTGCTTCTGATTGAGAATGTCGGCAATCTTGTTTGCCCTGCGAACTACGATCTGGGTGAATCGATGAAGGTCGTCGTCGTCAGCATCACTGAAGGCGATGACAAGCCTTTGAAATATCCCGCCATGTTCCGCAAGGCCTCCCTTCTGGTCGTGAACAAGATGGATCTGGCCCCCCACGTCACCGCCGACCCCGGGATCCTCGTTCGCAACGCTCTGTCCATTAATCCCAATCTGAAAATATTCCGAACCTCCTGCATATCCGGGGAGGGCATTCATGACTTGTGCGCCTGGATCGAAGAGGAGGTGGCGGTATGGTGAGCCGTCAGCACGAGATCACCGTTCCATTCTTCCATTATTCCATTATTCCAATATTCCAATTATTCCAATATTCCAATATTCCAATATTCCAATATTCCATTATTCCGTTATCCCATCATTCCCCATCCCACCATCAGACCAATCACGATGACTTCTCAAAGCCTTATCCAGGAGTTTCTCAGGCAGAAACAGTTCGCATTCATCGGCGTTTCACGGAACGACAAGGACTTCAGCCGGATGCTCTTCAGGGCGTTTGTTGATGCCGGTTATCAGGCCCTTCCCGTCAATCCGGGCGCGATGGAGATTGAAGGCCGGAAATGCTTCGGATCCATTCTTGACGTCACTCCGCGCGTAACCTCTGCGCTTCTCATGCTTCCAAAACAATCGTTGACACGCGTCATCGTCAAATGTGCCGAAGCAGGCGTCACGCTCCTCTGGATCTACGGAATCACAGGCCCGCGCGAGATCCCGGCAGAAGTGCTGGCAATCTGCAAAGAACACGGCATTGAAGTGATTCCGGGTTACTGTCCGCTCATGTTCCTCAGGGACGCAGGCTGGTTCCACCGTCTGCACAGGGGAATCATGAAACTTGTGGGGCTGTATCCGAGATGATGGGGTGAAGAGCAGTAACGTCTAGAACAGCCCGTATCGCTCGTCTGCTAACGCTCGCCGCCAAACACCCACTCCGGCGGCCTGAGATCGTCGAGAAGCCTCCGCTGTTCTTCCGAGAGCAGGACAAGCCCCGTCTGATACGAGGCATTGGTCCACCCGAATCCTTCCCTCGTGATGTAGGAAAACGCTGATCCCACGTTGCCGTATTCCGCAAACACCCGGTGCGAGCGTGTCACAACATCGTACTTCTCCGTCACGGTACCATTGTAGTACGCCGCGTTCACCGTGATCGTATAGAGCCACCGGTACGCCAGCCGGACGGCGTCTTGATCATATCCGTACCTTCGTAATCCTTCCCAAACCAGCATCTGATGCGGAGCCCAGCCGTTGGGATAATCCCACTGACGCTGGGGCCGGTCTTCCGAAACGGGTCCGCGCGAGAACTCCGTCGTGCTGACGATTCCTCCCTGCTCTTCAAGAAGAGGAAGCGCGTTTCGTACGAGTGCGGCCGCCTGCTCCCTGCTCGCCGCCCCGGCCCAGAGCGGATAGAGCGTGGTGGCGGAAACATACTCCCGCCGGCGTTTTTGCCCGACATCATAATCAAAAAACATCCCCTGTTGCTCATCCCAGAGGTATCGATCCATCAACTCCTTTCTCTTCCGCGCAAGCGCCCGCCACTCCTTCGCCTTTTGTATCGCTCCGTCACTCGTCATCATCGTTCCCCCAAACTCATCTTCCAAAATGTCCGCAAGATCGGTCTCAATCTTGTACAACAGGCTGTTCAGATCCACCGTCACCAGATCCGCACAGCAGTTTTCCAACCTGTAACTCGTGTCATGTCCCGACTCTCTCATGCACCGGTCGTGCACGAAATACCTGTCGAGCTCTTCATCCTGAACCGTTCCGGCACGATACCGGCGTTCAAACTCCCGCGGATCCATGCCGTGACGTTGTGCAAACATCCGGAACACCGGATCGAAATGGCCGGGCTCAACTTCGGGGGGCGGACCGCTGCCGGAATCGAAGTATCGCTGAAGTCCGGTCACCGTTGTGCGTTGGGGGCTCATCCACACGTTGCGGTATTCCTTGATGGCCATCTCCAGCGACCTCTCCAGCCATGCGCGCGCTTCGCGGCTCTTCGGGAGCACCTCATAGACAGCACGAATCATCGACGTGAGAAACGGCGGTTGCGAACGGGTGAGATAGTACGTACGATTCGCATTCAGGATCTTTCCGTAGTGCTCGATCTGATAGACATGATTGTCGATCATGGATTGTGCAAGATCGATCCGGCCATCCTGAAGCAATCCCAGCGTGATGAAATAACTGTCCCATCCGTACATTTCGTTAAACCGTCCGCCCGGAACAACAAAGGGAACGCCTCTGACCGACGAACCCTCGCGCGTGAGGGCCAACGCAAGAATTCCATGACGGCCGTCGATCGAACGCACGTAGCCCGGAGCAATCTTCGGGGGAAGTTTCACGACTCTGAGCTTAAGAGAGGGGTGACGCGTTGCGGCGGCAGAGAAATAGTCAAACGCCGTTCGGTCGGTGGCAGACACGTACAGGTAGCGGAATCCGTCGCGTGAAACCGCCTTTTCATCCGAAAGAATCACCCGCAGGCTTTGCTCGTCCACACGGCGGGTGAGCCCTTCCCAGAAATAGTCTCGAATGAATCTTGAAATGCGTTGTGTCGGCGGCTCGTAGATGGCGTGAGCCGCGATGGCCGCGGTATCCATCCCCCTCTGCCGGGCCAGCGTCAGCTCCTGAAGGAGATTGGAAAGATAATAGGTTCCGGTGATTTCCCACTGCCGTCCCTTGACATCCTTCACCCAGAAGCGTTTGTCGCCCCTGGATGTCCCCGTGAGGTGCGGATCGTCGATCGTGATCTTCGCATCCTGATCCGTGTCTTCGTCGCGGAGCAGCGAATCCAGTGTCGGGGCCACGTTCAGAAGGAGGAGTTCGGGAGGATTCTGTGCGGCGGCCTGCCCAAGGCCCAGGGCGACAATCAAGCATGCAATGGCCGGCCGGATGTTCATCATGCGAAGATGTACCATAATACCGCAAGGAGGAGGACGAGCATCATCGAAAGATTTCTGTTCAGTTTCTCGCGTTTTCCCGGCGCTTCCGGCTCAACGGTGCCAAACGTCATTCCCCGCACCTTTTCGTCGGAAGGCGCCTTCGTCAGCATGCTCACGCCGATCAGCACGCCCGAGCACAGAATGAAGAGAAAGACCGCAAAATGCAGAAAATTGATCTCCGCGATCCACTCCCACGCGGATCCCTCCGGCAACCCCGTTTTAGCCGTGCCGTTGACCAATTCCAGAACAAGCCGCAAGCCACCCAGCACAAATCCGGCAAGGAGGGCAGTGATCGCCCCCGTTCCGTTCAATCGCTTTATCAGGAGGCCAAGGAGAAAACAGGCCGCGATGGGTGGCGCAATGTAGGCCTGGACGCTCTGCAAATAAATGTAGAGCTGGGTTGAGATGTATTTCATGAAGGGAATCCACAACAGCCCCAGAACGACGAGCACACCGGTGCTGATGCGTCCCACGATCACGAGCCTTCGTTCGGTGACATCCGGCCGCAGTTTTTTGTAGAAGTCCCAGGTGATAAGGGTCGAGCACGAATTGAACACGGAGCTGAGGGAGCTCATCAATGCGGCGAGGAGGCCTGCAATGACGATGCCTTTCAGGCCGATGGGAAGGAGGCGCGTCACCATCACCGGAAACGCCCGGTCGGATGTTGATCCCGTGATGTCGGAAAACAGCCCTGCGGCAACGATCCCCGGAAGCACGAAGATGAAGACGGGCAGAATTTTCAGAAACCCGGCAAACACGGTACCGCTCCTCGCTTCATCGATTCCTCTGGCGGCAAGGACTCTCTGGACGATGTACTGATCTGTGCACCAGTACCACAGCCCGAGAATCGGAGCCCCGAACACAATGCCGGTCCAGGGAAAGTCCGGGTGATCTGCCGGCTTCCACATCGAAAAGAAGTCCGCCGGCACGCGTTCCCGCAGGCCGTCGATTCCCCCGATCTCCACGAGCCCGATGATCGTCAGGGAAAGACAGCCGACGATGAGAATAAAGGTCTGGACAACTTCGGTATACACCACGGCACGCAATCCGCCGGCGATGGTATAGAGTCCTGTGAGGAGAACGAGGATCATGGCGCTCTCGAGCATGTCCAGTCCCGTCAGTTCACGGATGACCACGCCGCCGGCGAACAACGTGACGCTGATCTTCGTCAGCACATAGCCGATGACCGACACGGTGGCCAGGTACCATCGGGCCGCGGGATTGTACCGCCGCTCGAGAAACTCGGGCATTGTGAAGACGGAACTGCGCATGTAGAAGGGAACGAAGACCCATCCGAGAGCGAGCAGAATGAGGCATGCGAGCCATTCGAAGTGGCCCACGGCAAGGCCGCCTGCCGCGCCGGAACCGGCAAGTCCCACCAGATGCTCGCTGCCGATGTTCGAGGCAAAAAGGCTTGCCCCCACCGCCAGCCATCCGACATCGCGTCCCGCCAGAAAGTAGTCCGCGCTTTCTTCCTTCCGCTTTCTGAAGGCCCAGTATCCGATGCCGAAAATGACTGCAAAATAGAGTAAAACTGCAACGACGTCGAGCAGGTGAAGGCTGTTCATGGAGATACTCCCCTAGTCACGTTAGTTCCGGTGCAGGTCACGCCATTGGAGGAATCTAAGGGCAAGATCGGTAAGATTCCACAGCTGAATGTCCGAACCCGTGGGATACCGCACCGGAGCAAGCACTCCGTCCTGAATTTCGTACGTCCACAATTCATTATGGCTCAGTCCCGATCGCTCCGATGCCGTCGCTATCATGGCTGACGCTGAATCCAGGAGAGCACGAATTCCCGGCTCCATGGATTTCTGATTGCGGATTCCAAGAAGCAGAAGATTGACCTCCCTGCCCCAGACGGTGTAGGGTGAATGATAACGGTCCTTGTCGAATGCCGCCCATACAGCCGGGGGGGCATACGAATCGTTTGCCACAAGAGGGCCCAGGCCATCAACGAACAGACCGACGGGAAAGCGAGTGATCACAGGATTGAGCAACACACCGACCTTTTGTCCGCCACCCGGCGAAGACGAGATGTCGCGCAGGAACAACATCATGCCCACATCGGTATGGGGGATGGCAAGAGGACTGCCAAGGGAGTCCAGGGAAAGGGCAAGAAAGCGCAAGGAGGACGGAATGCTGATCCGATCCATGGTGGACAGCCAGTATTCCCGGGCTTTGGTGCCCATGCCATTCAATCTTCTCGCAATGTGAGGAAGGAAGTCTGCTGAATCGAGCACAACCTCGAAATGCTTCGCAGCATCTCTCCAGATTTCCTCTGCACGCAAGAGATTTTCGCGATGCGACATGAACTCCGCCAGGGGAGATCCGGACAGTTCGGGGAACGAGGAACCGTCGGTACGAATACCCAGGGACTCGAGCGAGTCCAGGATTGTTCGAACTGCCTCGAGGGCCGCCGGCACCCAGATAGCGTTGATGTCCATCGCATACTTTCCGTTGGCGTACCCCGCGTTGCTGTCTCGCCAGCTGGCAGGAAGCCAGCTGTCGTTTGTGCGGCGCGAAAACGCAATCAGGTTTGTGACCGATGGCTTTCGCGCGTACGGAAGGCTCGTCCGGCATACGTAATCCAGGTTTCGGAGGATCAGTTTCTCGACGGAAACGCCGTGGATTTCCTGCTGAAGGAACGCTCTCTTTTGCCGACTTGGCACATCTGTGCGCTGAAGGTAACGGGCCACAAGAACCGGAAACTGAAAATCGTCGTCCAGCATCTTGTAGTCTTCGCACGTCTTCTGAAGATCCTTCAGGAGCGCAAGGATTGCAGACCGGGTCTTCCTTTCCTCACTGTCCGGACCTTTGCCGGCGAGGGCCTTGATCATTTTGTTGACGGTTCCGATGTTTTCCCTGATCGCCTGACCGCCGAGGCTCTCCTCGTGGCTCACCTCCCCCCGGGGTGAGAGTTTTCCGAGAATTGTGCGAAGAGCGTGCTCGTGCAGAGAAGGAGCAATGACCGGTTCCAGCATCAGCATGGACATGATCATATCGCGGCCGAAGTATGTCGCGAAGTTTGGAAGTCCGGCCATGAGCTTTTCAGCCGAGCTCAACAGTTCGAGACTTTTGACCTGTCTGTCCAGCCACAAGACCTCCCGCTTCCGCATGCCGCTCCGAGCGGCATCTTCAAGAAACTCCAGGAATTCATTGCGGAAAATCTCTTCCCGTTTCAGGGGCGTCAGTGCGGGCGCATTTGATGCGATTCTCACGGAAAACGTGAGTCCGCCCCCTTGTCTTGATCGGAGCACAATTCCGGCGGATGTCCTGCTTATCGCGACCCCGGCGGAATCTGCTTCGATATCGAGTTGAAGAACATTCCTTCCGTCAAAACTCGACTGGCGGAACCTGATCGTGTTCGTTGACTGAGAACGGCTTTCGGAGACCACGGGGGAAAGACGTGCGTGCAATTCTTCGCTGGAGGAAACCTCCAACGCGGCCAGGAAATCCACCCGGTCCGCCGGGGGCGAATCTTCGAGCAGACCCAGAAACTCTTTCAGTTCGGGTTCCTGGAAAGGCGGAGAATCGAACGGCTGCAGATGAAGTCCGTTGTATTGAAATTCCCTTTCCTTGCGCATGGAGCAGAGCAGGATGTGGCCCAGATGGAGTTTCTGCTCGATCGTCTTGAGCCTGTACTCCGCAAGCCGGAGGTCTCCCCTCGTGTGCACCCAGACTCCCCGGGAGTCCCAGTCGAGCCGGGCCGGACGTCCGGCCTCGTCTCTCGCCGTAAAAGAGAGCGACTCATTGGCGGCATCGGCCCAAAGATGCACGACTCTTCCCGTTGCGCGATCAAAAAGGATCTGCAGAGTATTCTCCTTTGAGTCGGTGAAGAACCGCGTCTCGTACTCGGCGTATGTCTTTGGATCGTCGATCTCCGGCTGGGGGAAGGAAAGGACAGGAAGGCGCTTTTGGCGTTCATCCTGGGCGTGGCCGGTGAGGATCCCGAAGAAGACCGCACAGAGGACAAATCGGCGCGCAATCGTCGGGACGCGTGGAAGGGGAAACGGATGAATCCGGCCGGAAAAAATCAGGCCGGCGGTCGGTAGGCATCCGCCGCCGGCTTGTTTTCCCGGTTGAATCCCGAAACGGGTCACTTCAGAACTGGTAGCTGAGCGAGAGCCCGATGCGTCGTGGCAGAATGGGACGCGCCACGAAGTAGTACGTCTTGACTCCGGGTTGTCTCGGGTTCCCTTCTTCAAGGCCTTTGGACTGGTAGACGTTCAGGATGTTGAGGGAAAGCGTGATGGGTTGGCCGGAGAACATGTAATCGGCGCTCAGGTTCAGATAATGATACGCGCCGAGCTCCATGAATTTCCTGTATTCCGTGTACTTTCCGGCAACCGCGTCGTAGTTTGAGAAGTACAGGTCACGCGTTCCAACGTAGTGCCAATCGGCCACAATCGTCAGGCCCGACGCCGTGTAGGATGCGCTCAGGTTTCCTATGATCGGCGGCGTCCCGCCGGCCGTGAGGGCCGATCCTGTGGCCTCGACTGTCTGGACCTTTGTGAGGGTCGCGGCTCCACGAACGTGCAGGCTCCGAGTCGGGCGAACTGAGCCTTCCAACTCCACACCGTACGCCCTGTTATCCGGGCTTGCTCTCAGGACCCAGACGCCTTGCCCTGTTCCGGGATCGATCTCGAAGCCCTGACCAATGATGTTGCTCAGTTCCCCCCAGAATCCATTGACGGTGAATCCCAACAACGGCGAGGAGTACTTGACTCCTCCCTCAAGCATGACGGTCTGTCTTGCCTCGAAGAGATCAACCTGTTGTTGAGCGGAGGCATCAAGGAACTCGTCCAGCGCGGGCATTTTGAACGCCCTGCTTCCCTGCGCGAAGATGGAGATCCCATCCGTCAACGCATAGTTCAATCCCAGGGACATCGCGTAGTCCGACATGGAACGATTGAAATGGCGGAAGGTCCTGTTTCCCCACTGCTCGATGTCGTAGGTCGTCAGCGTATCCCCGTCGAGATCCGTGTTGGACTGGTTTTCCGCGGTCTGCACGAACTGGTTGGATTCGTATCTGAAGCCAACGTCTGCGCGGAGCCGCTCGCTCAGTTTCAGTTCGGCCCCGATGACGCCGGAAAAGATGGTCGTGGAACCGGAACCGTTCCGATAGAGGGACACCAGCCGCCGAAAGCCGTTCAACGTGTGGTTGATCGTGTCCGTCGGCGTCATGACGACCATGTCCAGCAATCGGGGGTTGTCCCTGACATCCATGAGGATGTCACTGAAATACCACCGATTGGTCTGCGTGTAATTTGCGAAATACAGGCCGGCGGAAAACGTATGTTCTCCAACGGTCTTCCGCAGACGAAGCTGATTCTGAAACGCGGACATCGGTTTCTCGACGTGAACGAGCGTGCTTGCAGAAACGAGGCCAAGTCCGCCGTTGGAATTCATGTTAAACGGAAGTTTGTTTCCACTCGCGTCCCGGTGGTTGGTGTAGAATAACGAGTACGTCGATCCTCCGGGAAACCCCAGACCGACGAAGTACTCGTTGGCGGTGACCGGTTGGCCAGTGAAGATGCCGTTCCAACCCTGGTCATTGCTCATGATCTGGGCCGTGTTCTGGATGTTCCAGCCGTTGCCAAGGTTAAAGCTGGCATCGGCGGTGAGCCAGTAGGCCGTCGTCTTGAGTCCGTCATCCAGCGGGAATTCCAGCTCTCCGGCGGGCGTGGCAACCTTCACATGGTTTGCCTCCGCGGTGTTCATGGCCCCGTAGTCCGAAAAGCCGGGAACGTAGGACGGATTGTCGGGGTCCTGGAACGGCAGGGGAAGAATAAACTGGTTTCTGTCGTCGATGAGTTTCAGGGAGGCCCTGACATACCCGTCATCGAGGAGCCTCGTGACGCTGGCTTTGAACTGACCTCCGCGGATTCCGGGAAAGCCCGGGTAGCGGACGCCACGATCGAAGCGGTAAAATCCGCCCATATTGAACCGCCAGGCGTCCCCGAGAGGACCGTTGATGTTGAAATCGTACCGTGCGAGCCCTTCCGTGGCCACGCTTGCCTTCATGGTCCCTCCGATCTCCGGGCCGCCTGTCTTGTTGATGAAGTTGATAATCGCACCGGGGGCATTCGAGCCAAAGAGCGCCGAACTGCCGCCCCGCACAACCTCAACGCTCTGAATGTTCTCGTCTGCCCGGAACAGATTGTCCGCGTTCATGAAGAACGTGTGCATCGTCGGAAACACCGGAAGCTCATCTTCCATGAACATCACATACTCCACGCCGAGAATTCCGCGGACACTGATGTTCTGATTCACCTCTCCGCCCGAACTTTCGACTCTCGTGAATCCCGGAACGTAGCGGAGCATCTCTGTGGTGCTGCGGGGTTGAGCCTGCACGAGCTCCTGTGGGGTGATGGTGCTGACTGCCACGGTCGATTCAAGCTTTTGCCGCGGCGACATGGTTCCTGTCACCACGACCTCCTCGAACCGGAACACATCGGAGGTCAGGCTGAAGTTCTGGGTGATCGCTTCACCGGCTCTCACGGTCACCGACACCGTCTGGGCACTGTATCCAACCGCGCTGGCTCTGACAGAGTAGGTTCCCGGCGGGATGCGCGTGATCACGTAGTCGCCTGCAATGTCACCGGCTGCGCCAATCGTGGTTCCCTCCAGCAACACGTTGGCAAAGGGGATTGCAGCGCCGCTCTCGTCCGTCACCTTTCCCGAAATCGTCCCGAACTCCTGAAGCATTACCGACCTCGGGGCGAGCACAATCACCCCACCATCCATCGCGATCCATCCCACGCTCGTCGCCTCCAGCGCCCGGTCGAGAGCCTCTGCGACGGTGACATTCTGAACATTGAACGAAACCCCTTTCGCCGCGGGAACCACATCCTCGCTGTAGGAAAACTGAACATTGGCCTTCTCGGAAATCTCCGAAAGGACCGTTTTCAGCGGAACGGCCTCAAGCGAGAGAGAGATCGTCCTGCCAAGATACGCAAGGTCGCCAGTGCGTCCGGTGGCGTGACTGCCGACGGTGGATTGCTGAGCCCCCGCAACAGTCCCTGGCCAGACGATCAAGAGTCCGCTCATCAGGACAGCGCCGGCCGCCCTGCATGCTTTCCATGGATTTCTCATGGTACCCTCCTTGATTCGTGAATGGATTCCAGGTTTATGAGTTCACCGCCTCCCCTGTTCCCGAGATCCTCTGGGAAACAACCAGATCAGATCCCCCTTGGTTTCATAGCGCATGTCGGTGGCAAGTGTGACGATACGCAATGCCTCATCCACGCCGCGATCCACAAGCACCGCGGTCAGGCGTCTGCTGAGAATCGACGAATCAGCCGTCACAATGTGAATCGCGTAATGCCGCTCCAGCCTCCGCACAACCTCCGAGATGCTCGTATTGTCAAAGACAAGCTTTCCGCTCACCCAGTCGAGATACGTTGCGAGATCGACAGGCGTTGGAGGTGTGATGAATCCTCTCGCATCCATCTCCGACCTCTCCCCTCCGGAGAGAATGACGGATCGAACAGAATCGCCCGATCCCCGAAAGGCAACCTTTCCCCGTGCGACGACCACCTCGACGTCAGTTTCGTCCGGCCAGGCGCGCACATTGAACTCGGTGCCCAACACTTCCACCGCGCCTCCGCCCGCATGCACGATGACTGAACGACCTTGCGAAGGCTTTATCGTGAAAAATGCTTCGCCGGTCAGAAAAAACTCCCATTCCCCTCCGGCAAAGCGCGCCGGGAAGCGAATCCTGCTGTCCGAGTTCAAAGCAACGGCGCTTCCGTCAGTCAGGTGGATGGTCACACGCTCGCCCCGTTGTGTGACAACCTCCCGCATGGGGGTTTCGTGGGGACCACCACCCTCAAAGATCGCCACAACCACGAGGTAGGCAATCGCGCCAAGCGCAGCAGCAACCGCGCCGCGGAACAGCACCTGAGTCAGAAACCGGCCACCACCCCGACTTCTCCGGGTACCACGATGAGCATCCGAAATGGTTTTTGACCTGAATAGATCGATGCCGACCTTTGAGCTCACGGAGTTCCATGCTGATTCCACATCCCAATCTGACTTGCGACTGCCAGCCGCTTCCCAAAGCGCTTTCAAGGATTCCACGTACTCACGGCGGAGGGGATCCCCGGCCATCCACAATTCCAGAATCCTGGCCGCTTCCGCCGAACCCGAGAAGTACCGTGCAAGAAGCCGCGGATCCAGATCTTTTGGCTCGTCGTTCATCAAATGTCCTCGATATAGTACAAGACTGCGGATTTCCCTTTTCCCCTGACAAGGAGGGCCGGGGAAATGGATATTTCGTGGTTTTTGGGGTAATTACGCTTTGGGAGAGGGGAGGTGGTGTGCCAGAAGCCGCCGGAGGATCTTCAGGGCCCTGCCCATCTGGGTCTCCACCGTCTTCAGGGAAATGGCCAGGATTTCTGCAATCTCCTCATAGGTAAGGCCCTCCACTCTATGCATAAGGAAAACCAGACGGCACCGGGGAGGAAGCAGTTCAATGGCCTCTTCCACCGCCGCCTGCATTTCCTTGTGATGCAGTTCCTCTTCTGGTCCGGGCAGTTCCGAAAGTACCTTCTCCAGTTCCTGCTCGTCAACTTCAACGGCTGGACCTTGTTTTCTGGAGGTGAGAGCCTGGTTCTTCACGGCGGCATAAAGGTAGGCGCGGACGGAGCCGGTCGGATTCCATGAAGCCCGGTTCTTCCAGATTCGGACGAAGACTTCCTGCACGGCTTCTTCGGCCGTCATTCGTGAACCCGTTAAGCGGAGCGCGAACCTGCAGAGGCGCGGATAGTAGGTGCGAAACAGGGATTCGAACGATGAGTGGACCCCACAACGGATCTGCTCTGCGTGATGCTTGTCCCGGGAATCCGTTCTCCCGGGGCCCTCGGCGTTTGGAAAGGAAAGGGCCATCGGCGTGATGGGTACAGGATCACCTTGCCCAAGGTTAGGAATTTTCCCCCTAAGTTGCAACCTCCGACCGGACAGGAACCACCCTTCGAACATTGCATGTTCGGCCCTCCCGCCGTATCTTCCAGACTCCAGACATGACATCCCATGTGCCGATTTGCCGCGTATCTTGGTGAGCCGATCCTTCTCGACGAGCTTCTCTATCGCCCGAAGAATTCGCTGATCCTTCAAAGCTTCAAGGCCAGGGAGCGCGAAGAGCCTCTGAACGGCGACGGGTTCGGCGTAGGATGGTACACTCCCGACGTGGATAACGAGCCGGTGGTCTTCCGGAGCATCACTCCGGCATGGAGCAACCTGAATCTCCAAAACATCGCCAGGAAGACGCGATCAGGCTGTTTCTTCGCCCATGTCCGCGCGGCAACACACAACAATCCTGTTCTCGAAGTGAACTGTCATCCCTTCACGTACGGCGCCTTCCTCTGGATGCACAACGGCCATGTCGGTGGTTTCCCGTTTCTCAAGCGCAAGATCATCAACCTCCTGAGCGAGGAGAGATTCATGGGAATCCAGGGAAGCACGGATACCGAGCATGTGTTCGCGCTGTTTCTCGATCGCCTGTCCGATCCGGCCAAAGCGGCTCATCCCTTCGAAATGAAGGCGGCTCTTCTTGAAACACTGGCATCGCTGAAAAAACTCGCGGTGGATGCAAAGGTCACGGAAAGCTCCTACCTGAACATCTGCGTCACCAACGGTACCGACGTCCTCGTTCTCCGGTACGTCTCCGACTCCTCGCAGACGCCCCATTCCCTCTACTGGTCACAGGAGGGAAAGTATGTTGTGGATTCAGACGGCCGGCCCGCGATGATCGACACAGTCTCCAGCGACCGGGGAATCATTGTCAGCTCTGAACGAATGACGGAGCGGGCCGGCGACTGGAATCCCGTCCCGCCCAACCACATGGCATTGATCGACCGGAATCTTTCCGTTTCTCTCGAACCTGTCCCAACGCTCTCATCATGAACATGACCAAACCCTTCCTTGCCGTCCTGTACATGGCATCTGCCCTCCTCCTTCTTGGCTGTCCGCCCTCGTCGGCCATAAAGACCATCGAGCCGGACCACATCGTGTATCTGGATGACGGCGACTCGCTTTTCGTGAAGCTTGTCCGCGGGGAAATTGTTGTTCTCCGGGCCCTTTCAGAAACGGGCGACAGCCTCGCTCTGGACAACGCGACGATCGACCGAATCGTCCACAGGGCTTCGGGGAGGGATGTGACGGACCGGTACATCGATCGCGACGCTCTGAAAGTCGAGCTTGCCAAGCAGGCCGCTCTTTCGCGGAGGGAAAAGCTGAAAGCCGATGTGGCCGCAGGGAAACGAAAGAAATCCGAACTCGACCGTCTGCCCTTCGCCGTGCTCTCCGCAGACCTCGAACGGCCGTCCGGAGGATCGCCTCAAATCGCGCTGACGATCCTGAACCTCACGGACAAAAAGATTTCCCTGCTTCGGACACGCGTCCATTGCTTTGATGCCGCAGGACGTCCGCAGGCCGGCACCAAGGGCCGCAACAATGTGTTCGACGCCACATCACGCGTGCCGATCGGCCCGGGCGAAGACTTCACGACCATCCTCTTGCTGAGGAATCATCCGAAAACACGGAAAGCCAGGGTCGACATCCATTACCTGGAGTTCTCGGACAGGACGTGGTGGAAGGGGAGGGTTGAAGAAGAGGTGGAGTAGGACGCGGAGGACGCAAAGGACGCAAAGGACGCAGAGGGGAATTCTTTTTTGGGGGGAATATGCATGAGAATGAGATTTCCGAACGCATCATTGGATGTTGCATCCGGGTCCATCGTGCTCTTGGACCTGGTCTCCTGGAGAAAGCCTACGAGGAATGTCTTGCTGCCGAGATGGACGCAGAGGGGCTTCGATACGAAAGGCAGAAGATGGTTCCGCTAGTTTATGGGAACAGGAGGATTGCCCGCAGTTACAAGGTTGACTTCCTCGTCGAATCGAAAGTGGTTGTTGAGTTGAAGGCTCTGAACTCGATTCCATCCGTCGCCTGCCACCAAGTGCTCACCTACCTGCGTTTACTCGACAAGCGACTCGGGCTACTCATCAACTTCCACGTAACATTGCTGAAAGATGGAATCAGGAGAGTGGTGAACAATCTGAGGTGACAAAGGAAAAGAAAACGCGGAGGTCAGATCGCGCTCCGCGCTCTCTGCATCTCCGCGTTCTCCGCGTTCTCTGCGTTCTCCGCGTTCTCTGCGTTCCCCGCGTTCCCCGTTCTTCCCCCCGCACCGGCGAACCTATGGCACAGGCCGCGACTTTCGAATTGCTTCGCGGACAATGCCCTCCACGTTGTTTTCAGAGACTCCCGACATGCCCGACCGGGATTTGGCCAAGAGCTCATTGATACGGACTGCGACGCTTCCGGCGTGAAACTGCAGATAGTCCGGATCCCGCTCCAGAGTGTCTTTGAGTTCCCGGATATACTGCAAACCGGGCGGTCGAAGGAGAAATCGGACGGTTTCCTCCCAATCCTCAGATTCTCCCACCCGTTCCCGGTTTGCCTCCCCTGGGCGTTTTTCTATCACGCCAAAAAAATGACAAAATGCTATCGGAGGCGCAATCACGAAAATTGTACTTCGGTTGTAACGAAAGTTGTACTGGGGGTGCTTCGAGGCTATGCAGACTTTTGGGGGACTAGTCTATCAAATGGTGGTCCATGGCGTAGCGGACGAGGTCGGCGGTGGACTTCAGGTTCAACTTGTCCAGGATTCTGCTGCGATAGGTGGTTACAGTGTGGACGCTCAATCCCATCTCCTTCGCGACCTCCTTCGAGGTCTTGCCTCCGGCGATCAGACGAAGAATCTCGAATTCGGTATTCTTAAGGTTCTCATGAGGCGGCTTGGTCCGGGTGCCTTCAAGTTCGCGTATCAACTCCCGGCTCATTTCACGGCTGATGTAGATCTGTCCCCGCTTCACACGCTCAATGGCCGCGACCAGCTCCTGAGCGGCCGTCTGCTTGTTCAGATATCCCAGCGCGCCCCCCTTCAGAGCCCTGATCGCAAACCGCTCCTCTGGATGCATGCTCAGAATCAGCACCCGCGTCAACGGATGGTTGTCGCGCACGTATTTAAGCACCTCGAGTCCATTGCGGTCGGGCAGGCTGATGTCCAAAACAAGCACATCGGCGCTGTTTTTCCGAAAGGCCGACACAAACTCCTGGAAACTCCCGGCTTCGCCGGAAATCCGGAATCCGCCGTGGTGAGTCAGAACGCTCCTCAGGCCCTGCCTCATCAATTCGTGATCGTCAACGATGAAAACGCTCGTGGCCATGGTGGTTATTTCAGCGGGACGGTCAGGTTCACGACTGTTCCCCGACCGTTGTTGCGGAACACATGCACTTCGCCTCCCAGGAACATCGCCCTCTCACGCATGCCGAGGATCCCCAACGACCGGGGATCGTTCGCCTTGGGCTCAGTGATTCCTCTTCCGTCATCGGACACCTTCAGAAAGAATGTGCCATTCACCGCGCGCAGCTCGATTTCCACGGTTTTTGCTTCGGCATGGCGCGCCACGTTGGTCAGCGCCTCCTGGAGGATCCGGAAGACCGCCGTCGCCTGCTCCCTCTCCAGCTCAACATCTCCCTCGCTTTGCACCCGGCATCGAATCCCGGTCTTTCGCCCGAACTGCTCCGCCTCCCACTCCACTGCCTCCTTCAAACCCAGTTCATCCAGGGCAAGCGGACGAAGATCGTAGGAAATGTTCTTGACCAGATCGATGGCCTGATCGATCACGCCGATCAGAGAGGCGAACTTCCTTACGAGACCCGCTTTCGCACGCGCCACGGCTTTGGAGGCGTCGTCCATCAGCACGGTCAGGTGGATTTTGGCCGCGGTGAGGATCTGGCCAAGCTCGTCATGTACTTGCCGGGCAAGCCGGACGCGCTCCTCCTCCCGCACAGACTCCAGCCGGGCCGAAAGAGTGCGGAGCTGAGTATGGAACTCCCTTACACGCTCCTCCGCAAGCCTCCGTTCCGTCACGTCCAGCACCACACCCTCCGCATACCCTTCCGAGGCATGCATTCTGCACGTTACCGAAATCCAGAGCGGGTCGCCTTGCGCCTTCATCAACCTGATCTCGGCATTCTCGATACTGCCGACGCGCAGGAGCATCGCACGCAGAGATGCCTTGACATCCGAAGGCAATTCTTCAAAAACCGAAGAGGCGTTCTCCGTGTCACTTCTGCCCAAAATTGTCAGCAAAGTGCGATTACAGTCAATAATACGAAGATCGGGAACCGTACAGCGGAACATGCCCACCAGGGAGTTTTCGAAGAGGTTGCGGTACTTCCTTTCGCTCTTCCGGGTCTCCTCAAGCTGTGTCCGGAGCCGCTTCTGGCTGAGGACCAACGTGACCAGAAAGGCGACGGTCAGGAGGGCCAGCCCTACCGTGCCAATTCCAATTGCCCACCAGTATTCGGGAGCCGGAGAATGCATAGGAAACCGATGACGTGAAGAAGATTGGACACAATCGTCACACCCCAGTGAATGGACCAGAGGGTCCTGATTGCGTCCATGGAGTAATCCAGAATGAGCGTTCTGAATCCGTAGAACATGAGGCTTCCAGCGAAGATCACGAGAAATCCCGCGGCAAACCAGAACTTCGGTTCCTCATACAGGATGCGTGTGCTTGTGGACGAGATCACCAGGAGTATAGAGAGTGTCGATCCCAACAGAATGATCCGGGAGACCGTCGGAGTATAGAGCGCCGATGTGGTAAACTGTTCGAACATCAGTTTCGAAGCCGCCCAAAACAGGCAATACGCGATGCCCATTCCGTAGAAGATTGTTCGTGCACGAGCAGACTCTGTCCAGAGTGAGTACACCCGGAGAAGGATCACGACCTCGACCAGGTAGTACACATGGGATGTCCAGAGGTTGTTTATCTGCCGGAGAGCGAGAAGAATTTGTACGATGGTCAACACTGCGTGGATGCCGAACAGGACGAAGAGAGGCCTGATCTGTTTCTCCAATCGTCGGTAGACAGAGAGACCCACGAAGAATGGGGCAATCACAGCGCCGCCGGCAAGATATGCAAGGAGTGGAATACCCATGACCGCCTCCCCGAATATCGCTCTTTTTGGACAGATTCTCAATGAACAAGCGCGGGGTGCTGGGCGCACCCCGCTGTGAATCGCTCACTACCGGAACGCCACGACCCCCGGATCAGGCCAGAGCCGCATCGCTCCATCTGCACAAACAGGAGGGCACGGGATTGCGTCTTCCCCGATAACACCATCAATGAGATCATTTCCGTTGGCGTCCACTCCAACCAGAACATAGGTCGGGGTCCCGTTGTCAAGACGGGCACTGTAGATCCGTATTCCGACCACGTCTTTCTGAGACAAGATCTCGTCAAAGATCCCTCGTCCCATGTATCCGGCCGCAAACGGTTCGGTTGTCGCGGCCTGGAAATTCGCGATGTACTTCATCGCCTGTTCTGTGGAAATCCGATGGTGTTCCTTGCCGGTGAAGACGGCCTTTACCGGATGAGTGCGCTCATTGGTGATCATGGTTCCGGCCAGAAGCGTGAAACCAAGAACGAACAACACGAAGAAACGGGCGAGATGTTTCTGATTCGTTGTCATGTCTTTGCTCCTTGTGTGAGAACAGATGGTGAATGAAATGAAGACATCACGTCTGTTCTTTCACGGAGGAGACCTCGCGCTTGGCTCCAGGTCGGCCGGACGCAGAAGCCGGCACTGAAGGGCGGGGCTCGCGTCTGCGGGGAAAAGGGAAAACCAAGATAAGGGCACAATGCCCACAACCCCAGGCTTTCGGCATCACGTGTTCCCCTGACAAGAGTCGTTGAAAAGGTTCGCGGCTGGATCCCCGGAGGTTGAACCCGACTTCAATGTCGGCCGCTCAGGCGAGATTGTCCATCACGAAAATTGTACTTCGGTTGTAACGAATGTTGTACTCGTGAAAAATCGGGGGATTGCAAGACAGGGGGGAACGGTCGGTGAAAAAGACGAAACCCATCCGCGACGGGATGGGTTCTTGTGCGCCAGAAGGGAGTCGAACCCCTAACCCTCAGCTCCGTAGGCTGATGCTCTATCCAATTGAGCTACTGGCGCATCCACGAAATCCGCCGGGGACTTGTGGCGGATTGAGAAACTGAGAAAGGAAACTCCGCAACGAAAATACACAAAAAAACAAAGACATCCAAACCCCCGGGTCCCGTGAAACGCTCGACTCGGGGGAAAAGCCGGGGATCCGGAAGATTCACTCGCACGCCGACCAGAGATCCGGACGGCTGGTTTGCATCACCACAGGAAGATTGACGGAGATGGTGTCAACGACATATCCTCCAAACACCCCCAATCCTCCGGGGACGGCAGAATAGTCGGGTTGATCGACACGAATGGAAAACCGATCCTGAAATGCCCTCGCACTGGTGTAGTACTTATACCACTCGTCGTTGAACTGAACAACGGTGAATTTCGCTCGGAGGAACCGGTTATTGTAGGACCGTTCGTTGACAAGCTCGACGCACCGGCGGTATGAGAAATGAGGATAATCGTACCGCACGAGCTTTCCCGATGACCCGCCCGATGAAGATGCCGTCCGGAACTGAAAATCATACACTTCCTGAAAACAGCTCACGACAACCAGACGGTCGGGCACGTCGATGGCTTTCTGGATGACCCCCGACGGTGTGATGTCTTCATACTCGATCCGGAACCGCACAAGAAATGCCGATGCCCCGGGTGAAATCGTGAACGAAACCACCGGATTGGAAACACTCGACCAGGGATTGCGAATCACGACGTTCTGTGAATAATCCGTACTCAGGTTCGATTTCGGCGGCACTCGAGTCGTCGCTGAGATGGTCCCTGCCGAGGGCGATGTCACAGTGAGCGTATAGGTTGTGCCCGGTACGGGCTTGAAACCCCGCGCAACATACACGAAGACCGAATCACCGAACTCCGAAGGTTCTGACCGTTCCAGAAGCGTGTCGGAAAAAACCACGGTCTGGGAACCGTCCGTGATCTCAACAACTGCATCCCTGACCGCAAGATCCCCCTTCGTCAGGTCGTCGGGAGACCGGAACGAACGCACGACCCTGACGTACTGGGTGTCGCTCTCCGCGCTGAGGACCGAGTAAACAGCCATCCTCGGAACGAACTCCCCGAAAGGATCGACGGAATCATCGCATGACAAAAAAAGAGATGCAAAAAGGGCAAGTCCGATCCATTTTGTCAGACGCATAAGATGAAAAGGCCATAAACCAAGGCTTCCCGGAATCCTCATGGCCGAAACTCCAGGGAAAACGCTGCAGTCGGAAAGAACCTGAGCATGTTCGTCCTTCTTCCCGTCGCCCTGTCGAAGTAGAAGATGTTCTTCCGGTCGTAGGCATTCGTTACCCCCGCGCCAATCTTTGCTTCCAGCCCCGGCAGGCGGAGGAGGATGTAGTTCACATTCACGTCGAGCCGATGGTAAGTGGGCAGGCGGGCTCCGTTCTTTGCCCCGTAAATCGGAATCGGCTGGCCGGTTTCATCGACGTAGGAGTTTGGATACGCGTCTCCAAGACTGAGCTTTTCATAAAATCCGACAAGGCGCGTAAACGGGAGACCTGATCCAAACTCCCAGCGGAACGAAACATCCAGTCCTTGTGCCGGACGCAGGACATTGAGAAGGTTCACCGTATGACGCCGGTCATACCGCGGCGGGTATTCAAAGCCGGATTGTGCCAGCACCACCTTGGTCAGCGTGTACGATGCAAAGAAATCCATGAAAGGAACCGAATACCGGAGGAGCACCTCCGCCCCGCGGGACTCACCCTCTGCATTGATGTAGTCCGGGTCGGTGACCTCAATCTTGTCGCGGTTGTATGCGACAAGCGACGGATACTGTTTGTAAAATGCTTGAACGGTTGCAGAGAGCACCGGGGTGAGGGGACCTTCGACCCCCAGAACATAGTGGTTGGCCGTCTGCGGCTTCAGCGTGGTCGGAATCACGATCCACGGCGTAAAGATAGGGAGGATATCGTCCTCGTTGCTCACGGTAATAAGCCCCTGGCTGAACCGCCCATAGGAAGCCTTTGCTCTCCACTGGCCGCTGAGCGGAATGCTTATGCTTGCCCGAGGCTCAAGGGCTGATTCGATGTCGCCCCATCGGAAGAAATTGCCGATCTCGGCCCGGAGACCCAGATCGGCATTCACACCATCTGCATTGAGCTGGTATCGCATCCACAGGGAGAACTGAAGAAGGGTTTCGGCCAGCCGCACCTGCGTTCCAAGCCTGTCGACAAACTGATACTCCGCTTTCGGGAAGTCCAGCTCGAAACCGAAGAAATAGATGTCCTTCGAATCCGTGTATGATGTAATATTCGCCCTCAAGCCGAACTCGCTGATCGTGCTTCGTCCGGGCGGAGCAGAACCAAACTCACCGACAATTCGCCGGGCCTCATAATCACTGAGCGAAAGCGTGAGATTCCAGAACAGCCTGTCCGACATCAGAAAGTTTCCCTCCACCCCGACGGCTTTCGTCGACCACGAATAGGCTGCATCGGATCCTGATGAGCCGGACAAATAGTCGTCCGTAATCAGCGCCTGAACGCTGTACCGGTCCTGCGAAGAAGGGTCCTTGATCGAGAGTTTTGCAAAGGCGTCATAGAACGAGAGCGGCACATCCTGCTTCAAATAGGTTTTGAACGTGTTGGAGAAGAGGGATTTTCTTCCCGTAAAGATGCCCTGGACGGAATTCCCGATCGGGCCCTCGATCTGGATCTTGGACGAAAGAAAATTAACGTTGACGCCGGATGAGAATTGCCCGGCATTTCCGTCTCGCGAGATCATGTTAACCACTGCCGAGAGGCGGCCTCCGAAGTCCGACGGAAACGCTCCGGTGTAGACCTCCGTGGTGCGCACGATGTCGGGATCGAATGTGCTGAACAATCCGAAAGCATGAAACGGATTGTAGATCCTCATGCCGTCAAGAAGAAAAAGGTTCTGATCGCCTGCGCCGCCGCGAACATAGAACTGCGCGTTTACGTCGCTTGTCGTGACAAATCCGGGCAGGATCTGAATGCTCTTGAGGATGTCAGGCTGAGGGCCCACGGGGACCTGCTTGAGCTCAGACTGGTCAATCACATGGACGCTCGTCTGCGTGCTCAACAGCTCAGGCTTCATGCTTTCTGTCACCACGACCTCGTTGAGGCGGACGGTGGAGGGAGGAAGAACGAAGTTCACCGTTATGGTTTTGTCGTCGAGCACGACGACACGGACCGTACGTTTCTCAAAGCCGACAGCGGAGGCCTGGATATCGTACGCGCCGAGAGGAAGGCTGGGGATGCGATAATAACCGGCAGTGTTCGCGGCCGACCCCTTGGAAAGGCCGAGAACAATGACATTCGCGTACGGAATCCGCTCACCCGTCGTGCTGTCGGAAACCGTGCCATGGATGTCGGCCTGCTGGGCAAACGCAGAGTAAAAGAGGCAGGTGGCGTAGAGAAAGAGAAACGATACCCGAATCATGCGGGTATCACAATCTCAAAAAAAAATCTCGGAATCAACTCGCTCCGCGGCTTTCAGTGCATTTTGTCCCCAAAAAACAGCCATTGGTCACACCCAAGAAACGCTTGCTATGCCGTAACGCGCTCCAACTTTGTAATCCTCCCTCCCACAATCCACTCCACAACATAGAGATTTCCTTCGGCGTCGGCGGCGATGGAGTGGGGGCTGTTGAACTTTCCTTCGACGAGCAGACGCGGCGGATGGTTGGGCCAGCCCGGAAGGGAACAGGTCGCCTCGTTCTCCCCCAGGTGACACACGAGCCGGTTATTCCTGTCAAGGACGGTTACCCTTGCATGAAGTTCGGGGACGACGAGTTCCGAGCCGACAATGATCGCAGTGCAGGGCGACGAAAGACCATCACGGAAACTTCCCCGGAAACTCCCGCTTCCATCGAACACCTGAAACTGTTTGTTCCCCCTGTCTGCAATGGTCAACTCGGGCTTTCCTTTCCGATAATCGAACATGATACCGTGCGGACAATGAAACGCTCCGGCTCCTCCTTCCTCCCCGCTCAGACTCATCTTGTACTCTCCCCGCTTGTCATAGCAATGAACGAGGCTCATGCCGTATCCGTCGGCCACCCAGACGTCCCCATTTCCGCCAAAGCGCTCCTCATTAACAGCCACCCATGTGGGAGAGTATCTTCCGCCGTCGTATGCCCTGTGCCGGGGCGGATCCAGCCTGAGCATCGTCGTCCCGTCAAGCGTCGTTTTGACGACTTCCGCTGTATCCTGGTCGGTCAGCCAGAGGTACTCCACATCGTCCTCGCGGACAAGGGTCATTCCATGGGCCCCCGGAAAGCGCTCACCCCACGCGTCGAGGATGGCACCGTTGGAATCAAACACAAGAACGGCCGGACTTGCCTGATGAAACACCAGTACGTTGCCCGATTCCGCCACGACGACACCATGTGTTCGCCCGTTCTGCCGGGAGCTGGGGGTGTCCGGAATGACGGCCCATTGATTGATCCAGCGGTAGCGGTGCCGGCCTTCTCCAATGATCATGCTCATCGAACTCTCCCGTAAGGTTTCAGCATGGGTACGTCGGGACAAACATCCGGTCCGAAGAATTTCAGAATCACCAGATCTTCGTTGCCGGTGTTTCTTACCGTGAGTTCCTCGATTGCTTTTGCATGCGATACCAAAAGCTCGTCCTTTCCCCCGGCACCGGCCTGGACATCATGTCCGTCAAATGATCCGCGTCCGCGCCAGACGAAGAGGCTGTAGACACCGGCGTCACGCGTGGTCATTGCTCTCCCCGGCCTTACGACGAGCCGTTTGCCGCAAAACTTCCGCGTATTATAGAAGATCCACTCTTCCTCCCCGTCTGGTGAACGCCGGATATTGACCGGCGGCGTGTGGTGATTCTCATAGAAGTACGGGTCACCGTTCGCTTCCCAGTCGATCATCTCCAGGAGCGCGCGTTCGCCAAGCCGCGCCCGGTCTTCGGGTCGAACATCTTTGAAGAGGAGTTCCTTGTCGACAATCCTGCCCGCAACCTTTGCCTGAAACATTGCAAACACGTCCGAGTCCTCCTGCAGTTCCACGGTGAGGGCGGACCCGGGTGCGTGCAGAATCCCGGCCGGAACGTGCCATCCATCGCCGGGAACGATCTTGTACGCCTTCGATTCGCGCAGAATCAGATCGCTGTTCCAATCCTGGAGATACGGAAGAAGGGTGTCGTACCGTTTCTGTTCCACGATCGATGGATGCAGGCCGAAGTAGGTTTCGGGCTCCTTGCCCAGCGGAACACCGTCGGGGAAGTAGTAGGCCTCCTCCTTTGGATTCCGCCCCACCAGCTCAGCATGTTTTTTCATCTGATGCAGGTGGTACGGGATCCGGTATTCATAATCAAACAACTTGGCCAGGCGATCCAGTCCCCTCGGATGTGTTGCCGCGTAATCCTTTCCCATCACAAGGTCGGGCGCGGCGGCCACGGCATCCTTGAGTGTGAGACGCGTATCGCCGGCCAGGGCGATGAAGCTCAGCCCCTCGCCTGGAACCTTGATGCGATTGTCGGCTTCCGTCGTGGAAGCAAGCCAGCGCTCCCCAATGCCTCCTCGCTCTCCGAGATCGTACATCTCCTCCGGACACCCAAACCGCTTTCCAGGCGGGAGAAAGTCCCGAGCCACCCATGCAGGCTCAAGCGGCAGGACGCCGTTGTGATCTCCGAGAATTTTCTCGACGAAGGCCTTCAGGTCTTTTCTGTCAGGCTTCATCCGGGATGCCATACTCCCCATAGTTCACATGGTCCTTCCATTTTGGTTTCTCCTGAGCGAGGAAATCTTCTGAATCCGAAGGAAGCTCAGAAACCGTTTGCCCGATCCTCGAGAGCCAATCCTGCTCGCGTTCGCTCAGGATCAGGCGTCCTTTCGACAAACCTTCGCACAGAAGCTCGACGGCCTTGCGGGCGGCCGCAAGCCCCCGTCGGTAGTCGTTCTGTTCCGAGACAACAGCCCCCGCCAGCCCGATGACCGCGTTTGGAGACAGAATAAAGGCCTGGGGGTCGAGGCCGGCGTCGGACTCCGAAAGCCAGTCACGGAGACGGACCCCTTCTCCCTTGCCGGCCGCCACGTTCATCAGTCTGCAATCATACACAAGTTGTTCCATGGAAACAACAGGCGCCATTCCGGCCAGCAGTTTGATATTCTGCACGGATTCATTGCTCCAGAGATCCGCGTAACAGCCGGCGATGTTGCCTACAGGACTCAAATGCGCGCAGGCGGCGGATTTGCCTTCCATGGACATCGGAAGCCCGGTGATCGCTTTCAGGATGGCGTTTTCGTATCCGCAGTCCTTGCCCGGTCCGACAGCGCCGACCTCGTAGGCAACCAGGGAACGAACTGCGGTGATTGCCCGGACAACGGCGGCAAACACACGCGGAATATAGCCCTGGTCGGCCAGCACCATGGCCGTGTTTCCGATGCCGCACGCCGTGTCCCCCGCAGGCACCGCGCCAGTCTCCCTGGCAATCCCAACGATCTTCTCCCAGAGAAACTCCATGTCCGCACAACCCAACACGACCGAGCCGAACAGAATGCCTCTCATATCTGCCGACATGATTGCCTGATCAGTCACTTCCTTGCCGCCGGTGGACTCGATGGAGAGAAGATCAGCGCCTGCGCGGGCACAGCGGCGAAAGCTGTCGAGGAGCAATTCCATTTCACGCCCGCGCCTCCTCAGCGGAGGCTTGTTCTGCTCCCGGATGTCGACGGGCGTGATCCTCAGCAAGGATTGCAGTCCATGCGCCCCCCTGAACTCTGCAAGAATCCCTGCAATCAGCGCTGTGATGGATTCGCCCATGGGCGGATCGACCGTCATGGGCGGAAGGAGCTCGAATTCAACGACAAGCGATTGCTGGCCCAGATGCACGGCCCGATCGCACACGGCGGTGACGATTTCGCGATACATTGCCTCGATCTCGTCCGTCGGTGTCTCCTCGATGCTCAGAGGCGGAAGCGTGAACTTGATCTCGGGAATGACTGTTCCTCCGCCGACCACGACCCCGTTTCGCTTCAACGGCGTCCTGGCAACGCCAAAGAGCAGCGCATCGGCTCCCAGGGCCAGGCTGTTGAATCGTTTTCTCATTTGTTATCCAGCAGATCTTTGACGACATCCACGGCCGTTGCAGCATCGCGTGCATAGCCGTCGGCTCCGATCTCGCTCGCGAAGTTTTTTGAGATCGGAGCGCCTCCGACGATCACCTTGACGCGGGTCCGAAGATCGCGCTGTTTCAGGACCTCGATCACCGTTTTCATATGCACCATAGTGGTTGTAAGAAGCGCCGACATGCCGATGATGTCGGGATTTTCCCGTTCGATCGCTTCGATGAATTTCTCCACGCGAACATCCGTGCCAAGATCCACCACGTCGAATCCGGCTCCCTGGAGCATGATCGCAACGAGGTTCTTGCCGATATCGTGCATGTCGCCGCGTACAGTGCCAAGAACCACCTTGCCGAGCGGCTCATGGTTCGCCGCGACGAGCAGAGGCTTCACCAGTTCCATGCCCGCCTTCATGGCGCCGGCAACGGCCAGCACTTCGGGAAGGAACATTTGTCCCGACTTGAACTTTGCCGCGACAACCTCCATTCCCGCGATTAATCCTTCCTTCAACACCCTCCCGGCGGGACAACCTTCGGCCAGTGCAGCCTCCACGGCCTTACGCGCCTTCTCCGAGTATCCGTTTTGCACATGCTGAGCTATTTCCGCATATCTGTCCATTGATCGCTCCCTAGTATCGTCCGTAGGTTTCAGCCACCTCCACCATTGCAAAGATGTTTTCATGCGGTGTATCGCGCCCACACTGGTCGCCCGTGGAGAGTACAAAGCCGCCGTCGGCCGCCGCCGCATCGATCAACCGGCGGCACTTTTCCTTCACCTGTTCAGGTGTTGCGTTGAGCATGAAATCAAAGGTGTTGATGTTTCCTTTGATGCACAGCTTGTTCCCGAACCGGCGTTTCGCCTCCGCAATGTCCACATTACCGCCGGGCGGCTCTTCCATCGGCTCCATGACGTCGATATCCGTCTCCTCGGCCACGATCTCCACGAGCTCCCAGGATCGTCCGCAGACATGCAAATGGGCCAGAACTCCCTCCTCGTGGCAGATCTTCGCCGCCTGCTGAAGAAGAGGAAGCTCGTACTTTCTGAACAGCGCCGGCGAGCTGATGCTGAGGCTTGCCGAAGATCCTCCGAACATCACTTCATCAGGATGCGCTTTTGCGAGCGCCCTGACGTACGCCAGCGCCCACTCCAGATACAGCTCATGGACCTCCTCCATGAACTCTTCTTCTTCATGAAAATCCATGAAACATCGCTCGAATCCACCGTGCCTCAGATTGAACCACCAATCCTGAAACACCGGAACGACCGGCGAGTAGACGCCCAGGTTGCCGATGCGGTCCCTGTCTCTGAAAGTCGCCTCGTACTTCCAGGGGCCCGTTCCCATCCACAGCTTCAGTTTTTTGAAGTCTTCCTTCAGATCTTTGACTGGTTTTGTCTCCTTCCAGGGCGGTTCATCAGCGAAGAACATCTCTTCTTCGGTGAGATCGCCCAGGCGCGTATGGCATATGCGCTTCACCAACTTTCCGTCCTGGACCGTCTCAATGGTATCGATAAACTCGGGTGCATCCGGAGGCCGAATCTCCTTTAATCCTCCATAGACATACCATCCATCCATCCCAAAATACTTCACCGTATCGACATACACTTTCGTGTAGGTCTCCGAAGTCCAGCCTGTGTGATCGCTTCCGTCCAGAAACAATTCGTAGAACGGCCTTCCCGTACGTTTTGCAGGCACCATGACCGAGATGTCGGGGCAAACGGGTACACGATCCGCCTTCTTCCTTCGAAACGCCGTCATTAACCTCTCTTTCGATGTCATGTCTTTTCCCTGGTCGAGATCCGGTCCCTGGGCGGCCAAAAACCGGAGAGAAAATCAGCTCCTTTTAATAGAGCGGCTCTGATTTGGTCTTCTGAATCCTCCCACTCCGGGTCCTCCAATTCAATAGAGAGGGTTCCGTCAAACCCTGTATCGTCCAGCGCCCCGATGAACCTTGCCCAGTCGATGCTTCCGTTTCCGGGCAGACGGTATCGCCACCACCCCGGGTCGCGGGGCTGAGAAGTCAATTGAGGGCCGTAGATGCCGTAACGGTACAAACCGTCCGGCAGGAGCTCACAGTCTTTCGCATGAACATGGAAGATTTTTTCGCGGAAATCCCTCACCGCCTTTTCGTAATCGACGCCAAGCCAATAGAGATGAGACGGGTCGAAATTCAATCCGAGGTTCTCGTACGGAAGCTCATGAAAGAGCGCGTCCCAGAGTTCGGGGGAGTATGCCAGGTTCCCGGGTGCATTGAATCTCTGCCATCCTGTCATGGGACAGTTTTCGATCATGACCCGCACACCGTTCTCTTTCGCAAAACTGAGAATTTTTCTCAGCTCTTTTACAATCTCCCGGAAAGATTCTTGCGGGGTCAGGTTCGGATGAGCGCCAACGAATGTACCGACGAGGTTCACATTCAACGCTGCTGCAGCCTCGATCACTCTTCGCAGATGGGCTTGCACCTGTTCCCGGGCCGCGGGGTTTGGATCGATGATATTGTCGTAGTATGCAAGGGCGGAAATCGATGTTCCCGTTTCGGCGAGCAGATCCTTGATGTGGTCCGCTGTGGCGTTGAAAGAATCAACGTCGATATGCCGGCCTTTGTATTTGCGTTCCGACCCAGAGGGCCACGCTGCCACTTCCAGCGCATCAAATCTCGTGCCTCGTGTCCAGCGAATCAGCGTTTCAAGGGAAGCTTCAGGAAGGCACGAGGTGAGAAATCCGATTCTTTTCATGGGTGCAGGAGGAGGTGTGTTGAAGACGATGGGAAGACGGAAGAAGAACGCGCTCGAGGGGAATATATCTGTTTGGAAACGGTGAATCAAGGAGTTCGACGGATATTGACAATCGTTATTATCTTGACTTGTCTGAAATTTTTTTGTTTAATTAGGAATCATTCTTACGTCGCTTTCTTTCCATTCTCTGAAGAATGTTTGATGCCGCGGTCCTTCCGCGGCTTTTTTCCGTTCCCCTGAGTCCTTCCGGGGATTCACGTCAGAAGCAAGGCAACAATCTTGGGTCAGATCTTCCGTCCAAGCATGAAGGTTGTATCCCGCGCCAGCATTGTCGCGTTTCTGCTGGTGCTCGCTCTTCTTGTTTGGGTGGGATCGAGCATTTACCGCGCGGGGTACACAACCGGCGTAGGAGTGCCCAGGGAACAACCTATTCCTTTCAGCCATGAACATCATGTGAGCGGACTGGGCATCAGTTGCGAGTATTGTCATGTGTCCGTCACCGAGGCATCGTTCGCGGGCATTCCGCCGACGTACACCTGCATGACCTGCCACTCGCAGATCTGGAATACGAGTCCCATGCTCGCCGCCGTGCGGACGAGCGCCGCGACGGGAAAGCCTCTCACCTGGATCCGCGTTCATGACCTCCCCGATTTCACGTATTTCAATCACAGCATTCACGTCAATAAAGGCATCGGCTGTGAAACCTGTCACGGACCGGTGGACAAGATGCCGTTGACCTGGAGGGTGAACACGCTGTTCATGTCGTGGTGCCTCGAGTGTCACCGCGCACCAGAAAAGTTCATCAGACCACGCGAAGAGGTCTTCACCATGGACTGGACGCCATCGGGAGCAGAAGAGGGGAAGGATTTGGTGAAGAAATACGGCATTGCCGTGAAACAGCTGTCGGACTGTTCCATTTGTCACCGGTGAAGAGACACATGAGCAACAGCACACGGCTCGATCTTGACCAGATCAGGGCAACCCTGCAGGGAAAGCAGGGAAATGAATACTGGCGCTGTCTGGAAGAACTGGCTGAAACGGAGCAGTTTCGGGAGTTCCTGCATCGGGAGTTTCCCCGCGAAGCATCGGTGTGGGACGATTCCTCAATGGGTCGAAGGCAGTTTCTCATGCTCATGGGCGCCTCTCTGGCGCTGGCCGGGCTCAATGCGTGCACCAAGCAGCCCGATGAAAAAATCTTTCCGTTTGTCCGCTCTCCTGAATTCGTGACGCCTGGCGTGCCACTTTCCTTTGCGACCGCGATGGTGCAGGGCGGCTTTGCGACCGGAATTCTGGTCACAAGCCACATGGGACGTCCGACCAAGATCGAAGGCAACCCCGACCATCCTGCGAGCCTCGGAGCCACCGATGCATTCACGCAGGCATCGATTCTTTCGCTTTACGATCCCGACCGATCGCAGGTTCCTCTGAACAGGGGCCTCATCGGCACTCGCGACAAGTTCCTCCAAGCGCTTTCCCAGGCCCTTCAGGCAAAGAAGGCCAGCGGGGGCGCGGGACTGCGGATCCTCACCGAAACCGTGACGTCTCCAACGCTCGGAGATCAGCTTGCGCGCCTTCTTCGTCAATTCCCCCGCGCCCGCTGGCATCAATACGAACCTGTCAGCATGGATTATGCCCGGGAAGGGGCACGGATTGCCTTCGGGCGCATCGTGACCACGAGGTATCATCTGGACAAAGCCGACGTGGTGGTGTCGCTCGATTCTGATTTTCTCACACATGGCCCGGGAGCCGTGAGGTACGCGCGCGACTTTGCGCAAAAGCGCAAAGTTGCCGGCGGCAAGCAGACGATGAACCGTTTGTATTCCATCGAGTCTTCGCCGACCAACGTCGGCGCGATCGCGGATCACCGATTGAGCGTACGACCACACGATGTTGAAGCCCTGACACGCAGGATCGCCCGCGGAGCCGGCGTTCTTGTTGAAACGCCGCAATCGGGCAATCATGATACCTGGCTTGCCGCTCTCGTTCAGGACCTCCGCACGCACCAGGGCTCTTCGGTCGTCATCCCCGGTCTCTATCAGCCTCCCGCCGTCCATGCGTTGGCCCATGCCATCAACGAGCGTCTTGGCAACGTCGGGAAGACGGTGAGCTATTCTGAGCCCGTGGAGATTCAGCCGGAACAAAGCCAGGCTGAATCTCTTCGCAAGCTTGTGAGTGACATTCGCGACGGCCAGGTGGATATGCTGGTGATCCTGGGCGGCAATCCCGTGTATGACGCACCGGCAGACCTTGACTTCGGAGGCGCACTTGCGTCAGTGGCATTCTCGGTTCATCTCGGTCTCTACGCCGACGAAACGGCCGCCGAATGCACCTGGCACCTTCCACAAGCTCACTCTCTTGAAACATGGTCCGATGCCCGCGCATACGACGGTACCGCGACCATTCTTCAGCCGCTCATTACACCGCTCTACGCCGGGGTATCCTCCGACCATGAGCTTCTGGAATTGATGCTGGGAACCGCCGAGCCGAAATCCTACGACATTGTGCGGGAGTTTTGGCGACGTCATTCGGGTTCACGTGATTTTGAAACGTTTTGGAGAACGTCGCTCAACAGCGGCCTCGTTGCCGGAAGTACGTTTCCTTCCCGGAATGTCCGTGTCCGCATGCAGGAGGTTCAGTCTCTTCCGCCTGGCAGGGCGGTTCCGGGGGACGAGTTGTCTCTGGCCTTCCGTCCGGATCCGACCGTGTGGGACGGCCGGTATGCAAACAACGGATGGCTGCAGGAACTTCCCAAGCCGCTCACGACGCTGACATGGGACAATGCGATTCTCGTCAGCCCCGCCACGGCCGGAAGATTCGATCTCCAGAACGAAAGCGTTGTCGAGATTGCGTACAACGGGAGGAAGATCGCCGGTCCGGTATGGATCACTCCCGGACATCCCGATCAGACGGTGACCGTCCATCTCGGGTACGGTCGTACGAAGGCCGGTCGTGTAGGATCGAAGCGGGGATTCAATGTTCATGCCATCAGGACCTCGGACGCTCCGTGGTCGATTGCGGGAATCGGGCTTGCGAAAACAGGCGCGAAGTCAAGGCTCGCCGTGACCCAGCACCATCACTTGATGGAAGGCCGGAATCTCGTACGCTCCGCATCGCTGGCGGAATATGTCGCAAACCCGGTTTTCGCGAAGGAACATCAACCGTCCGCACAACCAAGCCTGTATCCGGAACACGAGTACGACGGATATGCCTGGGGCATGTCCATTGATCTCAGTGCGTGCACGGGATGTAACGCCTGCGTGGTTGCCTGCCAGGCGGAGAACAACATTCCGATCGTCGGGAAGGACCAGGTGCTTGCCGGCCGGGAAATGCACTGGATCAGGATTGACCGGTACTACAAGGGGTCGCTTGATGATCCGGAGGTTGTTTTCCAACCCGTCACCTGCATGCACTGCGAGAATGCGCCGTGCGAAGTCGTGTGTCCTGTGGCTGCGACGGTCCACGACTCCGAAGGCCTCAACGTCATGGTGTACAACAGGTGCATCGGCACGCGGTATTGTTCGAATAACTGTCCCTACAAGGTTCGGCGATTCAATTTTCTCCAGTATTCAACCCATGAGCCGACCCTGGCGATGCAGAAGAACCCCGAGGTGACCGTCCGCAGCCGCGGCGTGATGGAGAAGTGCTCCTATTGCGTGCAGAGGATCAGCGCTGCACGGATTGAGGCGAAGAAGGAGGGACGGGAGATCAGGGATGGCGAGGTGGTGACGGCCTGCCAGGCCGCGTGCCCCTCACAGGCCATTGTGTTCGGCAACATCAACGATCCGGACAGTAGAATTGCGAAGCTGAAGGCGGATCCCCTGGATTACGGTCTGCTCACCGAGCTTAACACGAAGCCGAGAACAAGTTACCTCGCCAGGGTGACGAACCCGCATCAGGAGCCAGGCACCTCAGCATGAAGCGAGAGCACGGAGTGAACACTGTTGAGACAGGGCCCCTTATCGGGCACGGGCAGACGTACGGCACGATCACCGACAAGATCACCTCCGACGTTCTGGAAAGGAAGACGCCGCGGGGGATGTTGTTCGGTCTCGCCATTGCCTTTATCCTCACCATGGTCCTGTTCATCTCGATCGGCTGGCTGATGATCAAGGGCGTGGGAATCTGGGGTATCAATATTCCCGTCGCGTGGGGATTTGCGATCATCAATCTTGTCTGGTGGATCGGGATTGGACATGCAGGAACGCTGATCTCAGCGATTCTGCTCCTGCTCAACCAGCACTGGCGCAATTCGATCAACCGGTTTGCAGAGGCCATGACGCTGTTTGCCGTCGGTTGTGCGGCGCTCTTTCCGCTCCTCCATCTTGGCAGGCCCTGGGTCTTCTATTGGATCATTCCGCTCCCGGACACCATGGCGCTCTGGCCGCAGTTCCGAAGTCCGTTGACGTGGGATGTTTTTGCGATCACGACCTACTTCACTGTGTCGTTCATGTTCTGGTTTGTCGGACTGGTACCGGACCTTGCGACGATGAGGGACACGGCGAAGAAGAAATGGATGAAGATTGTGTACGGCGTGCTTGCGATGGGCTGGCGGGGCTCGGCCCGGCACTGGCATCGCTATGAAATGGCCTATCTCCTCCTCGCGGGCCTGGCAACGCCGCTCGTGATCTCGGTTCACAGCGTCATCAGCTTCGACTTTTCTGTGAGCGTCCTTCCGGGCTGGCACGCGACGATCTTTCCGCCGTACTTCGTTGCAGGCGCGATCTATTCCGGGTTCGCGATGGTCTTGTGCCTTGTCATTCCGGTGCGCAAGGCCTACGGGCTTCAGGATTTCGTCACCGACCGCCACATGGACTACATGGCGAAAGTCATGCTCGCGACGGGACTGATCGTGGCGTACGGCTATGCCATGGAGGCATTCTTTGCCTGGTACAGCGGGAACGAGTTTGAGAAGTACATGATGTTCAATCGCACTCAGGGGCCGTACGGATTCATCTACTGGGGACTCCTGTTGACCAACATTGCGATTCCCCAGTTGTTGTGGATCGGCCGCATCCGTAAGAACATGGTCTGGCTGTTTCTGATCTCGATCACCATCAATATTGGCATGTGGCTGGAACGGTTCGTGATCGTGGTGACGAGCCTGCACCGCGACTTCCTGCCGTCATCGTGGGACATGTACTATCCGACCATCTGGGATTGGGCGACCTACATCGGAACGATCGGCCTCTTCCTGTGTCTCATGTTCCTGTTCATCCGTCTGATGCCGATGATTTCGATTTTTGAGTTGAGGCAGTTGTTGCCGTGGAAGAGCAGGTAGGATTTTCGATTTTCCATTTTCCATTTTCAATGTTATGCATGAACCCCGCGTTTACGGTTTGATGGCTGAGTTTTCCGGCCCGGAGCAGGTCCTCGAGGCAGCCCGGCAGGCGTACGCGAAGGGGTACCGCCAGATGGATGCGTATTCTCCGTTTCCCGTCGAGGGACTTGCTGAAGCGATCGGTTTTCACCACACCCGCCTCCCATTGTTTGTCCTGGTCGGCGGCATTGTCGGCGCGCTGTCGGGGTTCTTCCTGCAGTACTACGCTGCGGTCATCAGCTATCCCTTGAACGTCGGCGGGCGGCCATTCAACAGCTGGCCTTCGTTCATTCCGATCACGTTCGAAACCACGGTCCTTCTGGCGGCACTCTGCGCCGTGGTGGGCATGTTGATGCGCAACGGCCTTCCACGGCCCTACCATCCGGTCTTCAACGTTCAGAGATTTGAACGCGTTACTCGCGACAAGTTCTTCTTGTGCATCGAAGCAACCGATCCGTTGTTCGACGAAAAAAAGACCTTGAAATTTCTTGAATCCCTGAATCCAACGCATGTCACGACGGTCGATCCATAGCCTCCTCGTCCCGGGTCTTGTCCTTGTGCTCTCCGGATGCCATCTTGATATGTACGATCAGCCCAAGTACGCTCCGTTGACGAGCAACGTGTTTTCATCGGACAGCTCCTCGGCCCGGCCTCTGCCGGAAGGCGTGGTCGCGCGGGGCCATGCAAGGACTGACGAATTGCTGTACACCGGCAGGATTCAGGGGAAATTCTCGGCGCTCTTTCCCTTCCCCGTCACCGAACAGGTTCTCAGGAGAGGACAGGACAGGTTCAACACGTTCTGTTCACCCTGCCACGGGAGGCTTGGGGACGGGAATGGAATGATCGTTCAGAGGGGGTTCCCGCGGCCGCGATCCTTTCACAACGATACGCTTCGGGCGGAGCCGCCGGGGTACTATTTTGACGTGATCACAAACGGCTTCGGGCGCATGTACAGCTACGCCGCCTCCGTGAAGCCGGAAGACCGGTGGGCTATCATCGCCTATATTCGCGCGCTTCAGCTGAGCCGGCGCGTGCCCGTCGGGACTTTGTCCCCGGATGAGCGCGCGCTTCTGACGCGGAGCAACCCCTGAGATGGAGCAACAAACGATGGAACGGCTGAATGGTGTGCAACGACGCGCATGGCTGGTCGCCGGGGGCGGTGCGGCGCTCCTCGCTCTTGGTGCTTCGCTCTCCTTCGGGGATTTCCTCGAATCGTATCTTTTCGCCTACGTGTACTGGACGGGACTTTCCCTCGGATGCTTTGGCCTCCTTCTCCTCCATCATCTGGTCTCCGGCCGCTGGGGACATGTCATCCAACGCGTTCTTGAAGCAGGCACACGGGTTCTTCCGGTGATGGCGATTCTGTTCCTTCCCATCGCCTTCGGCTTGGATCACCTCTATTCCTGGGCCGGACATGGCGAAGGGGAGGCCCATGGGCACGTTGCCGCGAAAGCCGCCTATCTGAACATCCCGTTCTTCTTCATCCGGACCGCGATCTACTTTGCCTTCTGGATCATCCTGTCGTTTTTGTTGACCCGCTGGTCAAGAGGACAGGATCAGAACGGAGACACGGGGCAGACACGCCGGATGAAAATTGCCAGTGCGCCCGGAATGATCGCCTTTGTCCTGGTGGGAACGTTTGCCTCTGTGGACTGGCTGATGTCCCTGGAACCGGAGTGGTTTTCCTCCATTTACGGGCTGATGATCCTCACTGCACAGGGGCATGCCGCGCTTTCGTTCGGCATCGTCATGCTCTGGTTCCTCAAATCCTCCAAACCCTTCTCCGACATCCTCACGCCGACGCATTCTCATCACCTGGGGAATCTTCTTCTGGCGCTGACGGTGTTCTGGACGTACCTCGCCTTCTCGCAGTATCTGATCATCTGGTCCGGGAACCTTCCCGAGGAGAACTTCTGGTACGTCAACCGTCAGACGGCCGGATGGAGCATTGTTGCCGTGGTGATTCTGATCGGGCATTTCTTCGTGCCGTTCCTCCTCCTCCTTGTGCGCAGAATGAAGAAATCCATTGATTCCCTTGCCCTCATTGCGGCAGGTTTGCTGGCGATGCGGCTTGTGGATTACTTCTGGCTTGTCAAACCGGCGTTTTCGCCGGATACATTCTCCTTCTCGTGGACTGATGCGGTGGCCCCGTTTGCCCTGGGCGGCATCTGGACCGCCGCGATGGTACGCCAGCTTCAGGGTGCGCGATTGCTGGCGGAGAACGATCCGAGGTTCGAGCGAGGCCAGCTTCGCGGGCACGAACACGGAGGGCACGGATGAAGGCGAAGCAGAACGGAGCATCGTACGAAACCCGCGACGCGCATTTTCGCCCCCTCATGGTTACCGGGTTTGGATTGCTGGGGCTCATGATCCTGATCCTCATCGTTGTCTGGGGCGCTTACGAGGTGTTCCAGGACACCTCTGTTCAACCGGGAGAATTCCCCGAAACCTTTGCCGCCCCGGAAACCACGCCACCTCAGCCCGCGTTGCAGCCAAATCCGCGCGCGGACATGCTGAAGCTCAGAGCACGGGAGGATTCTCTGCTGACCGGATACTTCTGGATCGACAGCGCCGCCGGGATGGCGGCTGTACCCATTGATACTGCCATTCAACGGGCCCTTCGGCAGGGCTTCCCTGTCCGGCCCGGGGAGAAACAACAGTGAAAACCACGCTCCTCATGCTTGGAGTGCTGCTTGGAACATCTGCAGTCCGTGCGCAGGTGACGCCCGACAAGGTCGTGGAAGAAGTCCGCATCGATCAGAAGATCAACACGAGGCTTCCTCTGGACCTGTCCTTCCGCAACGAGAACGGTGAAATTGTCGCCCTGCGGGAGTATTTCGGGAAGCGGCCGGTCATTCTCGCTTTCGTGTACTACGAATGTCCGATGCTGTGCACGCAGATCCTCAATGGGATGGTTGCGACGCTGAAGACCCTGAAATTCACGGCGGGAAGGGAGTTTGAGGTGTTGACCGTCAGCATCGACCCCAGCGAAACGCCGGAGCTTGCCCGGGGGAAGAAGGAACAGTATCTCCTTTCCTACGGGAGGGAAGGCGCGGAAACGGGGTGGCATTTTCTGACAGGCGACAAGCAATCGATTGATTCCCTTGCCGACGCGGCGGGATTTCACTATGTGTATGATGAAAAAACGGATTTCTATGCCCACGCAGCGGCCATCATGGTGGTCACGCCCGAGGGAACGCTTGCACGCTATTTCTTCGGCATCGAGTACCCGGCACGGGATCTGACGTTTGCCGTCATGGAGGCGTCGCAGGAGAGGATCGGTTCGACCGTGGATCAATTGCTCCTTCTGTGCTATCAATACGATCCCGCCACCGGGAAATACAGCCTCCTTGTTTCGACCGTTCTGAAGATCAGTGCCGTGATCACGGTAGTTGCGATTGGGGGTTTCATGCTTGTCATGCTTCGACGGGAACGCAAAGCCCGGCGGCGCCAGGAAGAGGGAGAGAACGCCTGATGTGGGACTTCCCCCTTTTGCCTGAAGCCGCTTCATCCACTGCCGCGGAAGTCGACGCGCTCTTCTGGATTCTGATCGGCGTGGCCTCCGTTTTCGGAGGCATCATCACGGCGGGCCTGGTGTATTTCAACATCCGGTACCGGAAGAACTCCAAAGCCAGCCGCGCCGGGGCGGTTTCGGAGCATCTGCCCCTGGAGCTTCTCTGGTCAATCGTGCCTCTCGTGATCAGCGCGGGAATCTTTGGTTGGGGTGCGAAGCTCTATTTCGACATGCATGTCCCGCCCGAGAATGCCCGTGAAGTCTATGTTGTCGGGAAGCAGTGGATGTGGAAGATTCAGCATCCCCAGGGGAACAGGGAGATCAACGAGCTCCATGTGCCTGTCGGCGTGCCGATCAAACTCGTGATGACCTCGCAGGACGTGATTCACAGCTTCTTTGTGCCTGCCTTCCGCATCAAGCAGGATGTACTTCCGGGGCGTTACACAACCACATGGTTTGAAGCCACCAAGCCGGGAGAGTATCATTTGTTCTGCGCAGAATATTGCGGCACGTCTCACGCATCCATGAAAGGAAGAGTCGTGGTGATGAAGCAGGAAGAGTTTGAGCGCTGGCTTGCAGGGAACAGGCAGGAGGAGTCCATGACCGCGAGCGGCGACCAGCTCTTCAGGCAGTTCGGCTGTGTGACCTGCCATTCGCAAACCTCCCAGGAGCGCGGCCCTTCGCTCCATGGTCTCTTCGGCAGCACGGTGCGTCTGGCAGACGGATCAACCGTCACGGCGGACGAGCGCTACATTCGGGAATCGATCCTGAATCCGGGCGCGGCCCTTGTCGCGGGGTACAAGCCGCTCATGCCCACCTACGCGGGGCAAATGAGCCAGGAGCAGTTGTTTCAGATCATCGAGTATGTCAAGTCGCTCGGCGGGCCGCAGATCGCGGGTGAAAGGAGGAATCCATGAAGACCGTGAATGAAGACGCGCTGCAGAAGAACTACATTACGGCGGCTTACGGCATTCGCTCCTGGCTCCTCACCAGGGATCACAAGCGAATCGCGCTCCTGTACCTGATTTCGATCACGTTGTTCTTCTTCATCGGCGGTTTTTTTGCTGTGCTGATGCGTCTCGAGCTGATGACTCCCCAGGGCGACCTCGTCTCGGCTGAGACTTACAACAGGCTGTTCACGATGCACGGCGTCGCGATGATTTTCTTTTTTCTCGTGCCCTCCATCCCCGCCGTGCTCGGAAACTTTCTTCTGCCCATGATGCTCGGAGCCCGCGACCTGGCCTTTCCCAGACTCAATCTCCTGAGCTGGTACCTCTACATGGTCGGCGGTGCGTACACGCTGTACGCCATGGTGACGGGCGGCATTGATACGGGATGGACGTTCTATACCCCCTACAGCACGGGATACTCCACTACAAACGTCGTTCCCGTGGTGGTCGGAATCTTCATCCTGGGATTCTCTTCCATCCTGACAGGCCTGAACTTCATCGTCACCACCCACAAGATGAGGGCGCCGGGCCTGACCTGGTTTCGTCTCCCCCTCTTCGTCTGGTCTCAGTACGCAACGAGCGTCATCATTCTCCTTGCCACCCCGGTTCTCGCCATTACTCTCGCGTTGCTTGGCGTCGAGCGGATTTTCCGGGTGGGCATCTTCGATCCGGCCCTGGGCGGGGACCCGATCCTCTTTCAGCATATGTTCTGGTTCTACTCCCATCCGGCGGTCTATATCATGGTCCTTCCGTCGATGGGCGTGGTGAGCGAGCTTGTAACCTGTTTTGCACGGCGAAGGATCTTCGGGTACAGGTTCATGGCGTTTGCTGTGATGGCAATCGCGGTGCTCGGATTCCTCGTGTGGGGACACCACATGTTTGTGAGCGGCCAATCCGTTTACGCGGGCATGGCATTCTCCGCCCTGAGCTTCTTTGTTGCCATTCCCTCTGCCATCAAGGTCTTTAACTGGACCGCCACGCTCCACAAGGGACGGATCGAATTTCGGACACCGGTGCTCTATGCGTTCGGATTCATCGGCCTCTTCACGATCGGAGGCCTGACTGGGCTCTTTCTGGCGACGCTCGCAGTGAACGTGCACCTGACAGACACCTATTTCGTCGTGGCGCATTTTCATTACATCATGGTCGGCGGCGCGGTCATGGGATATTTGGGAGGGATACATTATTGGTGGCCGAAAATGACCGGACGCATGTACCACGAGGGATGGGCAAAGTTCTCGGCGCTGATTCTGTTTGTGGGATTCAATCTGACCTTCTTTCCGCAATTCATCCTCGGGTATCTCGGCATGCCGCGGAGGTATTATATTTATCCGGAGGAATTCCAGGTGCTGAATGTCTTGTCGACGGCCGGCGCCTCGATCCTGGGGCTCGGGTACATCATTCCGATGATTTATCTGCTCTGGTCGCTTCGCAAGCCCCGGACGGCTGGACCCAATCCGTGGAATGCGGTGGGACTGGAGTGGCTGACGCCTTCGCCGCCCCCGACCCACAACTTCGACAAGACGCCGGTGGTCACGGAAGAGCCGTACGCATACGAGGAGAAATCTGCCCATGGCGGATAATCATTCACGCGTTGCGCATCAGTTCGACGACCTTGCCCAGCAGCAGGAGGCATCCAACCTGGGCATGTGGGCGTTTCTGGCGACAGAGGTTCTGTTCTTTGGAGGCATGTTCGCAGCCTACGCCGTGTATCGTTCACTCTACTACGATGCATTCGTCGCGGGCAGTCAGCACATGGACGTCCTCCTGGGCGCGGTGAACACCGCAGTCCTGCTCCTGAGCAGTCTGACGGTAGCCCTGGGCGTCCACGCCGTCCAGCGTGGCAACAACGGAGCCTTGACGCGGTATCTGCTGATGACCATTGCCCTGGGCTCGACATTCCTCGTCATCAAAGGTTTTGAGTATTCCCACAAGTATGCCGAGGGGCTGATTCCGGGCGTCCGCTTTGCGCTTGAGGGGCCGGATCACGTCGAACTCTATTTCATCCTCTATTTTGTGATGACGGGATTTCACGCCCTGCACATGATTGTGGGGATCGGAATCATGACGGCAATGATCATCCTGACCCGCAAGGGACGCTTTTCTCCGGAGTACTACAACCCGATCGAGGTCAGCGGTCTGTACTGGCACTTTGTGGACATTGTCTGGATCTTTCTCTATCCCCTCTTCTATCTCATTCAGGTGCACCCATGAGCGGCCATCACGTTTCCCGGAGGGTCTATTTCGCGGTCGGGTTTGCGCTCCTCGTGTTGTTCCTGCTCACCGTGGGGGTCGCGTACATCGACCTCGGGCCTTTCAACATCGTGGTGGCAATGGCCATTGCAACGTTCAAAGCCATTCTGGTTGTCTTGTACTTCATGCATGTTCGGTACAGTTCGAGGGTCACGTGGGTATTCGTTTCCGCAAGCTTCTTCTGGCTCGTCATCCTTCTCGTTTTGACCCTCAGCGACTACGCCACACGGGGTGTGTAGGCTTCCGGGGTCTTTCCATCCGCTCCCCTGTTGTTTTTTCTTCTTCATTGATGAAGTTCCGAAGATTGCGTACTTTCATCTGTCATCGCACCCGTAGCTCAATTGGATAGAGCATTTGGCTTCGGACCAAAGGGTTGGGGGTTCAAGTCCCTCCGGGTGCACAACACACCGCCGGTCCCTTCAGGCACCGTCGGACGGAAAGCACAGAAGCCGGGTCACACCGATGGAAATGACAAAGCACATTGCCCTGGTTGCACACGACAACCGGAAGAAGGACCTGATTGAATGGGTCGAATGGAACTGGAAAATGCTTCTGGATCACAAGCTCGTCTGCACCGGAACGACGGGCCGTCTCGTGGAGGACGCGATAGCAAAGAAGCTGGAGCGCGGAAGCCCGATCACGCCTTCGATTCTGAAGCTCAAATCCGGCCCGTTCGGTGGTGATCAACAGCTCGGCGCCATGATCGCGGAGGGCAAAATCGACATCCTGATCTTCTTCTGGGATCCCATGCAACCCCATCCGCACGACGTCGACGTCAAGGCCCTGCTCAGAATCTCCGTTCTCTACAATATTCCAACCGCCTGCAACAGATCGACGGCAGATTTCCTGATTTCGTCTCCGCTGATGACGGAGCGTTACACGCAGCAGGTGACTGATTACTCGCAATATCTTGAGAGGTCGACGTTGTGACGAGGAGGAGGGCATCGTTGTGCATTCACACATCCGCATTGAACATACGCCATATTCCCTGAAAGCGGATCCATGACGCGCTTCTTGAAGCTCCTCTTTGAGCCCTTGGTCAAATTCTTCGTCCAGTATCCCGCCGTCCTCTCGGGCTACATCATTTACCTCTATTTCTTCCTTGCGACCCTGGATTTCTACCAGGATGTCAAGGCCCACGCCGCGCGGCCGATTTTCGGATACTTTCAGAATTTTGACGCCCTGATCTGGATGTGGCTGCTCGCCCTCGCCCTGGTCAAGATCATTGAATACCGCTCGAAGGTGCAGGAACATGTGAAGAAGGAAATCATGCACAAGCAGGAAATGGAGCTCAAGCAAACGCAGTTGAACACCATGCACGAGGTTATTCGGGCGCTTCAACACGACATCAACAATCCTCTGACCATCATTCTGGCTTATCTCCGGAGGGCGGAAAAAGCGGCGGGAGGATCGGAAGAAGTTCTGAAGAATCTGGCGGAGGTAAAGAGTGGGGCAGAGAGAATTGCCAAATCTCTCTCCGACTTCGCCAAGGCAAAGGCGTACGCAACCATTGCATCGCCGGTCGGACCGCTGGCCCAACCTGTCATTGATGATCAGACACGAAGAGTGGATGAAGCAGGCTCTCCGCGAAGCTGAGAGAGCCTATGAGCGCGATGAGGTCCCGGTGGGCGCCGTTGTGGTACACGACGGCAGGATCATCGGGCGCGGGTACAACCAGATTGAGATGCTGCAAGATCCCACGGCCCATGCCGAGATGATTGCCTTGACCGCAGCCGCAAGCCATCTGCGCTCGCGCAGGCTGGAACACTGTACGCTCTACGTGACACTGGAGCCTTGCCCCATGTGCGCCGGCGCGATTGTCCTTTCCAGAATCCCCACCGTGGTGTTTGCGACATTTGACCCGAAAGCGGGGGCTTGTGGTACCTTGTACAATATCCCGGGGGACAAACGCCTGAATCACCAGCCTCATGTCATCAGCGGCGTATGCGACAGGGAGAGCGAGGAACTGCTGAAGGGATTCTTCGGGAGAATCAGGGGGAAGAATCTTTAGGAAGCAATGGTGGGATCACGGAAGATGGGAATAGTGAGTGTTCCATTATTCCCCCTCAACTCTGCAATTGCAGTTTCTCCGTTCTGTCCGCTATTCTCAACTGCTCGATCAATGCATCCAGTTCCCCCTCAATGATCCGATCCAGGTTGTACAGGGTCAGGCCGATGCGGTGGTCGGTGACCCTGTTTTGCGGAAAATTGTAGGTCCGGATCTTGTCGCTTCTGTCGCCGCTCTTGATCATGGACCGTCGCTGAGCGGCCGTTGACGCGGTCTGTTCCTGGAGCTTCGCTTCGTACAGCTTCGCCCTCAGCATCTTCATCGCCCTCTCACGGTTCTGGAACTGCGACCGTTCCTGCTGGCAGGCCACGACAATTCCACTCGGTTTGTGCGTTATCCGGACCGCCGTTTCCACCTTGTTGACATTCTGGCCCCCCTTTCCCCCCGAACGATAGGTGTCGATCAGCAAGTCGGCGGGATTGATCTCAACCTCCACATCTTCGACTTCCGGAAGAACGACAACCGAAGCGGCGGACGTATGCACGCGGCCCTGGGCCTCGGTTTCGGGCACGCGCTGAACCCTGTGGACACCGCTCTCGAACTTCATCATGCCGTATGCCCCTTCGCCCTCCACACTGAAGATCACTTCCTTGAATCCCCCTTTTCCTGTCTCGTTCCAATCCATCAGCGACACGTTCCACCCCTTGCGCTCGGCATACCGGGAATACATGCGGTACAAATCGGCTGCGAACAACGCCGCCTCCTCCCCCCCCGTGCCCGCCCGGATTTCCATGATGAAATTCTTCGAATCATTGGGATCCTGGGGAACAAGCAGAAACTTCAACTCTTCTTCCAGATCCGCGATCTGGCCCTTGAGCTTTTCATATTCCTCGCGTGCAAGTTCCTTCATCTCCGGGTCTGAGACCGTTTCCAATACTTCCTTCGCACCAACAAATTCACCGCGGACCTTCTTGTACCGCTCATAGGACCTGACGATCGGCTCAAGCGTCCGAAGCTCCCGCCCAAGCTCGCGAAACTGCTTCTGGTCGGCAATGACGGCAGGATCACTCAGCAGTCTGTTCAGCTCCTGAAACCGTTCTAAGGTCTTTTCCAGCCGGTCAAACATGGCAGTCAGGCCGCCGCCTCCACACGGGTTTCGCGAAATTCATAACGACCAGCATCCTCGACGCCAAGCGCGCACTTCAGGGCGACCACGGCAACTTCCAGCTGGGTTTCATCGGGTTCACGCGTCGTCACTCCCTGCAGCCAGAGTCCCGGCGCAATCGCCATCCGCCCCCACCAGGTCGCGCTGTGCCTGGCGGAGATCTTGATGAATTCGTAGGCAATGCCGCCAACCACCGGAATAAAGGGCACATGGGTAGCGAGCCGCAGAGCGAACGACATCACGCCGATCCATTCCAACAGGAGAGCATCCAGAAGGGCAAACATGATGATCGCCACAAACATCACCACCAAAAGAAAGCTTGTGCCGCATCGCGGATGGTAGCGCGAATAGCGCGCCGCGGCACCGGGAGTCAGATCATCGTTGAGTTCGAACGCAAACACCGCCTTGTGTTCGGCCCCATGGTACTGGAACAGTCGCCGAATGTCAGGCATCAGGGAGATTGCAGACAGATAGCCGATCAGGATCAGAATCCTGATCATTCCCGCGACGAGATTGAATGCCACGGCCGTTTGTTCAACGTCGAACAGAACCGAGGCAAGAAAGAGGGGAGTGACAAAGAATATTCCGATTCCCAATGCAAGAGCGATGACCAGGGTTGTTACGAGGGCTGCTGTAGTCTGGCCCGACGGCTTCCGCCCCTGTTCCTGCGATGCGGCATCCTGCATGGCCACTTCTGCAGACCAATTGAGGGATCGGATGCCCACATACATCATGTCAACGAGTCCGAGCGCTCCTCTGAGGATCGGTACCCGCTTCAGCCTCCACCGGTCGACGAGAGATGTGTACGACTCCTTCTGAACAACAATATCCCCGTTCGAACGCCGAACCGCGGTGGCAAGGGCCCCTGGCGCCCGCATCATCACTCCTTCGATCACGGCCTGTCCGCCGATCTGCATTGGCTGTCCGGGATCAAATGCCGGATTCTTCGGAATCCAATCGCTGGTTGCTTTGCTCACGCTTCGTCACTCCATTGTGGTCAATATACCAAAGAAACCGGGCACTTCCAACCGTGGCAATCATCTCAGAAGCACGATCTTCCTCACCAACACACCCTGCGGCGTCTTCATCCGCACAAAGTACACTCCGGATGTCAATCGTGATCCATCAAGCTCCACGGTATGGAAATCCGGTTCATGCAGACCCTCCCTCAGCACCATGATTTCCCTGCCGAGGAGGTCATGAAGCGTCAGACGTACTTCGGCACGTGAGGGCACTTCATACGAAATAGTCGTCAAAGGATTGAAAGGATTCGGGTAGTTCTGGTGCAGCGCGAAGGCCACGGGAATGACCGGTGGAGGCGGCGGAGGCGGCTCATTCGTAGCGCTGAGATACACCCTCACGTAGAAGTCTCCCAGGCTCGAATACATTCGTCTGCCGGATGTCGGTTCCTGACGGAGGTACAGGTAGCTCCGCAGGCGCGTCTGTCCACCATCGCGCCGAAGAAGAGGATTGGGAGCGCCAGGTCCGTAGATCAGCTGAACGACAAATCCCGGAGAAGACCGGACATTCCGATCTGCAACGGGGACAACCGTTTTGAAGAAACCGGTATCCGAAACGCTGAAGACAATCGGAGAGCCGCTCATTCGTGGACCGCCGGCGAGCCCGCCGAACGGCTGGAGAGTCAGATCGTAATTCGCGTTCCAATCCCTGAAGAACAGCTCCCCCGACCCTGTGGAGGCAAACCAGAAGGCAACGCTGTCAATCCGGCCACCATCAATCGGATCAAAGGCCGCATAGGCAGTATCGCCCGACAGGAACAGGGCGTTCGGAAGGGAATGACTTGCACCATCGTCGTTCCGTAATTCCACGGCGATACCCTGTTTGGAAACTCCGGCGGAAGCATACGTGTACGAGGCATTGGTGCCGGAATTCTGATTAAAGATGATCAGAATGGCTTCGGAGTATTCCGGTCCCCCAAACACCGAAACATAGGGTACTCCTGTTGGCAGAGAAACAATTTGTTTTGCGTTTCCCCTGATCTCCATTGCAGTTCCCGAAATGGATCCGGCATTCACAGACAGCGTGACGTCGAGGGTCTCCGGTGCAAACAGCCGCACGTAATCCGCCGCAAACGGTTGCAGGGCCGTTCTTTCGCCCGCGGCGTACGCGCTGAAACCGGCCTTCAGAAACACCGGCCCCGATCCAACCAGCCCGGCGTTGATGTACCCGTACGAACTGTTGACCGTGCGATCGCGCACGACATTGGCAATGTGGAAGGAACGCACAACGTCCGTGAGCAACGCCGGAATTCCAACCGCAGACGCGGCGCCATTGAACCCTCCGGCTCCCTGCGACGGGTTTTGCGTGAACGCAGAGATGAACGCATCGCCACATTGTTCCAAGAGGTACAGGGCCCAGAGCGCGGCGCGGCTGTAGTCCTCGAGCGTGGAATTCCACCCGAGGAAGGCCACGTTGGGATTCTCGAGATACAGACCCGGACTGCGCAGTCCGTACCCGCAAATGTACGTGGACAGCTCTGAGAGGCCTTCGTTAAAGAAAGGGATTTCGTTGGGATCATAGTTCCAGTGGATCAGGTGTTGAAATTCATGGGAGAGCGTGCCAAGTGGACGCTCTGCATCCCGAACACCGTCGAGAAAGATTCCCGGATACGTATCGATGTACAAGAGATCGCGCCGGTTGCTGACGGATCCCGAAGGCGAGACATCAATGCTGTAGAAGAATCCTGCAATGTAGCTCGGGCTGGACGACGTCCAGCCATCCTGGATGTCACAAAGCAGGAAGTGCGTACGTCCGTCTCCGCCCCCCTTGACGAAGTCTGAATTGATATTTGGCGGTTCGCCAAACAGTTGGCGGGTGAGGTCCAGCACGCCGCGCGTCGAATCTCTTGACGTGCCGGGAGTTTTCGTTTCCAGGGACTCCAGGAGTGTCTGCACGACAAGAGAATCGACATGGCCATTCTGCAGTTCGCTTTGCGACACCCACACAAGCGACATCGTTCCCACGGCCCGCAGTTCCGCGGGAACCTGGTCAAACCCCCTTGTGACAAAATTGTAGACGAAGAATGTATCGATGGCGCCGACGTCCCACGCCACATGGCCCGAGAAACGCTTTGCAGCAATCTCAGGATGCTTTGCCAGCATGCCGGTCATGATCTGGTGCAACTCACTCGAATCCGGAAGGAGCGGCGAACCGCAGAGGGGCTGGGAGACGACTTGTCCGGCGAGGGAGGCCGGTGCCAGGACAAGACCGATGAACAGGGATACACTGCGCACGGAGAGCTACTCAGCCGCGTCGGAAAACTGTCCGACAGCCCCCCGTGTCATTTTGAAATCTTCTCGCGAAACCACGCGCGCGAACAACACCAGGATCGCGAATGCCGCGACCAGGCCGGCCTTGACAAGAAGGTGACCGTAGGCAGGATCCGGCAAAAGCAGTCTGAACACTGAAACGATCAAGGTCGCCACCGAGAGCAAAGCAAGAATCTTTCCCCATTCATATTCAATCCTGTACAACCGCTGGGAAGGAACAAAGATTCCCGCGGCGAGAACGGCATAACTCAGCAGGGTTGCATACGCCGCTCCCATCATTCCGTACAGGGGAATGAGCAGAACGTTTGCAGCCACGTTCACCACGGCACCTGCTCCGAAAATGTAAGGAAGCACGGACGTTCGCTTTTCAAGATACACACCGACCAGAAAATTGACGTAGGCGCCGTTGAGCACGTAAGCGAGGAGAATCACCGGAATGATCTTCGCGCCTTCCCAGTAGTCTGGATGGATGAAATACGCCGAACCGAGGCGGATCCGGATGAGATCCTCGATGAACAGGGTGAGAACGACAAACAAGGATACCGCCAGAACACAAAAGAACGTGAAAACCCGGGAGAACAATTGCTTTGCGCCGGGTTCGCGCGCATGGCGCAGGAAGAAGGGCCTCCAGGCATAATCGAACATGCCGACCACCAGCATCATGAATACGCCCATGCGGTAGTTCGCCTGATAGATCCCCACCGTGGCATCGTCGGTCAGCGCCTTCATGATGGGCCGGTCGATCACCTGCATAGCGACGCTTGCAAGCCCCGCGGGCAGGTATGGCAGACCGAAGGCAAGGAGCTGTTTGTAAAGCCTGCCGGAGAGGCGAAACGTAAGGTTCGGAAGGATCCCGCGAAGATGAGGAATGACCGTCAGGGCCGATGAGACCAGGTTCGCCAGCACAACCCCGTCGGCCTTCATATCCATGCCCACGAGGAAGATCACGTTGAAGACGATCGTCAGTACAATGTTCGTGATCCTGATGATGGCAAACGTACCGGCTTTGTTTTCCATCCGCAGAGCCGCATACGGCACCAGAACGATGGCATCAAAGAACAGGATCCATGCGGACATCCGGACCAGAGGAACAGCGCCTTCCCCCAGCCCCATGACATTGCTCAGGAAGGGGGCGTGCCAATGAATGAGGGCCGACAGCAGAAACGAACTCGCCGCCACCGACAGCAGGGGGACGCTGTACGTCTGTTTCTTGTCCCCCTCTTCCCAGGAAACGGCGAACCGCATGTAGGCCGCATCCATGCCATAGCCAAAAACGATCGCGGCAAACGCGATGTACGAATAGAGCGTCGCGATGACACCGTAGTCGGCAGGAAGCAGAAGGTTGGTATAGATGGGTACGAGGAGAAAATTCAGGAACCGCCCCACGATGGAGCTCAGCCCGTAGATGGCGGCTTCCTTCCCCAGACGCAGGATCTTGTCGATCATCAGGCGGGTTCCGGCATTGTTCGCGCCCGGCGAAAGCCGGGCGGGCGACCATCAGGCCTGTTCACCTGCGTCGTCGTCGACGAGCATGATCGGGATGTCGTCTTTGATCGGATATACCCGGGCGCACGAGGTGCAGGTGAGGGTCTGAGCCGCCTGATCATAACGAAGATCGCTCTTGCAGACAGGGCAGCAGAGAAGTTCGAGGAGTTCTGGCTTCAGCATGGTTTATCGGGAAGCATTCTGGAGTACCTGAAGAAACTGTTCGGGAGCCCGCGTGGGGCGGCCCGTTTCGACGTTGACGAAGCTATGTACCGTGTACCCTTCCACGAGGGGTTCCTCCTCCCCTTCCCCAAAGACCTTGTAGGTGATACGGATCCTGGCGACAGGCATTTCATCCACCGTGCTTTCGACGGTAATCAAATCGTCGTAGCGCGCCGATCGGCGGTATCGGGCGTACGCTTCAATAACAGGGAGAAAGATTCCGGATTTTTCAACCTCAGAATACGGGAGGCCTATGGAACGGAGGAGCTCGGAGCGAGCCTGTTCGAAGTACTCGAAATACTTCCCGTAGTACACCATCTTCATCTGGTCCGTATCGGCGTAGCGGACACGGATCCCGGTTCGATGCCTGATCACCCTTTCCAGGCTCCCATCGCCGCGAATTTTTCAATCCGCATCCTGACTAGCTTGTCCGTCTTGATCTTCTTCAGAGCGTCCAACTCTTCGATCAGGATCTTCTTGAGAATCGAGGCCGCCTGCTCGTGATTCCTGTGCGCGCCGCCGGGCGGCTCGGGAACGATCCGGTCGACAATCCCCTGATCCACGAGGTCGGGCGCCGTCAGCTTCAGCGCCTCCGCCGCCTGTTCCTTGAAATCCCAGCTTCTCCACAGAATGCTCGAACACGACTCGGGGGCAATAACCGAATACCACGCATTCTCGAACATGAGGATCCTGTCGCCCACGCCGATCCCCAAGGCCCCGCCAGAGGCCCCCTCCCCGATGATCACAACCACTATCGGTACGGGAAGATGCGACATCTCAAACAGATTTCTTGCAATCGCTTCGGCCTGCCCTCTCTCTTCGGCTTCGATTCCCGGATAGGCTCCCGGCGTGTCCAACAGCGTAACGATCGGCTTGTTGAACTTGGCGGCCAGCTCCATGAGTCTCAACGCCTTTCGGTATCCTTCGGGGTTCGGCATGCCGAAGTTCCGGTAGAGGTTCGATTTCGTATCCCTCCCCTTCTGCTGTCCGATCAGCATGATTGTTCTCCCATCCAGCCTCCCGAATCCTCCCACCACGGCCTTGTCGTCGCCAAATCGCCGATCTCCGTGCATTTCGACGAAGTCTGTCAGCATGTGCTGTACATAATCGAGCGTGTACGGCCGCTCCGGATGCCGCGCCAACTGCACACGCTGCCAGCGGCTCAGGCTTGTGAAGATGCTTTCACGTAGTTGATTCACTTTCTTTTCCAAGGTTGTAATCTCATCCGCAATGTCGAGGTTATCCGAGTACTTCCTCATCTCCTCGATCTTCTGCTCCAACTCAATGATGGGTTTCTCAAACTCCAGTATCGTTTTTGCCATTCCCTACCTCCTTCGCTCATGCGTACCGTCCATTGTTGCCCTGACTCCGATCAGGGTCTCCAGCAGGATCTCCAGGTCCAACCAGATGGATTGGTGCCGCGCATAGGAAACGGCGTACCGGCTGATTTCTTCCGCGGTCAACTCGCGGCCTCGCTGGAGCTGAACAAGGCCTGTAAGTCCGGGTTTGCCCAGGTTCACCGGTGACGCGGGCAAGCCGTTCTGCGAGAAGAGGGCCATCGCCGAGTCGGGAGGGCCGACAAGGCTCTTTCGGCCTCTCAGTACATCGGGGAGGCCGAGAATGAATGTGGACGTTGAAGAACCGCTGAGGACCGATTTGAAATATACAAAAGGATACACCGAAAGCAAGAGCATCGCGGAGATCCCGATGTCCATCGCACGCTTGATCATCCTGTTCGATTTGCGGTCGATATTGTTCGAAATCTGCACGAGGGGAACATCCCCGAGTGAATCGATGCCCGCCTTGCCGATCATCACTTCCAGCGTTTCCGGCACAAGATAGTAGTTGACCGAACGCTGGCCGGCGCGGCTCATCACGGAAAGGATATCCATGAAAGAAAGGCCGTCGGTCGAAAACACGACGTCACGAATTTCATAATCCCGAACAAGCTTTCCGACGTTGTCCATGCTTCCAAGGATGGGCGTGCCGTCCAGCCTCTCCCCGATTCTCCTCCATCCCCGGTCCACAAAACCGATCACCGAACGGCCCTCGGCCGATTGATCCAGGCGTTTTTTGAGGGTCCGCGCGGACCGTCCCGTTCCGACAATGAGAACCCGGCGGTCGAACGGAAAGCCGTGCGGGTTGCGGAGGCGAACGAGGAGCCGCCAGCCGGGCAGGAGGATCATCGTGAGCGCTCCCGAGAGAACGATCACCAGCCTGCTGAAGGCATAGTCCTTGAAGAAGGCGACCAGGGCTGAAACGAAAACATAACTGGCGAAGACCACGACCGCGGATCGGGACACCGAGAACGGATGGCGAACGTACACGCCGGAGAGGTACATTCCAGTTGTGATGAGAAGAGCCGGTACAGTGTACACAGCGGGATAGGCATAGGCCGGAAAATAGAACACTTGACCCATGCGGATGAATTCCGCGATCATGAGGCTCAGAATGATCAGCGCGACGTCAAGGACAGCATGCCGCATCGGCCGAAAAGCGTTTCTGGCCGCGGCGAGGCGCGACGAGAGCACAATCCCCAGACGGAGGAGCGCATGCAGCAGCAGCGAACCCCGCAGGTGCTTTGCGACATAGACATGCATGGCATTGTAGAACATCCGAACTTCATCGATGGAACTGCGCCGCGTGCTTTCGCCCTTGTAATGAATGATGCGGGTCGATGACACATAGTACGTTTTCCACCCGGCCTGTTTGATCCTGTAGCACCAGTCCAAATCCTCCCCGTACATGAAGAAAGCCTCATCCAGTCCGCCGACGGCTTCGTACGCCTCGCGGCGCACCATCATAAACGAGCCGCTGACGGCATCGACCTCGTATGTTTCGTCGGCGCTCAGGTAGGTCAGGTTATACCGTCCGAACAGCCTCGATCGCGGAAAGAGGGCGCTCAAACCCGAGATTCTGGTAAAAGCGGTCCACGCGGTGGGAAAGCTCCGGCGGCAGGCGAGTTGGAACGTGCCGTCGGGATTCAGAATCGTGCATCCCGCGCATCCGGCATCGGGGTGGGTGGAGAAGAAATCGAGCAGAATGCGAAGAGTATTCTCCTGAACGACAGTGTCAGGATTCATTAAAAGCAGGAAGTGTCCGCGTGCCTGGCGGAGCGCGAGATTGTTTGCGCGGGCGAATCCGACGTTGGATCGGTTGAGGAGAAGGCGAACCGCGGGGAAGCGGGATCGTACCATGGCCGCGCTGCCGTCATCGGAGGCGTTGTCAACCACAAAGACCTCCGCAGGGATTCCCTTGAGGGCCCTGAAGAGCGAGGTCAGCGCCTGTTGAAGGAATGCGCGAACATTATAGTTCACGATGACAACCGACAACAGCGGTTGTCGTAATCGTTGTTTGCTAGAGCGCATGGAAGAAGCTCTTGAACTTCAGCTTCCACACCAGCCACGCGGCTTCGTACACGATGTTTCGGGACATTTTCGACACGCCCACGCGGCGGTCGACGAAGACAATGGGGATCTCGCAGACGCGGAATCCCTTTTTCCATGCAATGAAGGTTGTTTCGATCTGGAAGGCGTATCCGTTGGAGTGGATGGCGTCAAGGTTGATCGCTTCCAGTACGGTGCGACGATAGCACTTGAATCCCCCGGTTGCATCGCGCACCGGCATGCCGGTGATGTATCGGGTGTACACGTTCGCCATGAAGCTCAGCATCAGCCTCTTCATGGGCCAGTTGACCACGTTGACGCCGGAAACGTAGCGGGATCCGATGACCAGATCGCATTGTTCGCCTTGTTTGAGCATGCGCGGAAGCTCGTTGGGATCGTGTGAAAGGTCCGCGTCCATTTCGAACACAAACTCGTAGTCCCGCGCCAGAGCGAACTTGAATCCCTCGACATACGCCGTCCCAAGCCCAAGCTTTGCCTTTCGCTCGATCAAATGGACGCGGGGATTGCTCTCCTGCAGAAGCCTGACAAGGCCCGCTGTGCCGTCCGGGGAATTATCATCCACCACCAGCACCTCGAAGTGTGCGCCGAGGCCGAGAATCTTCGGAATGATCTCCGGAATGTTGTCCGATTCGTTGTACGTGGGAATGACAACGAGACAGCGCTTCATGACGTCAAATGCGCGGCAGACCGGGATTCCGCGGCTTCACGCACAGCCGACACGATCGTGGATTGCTGGTCATCGGTCAGCTCGGTGTGCATGGGGAGGGACAGGACTTCGCGGCATGCCTGTTCGGTTTCGGGAAATGATCCTTCGCCTGTCTCCGGGTGGCGAAAAGCGGCCTGCAAGTGAAGAGGAATGGGATAATAGATGGCGTGGGGAATCTTGCGGCGGGTCAGCGCGTTCACAACCGCCTGTCTCCGGGAAACCCTGATGGTGTACTGATGATACACATGCCGCCCGTACGGCGCTTCAAACGGCACGATGATCCCCGATCCCTCGAAAAGCTCATTGTACCTGACCGCTGCCCTCCGCCGCTCATCACACCATCGATCGAGATACTTCAGCTTCACCTGAAGAACGGCGGCCTGGATGGTGTCCAATCGGCTGTTCACTCCGAGGATGTCATGATAGTAGCGCACCCTGGAGCCATGGACAATGATCATTCGAACCTTTTCCGCGACCGCATCGTCGTTGGTGACAACCATGCCGGCATCGCCGAACGCGCCAAGGTTCTTGCTGGGGAAGAAGCTGATGGCCCCCATGAGGCCGATTCCTCCCACTTTGCGGCCTTTGTACTCTGCTCCCATCGCCTGGGCTGTATCCTCGATCACTGGAATCCCGTGCTTCCTGGCGATTTCCATGATCGGATCCATGTCCGCCGCCTGGCCGTAGAGATGAACGGGAATGATCGCCCTGGTTTTCGGGGTCAGCGCTTCCTCGAGCCTGGCGGGATCAATGTTGAACGTGCGGGGATCGATGTCTGCATACACGGGACGTGCCCCCAGAAGCGCGATCGTTTCTGTTGTCGCCACAAACGTAAACGGCGTCGTCACCACGTCATCCCCGGGACCGATCCCGAGCGCCATCATCGCCACCTGGAGGGCATCGGTACCGGACGCACACCCGATGGCATGCTTCACACCGAGATAAGCCGCGGATGCCTTCTCGAACTCCGTGACTTCCCTCCCCAGAATGAATTGTCCGGAATCGAGCACGCGATGGATGGCCTCATCGATCTCTTCCTTGATCTTCCGGTACTGGCCGACCACATCGACCATATGGATTTGATCTGATTGCATGATCATGGCTCCATGCCGTCTCGGTTCATCCTTGCCCTTTTCCCCGGATCAAAACATATAATGTATTAAAAAGTATCTTCAAATCCATCCGCCAGGACATGTTCTCGATGTAGAACAGATCGTATTTGAGTTTCGTGCGCACGTCCTCAACCGACTGGTCGTACCGGTATTTGATTTGCGCCCAGCCGGTCATGCCCGGTCTGACGCGCAGGCGGCGTCGATAGAACGGGAGTTCTTTTTCAAGCTTCTCGACAAAGTACGCCCGCTCGGGGCGGGGTCCCACGAGGCTCATGTGTCCGACCAGCACATTGATGAACTGCGGCACCTCATCGATGTGTACTCGCCGGATGATCCTGCCGACGCGTGTCACCCGCGGATCGTTTCGCTCCGCCCACATCGGCCCGAAGAGGCTTTCGGCGTCCGCCCGCATGGACCTGAACTTCAGCATCGTGAACTTTTCGCCGTTGCGCCCGACACGTACCTGACGATAGAACACCGGCCCGGGCGAATCCAGAACGATCGCCAGGGCAACAAGCATCCAGAGAGGAGCGCCGGCCGCGAGGACAACCAGGGAGACGAGAACATCCGCCATCCGTTTCATCGTCTCTTCCCACGGCTTCATGATCTCCGGCGTCACCTCGATCAGCGGGAACCCATAGATCGAGTTCATCCTGGCCTGTCCGCTGACGATGTCATACAAATCCGGAATGATCTTCATTCCGACCTCCCGTCCATTGCAGTAACGGATGATCTCCAAAAGCTGATCGTGATCCGTTGAATCGAGCCCTACCAGAACTTCCGTAGCCGTATGGCGGTCAAGAAGCCCGGGCAGGCTTTTCGTGGATCCAACCACCGGAATGCCACGGTAGTCAAGCTTGCGTTTCCGCACCCTCCTTGGGGTGACAAATCCCACCACGTGATAGCCCAATGCCGGATACTTCAAAACCATGTCGCATAGATCGAAAGCCTTCTTCGACCATCCGACGATCAACGTGTTCCGCGCGCCGATGCCTGCTTCCAAAAGGCGCTTCTGGAGCGCTCGCACAACGAGCCTTCCGGCACTCACGAGCATGAACAGAATGAGCCAGTACACCACGATCCATCCACGCGTGGATCCCGCATCGGGCTGGTCATTCAGGAACTCCAGGAAAAACAAGAAGAGCGATCCGAGGACGGTGGCGCGGAAAATCGTCAGAACCTCGTCAAGACGCGACTGAGCGTACCAGTGGCGATAGAGGCCAAAGAGAAAAAACCACACGAGCCAGTACCCGTACCTCATGGCCATGGAAACCCAGAAATTCTCAGTCGGATCCGCCTGGCTTCCAGGCCGCCACAGGGAGGAGAGGAGAAAGGCCAGGTTGAGGGTCAGAAAATCCAGGGTCAGCAGGACGATGCGGTCGATTCTCTTGTGCATGAACAAATCCTAACGATCGACTTCCCAAGCGAGGCTCTGTGAACCGGAGATCGATTTCACAAGGCCAACAACCAACGCCGCGTTCACCGCGAGAAAGTAATAGGGGAGGATGACAACCGGTGTACGGACATTCCAGCGTTCACCCACAAAGCCAATGAATGCCAGCATGACGAACGCAGCCTCCGCGTAGAGAACTGTGGCATACGCTCCGCCGGCGCGAGAGAGCACGGCTGTGGCAATTCCCAACGCCAGAAGGGCAAGGGGAACAGACCACCGGATGATCTTGTGTGACCAGAGCGCAAAAGCCGCAAACCCCCTGGCGGGATTCAGCAGGGAACGAACGTACCGGAGAGCGTTGAAGTTCTGGGCCCCGATTCTCACTTTCCTGCGAAACTCCCTGCGCACAGTTTCTTCCGCCGTCTCCAGGGCAACAGCGTCGGGCACATACTCCACGCGATATCCCTGCTGGAAAATCACCATCGGAATGACGAAATCATCTGCCACCGCACGATCCAGCGGCAACGGGCGGTACAACGAGCGCCTGATCGCATAGACACCCCCCGTGGCTCCAACAAGCGTACCCGCGCGGCTTTCCAGACGTTTCACCAGCGTCTCATATTGCCAATAGAGAGACTCGCCGATGTTTCCCGAGCTCGTCAATACAAGCTCCCCCGACGCGGCTCCAACATCAGGGTCGGAAAAAGGCCTCACGAGGTTTTGGAGCGTGTCGACGCGGAACAGCGAATTGGCGTCCGAGAACACCACGAGATCGCCCCGCGCTTTTCCGACGAGATCGTTCAATACAGCAGCCTTTCCCCGCCGCCCAGGGAAGACAAAGATGTTCATGCCCTCGAACTGGTTGGCCCGGAGCAGATCCACCGTCCCGTCGGTCGACCCGTCCGAACCCACAAGAATCTCCAGCTTCCCGGCTGGATATGCAACGTCCTTGAGATTCCGGATCTTCCCCAGGATTCCCTTCTCCTCATTGTACACAGACACGATAAGGGAAACGGAAGGTTCCTGTTCGTGTTTTCTGTATTGCCTTGATGGCATGAAGAACGCGAGGATTCCCAGAACAACGGGATATCCCACATAGGTATAGATGATGAGAAGCGCTGACATCCAGAAAACGAGATCGGCTGCCATGCAATCAAAAGTCTCCAAGTCCCATGGTGCGGAACAAATGGCGGAACCGCTGTTCATAGGTATGTTCCGCAAGCGTCCGGCGACGGCCTTCTTCTTTGACGTGTTTCCTCTCTGCATCGTGTGCCAGATAGTAATGCACTTTCTCCACAAGCTCACGCGGGTCGTTCCACACCGCGATCTCCTTTCCGGGGACGTAGTACCGGTCAAGGCCGTCCGCGGCGGACGTCAGGAGGAATCCTCCGTGCCCGGGAATCTCAAAATTGCGACCCTTGATCTGTGCGCGGGGTCTGGAGAAAAGCAACCGGCTGGCCGGCATGATTTCACGCGGGGAACGAATCGTGTACGTTCCGTCTGCACGCCGCGAAAGCGCGATCTTTGCAATCCCGCGAAGGTTCCATCCGGCAACGCTCCCGGTGAAATTCAGGTTCACCTTCGTTCGCTTGAAAACCTCCACCATCTCCCGTTGCGACAACGGTCCGTTCTCCCATCCCCTTCCCCACGTCTCGACCCTCAGTCCTCTTGATCGCAGTGTGCTCATCAGGCGTTTGCGGCCGGGGTGCGCCTGGCCCACAAACGACACATCGATATCCTCGTCGACGGCGCTCTCCTCCGCTTCATGATGGTTGAATCCCCATTGCGAATGGATCACATTTGCAACACCGACGGCGCGGTATCGGGCCACAGCATGTTCGTCCGTCGTCACACACCAGGTGAACAGATGCGCGCGGAACCGGGAAAAGACCTCAAACCTCCACTGATCGTCCCCGAACCAGTTGACGGTGACGGCACCGCTGTGGCGCGTCAGCCATTGGATGGTTTCAGGAAAAATCTCGTCGCTGTACAGCACAAAGAAAAACAGATCAGGCTTCTGCCCGGCCATGGCCTGCAGGCGCTGATTCATCCTTCGTCTTCCCTCGGATCGAAGGATCTCGTCATACGGAAAATGGTCCACCTGAACGCCCGGCATGTTCCGAAGCGAAGGAAGAAAGGTGCGGTACTCGTAACAATCTCCACGACGCGGGTCGCCATAATCGTATCGCATCCCCACATAGACGACCTTCATGACGCGCTCACATCCTTGTAGAGTCGTTCAAAACCGTCGGTCACGAGGTCCCAGGAATACCGGTGTTCGACAAGCGATCGTCCCTCCCGGCCCAGCCGCTCGCGGAGCGCAGCCGAACGCAGAAGATCAACAATGCTCCGGGCGAACGCGGCCGGATCGTCTGCACAGAGCAGATGAGTACCATGGAGCGCGCCAAGCCCCTGGGCCCCGAGCGTCGTCGAGACCACTGCTTTTCCCATGGCGAGAAACTCCAGCGTCTTCATCCGCATCCCGCTCCCTGCGCGCAATGGCACAATGCAAACCTGAGATGAGGCAACAACGGGGCGGACATCCCCGACTTCACCAAGAAAGGAGACATTGGGGTGATGGAGCTCTGTTGTGAGGCGCTCAGACCCGCTTCCCGCAACACGAACCTTCACGGACGGAGAGGCGCTGACCAATGCCGGGAGAATGGTGCGAAGAAACCAGAAAAGGCTGTCGCGGTTGGGAGGCCATTGAAGAGATCCCAGCCACAGGACCGATTCCGGCTCTTCGTGCCCCGCCATGGGGCGAAAAGAGACCGTATCCACACCCACGGGAATGACCTCTGTCTGCGCCGACGGGGCAATCTCCTGAAGCCTGCGTTCATCATCGTGTGACACCACAGCCACTCGATCGAAAACCCCGCACACAGATCGTTCGTACGCAAGCATCTTCCTCAACTCGATCCTCAGGAACGAACGGACAAGGGGATTTGGATGAAGCGGAAGATAGGTGCCCAGGTTTGCAGATTCAAGATTGTGCAGGCGAAGAATCACGGGAACATCGTACCTTTTCTTGACTTCCGCCCCATACCATGCCGCGTGAATTCCCTCGATTTGCACGAGATCCACTCCATCCATCATCTCAAGCACCGCTTCAAGAAGTTCTCGTGAGTGGTTTCTGCTCACAAGATAAGGGCTCGCGCGAAACATGGACCGAAGCGCACCGATCACCGAGGGTCGTTTCCCCGGGTGAACAACTGCTTTGACCTGGAAGTGTTTGGCAAGCTCCTTCCGCGCCTCCTCGTCCCTCTCCGCCGAGAGACATGCCAGGCGGATATGGGAACGACGATCCGAAAGGCATTTCAGGGAAAAAAACACATTCCTCCGCCCGCCGTCGATGGGAGGATAGGGAATCGTCGGACAAACTGAGAGGATAGTCACGTCGAAGGCCTTCGCGGTTGATATGCGTTGTCCGTGGCTATTCTGTCGGTACGCCGGACGCCCGGGGCACGCTCGCGAGGACGGCCCAGCAGAGTGCGATGATCAATACCGAATCCCGTGCATAGAACTGCGGGGAGGTAAGGGAAATAACCATCATGCCGGCCAGCAGCGCCACGGCTGTCACTCCAAGGGCACGGTGTTCCTCCAGATGACGGATCATGAACAGTCCAGCCTTGAGTTTCGCCAGGTAGAGGGCAAGAAACACCAGCAGTCCCGCCGCGCCGAGTTTGTACCAGAGCCACAAATAGGCGTTGTGCACGTAGGCGTTCGTATAGGTGAAGCCCCGCAGAGGATTGTAATACGCAAATTCGGCCCCCAGGCCGTATCCCATGACAGGGTTTCCCGCAATATGTGCAAGCACCGCCCTGGATTCCTCAAGGCGGGTCAGGAACGAAACATCCTCAAGAGCAAAGCCGGCCGAAAAAAGCCGGCTCATGAGAATCGCCGCCACCGCGCCAAAACGATCTCCAAGAATCAGCCACGCGACACTTACTCCCCCGACAACGACCAGCGAAAGGATTGCCATCATCCTCATGCGCTCCTGCTTCCGCAGCAAGACCACGACAATGAAGAGGGCGAGGAGCGTTCCGACCCAGTAGCCCCGCGAAAACGTCGCCGCGAGGGAAAGCGAGAACAGAACGAACGCCGTGAGCGAAACAGCCTTCGAACGAACCCGGGATGCCACCCCGAGCGACGCCCCTGACCAGACGACCATGGCCATGAATAAGGGTTCTCCGGCCGTTTGCCGCCCGGAGACAAGCTCCCATGCATACCGGATCGCGTCGAGTCGCGCGCCGTATTCGACAATATTGCGAACCGCCATCACAGCGGCAAGCAAGGCAAACGTCATGAGAACAACTGTTCTTCCCCCGCGGGTTCCGAATGCCTCCCGGAGCGGAAAGTAGAGCAGGAGCCCTGCAAGCACGAGAAGTTCGCGCGCCCACAGGCCCAGATCGTTCCCAAACAGCATGGCAGGGACGATGGATGCCGGGGCCAGCAGGAAGAACAATGCCAGCGGTCGGTCGCCAGCCGCCGTAACGAGCAGACCGTTTCGGACAGCGACCCGGTCCACAAGATAGGCAACCAGGTAGCCGTAGGAGACGATCCCAAATACGAGCTCGGAAATGCTGATCTCCGTTGTCCGCTGGAGGAACAGCACGATGTGGCCGAAGACAATAATGCTCAACCACCAGACGAGCCGTCGAGAGAGGACCAGCGCGAGGCTTGCGGCCAGAAGGACAAGCGGAAGATAGAGGACGAGGCCTGTGACTGCCGCGACGGAGACAAACGCGGCGTTGGCAAGGAGCATCAGGAGGATGAAACGCCCCCCCGCATGCCCCCAATCCATTGGCTGCAGGGCATTCACGAAGTGTGGGGAGGATCTTTCAGGCTGAAGAGACCCCTGAGAATCCTGTATCGTTCGGGCGAATGGACGCGCAATTCCTCGATGCGCTCGCGAAATCCGAACACGGCCAGCGAGAGAACGCCAACGGAGAACACGGCCGACAAAACAAGGAGCGTTCTCTTCGGCTTTGCTTTCTTCTCCGGTGGCACGGCCCGATCGAGAACAACGACCGACGGGAGGGCCTTTCGTTCATCAAGCTTGGCTTGTTCGTACAGCGGAAGAAGAAGCTCCAGAATCCGGCTCTGGATCTGGATGTTCCGATACAGCCTGACGTGTTCCAGGCTCACTTCGGGAATTTCCCTGATTCGCGAGGAAAGGGATTCCAGCTCCGCCCGTTTTAGTCTGATCTCCGGATGATCGGCGCCAAACAGTGTTTCCAGCATCTCCACTTCAAGCTCCCTGAACGCCTTCTCGGAATACAATTCGGCAACGCTTCGCATTGATTCCTGGTTCTCCGGCATGACCATCATGCCGGTTTCCTTCTGTAGATCCCGGAAAGCTTCCTCCGACCGCCTCAGTGTGTCTTTCACGCCCGCGATGGTCTTCTCCAGGAATTCCCTGTAAACGCGGGTGCGCTGAAGTCCGAGCTCGACATTGATCCGGTTGAGCGTGGTAACGTAGTAATTGGCCAGATCTGCGGCTCGTTGAGGATTGCGGTCGTACACGGTGATGACAATGTGTCCTTTTTCCTCCAACTCGATGTCCACGTTGTTCTCAAACTCCCGGATGGCCTTTTCCATCTGGTCAACCTCGTAAAGCTCCATCAACCCAAAAGTGCGGATGACGTCTTCCTTCGCATTTCTGCTTTCCAGAATCGAAAGATAGCTGTACGCGTCCGACGAAGGGGCGGACCCGCGGAGGGGGGCAAAATCCCGCAGGAACGCGGTGAGGGGACCAAGCGACAACCCGGCATCTTTGGGAGGAAGCACCGTCGTGACGCCCGCGTACCAGTTGGGCAGGAGAAGAACTATGATGATCGACGCGATTCCTGCCACGAGGCAGTTGAGAAGCACAAAGCGGCGTGCGCGGACGAGAAGGCCTGCGAACCAGAACAACGAGCTCTTGTCAACGACCGGGGAAGATTGGTCTCTGTGCTCGTCCATGGCCCTCAGTTCGATCCGGTCAGCTGAAGGATGATCACCGTCATGCTCAGCACAACACTCACAAAGCTCGCCGCCTGGCTGATCAGATTAAGATAGTAAGCCGTAGGATACTTGATGTCCTTCGGCACCCAAATGAAGTCGCCAGGTTCAATCACTGTGTCGGAAGGATCAAGCCACTCCCGAGTCTTGCCTTTGATGACGCGGGTTTTGCCCGCATCGGCTTCTTCCCCGTACCCGCCGGCTTTGCCGACATAGTACCGATGGTCCGCTCCCTCCTTGTAGCTCACATAACCGGGCCGGCCGACCTGACCGTAGACATACACAGTCTTTGTGGATGACGGGATGAAGATCACATCACCATCGCGCAGACGAACGTCGAAGGATCGGTCTCCCCGCTCAAACAGCGCCACAAAATCCGTTGAGACGGTCCCTCTCCGCAAGGAAGCTTCGAGATCGTAGTAGGCACGTTCCTCTGGAGTGATCAACTGATCGTTCATGCGAAGGTTCAGAAGCGCTTCGCGGCTCAAATCCACCGGAACTCCCTGGGGAGTCGTCTGTCGCCGCTCAACCTCCGCCATGGGCAGATGGGCAGATTCTGTGAATCCACCCGCCCGCGCCACGACCTCCGAAAGCCACGAACTGTCCGGCGTGATGGGATAGGTGCCGGGGAACCGCACCTCTCCCCGTACGACAACCTTGAAATCTCCGCGCCTGTCGTGAAATTCCCGCACCACGATTCTGTCTTTGTTCTCCAGCGCGATATCGGGAGCCAGACCCGCGAGAGTGAGTGAAATGTCATGAACAAAGCGCTCCGACACAGACCCATCGCGCGCAAACCGGAGAACATCGACACTTGTGGGATCGGCGGCCGGGGTCAATCCCTGCGCAATCCGGATCATGCTTACCAGGCTGTCACCTTCCCGAAACTCGTACTGTCCGGGAGCGTTCACGCCGCCGTAGATGCTTACCGACGTCTGGTCCAGCGCCCGAGGGGGCACGATCACCAGATCCCCCTCACGAAGAAACGGATTGTCATCATTGCGATGAAAGGCATAGAAGCGGTCGAGGTCCACGGTTCGATCCTGTTCGCCGCTCCTTCTCAGGACGATGCGCCTGGTGGAGAACATATCCTTGGACCGATCGGCCGACGGTGTGGCGCCGGCCAAAGCCAGGGCCTTGTCAGCCCGCATGGCCGCGCTGGCGACGTAGCTTCCGGGCCTGTCGACCACGCCGAGTACCGTGATGACAAACGCGCGGGGATTCAGGAGATTCAGGGAGGGGTGGGCGGCTGTAAACGACGACCGTACCTGGTCTTTCACTTCTTTCAGGGTCTTTCCGTGGACGACAAACACACCACCGTTGGGAATTGCCAGTGTTCCTTCGGGGCTTACCGCGAGTTGAAGGGGAAACACCGTCACTCCAGGGACCACGAAACTGAACACATCGCCGGGACCGACAATGTACTCCCGTTCGTCGATGACTCCCTCAAGGGGTGTTGGCGAGCCCGGGAGTGTCGCAGCCTGGCTGGAAAGCTTCTCCAGCGTCGATCCCAACGCTCTGCGTTCCTGACCGGTTATCTGGGAATCCAGCCTTTCCTGTGAAAGAAAAAGCACCAACAGCATCGCGAAGGACCGGGCCATGCGCCGGGGAGAGAGATTACCGTTCTTCATACATCTTCCGGTAGTATTCCTTGTATTCACCGCTGATGATCCGTTCCCACCATGTGCGGTGCTCCAGATACCAGCGAACCGTCGCCGCAAGCCCTTCCTCAAAGCTCACCGAGGGCTTCCATCCAAGCTCTCTCTGGATTCTGGAAGAGTCGATGGCATAGCGACGATCGTGGCCGAGACGGTCTTTGACGAACGTAATCAACGATTCGGGCTTTCCAAGCTGGTGGAGAATCAACCGAATCACCTCGAGGTTCGTTTTTTCGTTTGAGCCGCCGACATTGTACACTTCCCCCACCGTTCCGCGGTGCAGGACTGCATCGAGCGCCGTGCAGTGATCCGCCACATGCAGCCAGTCGCGGACATTAAGCCCGTCCCCGTATACGGGCAATGGCTTGTCCTGCAAGGCATTGGCGATCATGAGTGGAATAAGCTTTTCGGGGAATTGAAAAGGGCCATAGTTATTCGAGCATCGGGTGATCACGGCCGGAACGCCATGGGTGTGCTGATAGGCAAGAACCAGGAGGTCCGCCGCGGCCTTGCTCGCGGCGTAGGGGCTGTTGGGGTGGAGCGGCGTGTGCTCCGTGAATTTTCCCTCCGGCCCGAGCGATCCGTACACTTCGTCCGTGGAAACCTGCAGGAACCGTTTGATTTTGAATTCCCTCGCCGCGTCCAGAAGAACGGTTGTCCCGCCTACATTGGTCTCAATGAACTCGGCCGCTCCGACGATGCTCCGGTCGACATGGGACTCTGCCGCAATGTTTACAATGGCCTCGATCGCGTGCTCTCGGATCACTTCGTCGATCGCCCTTCGGTCGCAGATGTCGGCCTTGACGAATGTGTAGCGGGGATTCTCCTCTGCCTCCCTGAGGTTTTCGAGATTCCCCGCATACGTAAGCTTGTCAACATTCACAATTCGATAGGAAGGATGCTTCGAAAGCATGCAGAGGACAAAATTGCTCCCGATGAATCCCGCTCCGCCGGTGACAAGAACATTCATAAGCGTTCAGTCGATGACATAGATCGACGCCGGATCGTTTTCATGCCGGATTTCATCCACTTCTTCCTTCTTCCCCCTACCCGCATAGAGCTTGTTCGGAAAGTTGAGCACCCAGCCCTCCACGGTGCCGATATTCTTGTATCCATGCACAACCCCGGGAGGAACAATTACCAAAAGGGGCCTTCCTTCGCCAGCCTCGAAGGTCACGGTATGGCCACGGGTGCGCGAGTGTTTTCGACTGTCCCAACAAACCACCTTGAAGCGCGAGGGTCCGATGAAGCAAAAGAGATCAGCCTGTTCCACGTGTTCGTGAGGGCCGCGGGTGATACCGGGCTTCGTGCCTGACACGTAGCCCATTTCCGGAAAGAAATCGGCTTCGAGCTCGTCTCTCCGAAAGACTTCGATCAACCACCCGCGCGGATCGGCGTGAGGAACCAGCTCCTTGACCACCAATCCATCTATCGGACCGTTTGTAAACGTCATGAGATTTTCTGTGGAAATGAGAGTGTACGGATCGGGGGCCTCCTGTACACTACGGGATTGAACAATGCTCGACGGGTGATGCGTGAAAGGCTATGGTCGTGCAGTAACAACAGGCAGGCGGGAGTTCCTCATTCACTGTCAATGAATGCGGAAAATCTAGGCATTTTTCCCCCGATTGTCAATCCGACCTACATCCTCTCTGGCGCCGAAATGCCCAGTATTTTCAGGCCGTTTGCCAGAACAATCTGGGTCCCCCTGCAGAGCGCAAGCCGCGCCCGGGAGAGCTCCCGTTCGGGAACCACGACGCGGTGATCGTGATAGAATCTGTGAAACGCCGTCGCAACGTTCCCCAGATAGGTGGTCAGCCGGTGGGGCTCGAACGACGTACTGCACGAAACGACAACATCCGGAAAAGACAAGAGGAGCTTCGCAAGTCCGATCTCTGCCTCGCCCCTCAGGAGATCCACGTTGGCGTCTGCAAAGGCCTGCTGTTCCCCCGCGGGGAGCACCCCTTCAGACTCGGCAAACCGGAGGATGCTGGCAATCCGGGCGTGCGCATACTGAAGATAATACACCGGATTCTTTTCTGTCTGTTCCCTGGCCAGGTTCAGGTCGAATTCGAGGTGGCTTGAAATCGAGCGCATGACGAAGAAGAACCGCACCGCGTCAGGGCCCACTTCGTCGATCAGTTCTTCGAGCGTGACGAAGTTTGCCTGGCGTTTTGACATTTTGACCTGCTGTCCATCGCGCAGGAGCGTGACGAACTGGTGAATCACAACCTTTACGCGGCTCTTGTCGTATCCCAGCGCTTCGATGCCGGCCAACACGTCGGGAATCGTGGCAATATGGTCTGCGCCAAAGATGTCCACGATGAGCCCGAATCCACGCCGGAATTTCTCACGGTGATAGGCAATGTCCGGCAGACGGTAGGTCGGTTCCCCGGTGCTCTTGATCATCACGCGATCCTGCTCCAGCCCCATGGCGGTGGCCTTGAACCAGACCGCTCCATCGTGGTCGTACACGAGCCCTTTTGCCCGGAGCTCTGAAATCACCTCCTGCAACGCGCCGCTCGCGTAGAGGGAATCCTCATTGAAGAACACATCAAACCGGACGCCCATGCGGGCAAGAACCGCCCGAATGTTCTCGAACAGCGTTGTTTCTGCGACTTCCTTGCACACCTGAAACGCCTCTTCCTCGGGAACGGTCAACAACGTATCCCCGCGAGTCGATTTCAGCCGTTCCGCGATGTCTCTGATATACTCCCCCTGATACCCGTCCTCCGGAAACGGGAACGAGGGATCGAACAGCTGCCGATACCGGGCATAGGTGGACTCGGCCAACTTGCGCATCTGCCTGCCCGCGTTGTTGTAGTAGTACTCACGCGTGACGGCGTGCCCGGTCCACTCCAGAAGCGTGGCAATCGTGTCGCCGATCGCCGCCTGCCTTCCATGGCCCACACTCAGAGGTCCGGTTGGGTTCGCGCTGACGAACTCAACCTGCGTGCGGATACCCCGTCCTCCGTCCGTTCGTCCAAAGTCTTCCCCTTGCTTCAGAATGCCTTTGAGCCCGCGGACAAAGAACGCTCCGGAAAAATGAAAATTGATGAACCCGGGACCGGCAATCTCGACTTTCGCCACCGAATCCTCATCGAACTTCAGCGCGTTCACGATTTCCTGGGCAATGGCGCGGGGATTCTTGCCGGCTTTCTTTGCGAGGACCATGGCGACATTCGTCGTCAGGTCGCCGTGCTGCTCCAGCTTCGGCTGTTCAAAGATGGGTTGAATGCCGGTGTAGGACAACGACGAGAGGGCAGCGTTGAGCTTTTCTGTGAGATACGCTTTCATGGAAGAGACTTACCGGGCGGATGCTGTCTTGCGGGCGGCGCGTTCGGATTTTGACTTCAGCGCCGGGAGGACTCTCACGGTCTTCCCTGCATCCTCAACAGGGTGGATCTTCGCGTCACTCCACAGACGCTCCAGATTGTAAAACCCGCGGATGTTCTTATGAAAGACATGGACCACGACATCCACGTAGTCGAGCAGGATCCATTGGCGAGCCTGAAAGCCCTCGGTGTGCCACGCGGGAATGCCTCGTTCCTTCATGCCATCGAGAATCCCGTCGGCGATGGCCTTCACCTGTGTGTCAGACTCGCCGGTGCAGATCACGAAGTAATCGGTGGCGCCGCTCTTTGTGCGTAGATCCATGAGAACCACATCCAGCGCCTTGCGGCCGATGGCCAGCCCGGCAACAGCTTTTGCAAGCATCCTTCCCGTCAATCGTTTCTCCTTTCGTTTCATCTGAAGGGCCTCAACGTTTCGTAATCATTTCCGATGAACACTGAGACATCCAGATAGAGCGTTTTGTCGATCTTCTGCATGACTTGTTCCACGGGAACTCCCAAGGCCTCAGCCACCTGGACGGCCGCCCGTGAATTCCCCGACCGGTCGATGACCAACGTTCGCTCGAGGGGTTCGCGATAATTGCCGATTTCAACCACGTCGAATCCGCGGGACCGAAGATAATCCGTCATGCGCTGGGCAAGCTTCGCTTCACCGGTCGCATTCAACACATCCAGCTGAATTGTATGGACGCGTCCCTTCTCGACGATTTCCGATTCTGCCACACCGTTCCCGCGCGTGGCCAGAATGATTGCGATAACCACGCTCAGAAGAGCAACAATGGACAGAACGAGGCGTTTGCGGACGGTTGGACGGCCTGAAGGGTGTTTCTGACGTGCAGACGCGGAATCCGTGGAAGCTTCGTGCGGAAGTTCAGCCATTCAGTTTCGCTGTGGTCAAAACAAAAACCGGGCAGTTCTCTTTGCGGAGAATTGACCGGTTCTGGAACGGCACAGCCTTTTCAGGAATCAGCGATCCTCCAGATCCGTGGGAAGAATTCTGTCATGCAATCCGTAGCCCGAGTCCCACCAGTACATCGGGGGAAGCTGGCGGAATTGAATCTGCAACCATGTGTTTTCGCTGGGCCGGTAGTTTAACTGCGCCCGTGTCAGATAAATGCCTCCGAGATTCGCCATGTTGCCCGGAAGCCCGAACGGCGAATGGAGGACGCTGATGTCAAACCGGACGTCGAGCGGGTCTGAGAACTTGTAGGCCAGGCTGTTGGTGTACATGCCCATGGAAAGTCCCTGTCCGCCGAATGAGGAATACGACAGGGTGTAGGAATGATGCATGCTCAGCCGGGCGGGATCCAGCCACCCGAACAGAAGCCCGTCGGAACCCCGAAGAACCGATGAGCTGACTCCCGTCGAAGACGGCGTCGTGGCGGACTTGAACTGCCCGGGAGCGCTATTCACCAGCAGAACAACCGCTGCAACGATCCACAACCTCATTCTTTACCTCCGTTTGATTGCATGATACCCATTTCCCGTTTGAGAGTCAAGCCCGGTCAGATCAACGAGACTCTCCTGATCCGCGGGCCTCGCGCTCCAGGAGGTTCCGCGCCTCTTCCAGTTGCTCCACCGTATTGATGCCGCGGATCTCATGTTCTTCCGCCGTTTTGACCGCCGCCACCTTCAGGCGCTTCTTCCAGAAGTAGGCAAAGACATCTGTCAGATAGTACTCGTTCTGGGCGTTATGCGGCGTAATGTGCGCAAGGCCGTTGAAAAGGGTTTCCTTATCAAACACATAAATTCCCGAATTAATTTCCCGCATCAACCGCTCTTCCTCCGTCGCATCTTTTTCTTCAACGATCTTCAAGACGGATCCGTCGGCATTTCTGATGATCCGTCCATATCCGTGGGGATTTTCCAGCTCGGCCGTCAGAATTGTCGCCACGGCGCCGCTCTCCCTGTGGTGTGTGACAAACGCCGTGAGTGTCTCCGACTTTAACAGGGGAACATCCCCGGAAAGGACAAGTACATCCCCCCGGAATCCCTCCAGCGCGGCCTCCGTCTGCATCACGGCATGGCCGGTTCCCAACTGCTCCGCCTGCACCACCGCCTCGGCATCCGGATGCGATGAGCGAACATACTGCATGACCGACTCCTTCTGGTACCCCACGATGACCAGGATCCGTGAGGCCTTGATCGAAGAGGCCACGTCCACCACAAAATGAATCATCGGCTTTCCGTTCAGCTCGTACATAACCTTGGCCCGGCTCGGATCGTTCATGCGCGTCCCTTTTCCGGCCGCAAGGATCACAGTTGCGAGTTGTCGTTCCTTGCTCATGCTGACTTCACGAAACGGGTATGACGATATTATCGATCAGCCTTGTTTTTCCAAAACGAACCGCCAGGGCAACCAGAATGTCCGGAGGATCAATCCTCTCCACTACTTCAAACGTTCCGGGACGCACAAAGGCAACATAGTCCACGGCAGACACGTGCGCGTTCCGAAGGATTTCCTCCATGCCATTCCGAATGGTTTCGACGCGCCTCTCTCCTCTCCGAACCGCATCCTCAGCGAAACGAAGGCTCCTGAACAACGCGACGGCATTCTTCCTTTCTTCCGGACTAAGATACACATTCCTCGAACTCATGGCCAGACCGTCGGATTCACGGACGATCGGGGCGATGATCAGACGGATATCGAGGTTCATGTCCTTCACCATCTGACTTATGATCGCGGCCTGTTGGGCATCCTTCTGACCGAACACGGCCAGGTGAGGTTTCACAATATGAAACAGCTTCATGACAACGGTCGTGACCCCCCGAAAATGGGTTGGGCGGAATGCGCCTTCCAGAACCGTCGAAAGGCCTTCCGTGAGGACGTACGTCTTGAATCCTGCGGGGTACATCTCTTCCGTGGCCGGCATGAACAGAATGTCCGTTCCTGCCCGGGAGGCGAGACGTTCATCGTTTTCCGGGTCGCGGGGATAGCGCTCAAAATCCTCGCCCGGGCCAAACTGGGTCGGATTGACAAAGAGCGTGGTGACAACCACATCAGCTTCCTTCCGCGCCCGAGCGACAAGACTCAGGTGCCCGTCGTGCAAATACCCCATGGTTGGCACAACACCGATCATCGCCCCCTTCCGGCGCAACTCTTCGGCATGGGACTGCATTTCGCCAATGCGTGTGACGGTCTCCATGCTCAGATGATCTTCTTGCCGAAACCCGATTGGATCAGCTCAACGGCAAACTCGGCCGACTGGTTCCTGTTATCCAGGATCGGGTTCACCTCGACCACCTCCAGGGAGGTCATTTTGCCCGACTCATTCAGCGTTTCCATGATCAGGTGAGCTTCGCGGTAGTTCAATCCTCCCTTGACCGGCGTTCCCACCCCCGGCGCCACCTGGGGGTCCACGCCATCAAGATCGAAGCTCACGTGCAGGAGATCGACCTGGCGCAGGCGCCGCAATGCCCGCCCGATGACCACCGACATTCCATGCTTGTCGATGTCCTCCATCGTGAAGATGTTGATCCCATGCTGTTTGATCACCTTCCGCTCCCCTTCGTCAAGATCCCGCGTGCCGATAAGCGCCACGTCGCGGGGATCGACCTTCCGGAAATCTCCTCCGACGGACGTGAGCTCGATAGCCCCCATTCCGATCGAAGCGGCAAGGGGCATGCCGTGGATGTTGCCTGATGGCGTTGTTTCCGGCGTGTTGAGATCGCCGTGCGCGTCGATCCAGATCACGCCGGGCCGTTTACGATGCTTGCGACAGTACGATGCAATTCCTGCAAGTGTCCCGATTGCAATGGAATGATCTCCGCCCAGGACGAGGGGAAAACCGCCGTTCGAGAGCACCCTCTCCACTTTGCCGTGAAGCAGGGTACACGCACGGACGATCTCCGGCAGGTACTTGAGCTTTTCGTTGCGGATTCTCTGAAGTTCGGGGGGCTTGATGCTGATGTCGCCCTCGTCGGCCACCTGGTGACCGAGGGCGATCAACTTCTCACTGAGTCCGGCGATGCGGATCGCAGACGGTCCCATATCGACACCGCGCCGGCCGGCACCGAGATCCATGGGCACGCCAAGGATGTGGATCTTCATACATGTTTACTGAGCCAAAAGCGACAGGAGCTTTGAAACCGTCTCTTTCATTTCCTTCCGGTGAACAACCATGTCGATGAATCCCTTTTCAAGCAGAAATTCCGCGCGCTGGAAGCCCTTGGGCAGATCCTTGCCAATCGTTTGCTTGATCACGCGCGGGCCCGCGAAACCGATGAGCGCGCCGGGCTCTGCAATGTTGACGTCACCCAGCATCGCGTAGCTCGCTGTCACCCCTCCCGTCGTGGGGTCGGTCATGATCGAAATGTAGGGAACACCTGCGTCCGACAGCTGTGCGAGCTTGGCACTCGTTTTGGCCAACTGCATCAGGGAAAGAGCGGCCTCCATCATGCGCGCCCCGCCGCTGGATGAGACAATGATAAGGGGATGGTGCGTCTTCATGGCCTTGTTGACCGCCCTGGCGATCTTCTCGCCCACAACCGATCCCATGCTCCCGCCTATGAACGCAAAATCCATGCAGGCAACAACGACGGGCTGTTTGTTGATCTTTCCGGTACCGGTCCTCACCGCGTCGGTCAACCCGGTCTTCTTCATGGTTTCCTTCAACCGGTCGGCGTACTTCTTGGTATCAACGAATCCGAGAGGGTCGGCGGATTGAAGCTTCTTATCCATCTCGCTGAATGAGCCCTCATCGAGCAGGAGGTTGAAATACTCCCGGCTCCCGATGCGGAAGTGGAACGAACATTTTGCACATGTGAAGAGATTCTGCTCAAGCTGGCGGCGGTGAATGATCTCTCCGCAGCCTCCACACTTCGTCCACAGCCCGTCCGGCGTCTCCTTCTTTCCCTCGGAGACGATATTTTCCTTTGAGCGTCGAAACCACGCCATGGTCTTCTCCTTCCTTGTTACGCGGAAGAGCGAGCCTGCTTCGGAACGAAATCCTTCAAATAGAGCGGCTCAACAAGGGCGGGATCACTCCACTCACCCCGCTTTGCCTTCTCTACTCCCAGGGTCGCGATACGACTCCCGCGAAAATGATCCCCGGCCTCCTCCACGGCAAGAACACCGCTTCCAAGCTCCCCGCGTACCACGGACGAATCGGTCACAACCACAAGGGTCTCCACAGGCTCCGCCCTGGCCCGGAGCTCCCCGGGCTGCCGGAGGCACACCTCACCCGCCGGCTTGACCGCGCCGTCCTTCACTTCAAACATCCCCCAATAAAAATCCCCTTTTTTTGCGTCTAATGCCACTAATATTTTCCCCGCTCGCGCATGCTTTTCTGCGGCGGAGATTGCAACAGCGGAGAATGTGGAGATTGAGACCAGAGGAATGCGCAGGGCAAAGCAAAGTCCTTTCGCCGCGCTCATTCCGATGCGAAGACCCGTGAAGGAACCGGGACCCGAAGAGACTGCGATCGCACCAAGTTCGCGCAGGGAGAGCCCCGCCCTGGCAAGGACCGAGCCGATCAGGGTGGGAAGTTTTTCCGAATGAACGGTTGAGAACGGCACGGACTCCTCTGCACGCGGGCCGGATTCATCGGCGACGCCGACGGAACACACGGGGGAAGCCGTCTCCAGACCCAGGACAATCATCGACCCACCTTCGTACCTTGCGAGGCGGCAATGACACGCTCGATGACAATCTCGCGATCGTTCTCGCCCTCTCCTGCGGCGAGATGAACATCGACGCGTCGCGGCGGAAGAAGCGAACCCAGACGCTCAGCCCATTCCACGACCACAAGTCCGTCGCCAAAGAACAGCTCTTCGTACCCGAGGTCGAACACTTCTTCGGCGGACGCTACTCTGTAGAGATCAAGATGATGGATGAGCAATTCCCTGCCACTCTGATCGCGCCCGCGGTACCGGTGGAGAACCACAAAGGTCGGGCTTGAAACATTTTCCGACACGCCGAATGCTTCGCACAGGCCCTTGACGAATTGCGTTTTTCCGGCGCCGAGGTCGCCATACAGAGCCACGACATCGCCGCGCCGCAGTTCATGCCCGCATGCCGTGGCCACCCTTCGCGTCTCCTCTTCCGAGGTCGTTCGATATCTCCCTGTCATGCGTGTCTTGGCCGAAGCGTGGCGACGGGAAGGATCATTTCTTCCATGGAAATCCCGCCATGTTGGAAGCTGTCGCGATATTGATTGAGGTACCTGTGGTAGTCTGTGGGAAACACAAAATAGTAGTCTTCCCGCGCAAGGACGTAGTTGGTCGTGACGCTTCCCCGCGGCAGTTTGAAATCTGCCGGATTCTTCACGAACACGGCCTGGCGCTCGTCGATCTTCAGGTTCCGGCCGTACTTGTATCTCAGATTGGTCGATGCTTCCCGGTCACCAATGATCTTCGATCCCCGCAAACAGCGGATGCTGCCATGATCCGTGGTGATCACGATCGTGACGTTTTTCTGGCCGGCCAGAGTCCTGAGCATGGCAAAGAGCGACGAATGCTGAAACCAGGTCCTGGTCAGCGACCGGTACGCAGGCTCGTCGGGCGCGATCTCCTTCAGGAGCGGAGAATCCGATCTGCCATGGGCGAGCATGTCGATGAAATTCACGACGATGGCCGTCAGTCTGCCGGGCAGGTAGGAGAGGATATTCTGCTCCACCTGCCTTCCGAATTCAGCATCGAGGATCTTGAGATATTTGGTCTCCGGCTTTCCGGGGGCCTTCCTGCGTGCGAGGAGGTTGTCCAGCAGGAGGTGCTCATCTCTGTTTCGGCTCTTTTCATCGTCCTCCCCCGCTGCCCAGAGATCCGGAAACCGACGCTCAAGATCGAGCGGAAACAGCCCGCTGAAGATCGCGTTGCGGGAGTAGGGTGTCGCGGTGGGAAGAATGCTGTAGTAGAGATCACGCTCGATCGTGTAGTGCTCCCTCAGCATTTCCTCCATGATGAGCCACTGGTCAAGCCGCAGACAGTCGATCACCAGAAAGAAGACCGGGGACCGGCCGGTGACGTTCGGAAGGACGTATTGCTCAACAACATCAACGGAAAGAGTCGGCCTCTTCGGAGGAGACGTTTCCAGCCACTCGCGATAGCATTGTTCAACAAAACGGGCAAAGGCGGCGTTGGCCTCCCGTTTCTGATCCTGCAGGGTCTGGCGAAGGCCCAGGTCCGGATGCGCATCCAGTTCCAGGTCCCACATCGTGATCTTCTGATAGAGCTCCCGCCAGTCCTGATCGTCCATCGGTCCGTTCAGGCGAAGCGTGATGTTGCGAAACTCCTGGATATAATCACGCGACACCGCTTCCCCGGCGATCTTCTTTGCTTCGAGAATTTTCTTGACCGCGGCAAGCACCTGGCTCGGATTGACCGGTTTGGTAAGGTAGTCGCTGATCTTCACGCCGATAGCCTCCTCCATCAGGCTCTCAGCCTCGTTCTTGGTGATCAGCACAACCGGAAGGGCCGGTGCAATATCCTTCATTTCGGCCAGCGTCTGGAGCCCTCCCCGACCGGGCATCATTTCATCCAGGAACACAAGGTCGAAGCTCCCCGTGCGGACAAGATGGATCGCGTCCTCACCGTTCGTAGCTGTCTCCACCTGGTACCCTTTCTGCTCCAGCAGGAGAACGTGTGCCTTTAACAAGTCGATCTCGTCATCGACCCAAAGGATCTTGCGCTTCGTGGCAACCATGGAAGACACAAACTACGGATAAATGAGGATTGGGACAACGGGCAATAGTCTGATGCATGACACAACCCGGCACTCCGGTCAACCCAACGGCCGTCTGGGGCAGGCGAAGAAACGGCTTTACGTGCGAGACCTGGAACCTAGGATATTTGCACGCGAATGTCCAGGCCACCCTCGTTGATCGTCGATCCGGGGATAAGGGAGCCGCCTTCATCAGGTTTCAGGCGCGTGTACTTGTAGTAGATCGATGCCGTGACCCGAGAACTCAGAATGTAGCGGATGCGCGGTTCGATGATTGTGCGGACCGTCCCTCCGAGCGGATCGCCGTCCTCCTTGAAGAACGGCCGGCTGAAATCGTACACCCGCCTGTTGTTCTTCGAATAACTGTAGGAGAAGCTGACATCAAGATCATTCGACAAGGAAAGGCCAAAGAACGGGAACTCAAAACCCCGGCGCGAATAATTGGCCGAGATTGTGATGTCGTTTGCATGTGATTCGCTGATGGTCTGAATGGCCGGCGAGAGATCATACGACGTCGTTGAACTGAACCGAATGTTCCCGGTCAGGTTGCCGCTGCCGACAGGCTTGAAGGTCACCGTTATGCCGACGAGAGGCGTGAAGCCGTACATGACGCCTTCAGATTCTGTCACCTCTCCTCCGGTGGGTGTCAGACGCCAACGGCGGCGGAACGTGGAGCTGTAGGAATGATCCAGCACGACGCTCGATGCGAATCCGGAAAACAGCGGTAGTTTCTCCAGCCCGTCCCACCGGATCGACCAGTTCGGACGCGGCATCAGGGCGCTGATCAGGTTCTTGCCGAACGGAACCGCCTCCATGCCCTCCTCGAATGCCTGAATCAGCTTCAGGTCCTCTCCGCGCCGGTCCGCGAGATTTCCCTTGAGAAACTCGAAGCGCTTGTTGACCTCCGTAATGCCGGTCTTGAACACCTTGAAAATCGAGCTGTTGGGGAACGTGATGAACGAGCGGGACAGCTCTCCCGTCACCGTGCGGCTGACCTCCGTAGGAACTCCAACCGAATCCGTCCTGATCGTGCGGTTCAAATTGTAGGACCATCCCAGCGTCCAGGTCAGGTCCAACCGCGCACCCTGCCAGAGACGGCGTGAGGTGCGCATGGAAAGATTGTTGGTTTGGGAATAGATGTCTGACAAGGTCCCGTTTGGCGCCCGCAACCCTGGACGCGACGAACCCGTGAAGAACGGAAACGTCCCTTTGGTCCCGATCACCACATCGCCATGGGGATCTGAGGACAAGCCCAATTGGTAGAGGAGCGAGGGTCCGTGTCGGGCGGACGATCCCTGAATGAACGGCACGCGACCGAAGACATTGAGAAATCCCGTGTTCCCCACAACGCCGCTGTTGCGGGCCGAGTTGGAATGGGTCAGCGACAGGGTGAGCCGGTCCCAATCGAAGAATGGGAACTTGATCAGCACGCGCGAAATCTGATCAATCCTCCGGCCTATGCTCATGCCGGCCGTATCCGCGGGCGCCACAGGAGTCTGTGGAGGCCAGATCTCGTCGCCAAGCACTTTCAGGTTAATATCGAGGGAGGCGGACGATGAGACTGTTCGGCCAGCCGAGCGGCCCAACGGACCCGCCTGGAGAGAGTTCACCCAATCGTACGCACTTGAATAACGGAATGACGGCGCAATGATCTTGTCCAGCTTCCAGAATTCCGGCACAACCATCCTTGTGCTCAAGGCAATATTCTGTCTGAAGGAGCGGTTCAATCCAAAGTCGATCAATCCCCCTCCTCCGAACATATCCCCGATGATCTCAAAGAGAGATCGCTGCCGTCCAAACTGATCAAGTTCGAAATGGACAAGGCTGCTTGTGACGTCGGCGGAGTAATCGATGGTTGGATTGATGCGTCCCCCGTCCGCGAGCGGCCAGGAAAAAGACATTTGCCGAGTGGACTCGAAGTTTCGCACGACAGGACGATCCTGAGCCTGTCCCCGGACGCGTTCGCGCGTACGTGACCTCGCAAAGCTCGTTGACAGCGAAAGGTTGCGCGGCAGGTAGAACAACCGGACTCCTTTGAAGGGACTGAAGAGAAAGAACTCACCAACGGGAGCAAACGGCTGGACGTAGTTTTCCGAGCTGAATTGGAGCGCATAGTTCAGCCGGACATTCCATGCCCAGGATCGGAACCGTTCCGTTGTCGGGCTCCGTCGCTCTGTACTCGAATACGAGTAGGAAAAGCTCATTCTGTTGATCGTCTCTTCGACCAGCCAAAAGTCGGACGGAACTTTCAACTGGAGCGTCGGAAACGCATACGACTCGGTGATATTCAGTGTCTGTGCTTCCGTTTGCACTGCGGAGGCCTGGCGTTCCGCTTCCTCCCCTGATCCCCCTTCGGAGACAGCGCGATCGGACGTTCTCTGGGCCGCTTTGTCCACCAGAATATCCGTTCCCGGAACATAGCGCGGCGTGCTGAGCCCCTCGGAATGGCTGTACGTGAACGTTGCACGCGATCCGGTCCAACTTGACGGAAGGAATTTCTCGAGAGCCACCTGGGTATTCACCGCCCAGTTTCGCTCATCCACCCGCGAGCCAAAGTGCTGCTCGAGCCCGTGGAAGAATGGATCGCGTCGTGTCATTCCGAACCCAATCGTTGCAATGTCCGCCAGCTTGATCGTTGCGTCTGCCCTGTACGCCCACCCCGGCGTATCGTCCACGTCGGACAGACGCAATTCGTTGACCCACACTTCCCCGTTCACCACGGTTGCACCCTTCCCGGCGGGGTTTTCGACCCCAAGGACCAGTTCCGTAATGCGATTCAGCGAGGGATTGCCGAACACGCGGTACACGGCGCCGTCAGGGCCTCCGGGGACCGGAACCGAAACTATCGCCGTGACGCTGTCGCGGTCAAGCTTGAACGAGGTGAGATCTGCAAACCGGATCGTGATCCAGTTGGCAGGATGCCATCCCGGCCTGATGGGCGCACGGTATTCATAGTAATTCAGGGAATCCGAGCCGAAGCGGAAGAAGAACTCTGCGTCGTAATTCGAGGTGTCAACATACTGCATGTAGAATCCCGGACGCTCATCACCATGAATGAACAGCTTCATGGTCTGGTAGTTCAGCACATCGAGCGGCCTGGCAATGAGCTTCTTGAACGCACGCTTGGACTGTCCGTCCGCCAGATTCGCGATCTGCATGGCCAGCGACTGCTCGTTTCCTTCAATAACCTGGTCGGGCCGCGTCCTGTCCAGAGGGCGCCTCACCCCGGGTGGCGATGTATAGTACGGGTTTTCCTCGATGCCGACGTTGCTCAGGCGGAAGTCATCGTCGTTCTTATCAACTTTTTCCCATTGATTCCCCACGAGATTGAACTCCGTTACCTTCACATGGAGATCCTTCGTCGCACCTGTCACCCACATGCGGATGGTCTCGATATTGGTCAACGACGGCGTTCCCACCTGACGCGTGAATTCCTTGATCGGGATGCGGAGTTGATACCACCCGGTGCCGGGTTCTCCGCCAGTGACGTACTTTTTGAACCCTGTGCTTGTCGTGTCGAGGTCCACTTCGTACTCAAAATAGCTTTCCGCCCGATCGACAACGTTGTTGTTGTTCAAATCCTCCGTATCCGGATACTGCCCGCCCTGGGCACTTGCCACGTAGTTCCCCTCCGTTCCGTGTTTGCCCAGGTAATCCTCGGGATGGAACGACCCCTGGATCTCCCTGACGTAGTTATCGCCGGAGGGATCGCCGTTGAACTCCTGATACTTCGCCACAAACGCGGCGAACGACACTCTCTCCTGCGCGTCCGACAGCATGTCCAATCCCAGGTCCGAAGCGTTATCCATCACACCCGTCTTAATCCTCCCTCCCAGCCCGTCTTCGGTGTTCAGGATCCTGTTGGGGATCACGTCTTCACTGACCGTACCCAGATCGATGTTCAACCGCGCCCCGGGCGCCTCCTCTTCCACCCTCACCCACATCTCGATGAAGGTGATGTTCTCATCAAGCAGGTTGGCCGTGATGGTGCTCAGAGGCCGCATCACGCCGGCCCATCCCTTTGCTGGTTGGGCATACAGGCTGTCCTCTAAATTCATCGAGTAATTGAACGGGCCGCGGGCGGACGGGCGGAAGAACAGATTCAGCGTCGTTACGTTATCCTCGGCCGCGGACCTCGTCTGCCGTGTCGGCCAGATCTCGGAGACAAGGACATCTATGGGAAGGATGTTGAACCAGGCCAGACGGGCTTTGAACTCCATCTTGGACGTGTCCGGCAGAAGGTTCTGACGAACAACGGGATTGCTCACGTCGATGAATCCGCCCGTCGGAACCGCATACGGGTCGATGGTGGAGATGTAGGTCGGCGGGCTTGCATCCCTCCAGGCGCCATCCCCGATCTGCAGGGGAATGATCCGGCGGACACCCTCGAAATCGTCGATATACGCAACGCCTGCGTCGCCGTCCTGGCTGATCGTGCTCTTGCGGGTGTTCGGATCCGGAAGCATGTACGCCGCCTCGCCGCGAAGGGTAATGCTCGACGGTGCGTTGGTCCTGATACCCGGCAGCCAGTTCAACGCGCGCGTCACGGCGTCCACCTCGAACGTGGTACTGCCATCAAACCCCATGATCGTGTTGCTGATCGGCTCCTCGTTCAGGCGAACCTTGTCGTTCAGGCTCTCCTGATTCAGATTCATGATCGTGAAGCCCAGTTGCGAGGTTTTGCTCATCTGCATTTCGGCCCGTGCCCCCACAAGCGACTTCGATGCCAGCTGAAACAGATCGTTTGCCTCGTAGTTGATCTGAAGATTGGTGCCCGGGACAAGATAGATGGGATTGAGGATGACAACCGTCCCTGTCAGATAATCCACCGTGTAATCCTCATTCCGCTTCAGCTCCGTGTTCCCGGCCCGGACGCTAACGCTGCCTTCGGCGACATTGAAGCCCAGATTGAACTTCGACTGCGTACTGGAAATGATCGAGCCTTCAATCGTGAAGCGCTCCACTTTGCTGGTCTGAGCGCCGTTGTACGTCGTGTCATAGAGAACATCCACCGCGAACGAATCCGCCAGCGCGCGCACAGCCGCACGCTCCTGCGGCGTCCCCGGCGCAAACAGCTCCTCAAACCGGGACCGGATGTTCTCCGCGAAAGGCTCCAGCGTCGGAAACACAACCTCCCCGCGCCTGGTGTCGATCGTAACCCCAGGGTCGAAATCAAACCTCTTGTCCTCACCCTCGGCGCCGGTCTCGTTGTTGTACAGATCGAGCCCGAACAAATTCAGAAGGCTGATCGACTTTCCATTGACCTCAATGATATCGAACGGGTTGCCGCCAGGCAGACGGTACTTGATCTGAAGATTGAAATTTTCGCTTGAGATGTCCCTTCCACCCAGCGAATAGATGTTCTTCAGCATCAGATCCCACGCAGGGCGCATGCCAGGATGCAGGTTCTTAGGTTTGACGAGTTTCAGAATGAGCGGAAGGGACCTCGAAGTGTCCTTGGATTCAAACGTTCCGATGTCGGTGTTCGGCGGGAGCGTGTACGCCACAGCAATGATCTGGGCAGGCTGGACGGCCTTGTTCATGGAGATGATCCCAAGGTTGGGATTCCAGGAATAGTCCACGTTCTGCACAAGCTTCTTAAACCTGCCGACTTCGACAATTCCGGGCAGAGTCACAATCTCACTCTCCCGAGCCGTCCGGTTGTTCTGGTAGAAGAGGACGCTGTCCCTGCTGATGAATGCCACGGCGTCGCGGTCGGTGGGATCGAACACCGATTCGATCTTTGACACCCAGACTTCGAGATCCAGGATCTGCAAGGCCGCATCCACCTCCAGGGGACGCTTTTTGTAGGCCGCTTCGTAATGGGCACGGTAAAGCGTATCCACAAAGAAGTGGTCGCGCGAGTATTCGTAGAGCTTCTTTTCAAACGGCGTGGACCGCTGGCCGCTGGAAACCGAGATCTCCTTCGGCTGGCCCCGCTTCTGTGATGCAAGCGCTGTCAGCTTCAGCGGACCGAACTGCATTCCGGCCTTCACCCCGAAGAGGGCCTGGCTGCTCGTGACAAATGAAGAGTTCGTTTGCAGCGACACGTTCCCCGCCTCCACGCTCTGAATGATCTCGTCCTCGTACCCCGTGTACTTCACCCGGAGCTGATTCTCGTACTCGAAGGTTCGTTCCGTGTCCCAGTCGGCATCAATCTTCAATTTGTCGCCGATTTCTCCGCGTACGCCCACGCGCACCTGCTGGTCGAAATCGGGCTCACTGCGCGATTGATCGAGAATGTTGTTCGTCTTTTGGTCTGACTCTGTATTGCGAAACGCCCCGTGGATATCCACGGAGCCGTTGATCTGGATCCGGATCTGGTTCTTACCGAAAATGCTGAAAAGAGGGTTCTTGGGAACCGGGATCTCGATATTGGTCAACTGTCCGAACACTTCCCCGAGGCCCTGTTTCTTTTCCTCCTCCTCCTCCCGTTGCCGCGTCAACGTTTGCCAGTATTGCCGCATGGACCGTGTGAGCCTGACCTCCCGGTACTCCTCGAGCGTCAGCGTGAGCGGAATTCTTGTTTCCTCTGTCCCCACAACCTTGCTGATACGGTACACGTACGCCGCGGAATCCAGCGTTTCCACGGTGCGGACAATGGGTGGCTCCTTCAGGTAGAGCGCATGAGGCGACGGCAGGAGGGGATTGACGGCAGGAACATCTTTTCTGACGTGATGAAACTGTTCAAGCCGGGCTGACGAGTCGCGTGTGGCGACGAGGATCTGGCGGATGGTCGAGTCGATGACACTGGCGGTGGTATCCCGAAGACCCATGCGCCGCTGCACCGCCCTTGCGCGCCGGCTGATCCTGCCCGTTCCTCCCGGCCGCGTCGTGTCCTGCAGCATCGCCGCAAAAGCGGGGGCGGACGGCGGGTTCGCATGGGCCGGACGCAATCCTGCTTCGCACAGGAAGAGGCAGAACAGAACCACACCTGCGAGGAGGAAGCTTCCGGAAACAACCGGATATGGAGCGCGGGAAGTAATCACACACAACCGGAGCAAGACAAAAACGGAATCAGATTAGTGTCCGTAACAACTGACGCTGGAGCTCTCCGATTGTGGTTTGTGGATGGATGGATGAAACTTAGCAAAAACACGATTGAATTGCAAAAAAGGGATGAGGGAGGAAAGGCGGAAACAACGCGGAATCACCCCTGTTCGGCAAGGATCCGGCGCATGAGAGAAATCAGAGTATCGTAGGCATAGGGTTTCTGAATGAATTCCACGGCCCCTGCTGCAATCATCTCATCACGGACGGCATTGTCAAGAAACCCGCTTGCACAGATCACCTTGGCCTTCGGATTCATTTTCAGAACCTCCTCAAGCACCTCCCAACCGCCCTTCGAGGGAAGCCCCATGTCTGTAAGCACAATGGATATGTCCTCGACGTGCTGGCGGTACATATTGATTCCCTCCAGGCCGTCCTGCGCCGTCAGAACCGAAAACCCGTTTGCCTCCAGCATCCCGCGCAGGAGTTCCACGAGAACGTCCTCGTCCTCCACGACAAGCACCGTGGGCCGCTCTGCCTTCAGGGACGTATTCATGATCTACGGAGCCAGACGCTGGACGGACCATCCCGAATCACCGCGAATGAAACACAGACGGTCATGCAGGCGGCTCTCCCTTCCCTGCCAGAATTCGAACACCGAGGGAATGAGCCGGTACCCGCCCCAGAACGGAGGAAGAGGAACCTCCCTGCCTGCATACTCCTGCTCAGCCCGGCGGAAAGCATCCTCGAGCTCGCGCCTGCCTGAGACCACACGGCTTTGCGGAGAGATCCATGCGCTGATCTGACTCTTCCTCGGGCGCGTCTTGAAGTACTCGGCGGACAGCCGGGGATCGACCTTCTCCACGGTACCCTCGATGCGGACCTGTCGTGCAAGCGGATCCCAGTGGAACACAAGAGCCGCATTCGGATTCGCGTCCAGGTCGAGCGCCTTCCGGCTTCCGTAGTTCGTAAAGAAAACCAATCCGGCATCCTCCACGCGTTTGACAAGAACGATCCTCACAGAAGGAGCCCCGCGTCCGTTGACGGTGGCCAACGCCGCGGCGGATGGTTCCCGCAGAACCGTGTTCTTCGCTTCCTCGATCCACGCGTTCAATTGACGGACGGGGTTGCGATCGATGGTTTCTTCGGATAGTTCCTGGCTCACCGGTACTCTTGATTTGGATCCCATGGCGAGATGAATATATCAGAATTCTGAATGAGATGCGAATGCCGGTTGCATCGGATTTCGGATTCGTTTCGTATTCCGTATTTGAGACTTCTGAAAAATTAGGTTGTTGACGAAACTTTTTCCGATGTGGTACGTCTGTAGGGGAAACAACTCATCGGAGGAGCGTTATGCGCAGCAATAAGATTCACAATGCTGATTTGTTTACCCA
>Ga0226835_1000183_pt1 | contig 106668 bp, 92 predicted proteins | sample LAC_MetaG_1_FD_163627 | JGI IMG/M metagenome (GOLD analysis project Ga0226835, IMG submission 163627) | Anaerobic ammonium oxidizing microbial communities from anammox membrane bioreactor (MBR) in UC Berkley, California, United States -... | ecosystem: Engineered > Bioreactor > Anaerobic >... | reverse complement strand
GGCGACTTCTCTGAATACCTCGCTTTCCACCAAGCCAAAGAGCTCCAACGCAATCACCTTGCTCGCTATCACCGCTCTCCCTGTAACTAACCTGCAATTTTCTCGTTGGCTCAAAAGAGCCGCACCCTCCTGAATCAGAGCGCAATGCTTCCGGACAGGAGCTCGAGCTCCTCGAGTTTCTCGATGAGCTCGAGAAACTCCAGGACGGTGTTCTGGGGATCGGTGTCGGGATTCTCGTTGACCGCGATGGTGACAAGCTCGGCAAAAGCTGTCGGCGAAGCTGTCGCTGTTTCGATCAGGCGCGCCGCCACCGGTGAGAGTGCCAGAAACCGAGCACTACTGGTCCTGGCCGAGCGGTATACAGCAAGACAGACCTCAGCCTTCTTGATTCGCCGGGGCAGGCGGACATCATCACGAAGCCAGTCCACGATCTTATCGATGGGATATTGATATCTCCTGAGGATCAGGGTCGGATTGACCCGGGGAGCCTGTTCGCTGAAATCATCAGGGCCGGAGAGGACGATTTTTCGAGCGGCGCAGCGCTGATCGGCAGGATGCTCCAGGACCTCGAGCTCGATCCACTCGTAATCAGCCAGCTCAGGCAAAAAGGGAAATTTCGCTTCGAGCCGCTGGCAATGCTCTTTCAGGAAGACACTGAAACGGCTGGCAGCCCGATTGAAATTGAAATGCTCAGCAGGAAACGTCTCCATATACTGATAGATGAGGTCTTCGAAACCCCGCCCGATCACCCGGGCACAGCCAGGGTAGATGGAGAGCATCAGGTCTTTCTGACCGAGCCTGATAAGAGACGAATAGAGACTGACGCCTTCAGGATCGATCTTGTCCGCCACCTCTTGATGGACGCCCTCGGGCACCTGTCCGGACAAATATGTACGCCGGGCATCAGCGGTGGTCCAGAGGCGGTAGAGACTCTCTTCGATTTCTTTGAGGGTGGCGGCTTCGGTCATGACGTTCCTCCTCAAGCCGTAGCCCTGGCTCGGTCCCCGGGCAGGGTGGAGACGGTCCCTTCGGGCTGGTAGTTCCGGGTAATAGCACGGATCTCATCCAGCTCCGCCAGGATCTCGTCGAAATCAGGATAATTCTGATCACGCTCGAGCATCACCGCTTTCACATCGGTGCGCTTGAGCACATGGGAGAGCAGCTCGAAGACAGGCTCTATGACGGGCGCTCCATGAGTATCGATGATGGTCTCCCCGACATAAGTATGGCCGGCCAGATGGATCTGCACCACTCTCTCCAGGGGAATCGAATCGAGATATTTGTAAGGATCGAAATTGAGGTTTATCGAATTGACATAGACATTGTTGACGTCTAAAAGCAGCCCGCAGTCAGCCTTCTCGAGAACCTCCGAGAGAAACTGCGCTTCCTCCATCTCGGACCCGGGAATTTCGGTGTAATAAGAGATATTCTCCAGGAGGAAAGGTCTGCCGATTCGCTCCTGGCAGATCCTGGCTCTCCCGGCGACATGCTCCACAGCTTCTTTCGAGAAAGGCAGGGGAAGCAGGTCGTGCATATAGGCACCGTTCACCGAGGTAAAACAGAGGTGATCGGTCCACCAGGGAGCATCGATACGATCGAGAAGCTCTTTCAGAGATTTCAAATAGTCATCGCTGAGGTCGTCGGTGCTTCCCACCGACAGGTTGACCCCGTGCGTGACGATGGGAAAGCCAGCAAGCGCCTCATCCAGGCGTTCTCGGGCAGACCCACCGATATCCATATAATTTTCGGGCACAATCTCCAGCCAGTCGATCCGATCGGCAGCAGCGAAGGTGAGCGGCGCCAACTCGCGGCGCAAGCCCAGACCGATACCGAGCACTGGAAGCTTTTTCTTGATCGAGAAAAAATCATCTGACACTGGTTCGATAACCTCCTTTCACCTGCCGGACCGAACCGGCCGGGGATTGGCGCGAAAAAGAAAACGAGAGACCCGTGTCTACTCGTCGCCGCCTTCGTCTTTAGCTTTGCAGGAGCCTTCTTTGCCCTTGCAGGAGCCTTCTTTGCCCTTGCAGGAGCCTTCTTTGCCCTTGCAGGAGCCTTCTTTGCCCTTGCAGGAGCCTTCTTTGCCCTTGCAGTAGCCTTCTTTGCCCTTGCAGGAGCCTTCTTTGCCCTTGCAGGAGCCTTCTTTGCCCTTGCAGGAGCCTTCTTTGCCCTTGCAGGAGCCTTCTTTGCCCTTACAGGAGCCTTCTTTGCCCTTTTTCTCTTTCTTCTCTTTCTTACCGAGTTTTACTTTTTTATCGGACTTGATCTCGGAAGGAGAAGAATTCTCCTTGACATCGAGTTTTCCGCCTTCAATCTTGTCGGCCGCATTGGCGGGACCTTGAAGAGCAAAACCTAGAACAGCGACCACAGCCGCAGCTAGTTGTGTTTTCTGCATCGCTAACCTCCTAAAGGTATTATCGTTACAGACCTTTCCGGCTTTCACGAGGTTTGGGCTTCGTGATTTCCGAATAAGGAAAGTTGGAGTTCATCCTATGGCACCACGATTAAAAGTACACAATCAAATCGTTATAGCTGTGTAAAATCTGACCTGAATAAAACAACGAGTTTACGGGATTGAATATTCTGAGGACCAGATTTCGTACCTATATATAAGTAAGGAAGCCGACCAGATGAATGATGTCAACAACTTCTTCCATGAGCAGCTCCAGCGCTGGGCCCAGGACAGCGCCGCCCACGAGAATGCCCTGGAAGCTTCCGCTCCTCATTTCTGCGAGAAGCTGGGTGTCGACCCGAAAACCTTCGGCTTCAAGTCTTATGCCCAACCCGGCGATGCCACTGAATGGAGCCAGGTCCCCCTCGAGTTTCCGGAGATGCTCGACGGAACCATGTATCTCTACCTGCCGACCCGCTGGTCCGGCTCGGTAAAACAGAAGAATCTGGCTCAGGTCCAGGAAGGGCAGCGCGTTCGCCAGACCATCGTCATCGCCAGCAAGGAAGACTGGCGCTCGACCCTGCCTCAGTTCAGCGAAAGTGGTGAGGTCAGCGCTTTTGCTTACTATCCGATCCAGCCCCCTTATTACGATCAATGGATCGCCTGTGTCGAGCAGCAGGACAAGATCTGGATCTTTTCTTTCTATGGTGCCGGAGACTGGATCCTGATCACCAAGGGAGATGCCGGAGGGCGCAATACCCTCGGTCTCCAGATCACCTCGTCGGTACATTCCAGCCCGTGGTACAGCTGGATAGCCAGCAGCCAGGAATAGAAAGAAGTGTCATGCCTGAACGAATCATCTACCTGCACGGCTTCGCATCGGGACCGGGCTCCAAGAAAGCTGCCTTCTTCAGAGAAAAGCTGGAGCAAAAGGGTCACATTGTCACGGTTCCCGATTTGAACTATCCGGACTTCTACGGGCTTACACTCACGAGCCAGCTCGAGCTGGCAAGCAGTCTGGCTAAGGAGCTCGAAGACCATAAGGTGATCATGATCGGCTCGAGCATGGGGGGACTCATTGCCGCCCTCGCTTCCCGGAAGGCGAGAAATGTCTCGGCTCTGATTCTCATGGCGCCGGGCTTCGGAATCGGCAAACGTTGGAAAGCCCTGCTCTGCGAGGAAGAAATGGCAAAGTGGCGAGGGGAAGGAGAAAGAGAATTCTTCCATTACGCCTACGGCGAAAACCGCAAGCTCGCCTATGGCTTTATAGAGGACCTGGACAATCACACCACCGAATCCTTCGAGATCAAAGTGCCGACTCTGATTTTTCACGGAATCGCAGACGAGGTGGTCCCGATTTCGGTGAGCCGAGACTTCACCGAAAGCAACCCGCGCCTGGCGGCCATGAGCGAGCTCGAAGACGGTCACGAGCTCATCGGCTCTCTTGATACCATCTGGCATGAGAGCTGCGCTTTCCTCGACAACAGATCAATCTGAATAATACCGGATACGGTATCATCTAACGTGTCGATTCAAGGACAAAGTGAAGAGCCCCGGACATCTCTGTCCGGGGCTCTGATTTACCTGGATAAAGCCAGCTTACTTGGCTGTTTTCCGTTTGGCCGGTTTGCGCTTCTTGGCGATAGCCGGTTTGGCATTAGCCGTGGCGGCGGTCGCTTCGGGGGACGCAGCCGCGGTCGCGGGTTTGCGAGCGGTGCGCTTCTTAGCGGCTTTCTTCTTAGCCACGGGCTTTTTAGCTACCGTTTTCTTTTTGGCGGCAGGCTTTCTGGCTGTGGTCTTTTTGGCTGCGGCCTTTTTGGCTGCGGGCTTTTTGGCTGCAGTCTTTTTGGCTGCCGGCTTTTTGGCGATAGCTTTCTTGGCTGTCGACTTCTTAGCCGCCGGTTTTTTGGCGGTAGATTTCTTGGCCGTGGGCTTTTTGGCTGCAGTCTTCTTAGCCGCCGGTTTTTTGGCGGTAGATTTCTTGGCCGTGGTCTTTTTGGCTACTGCCTTTTTGGCCGTGGTCTTTTTGGCTACTGCCTTTTTGGCCGCGGGCTTTTTGGCTGTCGACTTCTTAGCGGTGGCTTTCTTGGCCGTCACTTTTTTAGCGGTCGACTTTTTGGCAGCCGGCTTGCGCTTGGCTGTAGCTTTTTTGGCCGTTGCCTTTTTGGCAGTAGGCTTTTTGGCTGCCGCTTTCTTTTTGGCTGCGGGTTTGCTAGCAGTTGTTTTCTTGGCTGCAGGCTTCTTCGCAGTTGTTTTCTTGGCTCCACTGGCTTTTTTGCCGGCGGCCTTGCGCGTGGATTTTTTAGCTTCCGAATTCGGGGCCGACTCGGCAGATGCTTTGTTGATTTCATCTGCTGCATCGACAGACGGGACCTTAGTACTAGGGTCCTTCATCTTCTTTGCCCGATTGTTTTTGGTTGCCATTTTCTCTCCTCCCGAGTAGACGGCAGCATGGAACGGTCAATCTCTAGAACTACGGTACAACGAGGATTGACCGAATAAAGCGTGCTTTTTCCTATGCCACCATTTTTTGTTCAGAGCCTTTCTATTGAGCTCTTTAATCACACCACAGCTGATAGGTTAACTTCAAATTCGAAAAAATGCAATATATGGATAAAAAAAGGACCAAAAGGATATATCGATTTTGCGGATTTGGTGCCCAAACTAAATACGATGCCTGACGAATTTGGATCATCGCGATACCAGAGCTGCCGGAACAATCAAACAAAACCCCGATGAACAGCTGGATTCAAAAGGGTATACTGCTCGTCGTGAGCACCGCAGGTGATCGGCCCGGCGGTCCCGGGGATCGGCTCGCAACATTGCGGATTGTTTTGAAAAGTGAACAATCTAGTCCATGATCCGTGCACCGCGAACAAATCCGAATGCGGAACGGAAGGCTTCTTGCTGGATGTGCTGAAGCTCATGGAAGTCGATCACATCGTGGTCGATCAGTCGCTCGTACTCGCCGGGCAACGTGCAGGGTGCCGGATTCCTTCCGGGGTTGTCGGTGCAAACCGCAATGGCTACGCCGGCTTCCTTGCAGCGCTCGAAGACCACTCGAAGATCGGCGAAGTCTTTCAACACTCCGGTCTGCCGATAGCTGGTAGGACAGACTTCCAGAGTAATCTGCTTTTTAGAGAGCTCTTTGAGCATCTCGGGTCTCACCAGCGGAATGTGAATGCCATGACCTATCCTGTCCAGGACATGGAAATATTCACTGAATACATTTTCGGCACTGGTCTCTCCCAGGTGGCAGGTTGTCTTCAGGCCGGTGGCGCGCGCTTTGCCCAGAAGAGAAACCCACTCTTCCCACATCTGCGGATTGATCTCCGGTCCAGCAAGATCGATCCCGACGACCGGGCCGAGATTGTCCCGGGCCACGTCCAGAATCGCCTCGTTGATATGCCTGGGAAGTCGTCGGTCGAGACAGAGGATCTGTTTCACGACGATTGGATAATCCGCCGGTCTGACATTGGCGGTTATCACCTCGACAATCTCGTTCATCTGACCGATCCTCTTCTTTTCGCTGAGCTCGGGATCAGTGCGGAAATAGGGGTTGTATCTCAACTCCAGATACTGGAGGTTCTCGAAGGTGTAAGCACCTCGGCACAAACGCAAACAAAAATAGGGAAGATGCTCGAGGCTCTGAAGCTCCTCCACCAGAGAGTGGATCTTCACGAACTCCTCGAGGGTCCTGCATGGCCGGGTAAACCAGTGATAGAAGCCATCGTAGTCTGGAAAGAAATTCAGTACCGAGTGGTCATGCCTCTGCAGAAACTTGTAGATTATCCGCGGATGAAGCGCTCCACCCAGATGCCTGTGCAAATCAGCATAAAGGGCCATTAATCCATTCCCATATTGACTCCACAGATGTTTTTCCCGGTCGAATAGCTTTTGGAACGTGGAGCGGTCAAATTGTATAAGAATGGGGCAAACTGGGCACAAAAAAGTAGGCACAGGAAGACGGAATCGTTATCGGACGATAAAATTGAATAGAGCTCACCGATTCTTCATAGCCCTGGCGACATCAATGTTTTTCATTCTGCCGGCTGCCGCCCAGCAGAGGGATCCCGTAGTGGAGCTGCAGACGACCAGGGGAAATATCTATATCCGCATCTTCTACGGGGCGGTTCCCAGGACGGCTTCCAACTTTCTCGATCTGGTGTCGCGAGGGTTCTACGACGGCAAGATCTTCCACCGAATCGAGACCTGGTGTATTCAGGGAGGCGATCCCAACGGCAACGGCACCGGCGACTTCGTCGATCCGAATACCGGCCAAGTTCGCTATGTGCCGCTCGAGATCAATCGGCGGCTCTCGCACAGCTGTGCCGGTGTCGTGGCCATGGCAAGAAAGAACAACCCGAACTCCGCCAGTTGTCAATTCTACATAACCAAGCAATCGACAAAATTTCTGGACGGAAGATACGCGATTTTCGGTCAGGTGGTCCAGGGTCTCAATGCCGTGCGGAGCATGCAGCGAGGAGACCAGATCGTCTCGGCGAGAATCATCGAATCACAGAGCCAGAACAATCACGGCAACGCCTCACCACCGGCTCATACGAGACCACGAGGCGGACCGACACCGGAATACGAGCCGACATCCGAAGTGCCCGATAGCGGCTTTTGAGATCGCCACCATATACGATATCATTCACTATGATCGGCGGTCGTCGAAGCGGCAACTCATCTGCAGCGCTCTCTCGAGCAGTCTCTGATAGTCCTTCTTCGAGATATACCTGGCGTTGAAGGTAGAGAGATGCTCGGTCATATACTGCGTATCGAGAAGAACAAAACCTCGCTCTCTCATTCTCTCCACCAGGTAGACCAGCGAGATCTTGGAGGCGTCAGTGACGTTATGGAACATTGACTCCCCCATGAACGCCCCTCCCAGGCTGACACCATAGAGACCACCGGCCAGCTCGCCCCGAGAATATGCTTCCACCGAATGAGCGAAGCCCAGCTCGTGCAACTCCTCGTAGACTCGAATAATTTCTTCGGTAATCCAGGTGGAATCTCGTTCGGCACAGGCCCGGATGACCTCGCCGAATGCCTCGTTGACGGTCATGCGAAACTTACCCTGCCGGTAAGTGCGTGCCAGACGGCGGGGCACATGAAAATTGTCGAGCTCGAAAATGCATCGCGGATCGGGAGAATACCACCTGATCGAACCGTCGTCATGGCCCATGGGAAAAATAGCCTGGCTGTAGGCGGCCAGCACCAGCTCAGCAGTAAACTGTTGTTTCATGGGCTATTTTTTCTTCTTGCCGCCACTCCGCTTATCATCTTCAGGGGTAAGGCTGCGTAAATACGCGAGCAGATCCTTCATCTCCTGCTCTTCTATGACGTCTTTGCCGAAACTGGGCATGCTCGAGCTCGGAACGCCATTGCGGATCAATTTCTCCAGTTCGGCATCCTGGGGATAGCGCTTTTTGAAGGCTTTTCCCTTGACAGGACGGCTGGGCCTCACGGAATTGCCCCCACCCTTGTGACATTCGACACACATATGCTGCTCGAAAACAATCTTCCCCTTACCGACGTCTCCGCCCTCCGAAGCACTGCAAGGTTTCCCGCCAAAGAGGGCGAACAGCCACAGGGTTATGAACAGGAACAGAACTGGACGGCGCTGGAGCATCGAAAATCACCACCTGTAATATAAATGGTACTAGAGCTCGTCGAAAAAGTTCGGACGGTACACTTTGAAGCAGTATTCGATACCACCTTCGCTTTGAAGCTCGGAGCAAGAGATCAGGGTGAAAAAGTCCTTGAATTCAGGAAAGAATCGGTCGCAGTCGAAGCGTGCCCGCACTTCGGTCAGATAAATAAGGCCGATCCGGTCATGGGCGAAGGCCTCCTGATAAACCCGGGAACCTCCGATGATGAAGACTCGATCCACCGGTCCCTGACTGAGAAAGTCCAGGGACTCATCGAGAGAGGCGGCGCGAAAGACTCCTTCGGGAAGAGGATATTCGGGATTACTGGTGAGCACCAGGTTGTAACGATCCGGAAGCGGTCTGAACTGAGCCGGAATCGATTCCCAGGTGGCACGGCCCATGACGCAGGCATTTTTCTTGCCTTCTTCCTCGGTATGGCTGGTGAGATCCTTGAAATATTTCAGGTCCCCTTTCAGACGCCAGGGAATAGCCTGATTCTTGCCGATCCCGTAATTGAGATCCGTGGCTACCACCAGATCGAAACGGTCCCGCATAGGTCAGACCGAGACTGGAAACTTGATAAAGCCCTGGGGGCTGTAGTCGAGCAACTGAAAATCTTCATAGGCGAGCTCGAGCATGGGCTTGTCGGCAATCTCCACCCGGGGAAGGCTGGTGGGGGTCCGCTCGAGCTGTCTTTTCAAGCCCTCTATATGGTCCATATATATATGAGCGTCACCGAATGTGTGGGTGAAAATTCCCGGTGTCAGATCACATTCCCTGGCGACCATCATCAGAAGCAGGGCATAGCTGGCTATATTGAATGGCACGCCCAGAGCCATGTCGGCGGAGCGCTGGTAAAGCTGAAGGTCTAGACGACGTTGATTTGTCCTCCGATCCTGGCTGACATAGAACTGGAACATCATATGACAGGGAGGAAGGGCCATCTCCGGCAGGTCGGAGACATTCCAGGCCGAGATAATCAACCGGCGTGAGAACGGGTCGGTCTTGATCCGCTCAAGGAGATCGCTTATCTGATCGACATGACCTCTGGTATAAGCGTCTTTCTCGGAGTCGTATGAATAGCGGGGCCATTTGCGCCACTGGTAGCCATATATGGGACCGAGCTCACCGTCTTCTCCGGCCCAGGCATTCCAGATCGGCGTATGCTCGGCGAGGTCGTCATTGATATTGGTAGAGCCCCGGAGAAACCAGAGCAGTTCCCTGAGGACGCCGTCGAACTTCACCTTCTTGGTGGTCAGTAACGGAAAGCCTTCCCTGAGGTCGTACTTGGCCTGCAATCCGAATAGCGACAGGGTCCCGGTACCGGTCCTGTCATGACGAGGCTCGCCATGCTCGAGTATGTATTCAACAAGGTCGAGATACTGCTTCACTGTATATCCCTCGGGTCTCCGATTCGTGTCGCCGATTCGATCACAGGATATCACGATTATAAAGGTACGGTAAGCAATTGACCGGTCCGGCGAAAGTCACGGTATCCTTTGTCGCACCGTTCCATTGCCAGGGGAGTGACCGCGATGATCACAGAGTTTCAGAACGAACCTTTTACTAACTTTTCTGAAAAAACGAATCAAGATCTCATCCAGGCCGCCATCAAGAACGTGCGCAAGAAACTGGGCAAGAGCCACGGACTGATCATCAACGGTAACGAGCTCGAGACGGATAGCAAACGAGAATCTACCAACCCCGCCAACCCTTCCGAAGTGATCGGCAGATTCTCCCAGGCCGGTGTCGAGCATGCTGATCAGGCAATGGAAAGCGCTCTCTCTGCTTTCGAGACCTGGAGCCGGGTGGAGCCCGGGCAGCGGGCTCGCTATCTGTTGAAAGCAGCAGCGATCATGCGCCGGCGGCGTCATGAGCTTGCTGCTCTGATGATCCTCGAGATCGGCAAGAACTGGGCTGAAGCCGACGCCGACGTGGCCGAGGCCATCGATTTCCTGGAATTCTACGCCCGGGAGATGATGCGCCTGAGCCAGCCGCAACCCCTGACCGCGTACCCGGGAGAGGAGAACGAGCTTTACTATGTCCCTCTCGGTGTCGGTCTCGTGGTGCCGCCCTGGAACTTTCCCCTGGCGATTCTGGTAGGCATGACCTCGGCATCCATAGTCGCCGGCAATACTGTGATTCTCAAGCCCAGTAGCGAGACCCCGGCCATCGGCTACTGGTTCTGCAAGCTCATGGAAGAAGCCGGGTTGCCTGCCGGCGTCCTGAATTTCCTTCCCGGTCCCGGAGCCTCGGTGGGCGACTATCTCGTCCAGCACTCGAAAATACGCTACATTGCTTTCACAGGATCGAAAGAAGTCGGCCTGAGAATCAACGAGCTGGCCGCCAGGACCCAGCCAGGTCAGCTATGGATCAAACGCGTGGTCGCCGAGATGGGCGGCAAAGACTCCATCGTCGTGGACCGCGACACCGATCTGGATGCCGTCGCCGATGGTATCACCGCCAGTGCTTTCGGCTTCGGCGGTCAAAAATGCAGCGCCTGCTCGCGCGCAATCGTGCACCAGGACGTCTATGACGAAGTCCTCAAGAAAGTGGTGGAGCGCACGAAAGCTCTCAAGGTGGGAAGCCCGGAAGAGCGCGACACCGATATGGGACCGGTGAGCTCGAAGAGCGCTTACCAGAGCATCCTCGAATATATCGAGATCGGCAAGCAAGAAGGCAAGCTGGCATGCGGCGGCAACGCCATCAAGAACAAGAACGGCGGCTTCTTCATCGAGCCTACGATTATCGACGGCGTCGACCCGATGGCCAGAATCTCCCAGGAAGAGATATTCGGCCCGGTGCTCGCCTTCATCAAAGCGAGAGACTGGGACGATGCGCTAGCCATCGCCAATAACACCGAATTCGGTCTCACCGGAGCCGCCTATACCACCTGCCGCAAGAAAATCGAGCAGGCCCGGCGCGACTTCCATGTGGGCAACCTCTACATAAATCGCAAATGCACGGGAGCCCTGGTCGGAGTGCAGCCTTTCGGGGGCTTCAATATGAGCGGTACTGACTCTAAGGCTGGTGGCAGAGATTACCTGCTCCTTTTCACCCAGGGCAAATCGGTGGCGGAGCGCTTCTGAATCCCTGCAGACCGGAAACGTTGCCAAGGGCGCAAAAAAATGCTGGACTCTTTCGCCGGCCACGATTCTGCTACACTACATACGAATCTTTAGAGTGAGGATTTGATGGTCGAGTCTATTCAGCTCATCCGACAAATTGCGGTAAGAGCAATAGTCACGGAAAATTTCAAAGAGCAGGTAAGCGCTGAGATCCAGAGAAACCTGCAGCAAATCGACGCCGAACTGCAACAGCTCGAATTCAAGGGCAAAAGAGCTATTGCCGACATCGAGAAGCAGAGCCAGGGAATCATCACCGACGAAATCAAATTTCAAGTCGAATCCATTCGCCAGCAAGTGGAAGCCGAGAAGCTCAGGCTTCTCCAGCTGCGGGAAGAGATGCAAGGACAGAGCCAGGCCCTGGCAGAGCTTCCCATCGGCTCGGTGGTCACCCAGTTCACTGTGGAGAACCCGGTGGACGTAAGAATCGGCGAGAATATCTTCCAGCGCCTGGAAGGCGGCGAGATTCTGGTCAAGGATGGAATCATCCAGGAAATCAGACTCTAGAATTCCTGAAGAAATCAGCTCTCCAGATAATCCTTGAGTTGATCGCTGGCCTGGGACTGCCTCAGGAAACGTAGAGCTTTCAGCTCGATCTGACGTGTGCGCTCCCTGGTGATACCCACCAGCTTGCCAACCTGCTCCAGGGTGCGAGGCTTGTCGTCATTGAGCCCGAAGCGCAGGATGAGCACTTCCCGTTCGCGGGGAGTAAGCACCGACAGCACTTTCCGGACATCGGCAGACATCAGGCTCTGGGCTGTAGAGTCTTCCGGCGTCGAGGAATTGAGATCCTCCACCAGCTCGGCCAGGGTGTTGTCCTCGTCCTCGCCGTAAGGCGTGTCCAGAGACAGAGGCGACCTGTTGGCAGCCAGTATGTCTTTGACTTTCTTCACCGGGATGCCCATCTCCCTGGCCAGCTCGTCCATGGTAGGACGCCGGTCGAGCTTCTGGGAGAGAGTACGGGTGGCTTTCCGGAGATTGTTTATGGTCTCCACCATATGCACCGGCACTCTGATGGTCCTGGACTTGTCCGCCAGAGCACGAGTGATGCCCTGCCTTATCCACCAGGTGGCATAAGTCGAGAACTTGTAGCCTCTTTCCGGGTCGAACTTCTCGGCGGCTCTGATCAGACCCATATTGCCTTCCTGGATCAGATCCAGAAATGGCAGACCGCGACCCTGATACTTCTTGGCCACGCTCACCACCAGGCGCAGATTCGCCTGAATGAGCTTCTTCTTGGCCAGCTGATCGCCCACGGCGACTCGTCGTGCCAGCTCGATTTCTTCCGCTGCCGAAAGGAGCTTGACCCGGCCGATAGTACGAAGATAGAACTGGACCGGGTCTTCTCCCTGTATCGCACGTTTGCCCTTCAGGCGCAGGGGCGACTCGTCGTCGTCGCCATCGCTTTCTTCTACATTGAAGGAATCGGCATAATCAGCCGCGGCGAAACCCGGGATGAAGTCATCCAGGTTGACGTCGTCTCCGTATTCAGTGATTTTCTTGGTTGCTCTTCTTGCCATTTCTCTGGTTGATTTGCTCAACTGTCCAGGGTTCCAGGAGTTTTTTGGGTCAAGCGATAAAGAGAATCCGCTTTGTAAAAAAGCGGTTAACTCTGCGCTCATTCCCACCTCTAGAGGTGACGCCCCTCCCTATTAAAATGTTCCAACCTGAGGGTTGATAACCGGATTTACCCTAGATCTCTTAAGCAACTGTAACCGAGACCCGTCAGGGCCTGCCGTTAGAGGGTTTTGAGGAGCACCTTATTTGAACTGTCCGTAACTATGCAGACCGCCGAAGCCCAGGGTGTTGAATCCCAGATAAGTAAGCAGAGTCAGGATCAGACCCACCACCGCCACAAGGGAGAGTTTCTCCGCCGAGAGTTCGCGGTGTATGCGCAAATGGATATAAGCCGCGTAACTGAGCCAGGTGACGAGAGCCATGGACTCTTTTGGGTCCCAGGACCAGTAGCTTCCCCAGGCATGGTTGGCCCAGAGACCACCGGTGATGATGCCTATGGTGAGAAGCGGAAAGCCGATGGCGACACAGCGATAAGAGACATCATCATAGATGCCGGCACGCTCGACATTGACCCTGCCTTCATCCACATGCTTGAGAATGAGCCAGCTGATCACCATGCCCAGAGCTGATCCGCCGACGAAAAGCAGTTGCAACCAGAGAACCGAGACCTTGGAGAAAGTGCCGAGCACGATGGCGGCCACGCAAGCAGCGATGGTGGCCACGGAAGAATAGACGGTCTGCCGTCTGCCCGCGGCCCAGAGCTGGAGAAGCCCGCAAAGCCCGGAAAGGAAAAAGACCGCATAAGATACAATCAGTGGCGGCACGTGAATCTGGCGCCAGTAGCTGACCAGAGCCGGAACCAGAGGGGTGATCTCATGCTGGTTGGAGGGAAGCCAGCTGCCATAGAGGAACATCGTGGCTGCTACCATGCTGGAGAGCCAGCCGAGCTGGCCCAGACCATAAGCGCGGTTGATCCATATATAGCCGCCCATGATCGCCCAGGCGAACCAGAGAAGCGACTCGTAGAGATTGGACAGGGGAAAGCGGGCAGCTTCCACTCCTCTCAATATGATCGCTATGGTGAGCGCCGCAAAGCCCACCACCATGGTCCAGCCGCCTATGCTGTTGAGCTTGCCCCGCAGTCCCGAAAAGCCATTGGCGGCAACGAACACCCAGAAGGACATCACCGATGAGAGTCCCGCTGTATTGGTCAGTGCTATCTGGACATCAGACATCGTTCGGCTCCCCGGCGGCGGCTCCTATGAGCTGCTCGCCGCCTTTTTCATGCTCCACTTCGCGCCCTTCGGGGAAGTCTCGCCCGAGCATGGACTGGAGCATTCTCTCGAATCCCACTCTCGCTTTCTGGGATCTCCCTCCAATATATAGAATTGTCGCGTCCTGATTCTTTAAGCCGCTCTCGTTCTTTCCGGAATCCGTCTTGCCAATCTCGGCCTGAGCCCACACATGGCGGTAAGGAATCATGGCCAGGAGGACGCCCACGATTATGAATGCGAAAGCCCCGTAGACTACCGGTATGCCCGGATCGGACTTGTACTGCAGACCGGTCAGGGGAACCACTCTCTCGAAAGAAAGCTTGACCCCACCCAGGTCCACCGACTGCCCGGGCTTGATCTCGGCCAGGCGCTTGGGTGCGTCCCATTCGGTACGCTTGGCGAAAAGACGCAGGGGGCTCGTTTGATCCATGACGCTGAAAATCAGCACCGAATCGGGATCGAGTGGCAGGAAAGAAGCATAGCGATTGCCCATGGGCTCGAGTGAAAGCTCTTTCTTGACTCCGTTGAATGCAATCTCGACTCCGGCAAGACCCCAGGAAGCCTGGTAGATGTCCACACCGTCATAGCTGAGTGGGTTGTTCACCGAGATTTGGCCGGTCTTGAGGACTTTCCCCTTTTCGTCCAGGACAGCCAGATCCGAATACCACTGCTTGGGTTCGCCTGTGGGGTAGTTCTCGCGCCGGGTGCCGAGCACTCTCACTTTCCATTCGGGCAGATGCCCGATCCATAGCTTGCTGTGCTCCGAGCCGGCAAAGCTCATCGAATCGCCGAGCCTGACCGGGGCGAAGCCGCTGAATCCGGTCCAGGACGTAATGGTCACTCCACCGAGCAGAGTGAGCAGCCCTATATGGGTGATCGTTGCTGCCAGCCGCCCGACTTTGCCGTATTCGGCCACCAGCCTGTCTTCCCGTCTATCGACCTTGAATCCCCGTTTCGAGAGCGAAGCGGCGATGGTGTCCATGGTGGCGGAGACTGTTCTATCCGCCGGCAGGACCAGGGACTTGTTGAACGGAAGCCGCCTTATCTCCCTGCCTGATAGAACCGGCATCGGCGTCTTGAGCGAGCGAATCTTGGGAAAGACTCGCTGGAAACTGCATGCCACCATATTTAGTGTGAGCATGGCGATCAAGAAGAGAAACCAGGGCGTGTGAAAGATGTCGCTCGCCCCGAGCTGGATCAAAACCGGAGCAGCCTGCTCGCCGAAAGCCTCGAAGACCTTCTCTCGACCCACCTGAGACTCCTGGGGACACCAGGCTCCGATCAGAATCGTCAGGCCTATGAAAAAGAGACAGAGGACCGTGAGCTTAACCGAAGCCACGAAACTGACGGTGGCTGTGTTCTTGCCGTTGCCGCGGCTCTCGCTCGGATCGCCGGACATCAGTCGCCACCACCGGTGAGAACGAGCTGGAGGTGGTCCTCGAAAAGGCGCTCGGCCTCTGGGAAATTGCGCCTCAATATAGCGCTCTCGATCGCCTGGCTCTGGGAGAGCTCTTTCAGGCAGGAGGAAAGCCTGCTCTGATCCTCGGCCCGCATCGGTCTGGGCAGCGAAGTGAGCCTTCCCCTGACAAATTCGAGATAGAGGAAATAACCATCCATATCGTCCATGGTATCGGCTTCGATTCTCTCCAGCAAAGCTCGTGCCAGGGCGTCGGAGAGACCGTCGGTGGAGACCGCTATCTTGAGATGCCCCCGTCTCAAGGTGCAGGGCACCTCGAAATCACCGCCGTGTTCGGGCTCGGTCACGAGGATGCCGCCGGTTCGGCAGGCCTCCGCTAGTTGCCGGCGCTCGGCGCCGTCCCTGCTGTAAGCGAAAACCAGGAAATATTCCTTCAGACCCCCTCCGGCAATGAGGTCGCCCAGAGATTGCTTCAAGATGGTGAGACGATGGCTATGAGTGGAGGCGAGCTCGCGTAACTCGGCAAGGGGGCTACGCGCCACCACATCCAGGAAAGCCCCGGCTTCGAGCAAGCGCCGGCATTCTCGCAAAGCGAGCTCGCCGCCTCCGGACATGAGAACGCGCCGGTCCCGCAGGTCGATTCCGATGGGGTAATAAGAAGTCACTACCGGGTCCTTATCATTACATAATCGGCCAGCTCACCGAGCGCCTCTCTGTAAGGCGTGTCAGGCAACACCTCCAGGCAGGCTCTGGCTCGAGCCGTATAGCCCGCAGCCAGCTCCACCGTAGCTTCGACACCGCCGGAGCTGACGATCAGGTCCAGGGCCTCCGCCACCCCCTCGTCGGTGGTGACGGTTCGCTCTCGAATGAGCTTGCGCAGGCGATCGGCTTTCTCGCCGCCCTTCTCCAGGACAAAGAGGCTGGGAGCGGTAATCACCCCGTTCTTGAGATCGCTTCCTGCGGCTTTGCCTGTCTCTTTCTGCGAAGCCGTGATATCGAGCAGATCGTCGACGATCTGGAAGCAGATACCGAGATTGATCCCGTAGTCTTTGAGCGCCTGTATGGTGTCATTGTCGCAACCGTTGAGAATAGCGCCGCTGTGGCTGCCGGCCGAGATCAGGGAAGCGGTCTTGCTCACCGACTTGGAAGTGTAGCTCTCCCAGTCGATATCGGTAGAGAACTGCATACGCATCTGTTTGATCTCGCCGGCGCAGAGATCCCCCAGGACCTGCCCGTAGATGCCGACGATCACAGGATTCATGATCCGGGCAAGGCAGATGGACGCCTGGGCGAAGAGGAGGTCTCCCATGAGCACTGCCAGCCTGTCGTTCCACGTCTTGTTGATGGTCTCCTGACCGCGTCTCACCGAAGCCTTGTCGATGACGTCGTCATGAACCAGGCTGGCCGTATGGATGAGCTCGGTGAGCACTCCCAGAATAATATGCAGGCGGGAGAGCTCGCCTTCCCCGGCCGTGGCCCGGGAGGAGAGAAGGACGATGAGAGGGCGGATCCGCTTGCCCCCGGCCGAGAAAATCTGCTTGAGGAGCTGCTCGACAAAGGGATTATCATCGATGAGATTGGTTTTCAGCCAGTCTTCGACCAGGCGCATCTCCTCGTCCACGAGAGCGACAATTCTGGACAGATCTGAGGACGGATCAGGAGAGCTCTCTCCCTTCGTGAATTCGGTGACTGGACTCGCTGCTGACTTCATGGGACCCGTGGTTTTTCGGTTGTCAAAAGAGACTGCCTAGCTTTTCATATAAGAGCTCTGACCGTCAACGTTACGACTCTAAGATCAGGGCAAATATTCATAACATTTATGTTTTGGTCAAAAAGGCGGTTGGCAAGAACATGTTAGGGCTTACAGATTGATAATATACATCTGTAGCTATTCGCCGCGGAGGCAACCGTGTTCCAGGAACTCAAACGACAGCTGCTCTCGGGTCAGACCACTTTCACCAAGGCTCTGCCCGACGCCCTTCCGGCTCTGCGAGGCAAGATAACCGACGAGAAGCTCATCTGGCTGTCCAGCGAGCTTCAAGGCTATCAGGACGGTCTCAGCTTCTACCAGACCACCAGCCACGAGCTGCCTCCGTACCGGGTAGTACCGGGCTCCCTGCAAGCCTATTATGAAGACGGCTCCATGGAGCCCCTCAACCACCCTTACGCCAACCGCCCTCAGCACTTTCTCAGCGCTCCCATCTCCTGGATCGAAGAGTTCTCGACTTTCTCAGGGGACGTCTCCATCGTCGAGCTCCCTGAGCTGAGCCATTTCATGGCCTCCCAGCGAGCAGGCGTCGTGGTCGTCACCCCCAAGTCCGAACTCAAGCGGATCATCGCTACTTTCCGCAATGAGTTCATCAAGCTTCTCGACCAGGTCATGCAACAGCACCCGGAAAGCGCCTGAGCACCACATTCGATACTGCTATGAGAATCGCCGCAATTCAAGCTGAGCTGAAGAAACGAAGTCTCGACGGCTGGCTTTTCTACTTCTTCAAGAATAACGATCCCATCGCTCTTTCCACTCTGGAGCTGACCGAGACTCATATGTTCTCGCGCCGCTGGTTCTATTTCATACCGGCGGAAGGCGAGCCCGGCAAGCTCGTCCACCGTATCGAGTCAGGCTCCCTCGATGGCCTTCCCGGCGAGAAGCTCATCTATGTCGGCTGGAGCGACATGGAGAAGAAGCTCGCCGAGCTCGTCGGTGGAAGCAAGACCATCGCCATGCAGTACAGCCCCCGAAACGCCATTCCTTATGTAGCCCGGGTGGATGCCGGCACCATCGAGCTCATCCGCTCTCTGGGCGTGGAAGTGGCGAGCTCGGCGGATCTGGTGCAGAACTTCGAGGCCGTCTGGAGCGACAGACAGCTCGAAAGCCATATCTATGCCGTGGACAAGCTCCGTTCCATAGTGGACGACGCTTTCGGTCATGTGCGGGATACCCTCAAGAGCGGCGGCGGTCTCACCGAATACGACCTGCAGCAATTCATCCTGGGCAAATTCGATCTCTACGAGATGACCACTTATTCGCCCCCGATAGTAGCCGTCAACGAGAACAGCGGCAACCCTCATTACCAGCCGAGCCCGGCCGTCCACAAAGAGATCAGGGAGAATGACTTCCTGCTCATCGATCTCTGGGCCAAGCAGAAGAATGTCCCGGGCTCGGTATACGGCGATATCACCTGGACCTGCTTTGTCGGCAAATCTGTACCGGACCGTCACAAAGAGATCTTCGAGATCGTCCGGGATGCCCGGGACACCGCCCTCGATTTCGTCCGTAAAGCCGCCGCCGGGGGCAAGACCATCCACGGCTATCAGGTGGACGATGTCTGCCGCCGGCATATCGAGGATAAAGGCTACGGCGAGTATTTCGTGCACCGCACCGGTCATTCCATAGGCGAGGAGGTGCACGGCAACGGCGCCAATATAGACAATCTCGAGACCAGGGACGAGCGCGCTCTGCTTGCCTGCACCGGCTTCTCCATCGAGCCCGGGATCTATTTGCCCGAATTCGGGGTGCGCAGCGAAATCGACGTTTATCTCGAGAAGGACGGGGTGATGGTTGCCGGTCTTCCCATTCAAGAGAAGCTCGAGGCCATTCTGGCCTGATTTACCGACATGAATACCAAAGATACTCTGGAGCGACTTACCCTGCCTGACACAGTCAAGCAATCCCTGGCCCACCTGGTGGAAGACCTGAAGCGGGTGGCGGGAGACAACCTCGCCGGCGTGGTGGTCTACGGAGGCGTGGCCCGGGGGAGCTATGTCGAAGGCAAAAGCGACATCAATCTCATCATCCTCCTCAAAGACGCCGCCGGTCCCAGGCTCGACGATCTCTCCCCGGTGCTCAAGAGCGCCTGGCGCAATATCGGCATCGATACAATGATCCTCACCCCGGATGAGGTGAAGACCTCTGCCGACGCCTTTCCGGTAAAATTCCTCCATATCAAGGAATTCCACCTGGTGCTCTTCGGCGAGGACTTCTTCAGCACCATAGAAGTAGAGCCGGAGCATCTCAGGCTGCGTCTCGAGCAGGAGCTGCGCAATCTCAGCCTGAGACTGCGCAAACGTTATGTCGCCGCGGCAAGCGACGCGGTCATGGTGGCCCGCATTCTCACCGAAGCAGCCGCGCCCCTGGCGGTTCTGCTTCGAGCCCTCATAAGGCTGACCGGCAAAGCCGAGCCCCAGGACAACAGCACCGCCAGTGCATTTTCCGCAGCCAGCAACGCTTTCGAGCTGGACAGCGAAGCCCTGGCTATGGCGGCAGCCATGCGTCATGACGGCAAATGCGCGATTCCTGCAAAGGATCTCTATGCTCGTTTCATGCAGTCAGTCGATCGGGCCGTCAGCGTGGTCAACGACCTCGAATCTGAAATAAGACAATGAACGTCTACGATCTCCCCGGACCGATGTTCCTTGCTCTTTATTGCGGAGTGGCTTTCGGTGCCTGGATAGTCACCCTGGTGCTGAACGAGATCCTGAGACCACCGGATACCAGGGCGAATATCCCGGCGGACCTGCATCCCTACGAAGTCGGTTATCTCGCCGAAGGCGACGAGGGCGCCCTGAGGGCAGCAGCAGCCAGCCTGATTCATCGCCAGCTTCTCACCATCAATACAAACGGCTCCACCATCACTGCCTCGGTCAACCGGGATCTCGAAGTAGACGATTCGGACCTGAACGAGAATGCCCTGGAGCTGGACAACAAGATCCTCTCCCTGGCCAATGCCTCCTCCTGGTCCGACCTGCGCGCTCACATAGGGCGCTTCACCGTTCCCCTGGAGAAAATCAGACGGCGTCTGGATAAGCTGGGACTGCTGGTCAGTGTCGAGCGTTTCGCCCTGATCAAAGCCGCCACCATTCTGCTCTTGCTCTCACCGCCCGTTTTTCTGGGCGTTCCCAAAATCATGATCGGAGCATCCCGGGGCAAGCCTGTGACTTTTCTCGTTCTGCTCTGTGTCATCTCTCTGGTCTATACGTTTTATGCAGCAAGGAAAAAACTGATCCGCAGTCATTTCGGTGACCGGGTGCTGGAAGAAGTGAAAAAACGAAACGTCGGTCTGCGCACCACTTGCTATTCGGCAAGCCAGACCCTCACCGGGTCCGACGCAGCCCTTGCCGTGGCCCTCTATGGCATGCCGGTTCTGGTAGGGACTTCACTGGCCGCGCAGTTCTTCCAGCCCCCTGTCAAGTCCGGCTGCGGAAGCAGCTGTAGCAGTTGCGGAAGCGGCTGCGGCGGCGGTTGCGGCGGCGGTTGCGGCGGGTGCGGCGGTTGAGAAAAGATCCAGACACCACTTTGCGCGGTCCCGGCGCCGGCTGGCGGCCAGAGCTGGCCATGCACCTGGAGCGTCGTGACGACCTGGGCTTCATCGAGCTCCTGGCGGAGAATCATCGTCTGGATGAAAAACCCCGGGAAGAGATTGCCGCCCTCAAGCTAAAGGGAGTAGATATAGCGATCCATGGAGTCTCCCTTTCTCTGGGGAGCGCCGGACTGCCTGACCAGAGCCGCCTGGCGAGCCTCGATCGCCTGGCCGAGGTCTATGACGCCGTGCTTGTAAGCGAGCATATCGCCTTCGTCCGCGCTGCCGGTCTCGAGACCCACCATCTGCTTCCGGTGGAAAGAACCGAAGACATGCTGGCTCTACTGGTCAGAAATATCAACTATGCAGCCTCGAGACTCTCTCGGCCCCTGGTCCTGGAGAACATCGCCTCCCTTTTCGAATGGCCGGACAACACCATGGACGAGCCCGAATTCCTCACGAGACTGACCCGGGAGACAGACGCCATGCTCCTTCTCGATGTCTCCAATCTCTATGCCAATGCCCTCAATCATGGATTCGATCCGATCGAATACGTCGAAAGGCTTCCTTCCTCGAAGATTGCTTATATGCATGTGGCGGGCGGCACCATGAGAAAGGGTCTCTATCACGATACCCATGCTCACCCGCTGCCGGGGGCGGTTCTCCAGCTGGTCTCAGATATCGCCCTGCGCCTTCCCGGGGTTCCGGCAATGCTCGAAAGAGACGATTGCTTCCCCATCCAGAAAGAGCTCTTTGCCGAGCTGGACAGCATCGAGGATGCTCTCTCGAGAGATTATGCCTGTGCTTGAGAGCAAAGAACAGATCATCAAAGAGAAACAGGCGCGTCTGGTCAGGGCGCTTTTGAAAAGCGAGGAGACTCCGGAAGGTTTCGATGATGCTGCTATCGATGCGGCCCGGCGATCTCTGGCTCGCAAAAGATCCCGGGCGGCGGCCAGGACCTGGCCCGGTCTTTTTACCGATTCGAAATCCCATGAGAGGTTCGAAGCTTACTGCCGCAAACGCGGAGCGCCGCTCTCAGGCGCTCTTCTGGACGGCAGGCTCTTCGCCCGCTATCTGGAAAGAGAGCACGTCCTTACGGCGGAGCAACTCGAAGAGATCGCCCGCTTCGACGCATCATATATGGTGCAGGGCAAAGAGCTGCGCCTCCGCAACGGAGCTGATCGCCTTTTCAGGTCAGCTATCCGGAGACTCACGAGATGAAAAACATGAAGCAGAAAATCATCCACGAGCTCGTGGAAGTGGGTGGCGTCATGGTCTACCTCGCCCTGGTTTTTCTCGTCCTGCAGACTTTCAAATGTACGACCTTGCTGGTGGCCTGCTCCGAGAACGATTTCCTCGCTTCCTATATTACCGCTCTTCTGGCGGCGGTCGGTCTGGGCAAATTCGTCTTCGTCCGCCCCTCGTCCCTGGAGCACATCACCGACCCGCTCAAATTCTGGCTCTGCGTCGCTTCTCACGAGCTCGCCTTTTTCGTCACCTTTTTCATTTTCTTCTGTTTCCGGGACATGAGCCGTGTCATCGGCGAAGCCGAGACATTCAGGCTTTTCTTCGTCGAGAGATATATAAAAGTTATATACAGCCATTGTCTGGCATTTCTCTCATATTTTGTTAACCCCGCTTTAGTGGCCGGGGGCGCAAACTCATGGCACGTTATCGCACCAGCATAAGTCGAGGAGAAAGGCGATGAGAAGCATTACTAGCGATGCTTGCGATCTTTACCTGAGTTGCAGCGATTGTGGAGCAAGCTTCCTGTTCAGCTCCGCCGAGCAGGAATTTTTCAGCCTGTACAACCTTATGGAGACACCCAAGCGCTGTCACAACTGCCGCACCATCAGAAGAGTGGAGAGGCACTCGAAAAACGGCAGGAAGCGGACTCTGACAGCCCTTTTCTGCCTTGATTGCAAAGCCCTTGTCTATGTCCCCTTCAAGCCAAGCGGTATCAAACCTGTCTATTGCCGGTCTTGTATGCATTCGCATTCGCACGCTCATGCGCACCTGATCGAAGCCTGAAATCAATCAGGGATGAGGAGCTTCGCTTCCAGGGCTCTTTTCTCCGCTTCCTTGCGACGGTGCGCCCGGGAAAGAGCCCGGCTGTATGCTTCGAGAATCGCTTTTCTCGTAGCCGCCCGCACATGAAAAGCACGGTCGGCGATCTTGAGAGCGTGGCGATAACGTGACACCGCCTCGGGCCAACGTTCGCGCCTGGCGCTCATGGAGCCGAGATCGGCATAGATCGTGGCAAGCTGCGGATTGTCCGGGCCGAGATATCTCTCCACCGTGACCGCACTCCGGGAGAGCAAGCGATCGGCGCTCTTCAGCTGTTTCTCGGCCGCCAGCACCAGAGCCAGATCGCAATCGAGCATGGCCCGTTTCATCTTTCCTGCTTCCCGATCCGGATTGGAAGAAGCCAGGGCTTTCAACTCTAGAGCCATTTTCTCCACCAGGGACCGGGCTCGATCCGCATCGTCATGAGCGAGATAGAGACGGACCAGACGATCGACTACTTTGATCTCGAATTCGTCGGCGGCGGCATCCTGGTTGAATATTCGCTCCACTATGGTGGGGCTGGGTAGAAGGGCCGAATAGAGAATATCGCCAAGGACATAGTCTGATGCCGCGATCCCGTCGGCGGCATCGAGGACGGCCAGGCGCCTCACCGCTAACTTGTGCTCTCGAAGAAGAGGAGAGTCTGTCGGATTCGCTGCCGGGGTGAGAAGAAGATCACCCACCATTCTGGCCCGATCATCAAGGTCGAGCTCCTCATAGATAACGGCGAGCTCACGGAGGATTTCGACAAAGGCCTCCCTGGAATCAGCAAGATTCTCGAGGCTCTCATCATTCGCCAGCCTGAGGGCCCGATGAACATGGCCGAGGGCTTCTTTCTCGTCACCGGACCGGGCATTGCCGGCTGCCGTAGAAAGCTCTTTCTTCCAGGCTGGAGTAACCTCTGCGGCCAGACAGGCGGTAGCGCTGGAAAGAATAATCAAAACGGCCAGAACAGCCGGCAGTCGAAGAGGTCTCATCGAGACCAGTTTACTTGTAATTGGCGATGAAAATCTCATCGCCTATCTTGCTGGTTCGCTCTCGGTTGCAGTTGTTCATCCCGTATTGCAGCTTGAAAGGCTCTATGCGAGCCCACTTGTAAAGACTGCGGATCTCTGGGCAGTCGTCATAAGTGATCAGAAAACGATGATCGCTTCCTGACAGCCTGGAGGCAAGCTCCTCATGATCGAAACTGTGCAGGCTGCCGTCCCTGCCATAGAGCCTGGAGGCCTGGCGGCAAGAAAGAACTCCCGGGCCTGCTCCGGGCTCGCCAGGCTTTCGCGCAATTCGGTTAGATCCATCACCAGTCGCTTGCAAAGCTCCTCGTCCCTGACACAGCTATAAAACGAAACGAGCTCGGTGAAAAGATCGTTGAGCCAGTATGTCGAGGCCAGGTTCCTCTCCCGGGCATGGAAATAGACGCTGCCGCCGCCGAGCATCGGCTCCCGATATTCGCCGATCCGCCCGGACGGGAGCATCGAAGCGATCACCGGCACCGCTTTCTATTTGCCGCCCGGGTAGCGAAGCGGCGATCTGAGCTTGACTAGGGAAGCCATCTGATCTTCCCTGATTTCAGATCGCGAATGGCGCCCACAACCAGGAGCTTCTTCGAATCGACGGCTTTTTTGATCCCGGGGCTCTTCAAGATCGATTCGATAGAGAGCCGGACATTCTCTTCGATAGCTCTGTCCGTGAGATCATCGGCTTTTGCATCGGGGCTCTTCTTCCTGGCTCTTGCCACCGCCGGTCTGATCACATCCACCAGAAGGGGCAGGGAGCCTTTCAGCTCGGCATCCGAAATAGCTGCTTTGACTGCGCCGCATTCGCTGTGCCCGAGAACGACAATCAGAGGCGTGCCCAGATAGAGAGAGCCGAATTCCAGAGAAGCGAGCTCGGCGGTCTTGCAGACATTGCCTGCTACCCGCACTACAAAGAGCTCGCCGAACCCCTTGTCGAAGATCAGCTCCACCGGCACCCTGGCGTCGGCGCAACTGAGCACGCTGGCAATGGGCTTCTGTCCGAACTTGGCTGTTTTGAGACGGCTGGCCGGATCGATCCGGGGATGCTTGCTCACACCCTCGAGATATCTTGCATTGCCCGCCTTCAACTCGGCGAGAGCCTGCTCGGGAGAAGGGGTCTCCTTCGCCGTGCCGGGCAGGGCGAATCCAAGAACGATCATCAAAAGCAACGCCACGATATTCGGATATCTGCTCATAGGCTCCTCTCTCTAGACAACAACTCTTTCTTTCTCTCCACGCCCCAGCGATAGCCCGAAAGGGATCCGTCGGCGCGCACCACCCTGTGGCACGGGATCGCCACGGCAATCTTGTTGCGGGCACAGGCAGACGCCACGGCTCGCACCGCCTGCGGGGCGCCTATCGATCGAGCTATGTCACTGTAGGTGGTGGTGGTGCCGGGAGGAATCGCCAGGAGTGCCTGCCAGACCTTTTCCTGGAAAGCAGTGCCGGCTATATCCAGGGGCAAATCGCTTGGCAGACCGGCCTGCGGATTCTCCACCAGACCCACTACCATAGCCACATAACCATCGAAACTCTCGTCGCCTCCCTGCAAGCGCGCACCAGGAAAGAGCTCCGCCAGCTCGTTCAGGAGCGCATCGGGATCGTCGCCCAGGAGAATAGCGCAGACACCGCGCCCGGTCATGGCTACCAGTATCGCGCCCAGGCTCGTCGCACCGACGGCGAACCTGATCTCGAGTCCGGCAGCGCCTTCTCTAAACTGCCCAGGGGTCATGCCCAGAAGCGAGGAAGATTTTTCGTAGAACCGGCTGCTCGCTCCATAGCCCGCTCCATAGATAGCTTCGGTGACCGATGCAGCAGTACGGAGATTTTCCCGGACCCGGCTCCGTCTTCGCGCCCGGACATAAGCCGAAGGAGTGACGCCGGTGGCTGCTTTGAAAAGCCTGTGGAAGTGATAGCGGCTGAGCCCGGCCCGGGAAGCCAGCTCTTCGAGAGCCGGCGCCGAATCGCTTTCGTTTTCATCGATAAACCGGCACACCCTGGCAATCCGCTCGGCGTCCCTGGCCCTTATTGAGTGGTCGGTCTTTCTCTCTCTCATTATCTCTTTCATGTCCCGGTCCTCGAATCACCAACTTTTCGGGACAAATCTAACAACCGCTAGCACACTTTAACACTCCGGAACTTGCTATTGAATTATCATTGTCTTCCATGGAAAAACTGGAACTTCTTCAAAACACTCTCAATCTGGACGAACTCGAGGAAACGGCCCGCAGCTGCCTTCCCGGTCAGAACTTCGACTATTTTGCCGGAGGCGCCGGGGACGAGATCACCCTGGCGGCGAACCGGCAGTCCCTCAGGAATCTGCGCCTGCGACCCCGGATGCTGGTGGACGCAAGCAATCTGGACACTTCAATCGAGATTTTCGGGGAGAAGCTCCCTTCCCCGGTAATGATTGCGCCCATGGCCTTTCAGAAGCTCGCCCACGAAAGAGGCGAGCTGGCCATGGCCGAGGCTGCCGCCGAGCATGGCGCGCTCATGGTGGTGAGCACCCTGGCCACCTGCAGTCTGGAAGAAGTCATGACAGCAGCGGCCGGGACTTCAAAATGGTTTCAATTGTATGTCTATAAGGATCGGGGGATCACTCGAGATCTGGTCTCCCGGGCAAAAGAAGCCGGCTACAAAGCGATTGTCGTCACCGTGGACTCGCCGGTTCTGGGCAAGCGTGAAAGAGACATGCGCAACAATTTCCAGCTCCCGGAAGGAATCGAGATCAAGAATCTACTCGAGCACGGGCTGAAAGACTTTCCAGCCACCCGGGGCGAATCGGGACTGGCGGCTTATATAGCCGGTCTCTACGATATCTCCCTGAGCTGGAAGGACATCGAATGGATCGCCGGGCTCACCGACCTGCCGGTTCTGGTGAAGGGCGTACTGCGAGGGGACGACACCCATATCGCCATCGAATCGGGCGCCCGGGGAATCTCGGTGAGCAATCACGGGGGCAGGCAGCTCGATACTACTATCGCTTCAATAGACGCCCTGCCCGAGGTGGTTGCCGCAGTAGAAGGAGCATCCACCAGCGCCGGAAAGATACCGGTTATTTTCGACGGCGGCATCAGAAGGGGAACCGACGTGCTCAAAGCCCTGGCTCTTGGAGCCCGTGCCGTGCTCCTGGGCCGCCCGCTCCTCTGGGGTCTCACCATAGACGGTGCCGGGGGTGCCTCCCGGGTGCTAGCCATCATCAATGCCGAGCTGCGCAATGCCATGACCCTTGCCGGCGCCGAGAGCATCGAAGCAATCACCCCGGATCTGATCGCCGGGTATCAATAGAATACTTCACCCAACCCCGGCTCTCGTGACCGAAATCGAATCTGCCGGGATAGAAGATCTCGGCCATCATCTCCAGGGCGTCGACGGTACGCGGGCCGGGACGGTTGAAATACTGGTTGCCGTCCGCCACCACCACCCTGTCATGACGCACAGCCTCGAGCGCGGCGAAGCCGGGATTCTCATAGAGAAGATGCATCTCGGTCAGGGTGCGCTCGATATCGAAACCGCAGGGGGTGACGATGATCACGTCGGGATCGGCTGCCACCAGCTCTTCCATGGTCATCCAGGGCGAATGCTTGCCGGCCCGGCCGAATAGATTGACCCCGGAAGCCAGCTCCACCAGCTCGGGAATCCAGTTGCCGGCCGCCATGAGAGGCTCGATCCACTCGATGCAAGCCACCCGCGGCCCGGCACCCCGGGCGGCTGCTGACGTGCCTTTCCTGACAACCTCGATGCGGTTCTGCATATCCGCCACCACCGAAGCTGCCCGATCCGGAACTTGAAGAGCACTGCCTACGGTGCGGACATCGTCGAATATATCCTCCAGGCAATCAGGCTTGAGCGATACGATCTGAGGCTTAGATGAGATCACCGCACAGGCGGCTTCTTCGACGTCGCGCAGGCTCACCGCACATACCTGGCACTGATCCTGAGTGACTATGTGGCTTGGCGAGAGGCTCTCCACCATATCGGCATCCACCCGATAGACGCTCAATCCCTCCTGGACGATGGCTTTCACACGCTGGTCGATCTCGTAGCTGCTGCCGTCGGTTCGAAACTTGGGAGATGTGCAGACCGGCAGATCCTTTATCGTGTCCGGATAATCGCACTCATGCGAGCGTCCGACCATGTAGCCGGTGAGACCCAGAGCGTGAATGATCTCTGTGGATGAGGCGATAAGGGATATGATCCGTAAGGTCATTTTTTTCGGCTGAGAGCCAGGGAGCTGACACTCATGCGGGCGTGGCTGACAGCCACGGCCAGGGCATCGGAGGCATCGTCGGGCTTGATGATCTCCTTCAAGCCGAGGAGTTGCATGACCGCGAATTGCACGTCTTTCTTGTCGGCTTTGCCGTAGCCTGTCAAACACATCTTGACTTGCATGGGCGTATAGTCTGCGATTGACAGTCCCTGGCTCGACAGGCCCTCGACAATGACCCCTCTTGCCTGGGAGACCGGCACCAGGGTCTTGGCGTTCTTGAAGAAGAAAATCGCCTCCACCGCTGCCACATCCGGTTGATATTCATTTAACAGAGTCAGCAAGTCACGGCGGATCATCACCAGACGCTCGCCTGGGGTCATGGTCCTGGGAGTCTCGATGGTTCCCGAGGTGACACAGGTATATCGATCAGACCCCTCGACCTCTATAACACCAAAACCCACTGTAGCCGTTCCCGGATCGATCCCGATTATTCGATGGATAGCCCTGTCCCCCGTAGAAAATTAGCCCCTGAGCCGTGTACCATGTTATCGATAAGAGACTAACCAATTAATGCAAAGCAGACAAGCAGTAATGAGCACCAGCTCCATGCTGGACCGGCCGATCTGGCTCAAGACGGTGGGTCTGGCATACAAATTGCCTGTCGCCTTTTTTTCCGGCTGCCTTCTCGGTCTATCCAGCCCGGGCTTCGAGCTCTGGTGGCTTGCCTGGATCGGTCTGATACCGCTCCTGATACTGATCCGCGGCTCGGACAGCCCGCTGGAGTCGGGACTTTCGGGGCTGCTTTTCGGCTTCGGCTATCATGGCGTCTCCCTGAGCTGGTACCTGGGTCTTGCGCCTCTGGCCTGGCTCGGTCTCCCCGAGACTCTGGGAATGGCAGGAGCGGCTCTCGTATGGCTCCTGGAAGTCCTTCATCAGTCCATACTGCCCTGCATTTTCGCCCTGCTCCTGGGAAGCCTGCCCCTGAGAGCCGGTTTCCTCCCCAATATCCACCGGCCTTTCTATCCTTATCTTTTGAGCGTGCCCCTTGTCTGGCTCTTTCTTCAGTGGGTGATCGCCCCTTCCGAGATTTTCATCGGCTTGCCCATCAATCAACTGGCTTATTCGCAATACAAGCAACTCTGCCTGATTCAGACTGCTTCGGTGCTGGGAAGCCCGTTTGTGGATTTTCTCATCATCCTGGTCAATACCGCCCTCGCCAGCCTGATCCTGCAATTGACCGGAATCGCCGGTCCCATGGCTCAGCGCAGCGATACTCTCTCGCCTCGTTTCGGCGCCCTGGCAGACGCCTGCGTCATCGGTCTCTTGATGCTCGGGCTCTCATCCTGGGGCGGCGAGCGGGTGGCAAGCCTTCATAACGTCCTCGAGACGGCTACAGCTCGTGACCGCGATCCCCAGACCCCGCCTGTGCCGGTGGCGGTGCTGCAGGGCAATGTCAGCGTCGCCGAGGAGCGCCTGAAAGTCACGCGCCCCGAGCAGATCGCCGCCCGCTATCGGGCTCTGGGTGGCAATCTCGGAGCACTCATGCTCTTCATGCCCGAAGGCGTGCTCAACTCCAGCCAGATGTCCCGGGAGGGATTGCTCGATGTCTGCAAAGAGATAAGCACCAGACAGGACAAAGAAGTCATAGCAGGATCCATAGAGACCCTGGAGAACGAGCATGTCAACGCGGCCCGGCTCTTCAGCCCGAGACGAACGAAAGAGGACGTCTATGTCAAACGGCGCCTGGTCCCCCTGGGAGAATCGGCCCCCATCGAGGTTCTCAACGAGAGAATCCCTGCTCCTGTCAGAGAGAGGATTCCAGCCACCCGGGAAAAATTCATGGCTGCCGACTCCACCCAGCTGCTTCACAGTATCTGGGGCAAGGTCGGTCTCAGCATCTATATCGAGCTCGTCTATCCACGACTGATCGCCGATGAGGTCCGCAAAGGCGCGTCTCTCCTGGTCAATGTCTCCAACCTCTCCTGGTTCCACGATGCCTCTATAAACCGTCAACTCCTGGCAGCGGCGGTCTTCCGGGCCGTGGAGAACGGGCGTTATCTGGTTCTTTCCACCAACACCGGGGTCTCGGCGGTGATCACCCCATCCGGTCTGGTCACTTCCATGTCCGTGGCGGGTCAGCGCGGAGTCCTGCTCAACACGATACAATTCCTGTACGGTAAGACTCCTTTTAGCAGAATGTGGTGGTTGTGAAGTGAGAAGAATAATCCTTGCTCTGTGCTTGCTTGCGGGCCTGATGGGTTTCGAGGCTCTGGCAGGAGAAATCGAGGCGAGAATGCCGACAGCCAAAATCGGATCCAGCGTCATCACCCTGGAGGTTGCTCAGACTCTCGAAGAGATCCAGCGAGGTCTCATGTTCCGCACCTCCCTCGAGAAGGACTCGGGGATGGTCTTCCTCTTTCCCCGGGGCTACCGAGCCAACTTCTGGATGAAAAACACTCTCATTCCTCTGGATATGCTCTTCATACTGGACGGCAAGGTCGTGAAGATCTTCGAGAATGTCCCGCCTGCCAAAGAGAAGGACGATCGCAAGATCCCGCATTATCCTGCCGGAGAAGGTATCGAAGTTTCCGAAGTGATCGAAGTAAATGCCGGCTATTGCGCCAGGCACAATATCAAAGAAGGAGACACCGTCGAATTCTCGATGAGGTGAGCTCATGGACGAGATTATCACGGAGCTGAAGGACGACTGCTGCTGGCTGACCATCAACCGGCCCGATTGCAAGAACGCCATCACCAGCCGTATGTGGCAGAGTATCTCGGAGAAGATCTCGGCGCTGCATGGTGAAGGCGCCCGCCTGGTGGTGATCCGGGGAGCCGGATCCTGCTTCGCCGCCGGCGCCGATCTCGGCGAGCTGGCTTCGATCGAGAGCTACAAAGACGCTCACTCCTTCTGGCTGCCCATCAAAGAAACCCTCGATTTCATAGCCGGGCTGGAGATCCCGACCATCGCGCTCATCGACGGACCCTGCCTGGGAGGCGGCTGCCTGCTCGCCACCGCCTGCGACCTGCGCTTCGCAAGCAGCGTCTCCACTTTCGGCATTCCAGTAGCGCGTATGGGAATCGTCCTGGATGATGACAGCATCGCCAGGCTGACAGCCATTGTCGGACCTTCAAGAGCCCTGGAGCTGCTCTATTGCGCCGACACCATATCCGGTGAGCGCGCCGAAGCAATCGGACTGGTCAATAGATGCGTGCCCCCTTATGAGCTGGACAAGCTGGTGGAGATGGTAGTGGCGCAGATAAGCCAGAACGCTTTCGGCTCGATCAGAGAAGCAAAACGCTCGGTGCGTCGGGCCCTCTTCCCCGGGGACGCCACCGGTCTCCTGCCCCAACACGAGAGCGTGGTCATCTCGAGCTATCTCACCTCCGATTTCCGCCGCCGCATCAAATCCTGAGCTGCTTTGGACTTTAAACCGAGAGGAAACCCCAGAAGGCGCCTATGAGGGCGAAAAGCAGGCAAAGAAAAATCCCCGTGAGCCAGAGCCTGGCTCCGGCCAGGGCTTTGCGCCGGCGGGCCCGGTCCAGGAAGCGCCTGGTCAAAACGATCAGCGAGGCGCCGGCAAGAAGAACCACCAGCAGGACAAGAGCCGAGATCATAATGTAAGCAATCATCTACTGGAATTTTACTTCAAGGTGAAATGGGGAAGATCATTTCTAGGCTCCGGGGGCGCAGAGTGGACGCAGAGTGAAACCAGCTGAAGACCGGCGGATAATGGAATACAGCGACTGGATCTCGGCTTTCTCCCTCTGGTGGAAGGCGGTCCTGCTCCTGCCGGCCTGGGGAGTCCTGGTGGCAGCCTGCCTGGGAGCGGTAATGTGGCGCCTCGGCCTTCCCTTCGTGGAAGCGGGCTATGCCCTGGTGCTCGCCGGAGGTATCGCTTATTTTGTCGAGGATCTGCTCAAACGCAAGATCAAGATCGAGAACGGCACCCTCTATCTCGGCTTCAGACGTTTCCAGCTCGCCGGTCTGCATTCGGTAAAAGTCACCTACAACCCCAAACGAATCATTCCGGAAGCTCTGACTTTCAGCTTCCAGGACGGCAAGCTCTTCCATCTCTGGCTCTCCAGACTCCAGGCTGCGGACATTCAATACATCGTCGATCTCATCGACACTCGTTATCCGCACTGCAAGGTCGATCCGGTCCTGCGGCATCTGGCTCGTTGCCACGAGCTCTCCCCGGTGCTCAAAGATGCCGATGACGGTCCGGTAAGCATCAGTTACCAGTCGAACAAGATGGTCTCCGAGATGAGAGAGAGTTTCCTGTCCATGTATCAGAGCTGGTCGCGCCTGGGACCGGGCCTTGCCATGATCTTGTGCACGCCGATGTGGGCGGTTTTTGCCTTCGGCTCATTCTCTCTTTTCAAGATCGTGGACAGCGCCAAAGCCGATTCGCTGATTCAAGAAAGCCTGGTGAAAATCTCGTCGGATGTGGACAAATGGATCGGCGAGCTGGTCGGCACTGCATTCTCCCGTGCCGGTGATCTGGCCACCAACCCGGTGGTGGGCTCGGTGGCGGCGGTGGTCACCCTGGCGATTCTGGGACGGATTATTATCAATCTAATTGAGCCCAACGAGATCTATCTCGACCCGGGCTTTCTGCATCTGCGCAAGAAGATCATCGGCTGGTCCATCAATCGTGCTCAGATCCCCTGGGACAAGATCACAGGCGCTGTTCTGGTGCGCCCGGAAAGCAGCGATCAGGGGGGCTGGCGGATCTCGCTGAGAGGCGACGGCGGAGAGCTCAAGAGCCTGCGCCTGGAGGCTCTGGATCAGGACGGCAGGCGCAACTTTCTGCGCCGTCTCAAGATTTTCGCGCCCGCCTGTGTCATAGACGCCGAGCTCGAAGAGGCCCTTATCCCGAGCCAGCGCAAATCATATACGGAGCTCTGGCTCCAGAGCCTGGCCTCGTCACCGGAGCGCAAGAATCTCAAACCTCTCACCCCGGGACACCGGCTCCAGGACGGACGTTACGAGGTGGTTCGCAAGCTCGGGGTGGGCGGTCAGGGAGCCGCTTATCTCTGCCGGGTCGATACCATGCTCCAGGCGGAGCTCTGCCAGGAAGTGGTGCTCAAAGAGACGATCATGCCTGTTTTCGTGGACGACAGTATCCGCAAGCAATCCCTGGAGCGATTCGAGCACGAGGCCAGACTCCTCGAGTCCCTGGACCACCCTCATATAGTAAAAATGATCGATTTTTTCGTGGAAGACCACCGCGGTTATCTCATCCTCGATCACCTGGAAGGGAGCAACCTGCGCGAAAGGACCCTGCGCGAGCCCCTGAGCGAGGAAGAGGTCCTGGCTCTGATTCCGAGAATGTGCGATCTGCTCGCTTATCTTCACGAGAAGAATGTCCTGCACCGGGATTTCACCCCGGACAACCTGATTCTCACCCGATCCGGCGAGCTCAAGCTCATCGATTTCAATGTCGCCCAGGTGGCAAGCACCGGCATGACCGGCACCGTAGTCGGCAAGCATGCTTATGTGCCGCCGGAGCAGTTCCGGGGCAAGCCCACCGAGCAGAGCGATATCTACGCCATGGGCTGCACGATCTATTTCCTCCTCACCGGCAAAGACCCCGAGCCTCTCACTCAGAGCTCAGTGAAAAAGGAGCGAGGCGATATTGACACCGTAATCGATACCATAGTCAAGACCTGCACCGCCATCCGTCCGGAACACCGCTTCAAGTCGGCTGCCTCGATCACCAGCCTGCTGGAAGAAGGAGCGGAATATGCAGACAGCGAAGAAGGCGATAGCCTGACCATATCATTGAAAGAGAAAGAAAAGCAGACAGAGCTCAGTTGAGGCGATTGCAGTGGCAGAACTATCGGTGGTGACTAAATACGAGAGCAGCGAAGTGGCCCTTCTCAAATCGGCCCTCAAGCTGGGCTTCCCCGTCTGGGGCGTGATCATGCCTGTTTCCGCCACTTTCGGTTGGTGCGTGGTGCTCTTCGCCGCTCTCAGTTTGATCAGTTTCAAGCTCACCGGCTACCCTTCCATGGGTAGCTTCGAGATCAGCAGCTTCTTCATCACCATCTGGGCCCTCTGTACCGTCACGGTGATCCCGCTCATCTGCCTGATGCTCTCCCGCATGACCGAGAAGACCAGTCTTGTAATCGACCGGAGCGGCATTCAGCTCCCGCTGCTGCCCAACAATCCCGGGGTCTCGGGCAAGACCCTGCCCTGGAACGCCCTCTCCCGGATAGACGTGGATGCAAGCGGCAAGGGAGACTGGCAGGAGCGCTGTCTGATCCTCTTCCGCAAGAAAGGCGGACCGGTGAAGATCGATCTTTTCCGTTTCTCGGCGCAGGATGTCGAGAAGATGATCATGGCTCTCGAGCATTTCAACAACGACTGCGAATTGTCAGGAGAGCTCGGCACCGTCAAAGACCAGGTGAAAGCGATAAGCGACAGCAAAGACAGTGCCGGCAGCTATACGAGCATGTGGGAGGACGAGCTGGCCAGACGCTATTGCCCGACTTCCTTCCTGCCCCTGGAGCCCGGACGCACTCTGCGCAACGGTACTCTGGAAGTGAAGCGACATCTGGCCATGGGCGGGCTTTCGGCGGTCTATCTGGTCCAGGTGGACGGCAAAGAGCTGGCAGTGCTGAAAGAAGCGGTGATTCCCGAGGATACGGGAGAAGGGCTGAAAGAAAAGGCGAAAGAGCTCTTCGAGCGGGAGGCGGAACTGCTGATGAAGCTCAAGCATCCAGGCATAGTCTCGGTGCGCGATTATTTCGCCGAGCAAGAACGCAACTATCTGCTTCTCGACTATCTCAACGGTCAGGATCTCAAGCAGCTCGTCAGGCAAAACGGACCACGCTCCGAGACCGAGGCCCTGAGCTGGGCGATTCAGATAGCCTCGATCATGAAATATCTCCACGAGCAGGACCCGCCCATCATCCACCGGGATCTGACGCCGGACAATCTCGTCCTCACCGAGGACGGCTCGGTGGTGGTCATCGATTTCGGCGCCGCCAATGAGTTTATCGGCAAAGCCACCGGCACCCTGGTGGGCAAGCAAGCCTATATCTCGCCGGAGCAGTTCCGCGGCAAAGCCCAGCCCGAGTCCGACATCTATGCTTTCGGCTGCACTCTTTTCTATGTTCTCACCGGCGAAGAGCCGGAAGCCCTGTCCACTTCATCGCCGCGCGCCAGACGCGAGGATCTGAGCGAAGAGATCAACGAGCTGGTGGAATGCTGCACCAGGCTGGAGCCCGAGGACCGGTACCGCTCGGCGGCGCAGCTCCTGCCGGTGCTGCGCAAGATCTCGGCAGCCGGCGCCGGGGTTCAGGCTTAGTATCGAATCCTAAACTTGAATCCTAAACTTGAATCCTAAACTTGAATCCTAAACTTGAATCCTAAACTTGAATCCTAAACTTGAACGACGCGCTGGATCTCGGGGAGCTCTTCGCGGATAGCGCGCTCGACGCCCATCTTGAGAGTCATGGTGGAGCTGGGGCACATTCCGCAGGCACCGACTAGATGGACCAGGACCTCACCGTCCTTGACATCAACCAGCTCGATATTGCCGCCATCCATCATGAGCATGGGGCGAATTTTCTCCAGGATCTGCTCGACTTTCTCTTTCAGTCCAGGATCAGCCTGGGTCTTGGCATCTTCTACTTTTTCGCTCATTTCTTCAAAATCCTCGCTAGTCCTTCCATTCTATTATGCCTTGAAGCGAATTATTGCCTGAAACCCGCAAGATCTCTTAATGCTCGATAAAGAGAAACGGCTATACCGCTTTATTGCCCTATCCTTATATGGACCGCCTGCAAGGAGAAATCATACATACCATGGCAAGAGTAGCAATAAATGGATTCGGCCGAATCGGCCGCAACGTCTTCAGAGCTTATCTGAACAACCTTCCCAAGGAATACGAAATCGTCGCCATCAACGAGCCCTTCGCCACCATCGAGCAAGCCGCCCACCTGCTCAAGTACGATTCGGTGCTCGGCCAGCTCAACAAGAAGATCTCTCATAAAGAGAACCTGCTGGTAGCCGAAGGCAAAGAAGTGAAATACATCGCCGAGCGCAACCCCGAAGCGCTTCCCTGGAAAGAGCTCAAGATCGACATCGTCCTCGAGTGCTCCGGTGTTTTCACCGACGCCGAAAAAGCCAAGGCTCATATCAAAGCCGGCGCCACCAAAGTGCTCATCTCGGCTCCCGCCAAGAATGAAGACATCACCGTGGTCCTGGGCGTCAACGAGAAAGAGTACGACCCCGAGAAGCACCACATCATCTCCAACGCCAGCTGCACCACCAACTGCCTGGCTCCGGTAGCCAAAGTCATCGATGACGAGTTCGGCATCGAGCAGGGTCTCATGACCACCATCCACAGCTACACCCTCGATCAAAAGCTCCTGGACGCTCCTCACTCGGATCTCAGAAGAGCACGGGCTGCCGCCCAGTCCATGATCCCTTCCTCCACCGGCGCCGCCAAGGCCATCGGTCTGGTGCTCCCGCACCTGAAGGGCAAGCTGAACGGCTTCGCAGTCCGCGTCCCCACCCCCAACGTCAGTGTCGTCGACTTCGTGGCCAACACCAAGAAGCCCGTCACCGTCGAGAAAGTGAACGAAGCTCTGAAGAAAGCCACTAACGGCAATCTCAAGAACATCCTCGCTTTCGTGGAAGAGCCCCTGGTCTCCGCGGACTTCTGCGGCAACAAGCACTCTTCCCTGGTGGACGCCGATCTCACCATGATCGTCGGCGACAACATGGTGAAAGTGATCTCCTGGTACGACAACGAGTGGGGCTACAGCAACCGCCTGGTCGAGCTGACCAGCCTGGTAGCCAGCAAGCTCACCGTCAAAGTCTAGAAGATGCAGCATGAGGGCGGTCCCCAGGGACCGCCCTTTTGACTTTCAGCCCTCCGCACTTTCATATTTCAAAGGACCTCAGGCCATGAAAAAAACCATCCTCGATCTCGGCAAAAGCGAATTGCAATCCAAGAAAGCGCTTGTTCGCGTAGACTTCAATGTTCCCCAGAACGAGGACGGCACCGTGGCCGAAGACCTGCGAATCAGAGCGGCTCTTCCCACCATCAAGCATCTGGTGGAAAACGGCGCCCGGGTTATTCTGGTGAGCCATCTCGGCCGCCCCAAAGGCAAACGCAAAGAAGAATTCAGTCTCAAGCCCGTGGCCATGTACCTGGACGGTCTGGTCCGCAAAGAGCTGGGCGAGAAATATGCGCCGGTTCTCTTCGGCGAAGACTGTGTCGGCCCGAAAGCGAAAGTGATGGTGGACACCCTTCCGGACGGGCGGATCTGCCTGCTGGAGAATGTCCGTTTCTATGAAGGCGAGGAGAAGAACGACCCTGAATTCGCCAGACAACTGGCTGATCTCGCCGATCTCTATATCAACGATGCTTTTGGCGCCGCCCACCGCGCCCATGCCAGCACCGAAGGGGTGAGCCGTTACCTGTCGCCCAGCCTGGCCGGAGTCCTGATGGACAGAGAGATTAGCATGCTGTCCAGCGCTCTGGACAATCCGCAAAGACCGGTTGCCACCATTATCGGTGGCGCCAAAGTCTCCTCCAAGATAGGCGTCCTCGACAATCTTCTCGACAAAGTAGACGTGATCGTCATCGGCGGCGCCATGGCTTTCACTTTCCTGAAAGCCCGGGGTCTCGAGACCGGCAAATCCCTGGTGGAGGAAGACCGCCTGGACTACTGCCTGAAGCTCGAGAAAAAAGCGAAAGAGCTCGGGGTGAAGCTGATTCTTCCCCGTGACGTAGTCTGCGCTCCCGAGCTCAAGGCCGGTCTGAAGACCGTCACCGTGAAAGCCGATTCGATCCCTGCCGATCTCATGGGTCTCGATGTCGGGCCCGAGACCGTGGCGGAAGTCAAAGAAGCTCTGGAGAGCGCCCGAACAATCCTCTGGAACGGTCCCATGGGCGTGTTCGAGATCGAGGAGTTCCAGAACGGAACTTTCGAGATAATCGATACTCTCGTTCGCCTCACCGGCGAGAAAGGCGTCAAGACCATCGTCGGCGGCGGCGACTCGGTGGCTGCCCTGAAAGAGAAAAAAGTAGATAACAGTGCTCTCACCCATGTCTCCACAGGCGGCGGCGCCTCCCTGGAATTCCTGGAGGGTATTGAGCTGCCGGGCATCGCCTGCCTGGAAACAGCGCAGGTGCAAGTTCAGGCGAACTAGCTTAAGATCGCAATTATGTCGAAGATCTTCCTGCCGTCCCTCATATCCATCGCTCTTCTCCTGGCCGCGGGCCGACCGGGCCGGGCTGCCGAGCAGATTTTCATGGACGGCAAGCCGGTCCCCAAAGCCACTTATGAGGCAGTCCTCCTCCTCAAGCAGGGAGTCAATCAACTCCACGACAACAACAACCGGGGGGCGGTGGCGAGCCTGAGCCAGGCGGCGGAGCTCGCTCCCGAGATGGCCGAGATCCAGCACAATCTCGGAATCGCCCTGGGTAAATCGGGACGGACGGAAGATGCCATCCAGGCCCTGGAGAAAGCCAGGGCCATCAATCCCAATCTCGATTCCACCTGGATGAGCCTGGGTGGTCTCTATCAGACCGAAGGCCGGTTGCAGGACGCCGTCGACGCTTATAACGAATTTCTCAAACGCTTCCCCAAAGACCCCAACACCGGCAAGATCCAGAGCATAGTCAAAGGTCTGGAGAAAGAGATCGCCAGCGCCGGCCCGGGGGGAAACAATCCCGAAGCCCCGGACTATGTCAAGGAGGTGACCCGAAAGGGCACTTTCCGCTGGGACAGCGCCAAGATGCCGCTGAGGGTGCATATTCCCGACGGACAGGCGGCTCCGGGCTACAGACCGGAATTCGCCGAGATCCTCAAAACGTCCTTCACCGACTGGCAGGAAGCCTCCGGAGGTGCGGTCCGTTTCGCTTTCGTGGATAACAAGGCAGATAGCGATATCGAGGTGAGCTGGACCGGTGATCCGAAGACTCTCAAGAGTATCGCCGAAGCCGGCGAAGCCGAGCTTTTCACCACCAAAAAAGGAATCGTGCGCGGCACTATCGCCCTGCTCACCGTTCCCCTGATGGAGAGCCTGCCGCTAACCGACAACCGCATGCGCAACATCTGCCTCCACGAGATCGGTCATGTCCTGGGCATGGCCGGTCACACGACCAATCCTCATGACGCCATGTTCTACTCCATCGGAGTAGGCGATGTCTGGAAAGACCTCACAAAGAGAGACTCGAATACGATAGTAAAGCTCTATCAGACACCGGATGCTCCGATCAGCTATGCCCAGGGTGAATAATGTCCGGCGACGATCATGATCACAAGCTGATTCGCCAGCAAAACAAGTCCAGACTGCTCACGGTGCTCGCCATCACGGTCACCCTCATGGTGGCGGAGATCGTGGTCGGGCTTTCCTGCGGCAGTCTCGCCCTGGTAGCCGACGCCGGGCATATGGCAAGCGACGTGGGAGGAATAATTCTCGCCCTCATCGCCATCTGGTTCGCCCAGAAAGCTGCCACCAGGGACAAGACGTACGGATATTACCGGAGCGAGATCCTGGCCGGTCTGATCAACAGCGTGGCACTACTGGGCATCGCCGTTTTCATCCTGGTGGAGGCCTGGCAGCGCTTCCACAGCCCGCCCGAGGTCAATTCGGTGCCGGTCCTGGTGGTGGCAGTCCTGGGCCTGGGTCTGAATTTCCTTTCTCTATCGATCATCTCGAAAGGCTCCGAGAAATCAATCAATATGCGGGCCGCCTATCTCGAGATATTCTCCGACATGCTCGGACTGGTGGCGGTGGTCGTCTCGAGCATTATCATTCTGACCACCGGCTGGTATCTCGCCGATCCGATCCTCTCGGCTCTTATCGCCCTGATGATCCTGCCGAGGACCTGGAAACTCCTCAGCGAATGCACCCATATATTGATGGAAGGAAGCCCCGGACATATCAATCTAGCCGACCTCGACACCGCCATCAGTACCATAGAGGGAGTCGAGGACATACACGATCTGCATGTCTGGACCCTCACCTCGGACCACCACGCCATGTCGGCCCACGTAACCATCAGCAACAAGGCCGACGCCGCCGAAGTGCTCAGCCGGGTGAGCCAGATGGTGGAGGAAAGCTTCGGCCTGAGCCATACTACGATACAGGTGGAGACCACCGACCACCATAAAAACGGCAAAGGCTCATGCGGCGGCAAGGCTTAGATATTTCAAATATTTCACTAACCACTTGTCAAACAAGCGGGTTCTGGTTAAATTCAGGCGGTGTTACCAGGCAGCGTCAATCGTAACTGTAGTAAAGAGAGCGCTTTTGAGCATTTTTAAGAGCTCGCAGAAAAGCTATGCCATCGAGGGCAAGAAGCTCGTGATTTTCACGGCGGCTTCGGTGGCGGCCATCTTCGCCCTGGTCTTTCTCCTGGTCTCCACTCCGAGCTCCTTTCTCTTCCGGGGGAGCGGGTCGAGCGGAGACGGGCTCAGCCTGGGAGCCGGCGAAGCGATCAAGAATGCCCTGGGCGCCATACCGGTTTTGCCCGATCTGAAAGAGCCGATGAACATCCTGGTGCTCGGAGTGGACTGGAACGGAGACGACCTTGACGGTTTTACCGGCACCAGATCCGATACCATCATGCTGGTCAATGTCGACCCCGAGCGACACAAGGTTGCCGTGGTCTCCATTCCCCGGGACAGCCGGGTGGAGATTGCCCGGGGTCACGGTACCAACAAGATCAACAGCGCCCACGCCATGGGCGGTCCCCAGCTGACCTGCCAGACAGTGGCACGCAATTTCGGTGTCGACATCGACCATTATCTGGTGGTGGACACCCGCGGTCTCACCAAGATCTTCGAGCTCCTCGGTCCCTTCGAGGTGGTGGTGGAGAAAGAGATGCGCTACAAAGACGCCACCGCCCAACTCGATATCGATCTCAAGCCGGGCAAGCAACTCCTCGACCCGGCCCAGACCATAGGCTATCTTCGCTTCCGTCATGACGCCACCGCCGATATCGGCAGGATGGAGCGCCAGCAATGGTTCCTCCGCCAGGCCCTGGAAAAAGCCCGGGATCCGAGAATCCTCGTCAGGGCGCCTCAGATCATCAAGGCAGCCTTTGACTGTGTGGATACCGATCTTTCTGCCGAGGAAGTCGCCTCCCTTCTTTCTTTCGCCCGACAGCTCGACAGCAAGGACGTCCTCACCGCCACTCTGCCCGGTCAGGGCGAGACGGTGGACGGGGTCAACTACCTGGTCCTTGACGATGCCGGGAGCCGGGCGATCATCGCGCGTTATATCACCCATTCCGATAAGGATCCGCTCCAGAAGAGGCGCCACCGCGGGCTTTCACGGGGACTCTCGCAAGATCCGGAAACTCTCAAGCGCCGCATGCGCATCGCCATAAAATGCTCCGAGTCCATGCACGACTACGCCGAGGACCTTACCGCCAGTCTCCGGGAAAAGGGCTGGCGTGTTCGCTATCTGATCAAAGCCGGTCACGAAGACTGCCAGCACGCCCAGCTCAATCTCAATACCACCAGGATAACCAGGCCGATGCTCGCCAGCCTGGAAGAGGACCTGCCCCTGATCAAGGACTGGCCGGTGGTAGTCAAATATGGTGCTACCGCCGGCAGTGACGTTGTCCTGGTCCTGCCCGACCGGGGCGGCATCAGCCGCTGGTACGAAAAAGACGCTCAGAGCGCTTTCGTGGATGTGCCTAATTCCCGAAGCCTTGCCGATGCAGCCGCTCTGACCGTGCTCTGAGACAGCTTCGAGAATATGGGAGTTCTACGTAGACCGGGGGAATATCCCCAATTTACGATTGTCTCTGCCGGACCTAGACTGAAAGTCACGAAGCACCTCCGAAAGCTGTGACACCAACGGCGAGGCAACCAAAATGAGCATGTTTAGAAACCCCTCCGATGAAGACAAACTCTGCCAGGTACTCAAGGCATTCGTCGAAGAATGGGGCCCCGAGAACGTTATAGTATCCGTCCCCGAGCACTGGGCTAACTATTCGACCAATAGCCTGGGCAGGGTGAGACTCGAATTCGCCACCCAGAACACAGTATCGATCAGAGTCGAATACGATTTCGTCAGACTGACATACGATGTGGATCTGGTGGCAGCCTGAAAGCTTTATCTCCTCCTCCGTACGAAAGCCAGAAGCTCGCAAGAGCTTCTTTTCGTTTGGAAAACTCTGAATCGACCCTTCAGTCGGGCATTTTGCTCATCGGATCGATCTCGAAAAGATTGTAAGCCCCTCCCAGACCGGCAGGGTCTCTCACTTCCTGGGTGAGATAGCGATCCGAATTGCCGCACCAGCGCACCACCCCGAGCTGAGCCGATTGGTGCGAAGAATGCTGCGAAGATTGCTGCGAAAAATGCTGCGAAGATTGCTGCGAAGCTGCCTCGATCCCTGCCTTGAGCTCGCCGTTCTCCTCGCTACCCTCAATCTGGCTCTGCTCGAACTTGGTCTCGAGACGATCGGCAATCTGCTTGAGACGCTCCACCGGGAACTCTTCGTTTTTGTCCTGCCTGCCCAGGAGCCCCATGAGAATCTCTCTGACCCTGGCTGGCAGGGCCTTGATTCTCTCCTTCTGCGCTGAAAGCTGCATTTCCCGGGACGCCTCGCCTGATTGCCGACTATCTGCATATGCCCGTTCTTGCCTGTGCTCGAGCCTGTGCATGGTCTTAAGCCGTGTTTTACCAGCCTAGCCCAGGGGTCCGGTAGTGATATATATGGTCGGCTATAACTTTATTGATGAAAATATATACAACGGAAGGTGTCGCCGGAGCTTCTCCGCCTGATCGAAGGGAAATATGACTGTGACGTCAGATTTTTCGAAGTTTTTTTGACCTCACAGTCATATTCGAGATGTTATCTCTCTGGACTGGGATCAAGAACATCTTGCGATTCAGGAACCGGCTATCGCCAGATTGCCCTGTATATTGTTCATGGTTCCGGCTGCTTTCACGCTGTTAATGGTGCCGGGACCCGGAAGCGCCTGATGGTCCCTGGTCATGTCGTTGAGGAGCTGGCTCAGGGGCTCGCCCGAGGTGCGCAGCCGCTCCAGGAGGATTGTGCACTGCCTGGGAGTGATCTCCGAAGCAGCCAGCATGGCGGCCAGGCGCACTGCACCTTCGAAGATATTCCGCTCGACTATCCGGAAGGACTCCAGGACAGCTTCGAGAGACTTGCCGTCCACCAGGGCGACTTCCATGCAGAAGAGCATATCGTCGATGGCCACGACACCCGAGGCGAGAAGGAGATTCTCCAGGGCACGATCGGTGGTGGCAAGTTCGAGATCAGCCACCAGCCTGGCTTCGGGAGAGAGGTTCGCGCTCTCGGCGGAGCACACTGCCAGGATCGCAGCGGAAACCAGAGAATCTTCACTGATCTTGCCGCGCTCTACGGCAATGAGGCCCTCGAGAATCACTTTCAGGAGCTGGGGCTCTATGGCATTGCGTTTCACCAGGCTCCAGCCCAGGGTGAGACCCCGGGAAAGAGCCTCCCGGCGTGCTATATCGATATTCTCCTGGCTCACGCAACCGATCTTGCTGAGGAGAAGGCCGAGCTTATTGCTCGCAAAAGGCATTTGAGGAGCCAGACCGAGAACAGTCAGGGCCTGGGAGAACTCGACGAAAGTGGCGCAGGCGTGGCGCAGGGCCAGCACTGCAAAGCCCCGATAGAGGATTCCTTCCTGAACCAGGGCTTCGGCATTGTATGCAGCTTTCATATCACAGAGACTGATCCGTCCGGACTCGATGAGGACGTTGCGGACGGTATTGCCGGTGCTCACCGCTACAGCGATGGCATCGATCATTACCTGGTCCTCCACCAGACCAGCGGCTCGAAGGAGCCAGGAGACCAGGGGCTCATGCTCGTAGAGCCTGGGAACTCCGGCCAGACCAGGATCGAAAAGGGAGCCCCTGCCGCCGGCCAGGTCTTTTATCGCCTTGTTCAGGATCACGACGTTGGCTGCATTCGTGACGCACCCGTTCTCGTCTTCCTCGCAAAAGACGAAATCGAGATCATATGAAGGAGAGCATTGCAATTGTGCGTTCATGGGCCGTAGTTCTGGAGGGGTGTGATGAGGGCGCCGGACACGCATCAAGACAGACACCATCTGTGGTGCGAATCTCTGGTCCTGCTGGTCAAATCGGGGTATGGTCGAAAGGCTATGGACAGTCGAAACCAGCTTGCAGGGGGCAATCCTCTGTAAGTCCTGTAACTGTCGAGATCGAACTGGCTAATTCGTCATTACAACTATGAAGCCGGACTAATCTAGTGTCAATACGAGCCATGGGGAAAACACGTAGACCGGGTCGAAATTCTAACCTGCCGGCTCTTTGAGGGCGGTCGCGAGGCTCAATAGAGCTCCAGAACGTGCAGAGGTTTGCGAGTACGTCTGTCGAGCCAGACCAGCTTGTGATTGAGCTTGGGCCACTCGAGCTGGAAAAAGACCCGCTTGCGTGTCAGAGAATGAGGGTTGATCGAGAACATCATCTCGGACTGCTCGTCCCCTTCCGTGGATAGAGGGTTGCGATTGCCGTTGGTGTCTTCCAGGAACAGGTCGATGGAGTTGAGGGTGCGCTCGGTATTGTTGTCCACGAAAAGGTCGAGGCGGAGAAGCTTATTGCCGAGACCGTCTTTCACCTGTTTCATCTTGTCCACGCGCACATCCAGCCCGTCCAGGCTGGGGGGCAGCTTGGCGGCCCTGGGCTCCACCGCCATGGGCATGAGCAGATCGGTGTCGATCCTCAGGTTCAGATCGTCCCCGGGCTCCAGGGTCGCCTTGGGGCCACGTTTCATCACCGCGTAGCCGGTGGCGATGAGAGCGCCGGCGGCGGCTCCCCCGGCGACGTTATAGCCATGTAGCTGGATGGTGTTCTGCAAGCCGAAAAGCTGGTAAGCCACCACCGCTCCGACGATGGCGCCACCGGCGGCATAGCTGACGAGCCTTCCGAAGCCCCGGGCTTTGGAGCGCGAGGTGGATTTCTTGAAATTGTCCGCTTCGGCCGTGAAAGCGAACTTCTTGCCGTCCGGCAACTGCAACTGGTCGAATTTGATCTCCAGATGGCCGGGTCTGTAAACCCGCCTGGGCCCGTGAATCTTACTGACGGTACCGTAGAAAACCGACCCCTGGGGAATCACCTTGCTGTCGTCGACATATATGTCTTCGGTGGTCCTGGCTGTGATTTTCTGCCCTTCCACCGCCGGATGAAGATTGCCTTCCAGATCCCGATCCATGAGGCGCAAGCCGGTGGTCGGGACCATGGAGAGCTTGAGCTTGATGGGAGTGCCCTTGGGCACGCAATAATTGACGTGTCCTTTCAGAATCACCTTGTCGCTCTTGCTCTTCTTCTTGCTCGTGCTGGTAGAAGGATGGCTCACCTGCGGATAATAAGCAGGATCCTTCTCCCAGTCCGCACTGGGAGTGTAGGGCCTGGACAGCACCGGCAGGGCTGTGATTATCAGGCTGAGGACCATGAAACAGATGAGAGCCGAGAAATTTCTATAATGAAGCATCTGCCGAGTATAGAATAGCCGGGGCCGGGAAGATAGGTAGCTCGTTTCATTTAGAGTGGCGCCCGGGCGGGCATAAAGCCATCGGAAACTACCTGATCGAGATAAGGTAAAAGCAGGAAATGACCGAAGTCACCGAGAAAGTCATAACAGAGCAGCTGGGACCGGCAACCCAGGACGACATAGTCATCCTGAAATACTCTCCTGACATCGTCGACGAGCTTACCGGTCTCTCGAAAGGAAAGCATCGTTTCGAGGCAGTGGTAATCGACACCACCCTTTGCGGCTATCTTTTCCCGGCGGAGATCCTGATCGAGGCCAGCAAGCTGGCTGAATCCCTGGTGGAGGTCCGGGGAGCAATCATTTTTCTGAAAACCGACAGCGCTGCCGCGATTATCCGGGAAACCCTTACCGGTGCGCCTTCTTTCCGGGTGTTCGGCAGCTATTCGGAGATTTTCGACTATTCCCCGGCCCTCACCCGCTACCTGAAATCAGCCCTGGGAAATTCGGCCGGCTTCGAGGAGGAGGGCGCCGATCTCTCCAGGCAGATCCTGATGTCCGCCGTGCCGGTGATGACCGAGCTCGGGCTCGAAGAGAAGACCAATTTCGAGACCCCCGGAAGGCTCATCGCCGTCCTCGCTCTCATCGACAATTATTCGCCCCTGGCCTCGATTATCGCCCGCTGCCAGGAGAAATTCACCGAGGACCAGCTTCTCGAGACGATCAGAGAGCTCGAGCAGAAAAAGCTCATTTATCCTGTCTTCAGTAAAGTGCCTTTCCTGGCCAACTGTTTCAAGAATCAGAGCTCTTTCAGCCTGGACGAATACTTCAAAGGCTGCCAGGTCTTGAGCCAGCCCCAGATTGACGAGCTCCAGCTGGAGATCCAGGGCACCCCCCTTAAAGAGAGGATGAGCATCGGCACCCTGGCTGTCAAGCGCGGCATGATCAATGCCCGGGAGCTGGAGGTCTGCATCCAGGATCAGGCTTTCTACGGACAGTCCGATACCGACGGCAAGACTTCGGTGAAATCGGTCTCGGCAGGCACCACGGAGGAGGCCCGGGTACAGTCCCTGGTCGGTCACCTCGGCTCCACCGATCCCATGAGCCTGTTGCAGAACATGGCCACCAACCGCGAAACAGGCTTGCTTTCGGTGGAGAACCGCGACATGCAGTTCAAAGCTCATTTCGAGAACGGCAAGCCGATGCACGCCCGTATAGGCAGAATCCACGGCAACTCCGCCGTGACCGAGTTCGCCTCGTCCTGGAAGCACGGGATCTTCGTTTTCATCAAGCGCAATCCCAGCATCGACCTCACCAAGGACACCTGCAAGATCACCAAGCCCCTGGATAAGCTCCTTCTCGACGCGGCTCTCGCCCAGGACAATATGGAAGTCGTCTGGAAGAAGCTCCCCAACGGAGCCGATTCGGCCCTGGAGAAAAACGAGAGCAAGAAAGCCAGGCTCGAAGGGGAGCCCCTCATCGAGCCCCGGGAAAAGCAAAAGCTCACCGAGGAGCAGATGGCTCTTGCCAAGCGGGTCTGGGAATCTTGCGACGGTCTTTCCTCCATCTCGAGGCTGATCAAGAACCTCGGGGATGTCACCACCTCGGATGCCGCCTTCGCCATCGACATCCTGCTCGAATACGAGCTGGTGACTGTTCCGGACGGCGATCTCACCAAGCCCCTGGAGAAATTCCAGAAGCTGGTCATGGCCATCCGGGAGCACCTGGGCAACGAGCGCAACAGCGCTTTCCTCCGTCTCAGCTTCCGGGACACCCTGCTCAATTCCGGGAGGGGAAGGGTTTTCATACTCAGCCCCAAATGCGAGGTGGGGGTGGACATGGCCGTGGCTCGCCGGGCAGGCACGTCCCTATCCACGGTGCTCTCCGACCTGGAGAACTGGCAGGTGAAATACATTGAATATGTTTCTCAAGAGGTAGAGAAGTCGGCCCTCCTTTCAATAATTAGAGAAGTGCACGAACAGAGCTAGAATCAAATGGCTAAAATTGCATGGTCGAGCCAATCCCGAGTCAATTGCCAAGAACCATGACAAGAAACGCACTGCTTACCACAACTATCCTGCTGTCCCTGGTCCTCTCCTGCCCGGTCCGGGCCACAGCCGCCAATACCGCCACCGACGCTGCCTCGGCCCTGTCGCCTCCCCAGAAGCGAGTCCGGATCACGGCGCCTTCGCCTTCGGGTCAGATCAAGCTGGCGGTGGCCGCCAACCCTTCCAGCGATGCCGCCCTGCTCTCGAAGCTGGCCCGGGACGACAATGACGCCGTCCGGCGGGCGGTGGCGGAAAACTCCAACTGCTCGGAAGACACCAAGCAACTGCTCGCCGGCGATGCCGACCAGCTTGTCATCGAAGCCCTGCTTCGCAACAAAGCCGGTCTCAGCGCCGATACCCTCGCCAGGATGGTGGAAGGCGAGCAGCCGAAAGTCTGCGAGACCATCGCCGCCAACGCCCTGACACCACCATCGGTGCTGACCAGGCTGGCCCACGGCAAGACCCAGACCGAATATCTGCTTCTCTCTCTGGCCCGTAATCCCAGCGCCCCGCCCGAGGTGATCGACCGCCTGGTCTCAGTGGGCGACCGGCTGGTGCGGACCTTCATGGCTCGCCAGGACAAGCTCAGCTCGAAGGCCTACGAGCAACTGGCCAGAGACGGCGATCTGGGAGTGCGCTCCATGGTGGCCGGTAATCCGGCAGTGCCTCCGTCGCTTCTCAGCCAGCTTGCCCGCGATTCCCACATGGTGGTGCGCATCGGCGTGGCCGGCAACCCGACCACCCTGCCTTCCACCCTGGCGGATCTGGCCTCGGACAAACGCTGGGAAGTGCGTATGGAAGTAGTGCTCAACCCCCGCACGCCGGTGGACACCATCAAGACCCTCAGCCGGGACAGGGTGGAGAAAGTCCGCTGGGGAGCGGGAGCCAATCCTGTGACACCAAAAGAGGTGCTGAGCGCGCTGGCTTCCGACAGGAGCTTGAAAGTGCGCTCCTCGGTAATGGCCAATCCCAATGCCACCGCCGACGATATCGCGACCATTCTCAAGGATGCGGACATCGCCACCGCCCAGATTGCCGCCTCGCGTCAAGATCTCGGTCCGGAAGCCATGGCCGGTCTGGCAGAAAACCAGTCGCCCCTCGTGCGCTTCGTCCTGGCCGCCAACCGCAGCCTGCCGTTAGATCTCACCGAGAAGCTCTCCTCCGACAGCGATTACTCGGTGCGCGCCAGCCTGGCCGGCAACAATTTCCAGGGACAGGAAGCGGAAAAAGCCCAGAGAGCCGGCAAGATCCTGGCGAGACTCAAAGACGATAAGAGCGAACTGGTCAGACAGTCCCTGGCCGGCAATCCCCTGGTGCCCGCCGATATCCTTGCGGAGATGGGCAAAGACTCATCCTCGGCAGTGCGCAAAGCCCTGGCCGGCAACCCCGCTACCCCGGAAGAGACCCTGATGCTCCTCGCTCAGGACAACGACCTGGGCATCAAGCAACAGCTCCTGGCAAGGCAGAACCTCAGCGAGGAGTTGCTCGGAAAAATTGCCGGACAAGCCGATACCCTGCTCAAGATGCACCTGGCCACCGGCTCGCTCACCTTGCCGTCGGTGCTGGCCGGAATAGCCACCGAGAAGGATCCGACCCTGAGAGCGATGAGCGCCGGCAACCCGCGCCTGCCTGCCGAGTCGGTCAAGAAGCTCGCCGGCGATGAGAGCCCGGTGGTGCGCTCCGCGGCTGCCACCAATTTCAATATCACCGGCGATATTCTCGCCGAGCTCGCCTCGGACAGCGAGGACCGGGTAAGGATAGCCGCTGCCGGCAATCCTCATTGCACTGAAGATACTCTGGAGAAGCTCGCCGCCGATCCCCGCCCCGAAGTGAGACGAGCGGTGGCGGCCAATCCGAGAACCGGAGCCGATACCCTGGCGCGCCTGGCCAAAGACGAGACCGCCTGGCTGGCTTCTCCCGAAACAGGACGATAAGAAAGGAACCCGGATCTATGGTCGATGCAGTCGAAGCAGTAATAGTCGACGCGGTGAGGACTCCCATCGGTCGCTATGGCGGTGCCCTCAAAGAAGTGCGAGCCGACGACCTGGCCGCCCTGGTGATCAGGGCAATAGTGGAGCGCAATGAGCTCGATCCCGCTTCCATCGAGGATGTCCTCATGGGCTGCGCCAATCAGGCCGGCGAGGATAACCGCAATGTCGCCCGCATGTCGGTGCTCCTGGCCGGACTGCCGGTGAGCGTTCCGGGAGGCACGGTCAACCGTCTGTGCGGCTCCGGACTGATGGCGGTGAACGAAGCCGTAGCCCAGATCAAAAGCGGTCAGGGCGAGATTTATATAGCAGGCGGCGTGGAGTCCATGAGCCGCTCGCCCTTTGTCATGGCGAAGCCTGAGCTGGCCTTCCCTCGCGGCGACATGACCCTTTTCGATACCACCCTGGGCTGGCGTTTCACAAACAAGAAACTGGCGGCTCTGCACCATCCTTACGCCATGGGCGAGACCGCCGAGAATCTCGCCGAGAAATATGGCATCGCCCGGGAGCGACAGGACGAGTTCGCCCTGTCGAGCCAGCACAAATACGGGGAGGCTCAAAAAGCCGGGCGTTTCAAGGACGAGATCCTGCCGGTCGCCCTGCCCCCGGCCAGGAAAGACCCGAGCCCGCGGATCGTCGACACCGACGAGCACCCGAGACCGCAAACCACAATGGCGGACCTGAGCAAGCTCAAAGCGGCGTTCAGGGAAGGCGGCACGGTCACCGCCGGCAATTCTTCCGGTATCAATGACGGTGCTTCGGCCCTGCTCATCATGTCAGAGGACAGAGCCCGGGAGCTCGGTATGAAACCCATGGCGAAGGTGCTCTCGTCGGCGGTGGCCGGGGTCGATCCTGCCACCATGGGGGAAGGTCCTGTGCCGGCTTCTCGTAAAGCCCTGAATAGAGCCGGTCTCACGGTTTCGGACATGGACCTGGTGGAGCTCAACGAAGCCTTTGCCGCGCAGGTGCTGGCCTGTACGGATCAGCTCGAGATTCCCGACGAGAAGCTCAACGTCAACGGCGGCTCCATCGCTCTCGGGCATCCCCTGGGCGCAAGCGGCGCCCGCATCCTCACCACCCTGCTCCACGAGATGGTCAGGCGGGGATCGCGATATGGTCTGGCCACCATGTGCATCGGTGTCGGCCAGGGTATCGCCACGGTGGTGGAAGGCGTCCGATAATACCCGAGTATGACCGGGCGGCGTCCGATCCGCTGACGGCACGTTTAAGTTGTTCTCTGACTCAGGTATAAATACCAGGATGAGTATCAGATCTCAACACTGACAGTGACAGTGACCTTCACCTTCCTCCAGCTCTCCGACGTCCACCTGGACTCACCCCAGAATCACGGGGTGATTTCTTACGGCCCGGCACAGCGCGCCGAGCGTTATGCCGATCTGGTGGAAGCCCTGGTCAATGCCCTGATGATCGGACGAGATCGCAATGTCGACGCCGTTTTCATTGCCGGGGGTCTCTGGAATCATGACACGATCCGCTCCACCACCGCAGGCACGGTGCTGGAGGCTCTGGAAGAGCTGGGGGCGACACCGGTCTATATCCTGCCTTCGGACAGCGACCCCTTCACCATCGAATCGCCTTACAACTCGCGCTTCCTCTCCGCCCGCGGCATGCGAGGTTGGCCCAGGAACGCCGTCATATTCAAGAGCTCCGAGTTCGTAACCCACCGCCACCCGACTCGTCCGGAAGTAACAGTGACCGGTTTTGCCAGCACTACCAGGACACGGGTCAGGCAGCGTCTCCTTTCCGAGCCTGTGTGCCCGGACGAGCGCGGCGAGCTTAGCATCCTCCTCTATCACGGCAGCCTGGACTCCTATGGCGGCATGGACGGCATGGATCCCACCAGGGTATCGGCGCCCTTCTCGAAAGAGGAGCTCGGGGCTCAGGGATTCACTTATGCCGCCCTCGGTCACCATCATGAATACACTGAAGTGAGAGACGACGAAGGTCTTCTCCTGGGCGCCTATTCCGGCTGCCTCGCCGGTCGCAATTTCGAGGAGATCGGCCCCCGGGTGGCGGTGATCGGCACCATCGAGAACGGGCAAACCAGCCTCGAGCCGGTGGAAGTCTCCCGCAACCGTCTTATGTATATCGCAGTGGATGTTTCCGGGCTCGATTATGAAGCTCTCAAAGAAGAGATCGTGATCTCCATGGAAGAGCAGGACGTCAGGCCGGAAGAAGACATCGTCACCCTGGTGATGGACGGCCGCTATTCCCAGGGCGCCCATCCTGAAGAAGTGATCCACGAGATACAGGACGCCTTCCGCCGGCTGATCATCGTCGATCGCACCAGACCGGATTATCTCTCCGAGGAGTTCGATCCTCGCACCACCGAGGCTACCTTCGTCGAGAACATGCTCGATCGCATGCACCAGGCCGAAGAGCTTCGCCAGCGAGAGACCGTGGGCGACAGCCTCACAGGCATTCCGGCATTCCTCTCCGGAAAGACCGTGGAGGACGCCCTCTATTACGGTCTGGACGCCCTCAAGCACAGAAAGGTGACGGTCCGCCATGTGGATTGAGAGCATCCGCTTCGTCGGTTTCGGCTCCATAGCCAACGAAAGGGTCGAGTTCAGCCGCGACGATCTGAATCTCATCGTCGAGCCCAACGAGTATGGAAAGTCCACCATGGTGGAGTCGATCTGGGCAATCCTCTTCGATTTCCCCGGGGATTCCCTGCTCGAGTCCTCCGAGCGCGAAGCAATGCGCCCCTGGGACAGCAGCATGCCCTATTCCGGAATCCTCGACCTCGAGGCAGGCGGCCGCTCATTGAGGATTATCCGGGATTTCCAGGAGCGCACCGTAACGGTCCTGGATCGCGGTCAGGACGATCTGGACGTCACCGGCGAGTTTCTCGACGAGAGCGGTGAGGAGCAAGTGGGCTTGAAGCTCACCGGCATGAGCAGAGACCTTTTCCGGAACACCTGCCTGGTCGGGCAGCGCCACCTGGACGAGCACCACGCCGGAGGCACCGGCAATATCATCGAGGATTTGCAGGCGATTGCCGACAGCTCCTCCACGGGCTCCACGGCCGGCACCGCCATCGGTATCATCAAAGAGACCATGGCCCATTACCCTTATGGAAGCGGGCGCTCCCCCATCACCTCGGTGATCGCCGAGCTCAACGCCAGGAAAGAGGAGATCATCGCCCGCCTGGCCGAGATGGACGGCGAAAGAGAGATGATGGCATCCTGGCTCGTCCAGATCGAAGACGTCGATCGCCAGATCTCGGGCGAGTCTGCCAATCCCATGGACATCGAATACAACAATATCAAGCTCGAGCTCGCAGAGCTGGAGCGCCGCCTGGAGCATCTGACCGACAGGGTGCATAGCCGGGAAGAGCTCGAGACCAGGCTCGCCGAGCACAACCAGTCGAGCCCCCTGCCCGACATCTATCTGAACAAGATCAACGAGCTCTGGACCAGGCGTGAATCTCGCAAGTCGGACATGGAGCATCTCAACGGCGAGATCCAGCCGAACCAGGAAGAATACGAGCGCCTGGAGCAGGCCCTCAACGAGCAATGGCAGGGCTTCGAGGATTTCACCCAGGAAGAGGCCAATACCGTATCGACCCTGGCTGTCAATCTCTACAACTTGCAGCGGGAGATCCTGAACCTCAAGCGCGATCTCCAGGAGACCACGGGGAGAAGGCTAGCTCCTCTCATCGAGTCGGCATCGCATGAGAAAGGCGCTTACAAGCTTGCCAAACTCCTCAGCAAAGAGGAGATCGAAGAGGCTCGCTCTTTCTCGTCCCTGGTTGTAGCTTTCAAAGAGCAGCTCGTAGACGCCGAGAAAAAGCTCGAAGAAGTCAAATTCAATGTCGATGACATAGCCGAAAAGCAATTGGCCTACCGGAACAACTGCCTGGTGAAGAGCATCCTCACCTTCGTGGGCGCCATCATCCTGGTCCTCATCCCTCCCATGCTCAAGTCTTCGGCGGTGGACGTACCGCAAATAGTGGTGACCATTTTCATGGGCGGCGGGCTTCTGCTCTTCCCTGTCTTCCTCTTTTTCGTGAGCCGCTGCCTGACTTACAAGTCGCATATGGCCGACGAGAAAGAGAACACCATGAATGAAGAGCACAAGATCAAGAAAGCTCTTCAACAGAGCCAGGGGAAGATAGCCAACCTCGAGATCAAGCTCAGCAACCTCGCTCAGAAAGCCGGTCTGGACGACAAGCAAAACCTCCTGGCCATGCTCGAGCAGGCTTCCAGCGAAGCAGTGATCATCGAAGAGCAGGAATCACGAGAGAATGTTGTGAAAACCAGAGAGCAGAACGAGCAGAAGCTCCTCAGCGATCTCTCCTATTATTTCAACAAGGCCGGGCGAAGCACCGAAGTAATCGACTCTCAACGAGCCATGGATCTCTCTCAGGACATCAATGCTTTTTATGCCGAGAAGATGTCTCTGAGCGAGCGCTTCCAGCAGATCCACAATGCCCGCAAGCAGATGGACTTCCTGGCCCAGGAGATCGTCCAGATCGACGGTGAGCTCGCCCCCACTCTGCTCGAGGCGGGTATCGACATAAGCGAGGGCACCGAAGAGAAACTCGGCGAGATAACCACCCTCCTGGAATTCCAGAACAAGCGCCAGGAGATGCTGGACGATCTCTCGAAGCTCGAATACGACCTATCCAATTTCGCCAACGTCGATACAGCCGCCACCGACCTGCTGGTCCAGAAAGACACCATGGTGGCGCGTCTCCACGAGCTGGAGGATCTGAAGCCCGAGCTCGCCGACCTGCCCGAGCCTGATCCGAGCAACCCGCCGGCGGCCCTCTTGCCCTGGGGAGAAGGAGAAGGAGCCTCCCGGGCCCGGGAGAAAAAAGAAGAGCTCCTGGTCAAGCTTCGCACAGCCTGCAATAACCGGGACGAGCATTATCTCGACGCCGTAGAAGAGCTTTCCTCGGTAGAGCACGAGCTGGTCTGCGCCAAACGGGCCAAGCTCGCCCTGGAGCTGGCGGTGAGCGTCCTCAATCAGTCCTGCACCACGACTTATACGGCCTGGTCCGAAAGGCTCAATGAAGCAGCCTCCGGGATAATCGAAGCCCTGGACAGCGATGTGGAGTCCCTTTCCTTCGACAACGATCTCCATATCACAGTCAAGCTGAAGAGCCTGGCCGAGCCCGTCGCTTCCGCCGAGATCAAGTCCCGTCTCTCGACCGGATTGCGAGAGCAGGTCCACTGGCTGGCCCGTATGGCCCTGGCTCGTTATCTCTCCAGCGAAGAGCCCCTGCCGATCATTCTCGACGAGCCTTTCAGCGAAGCTGATGACGCGAGATTCCTGGGCATCATGCGCTTTCTAATCGACTCGGTCCTGCCCAATCACCAGGTCATCCTCTTGAGCTGCCACCATCAGCGACACCAGTGGCTTCTCTCCCAGCTGGATCAAGAAAGGGCTGAGCGGCTTTCTTTCCGCAACCGGATACCGGCTGTGCCAGCGGCGGGCTGATCCCGCACCTGCTTGATTTGTCGAACTCAAAATATCAAGTGTCCCAGTTCCTTGTCCGTAATCATTCAAATCTGCAAAAGGTCGACGCAAGTATGGAACTCACAGTCATACCAGACAATGAGAGTCATAAGCTTTCATTTTTCACAATCCTTTCCTGGTTGCTTCCCGTGGAGAGCAAGTCCATAATTCTTTTCCTTGCGCTGCTGCCGTTAGGCCTTTGTATTCTTTCCTGGGCAGCCGGTACCACCAACTTCCCGACATCTCTAATAGTTGTGGTCTCAGTGGCATTTCTGGTAATGGGCTGTTTGTTGCTGCTCAGCCTCAAAAGACGAGGGAATTGCCCTATAGTGGTAGTGCGGCGGGCGGAGGGACTGGAGCTGCAGTCACTATTTTCAAAATGCAAACTGGTCTGGGCGGACATCCGCGAGATCATAGAAGTCTCTGACGATGCATATCTGCTGGAAACGAGACACGGTAACATTCTTCTCTCGAAAAGACTCACCGACTTTCAAGCATTGTACGAAGCGATTGCCAGCAGAATGCCTGCATCTGAAGTGGCATACAATTTCAACAGCTTCATCGATGATGACATGATTGTGCGGGTCACTAGTTGCACAGCCGGTATCGCCCTGGCGATCTTCTCGCATTTTATGACGCAGCCAGGAAAGGACAATGCGTTATTGCTCTGCGCGGCAACTACATTAGTAATCCCCGTGTTGAGCGCCCTGCTTTTTCTCAATCGGGTTCCCCAGCTGCTTCGCATCAGCAAAGATGGAATCCTTGTTCGCACGTTCAACGGCAAGTCCAAATCGATCAGCTGGCATCAACTTCACAAAGTGCAGCAACCCAGTAGCAACCTCACAGTTCTCTCAACTGACTACGGTTGGTTCGTGCTCATGCAGCACATGATGTCACGGAAGAAACAAGTGAAAGAGAAATTTCTGGAGTGCCAGATATCGCTGCCAGCATTAAGGTCGGGGACAAAATGATCTGCAGGCATTGCAACAGTACCTGGGTTGCTGTTCAAGGTTTTGAATGTCAGTTCGTGCCGCTGGCGAGCCTGTATCCCGGCTTGAGAATCTCGTCGGCGTTGAATTTCTTGGCAATCCTGTGGGAGAGGAAATAGGTGAGAGGATGTCTGGCAGGGTTGCATTTTTGATCCAGAATCAGATGCGTGAGGATCGAAAGAGATATGCCGACACGATACGCTTGCCTGTTGGGACCTCTGAAAAGCAGGTAGAAAGCTGCAAGCAGCTCGAAAGAATGTAAAGGGAGATAGAGCTTGCCGCTATATCTCTCATGCTCGGCTTCCTTAAATCTTGCCCAGTCTGGTTTCCAGCCGTGGGCCCTGACATAGTCCACCAGGTGGTCCAGATCGATCAACCAGCCGGCAAGGAATGTCGCTAAGGCTGCTGGCTTGGATTTATAGCGCCAGTAGCTGACGCAACCGACGCCAGCCGAGGTGATAATGTGGCCTACGGTTCGCATATTGTGGAGTCACCTTTCAAGCTGATCATGCTAAAACAGTCGTACCCTTATAAAATGCAGCTAGGCTGCCAAAATGAACTATTTTATTAGCGTAATTTCATATATACCACAGGATAAGGGTTTTACGCCGTTCTGTCTACTATTTAGGACCGTGCCCACCAGAAAGAAGGATATTTGTCGATGAGCCGAAAAGTCGTATTTCCCGTGACCACTCTGATCCTGATCAGCATGCTCATGGCCGGTCAGTCCGAAGCTGCGGCCCAGAGCCCGAGTCCCCAGGCGGTCAGCATGTACAACCTGGGTCTCAACGCCTACAAGATGGGCTCTCTCGATTCGGCGATCATCTTCTTCAAGCGGGCTACCGACCTCGACCCCAATCTCTATGATGCCCAGTACAATCTGGGCGTTCTCTACAAAAGCCAGAGACGGTTCAAAGAAGCCATCCCACGTTTCGAGGAAGTGCTCCGGATCAAGCCCAGCGACGCCGAGGCCCACTACCAGCTCGGTCAGTCCCTGCAAGCCCAGTCTCGCTTTCCCGAGGCAAAACAGCACTATCAGTCGATTCCACCCAGCTCGCCCAGTTTCCCCGAAGCCCAGAAGCGCGTCGTCGAATGCGATCGCAATCAGGCTCCCGCTTCGAGCTCTCCCGCCCAGACCCCCCAGATAGTCGCCACCCAGACCAGCACGCCTGCCTACCAGGCCCCCCAGGCGCAGCCGGCTCAAACACAAGTTCAAACACCTGCTCAGACACAGACGACTCAAGTCCAGACCGCCCCCACCCCGGCGCCGACCGTGGCAGGCAAGCCGGTAGCAGTGCTCGCCAATACCTCGGTACGGGTCATCGCCACCGGATTCAACGCTCCTTCCGGTCTCACTTTCGACCGTCAGGGCAATCTCTATGTCGCTAATTTCAACAGCAATACCGTGGACCGGATAAGCTCCGACGGCACCCGCACACAGTTCGCCGCCGGCGGTCATCTCAAGGGTCCCATCGGTCTTGCCGCCGACGAGTCGGGCAATATATATGTAGCCAATTACAGCGGCGGCACCATTGCCAGAATCACCCCCGCCGGAATCTCCACCGTAATCGCCACAGGCTTCAAGCAGCCCTATTACCTGATTCTCGATCGGGGCGGCAATCTTTTCGTCACCCAGCAGGAAGACAACTCAATCGTCCGGGTGACCCTGCCCCGCACCGTGGTTTTCGGCAACGGCAGCAGCGCTAGATAGACCTGACCCTCTCACTGGCCGGGCTTTTCTTCCTTCCTGTCGGCGAACAATTCCATGGGGATCGGCAGGAGGATAGTGCTGCTTTTCTCGCTGCTCACCTCGAGCATGGTCTGAAGCTGACGCAACTGCATGGCTCCGGGCTGCGATGAGATAACCGCCGCTGCATCCCTGAGCTTCTCGGCGGCCTGGAGCTCGCCGTCGGCGGCGACGATCTTGGCGCGTCGCTCTCTTTCGGCCTCAGCCTGCCTGGCCATGGCTCGCTGCATATTGGCCGGAATCTCCAGATCTTTGATCTCCACCGAATTGACCTTGATTCCCCAGGATTCGGTCTGGCGATCGATGATCGCGCTGAGCTTCTTGTTAAGAGCGTCTCTTTCGGTGAGGAGATCGTCGAGATCGTGCTGGCCGACGATGGTCCTGAGGGTGGTCTGAGCGACCTGGGCCGTGGCCTCCACGGCGTCCTCGACCTTAATTACCGCTTTCACGGGATCGGCGATCTGGAAGAAGCAGACAGCCGCAACCCTGGCAGTGACGTTGTCCCGGGTGATCGCTTCCTGAACCGGAATGGGCATGGTGATCACCCTGATATCAATTTTCTGGCTGCGCTCCACCAGGGGGATGACGAACTGGGGCCCGGGACCGCGCATGCCGGTAACCTTGCCGAATCGAAGGACCACCAGGCGATCGTACTCGTTGACGAAACGCAGACCCGATAAGACGACGATTCCGGTGAGGCCGATGAGAAAGCCGACTATTTCCATGTTGTCCACTCCGACTAGCTCTATTAGAAATACCCAGATTCAGGGGAAAACCTGTTAACCGGATCGAGACGGGGCACTATCATGGGTTTGGAAACTGGGAATATTTCATTTATTGCCGTGACAAAACCAGTATGAGGTCCCGAGGATATGAACGAGCGCGTCAAAGCCGATCGCCACTCCCGAAAGGACAGACAGCCGAAAGCAGCGGCCCGCTGCCGGACCAGCCGGAGACGACCGGTGGAGGAGATGAATCCTCACGAGAAGCGCACGGCGATGATTGAAAAGCCAGGATTCACATTTCTTCTTCTGGGGGTCTTTCTCCCGGCTGCGGCTCTATTGGCCGAATACTCGACCCATTATCTGGCAAGGCACTATTTCGATCCCTTCCCGACCCTCTACCATTTTGTGCTCTTCAGCCTCATTCCCCTGAGCAATCTTCTGGCCTGGCTCTCGGTAAGAGCCAATGTCTCGGCTCTCTATTCGGTGACCGCCCTCGCCAGCGGAATGTCTCTCGGGGTCTGCATCCTCTACACCTTGATGCTCCTACCTCTGACCGGGAATATGATCTTTCTTCTGCCCATGGGCGCTCTGGGAATCGCGCCCCTTGTCGCCATACCTTTCTGTCTGCATGCCGGCAATATCATCTGCGGTCTGGCGAGCCGCCAGGATTCATTTTTCGACGCGCACCAGGTCAAGCATCTCGGGCATGTGATCATTCTTCTCATGGTGGTGGCTGTGGAGCTGCCCTCCACTCTCACCCGGATTCATCTGAGCGAAGCGGTCAGCAAGGCCAGCCCTTCCGAGTCCAGCCGGGCTATCGACTGGCTGCGCTCCTGGGGCAGCCGGGAAGTCCTTCTGCGCGCCTGTTACGAGCGCTCGGGCAGAGCCACCGATATCGTCGGCTCCCTCTACGAGCACCAGCACCCGGTCGGAATCGAGCAGGCACGACGCGTCTATTATCTCGTCACCGGCACACCCTTCAACTCGGTGGAGATCCCGGGATCTTTCAGAGCCACCATCCAGCATGCCGGTCTCATCGATGATCCGGCCCAGCTCAATGCCAATGCCGACGACGAGTTCGATCTCGACGCCGACATCGCCGGGGAGAAAGTCTCCGGCGTGGCCCGCGGTCTGCGGGCCACTGCCTCCAGCTTGAGAGGCAGCGTCTATCCCGACGCCGGTCTTGCCAGCCTGGACTGGAATTTCTCTTTCGCCAATGTCAGCAAGGTTCCCCGGGAAGCAAGAGCGAAGATCATCCTTCCCGATGGGGCCGTGGTCACGAAAGCCACCATGTGGATCGACGGAGTCGAGCGCCAGGCTACGATCATGCCCAGGCATCAGGCCCGGGCCACTTACGAAACCGCCGTGCGCGAGCACAAGCGCGACCCGCTCCTGGTGAGCACCGCCGGCAAAGATACAGTCCTGGTGCAGTGCTACCCTGTGCTGGCGGGAAGCGACACGAAGCTGTCCCTGCATATAGTGGCACCGCTTGCCGGGGGAGACCAGGAACAGAGCCTCACCATGCCTGCTTTCGCCGAACGCAATTTCGGCTTCTCGGAAGGGTGCAAGGTAGATATCGCCAGTCGGCAACCGATCACCATACTTGGAGCCGCTCTCAAAGATACCGCTCTGGGAGGGGCTCACGCCCTCACCGGCGAGCTTCCCAACAGCCTCCTCTCTCGTTTCGAGGCTGTGCTCAAAGCCGAAAACGGCAATACCAGCGTCGCCTTCACCGACCCGATCAGTCACAAGAACAGAGTGCTTCGCACCGACCTCGCCAGGCTGTCCCTGAGGAAACCGGAAAATCTGGTGATCGTAATCGATAAGTCCAATGCCATGCAACCATATATGAGCGCTGTAGCAGCCGGTCTTGCCGGTCTGGACAGAGAGATCGTCGAGAGCATAGTCGTCATTCAAGACAACGATCACAGGATTTATTCCAGGCAGGAAGGCAATCTCGAAAGTGCCCTGGCGAGCCTCAAGAACGATCCCTGCCGGGGCGGTCAGATCGACTCGACATTTCTTGCCCGGGCTATCGCCTATCCTTCCTACCTGGGTCTCACGAAAGCCCCGGATATCCTCTGGATCCATGCCAGCCAGCCGGTGGCGGTGGAATCCGACACAGCCACCGTCAACTATACTCTCGCCAACGGCAGCGCCCGGCTCTGGGATCTGCAAGTGGCGTCCGGTCCCAATGCCCTTCTCAGCGATAACAATTACAGCGACCATATCAATCGCGTCCCCAGAGCAGGCAAGCTCGAGGACGATATCAAGAATCTCTTCCGGCTCTGGGCAGGACCGTCTCCTGCCGACCGGACCCCGGTAGAAATCGGCGATCAGCAAAAAGCCTTCGAGCTGGCGCAGATAGCTGCCAATCAGGAAGTTCTCGCTCTCTATCTCAGAGGTGCCGACTGGCAAGCAGGCGAGCTCGCCCGCAAGTATCACCTGATCACGCCTGCTACGAGCGCCGTGGTCACCGACGATGAGATCCTCAGGAAATACGAGCGGTCTCGAAGTGATGGCCCGGCTTCCGATTCGAGCATGATCATGGGAGTCAATACCGCCGGCACGATCAGAATCAAGAATCCGGTTGACGCCATCCTGGCACCGCATATCGCCAAGCTGGACAGCCTCTCCATGGCGGCAGGCTCCGCCGGCGGTATGGGTGACGACTACAAATATCGCGACCTGAGCAAAGATTTCGAGGCGAAGATGGCGGTCTCGGGAGAATCCTACAGAGAATCTGGTGGTGGCTCCTATGCGGAGCCCGCCGAGGTTGTCTCCGGAGAGCTCGCCCGGGAGCCTGGCAAGAAGAGGAACGAATTTTCGTCGGATCGGGCAATGCCCACCGCGCTCTGCCCGCCTCCGGCGATGTGCGAAGCTTCCGATGAGAGGAGCGTCACCGCTCGCGGTGTGCGCATGGAAGGCATGGCTAAGAAAGAGATGGCAATGCCCGCGCGACGGGCCAAAACCAGCTCGGACAGCCTCTACCTCAACTCTCAGAACCAGGTGCTAATGGACGGGGACGAAGCTCGCTCCGCTAGTGGATGGAGCAATGCCCCCACTCTCCAGGGAGCCACCAACGGCACCCTCGGTCCCCAGGAGGAGACCACGGTCGAGCAGGAGGTCAAACAGGCATCCGGAATGGACAGAGGATTCTGCGGCACTCCGGCTGAGCGTTGCAGCACAGGCGATTGCTCGCCACTGCGCGCCCTCTTCTATCTGGTTCTGATTCCGGCCTGCATGATCGTCTCTTTCCTTGCTCTCAGAACGATTCTCGGCCAACGAGAAGATAAGCGGGATAGCTGGTAGATCCCCAGCTTTACGAGTCGTAAGCCTCGGGCATAAAGCGCAGTGGCTCGTGGAATAAGAGGGATGAGGACTTGTGGACGGAGGAGCGACCATGGCAATCCAATACAGACAGGGAGACGTTCTGCTCGTCAAGCTCGATATGCAGAAACTTCCTCAGGGCGCCCAGAAACAGGCGACCGAAAGGCGCATAGTGCTGGCATATGGCGAGGTCACCGGTCACGCCCATGCCATCGACTCGTCTTACGCCAGTCTCTACGAATGGAACGGCGATCGCCTGATCGAGGCCAAGCCCGGAGCCAAGCTCGTTCATGAAGAGCACAATACCATCGTGCTCGAGCCCGGCTTCTACCGGGTAGTGCAACAGCGTGAGTATGAGCCCGGGTCATTCCGTCCTGTCATAGACTGAGGAACAGTCGACGAAAGGCGATATGGCATCTAATAATCTATCTCACACCATGGAGCTGGACGGCTCATTCAGGCTCATCCTGGAGCGTTATCGCAACGAATGGACGGACCTGAGGGTCCGCGACCGCCCCACGCCCCGGGCCGAGATCAAAGCAGCAGTGGAAGCCATCTATCTGGGAGCGGACCAGGAGAAGCCCGCTGTAGTCTGGTGCGACAGCATCTTTCAGATGGCGGCCCTGCCGCTGGTCCTCGCCCTCTATCTGGATGATGTCGCCCGTCAGCATATCATCCCGGTTCTCCGCCAGGATCTGGACACACCTCCCTGGATCGCACTTTTCCGGAGCCTGGACAGCCAGCTCCCGGAGCCGGTGATCGTCGAGAGCCTCGCCCGCCACAGCAAGAAGGAAGCCCAGCAGGACAGCCTCAAAGAAGTGAACAGCTTCATCCGCAGGGTGCACGAGACTGTCGGAGGCACTTTCGACACCACCGAAGCCCCCAGGCTCTCCGCCATCGGTCTGCAGATAAACTCGAAATATGTAGCCGAGGTCCAGGGTCTCATCGCCCGCCTGGACAACGAGCTGACCGACATTGTCTCCGCCGACTGCGTCTCGCCGATCAAGACCGAGCTCTCCACCATCGCTGCGGTGTTCGCCAGGCTGGAGACCCAGCTGGGACTCCAGATCATCCCCCAGGCCCTGGCCCAGGCAGTCTGGCAGATGAGAGACACACTCTTGAGCCGGCACGGCGCCATAACCAGGGAGCTCGAGCGCCGGCCGGGCCGTCTCACCGATCTGATCAAGCTCATTTATCAAGCCAATCCCGGTCTTTCCGGAACCATGAACAATCAGGTGCCGCTCTGGGAAGGGGCAAGAATCGGGGCCTATCGCGATCCGGCAGTGCGCCTCATAGCCTCCAGCCTCCAGATAGACGTCTTCAAGCAATCATCGGTGCTCGGCTGGCTGCCCCTGCATTTCTATATGAGCTCCACCATGAAGGACCTCTATTCGCCGGATCTGACCGGGAAGCTGGCCCTCTGGAATGGTATCCTCCATGGTGCTTACGCAGCGCTCTTCTATGACGGCGTCTGCTTCCTCTGCGATCAACCCTCGACGGTGAGCCTGGACAACGAGCGCCGCTATCATGGCGAAAGCGAGCCTGCCATGACCTTCCCGGACGGCTATCGTGTCTATGCCTGGCACGGCCGCAGCGTCCCCAGGGAGATCATCGATCATCCCGAGAACATCACGGTGGAGCGTATAGAGAAAGAGCGCAATGTCGAAATCCGCACCATCCTAATGGAGCGCTACGGGCTCGAGCGTTTCATCGCCGACTCCGGAGCCCGGGTGATCGGCGAGGATGAATGCGGCATTCTCTATCGCAAAGAATTCGCCGTCGAAGAGCCACTCTGCGTGGTCATGGTGAAAAACTCCACCCCGGAGCCCGACGGCACGTTCAAAAACTACTTCCTGCGCGTCCCTCCCGACATAATCACTCCAAGAGCGGCAGTCGCCTGGACTTTCGGTCTGTCCACCGACGACTACCTGCCGGTGATCGAGACTTGAGCACCGGTATCAGTGCCAGGGATCTCACCAAGGTCTTCAAAGGAGGCTCTCGCCTCAAGCTCGGTCCCCTGTCCCTGCGTCTCGGTCGCAGCCGCAAGATCAAAGCCCTGGACAGTCTCAGCCTGGACATCCCGGAAGGAGAGGCTCTCGGGCTGATCGGGCCGAACGGCGCCGGCAAGACCACTTTCCTAACGCTTCTCCTGGGCTATCTCCGACCCGATCGAGGCGAGGTCCTCATCGACGGTCTCAAGCCCAATACCATCGGCGCCAAGCGCCTGGTGGGCTATCTTCCTGAGCGACTCAACTTCGACCACTGGATGAGCGGCTATGAATTTCTCGAATATCATCATGCTCTGGCTGAGCAGAGCCCGGCAGGCCGGAAGAAAGAGATCGAAGAATTGCTCGAGCTCGTCGCCCTGGAGCAAGACAAATGGACGGCTCCCCTCAAGACGTACAGCCGTGGCATGCTCCAGAGGCTCGGTCTGGCCCAGGCGCTGATCGGCAGACCACGATATCTTCTCCTGGATGAGCCTGCATCCGGCATCGATCCAAGAGGCGTGGTGATCATCAAGAAGATCCTCAAGAGTCTCAAGAGCGAGGGAATGACTCTCCTGCTCAATTCGCACCAGCTCGATCAGGTGGAGCAGGTCTGCGACCGGGTAGTCTTTCTGGAGCACGGCAAGATCGTGCGGATTGAAGATATGAAAGCGGAAGTGGAAGCACCGAGACTCCTCATGGTGCGCTTCTCCGCCATCAATCTCGACAGGCTCACCCGGGAGAATCTCGAGAGCGCGGGCAATCGAGCCGGCGCGCAACTGATCAGCCTGGAAAGTCTCAATGCCGGATTCAAGGTGAATAGCAATGCCGTAGCGGTCAGCCTGATCAGAGCCCTGGTGGAAGCCGAACTCCCTGTCATCGAAGCCACCCCGGATCAGGGGCGCCTGGAGAGGCTCTTCGGCGAAGAACCCGAAGCCGAGAATCAGGACAATCAATGATCATCAACAGGACCATCTTCAGGTACACCATCAAGCAGTGGCTGAAAAGCCATTTCAGGCTGCTGGCCGTCACCCTCATCTTTCTGGCCATGCTGGCGGAGCGTTCCTTCAAGCTCTATATCGCCGAGCGCCCGCCACTTGAGGCTTCTTATTCCACCGGCGACCAGATGGCCTTTTTCGTTCTTATCCTGGGCATCGGGATAGTCGGACTGCAACGCTCTTCCGGCAATCTCTGCCTGACTTTCGCCAGACCGATCGAACGCTCCTCCTATATCCTCACCAAGTGGCTGGTGCTCGCCTGCGCCGCCAGCAGCATAGCGATGATCGAGCTGGCCTGCGAGCATGCCATCTTTTCGGTCTATATGCCGGGTCTCTTCCTCAATATCGACATCCTGATCAACCTCCTGGAGCGGCTTGCCACCTGCCTGGCCGCGTCGGCCACCATCGTCTTCTTCTCTTCCATGGTGCCTCATACAGGCGACTTCATGGTCTGGGGCTGTTGCGCTTTCGTAACCATGCAGATCAACTCTTCCTGCGCCGATATCCTGAAATCCACCGACCCGGATGGCGGCGGCGGTATCTTCGTGAGCCTGCTCTATTATCTGAGCCTGTGCGGCGAATTCTTCTGCTCGCTCATATTGAGCTTTCTGGCGCCCTCCCTGAATGTGAGAGCCGATTTTCTGGCCGGGGAGACTTGCCTTCTGGGAATCACGGTGCTCATCTCCAATATCACCATCGCCCTGCTTCTGGCCATCTGGTTCACCAACCGCTCGGAGGTGAACTATGGCTCTTCCTGATCGTCTCGAGACCACCAACACCCCTGACTGGCTCGTTGGATTCGCCGCCCTCTTCCTGCTTCTGCGGAGCGTGGTAGCAATCGGCGAGCTGATCGCGCCGCCCCAGGTAATCGATCGGGTGCGTTGGCGGGCCGCCGAAGATGGCATCAAAGAGTCCATGAAGACCAGGAAGCCTGCTTTCTTCTATTTCACCCTGCAGAAATGCCCGGCCTGCGACCAGATAAAGTCCACCACCTTCTCGGACAAGCGCATTGCCGCCTATCTCGAAAAGCACTTCGTCCCGATCCAGGTCAGGCAATACCGCGTGGAGCAGGACGGGGACTGCCGCCCCTTCGAGAACAAGCGGGCGGTAGAGCTCTACAAGTATTACTACTCCTCGCCCGAGATCGCCGTGGTGGCACCGATCATGCTGCGCACCGAAAGGCCGGTGGGTTATTCGGCCCTGCGCGTCTCCTGGGGCATAAACCGCCAGGAGATCATCGATCGCATGCAGGAGGGGCGTGAGTGGCAGCCCGAGCCGGAAGGGCCCGGTAAGGTACACTGGGTATCCCTGGCCAATCTCGAGTCGGAGAAGAGAGAGACTGGCAAACTGCCTCTCTATTTCTTCATGAAAGCCAGGGACTTCCACTGCGACCGGGTCAGAAGCGAGATCTTCAACGACGACGATATCGCCAAGATCATCGACGACAAGTATCTACCGGTGATGATGGTGGATCATTCCCTTCTCGGTCGCAAGGACGACGACAAGATGAAGGAGATGGTGGAGAAATTCGACATCCACGAATATCCCTGCACGGTGATCGCCGACGACCGGGGCGAGAATCCCCTCTATCTCTACGGCGCTCCCGGCAAAGACACGTGCAAGAGCTTCATCGAACGGGCCGAAGGCAAGCTCCGCAAGAGTGCCCCTCGAACAGGCGAATGACGTCTATTGCGGGACGTTGAAGCTGCCTTCACCGATGGGCGGATAGATGTCCTGCTCTTCCTCTTCTTCCTCGCTGGGCATTTGATGGCCCTGGAAGCCGGTACCGGCGGGAATCAGGCGACCGATGATGACATTCTCCTTCAAGCCGCGCAGCCAGTCCTTCTTGCCTTCCACGGCAGCCTCGGTGAGGATGCGGGTGGTCTCCTGGAAGGAGGCGGCGGAGATGAAGCTCTCGGTGTTCAAGCTGGCCTTGGTGATACCGAGCAGAACGTCGGTATAGGTGGCAGGCTCGTTGCCGAGTTGATTGGCCTTCTCGTTCTCGCGCTCGATGGAGAAACGCTCCATGAGCTCACCGGGAAGGAGGATGGTGTCCTTGGGATCATCGACACGCACTTTGCGGGTCATCTGTCTGACGATGACCTCGATATGCTTGTCGGCGATCTCGACGCCCTGAGAGCGGTACACCGACTGCACCTCATCCACCAGGAATTTCTGGGCAGCCTGGATGTTGAGGAGACGGACGATATCGTGCGGGTTGGGCGGTCCGTCGGTGAGAGCCAGACCGATATCGATCTTGTCGCCGTCTTCCACCATGATATTGAGACCCGGCGGAATCACGATCTCTTCTTCGGAGCCGTCATCCGAGACCAGATAGAGCCTGGTGATGTCGTCCTCGGTGGAGATGCGTGCGCGACCGTCTTTCTCCGAGAGAATGGCGCACTCTTTCGGTTTTCTGGCTTCGAGAAGCTCTTCGACTCTCGGAAGACCCTGGACGATGTCTCCGGTCTTCTGTCTCTCGAAGATCAGGGTGGCGAGCAGATCGCCTCTCTGCACCAGGGCTCCGTCTTCACTCTGGAGCTGGGTATTGGGAGAGATCAGATAAGGTCTGCCTTTTCTGATCACCACTTCGTCTTTCTCGACTTTAACCACCTGGCCGCTGAAGTCGGCCTTGGATGATTTGCTGAGCTTGTCCTCGGTACGGATCAGATCGCCCTCTTTCACCGAGGCGGCACCCTTGATGGGCTGGTGCTCTTGTTGCTCTTCGGTGATCAGGAGCAGACGGCGCTCGTCCGTCTTGCTGAGCTGCACCCGGGCATCGGAGCGGGTGAGCACCTGGGTGGTGGCCACCGGGGTGCGGGCATCGATGATCTCGCCGTCCTCGACATCGAGGAGGGTGATATTGAAGTCCTGCTCGCGGCGTAGAAGGATATTCTCCTGGACGACGATATTGAGATCGGCATCCATCTCGACGATACCCTTGAGCTGTTGCAAGTGACCCTGCATCTGCAGAACCAGCGAAGTACGGGTCAGCTGGGCGCCCTGGATCTGGCGGACTTTCTCGCGGTCCCGGAAGAGGAGCTGGGTGACCGAGCGCAGACCGATTTTCTCGTCGGACTGCTCGTGCTTGAACTTGGTCTCGCGAGGCTCGATCCAGTACTCTTCCACCGGCCGGACCAGAGCCTGGAAGACACCTTCTTCCATCTCCAGGACATTGACCATCTTGCGCTCTTTATATTTGTAGCCTTCCACGATCTCGGTATCAGGCTCGATGATCTGGCCTTCCGGCACTTTGATCTCGCTGGGATCACCAATCTGGATCACTTCGCCGGGCTTGATGATCACTTCGTGGATGATGTCGTTATCGGCGACGATCTCGATGATGCCTTCCATATGGGCGAAAACATCTTTGACCACTTCCTGACCGGCAGTGACCAGGTCGCCTGTCTCGGACATCTTCAAAGAGATGTCCTTGGAGATGAAGTGGACTTCCTCCGGCACGAAGAGCAGTTTTCCTGCCTTGGTGACCACGCGGCGGTCGTCGATCTCGACGCCGTCATAGATGATCTCGCCGCCGGCGGTGACGGTGTTGTAGCCGTCGTCGATAAGCTCGGCGATGATCTTGCCGTTCTCCACGACTTCGTCGTTGACGATTTTCAGAGCCCAGGTCTCTTTAGCCTTGGACACTTTCCAGTAGGCGCCTTTCTGGCCGGCGTCGAGCTTGGCATTGCTCGATCCCACCTGGGCGATAATGACGTTGACCTCTTTACCCTTCACCAGGCGGGTGGAGGTCTTCTTGCCGCGCTTGAGCTTCTCGGTCTCGATCTCGGGACCGTAGCGGACCACGCCGCCATGCTCGGTGAGAATCTGGATCTCGGCGAGCACGTCCATGGCGCTTACATCCTGACCGTCCTTGACCACTACCGAAGCGCCGGAAGGCAGGTTGTAGACGTCGCCTTCCAGGACCCAGATGATCCCGGCGCGATTGGCGGTGCGGGAGATATTGCCCTGACGATCGCGTTTCTCGTCGGCCTGGAAGCCTTCGAAAACCACACGACCGGAGATGTCGGCGGTGATGTCTTTGGTGGCGCGCTCGGTGAGGCTCTTGGCACCGGGGGGATCGTATTCGGCGATCACCTGGCCCACTGCCACCTCGTCACCGTTCTGCACTTGAAGCAGAGTGCCGGGGGGCAGATTGACGGACTTCTCTTTCTTGCCGTCGCTGATTTTGAGCACGCCTTCCCGGGTAGTCTGCTCTTTGACGTCGCCATAGGCGGTACGCACATTTCTGGTGGCGATCTTGAAAGAGACCGTGCCGGCGATGGGGGCTTTCTGTTGCATACGGCTCTTGCCGCCCGCTACGGCGCCCCCGGTGTGGAATGTTCTCATGGTGAGCTGGGTGCCGGGCTCCCCAATGCTCTGAGCGGCGATGATGCCGATAGCCTCGCCGGTGTCCACGATGCGGTTATTGGTCAGAGACCAGCCATAGCACTTCTGGCAGACGCCATACTGCGATTCGCAGGTGAGGGCGGAGCGAACGAAAACGCCTTTTTTCTTCTTTGGATCGACTTTGCTTTCGATGAGGGCGGCCTCAACGCGGCTGGGCACCTCTCCGGAGCGGGTAATCACCTCGCCGGTGTCGGGATCGATGAAGTCCTCCACGAGCGTCCGGCCGAAGATCCGCTCGGAGAGCGTCACCATGGCTTTGTCGCCTTCCATGATCGGCTGCATGAGGATGCCGTTTTTCGCGCCGCAGTCGGGCTCGCGGACGATGACGTCCTGGGCGACGTCCACTAGACGGCGGGTGAGATAACCAGAGTCGGCTGTTTTCAGGGCTGTGTCGACCAGGCCCTTTCTGGCGCCGTAGCTGGAGATGATGTATTCGGTGACGTTCAGACCTTCGCGGAAGTTGGCTTTGATGGGCAAGTCGATGATCTGACCCTGGGAGTCAGCCATCAGGCCCCGCATGCCGACGAGCTGACGGACCTGGGAGATATTACCCCGGGCGCCGGAGAACGCCATCATATAAACAGGATTGAGACGGTCGAAATTGTCCACCACTTCTTTGGTGAGCTGGTCGGTGGTGGCGGACCAGGTGTCGATGACCTTGTTGTAGCGCTCCACCTCGGTGATGTCGCCACGCTCGTAACGGCGCTGCGCCTCTTCGATCTCTTTTTCGGCGGCCGCAATCAGGTCCCGTTTGGAATCCGGAACATCCAGGTCGTCGATGGAGATAGTCACACCGGCCTTGGTGGCATACTCGAAGCCGAGATCTTTGAGGGCGTTGGCGAGCTCCGCGGTGCGGGCGGTGCCGAACTTCTCGTAGACCTCGGAAAGCAGCTTGCCCAGCTTCTTCTTGTCCACCGTGGTGTTGATGAACTCCATTACCTGTTCTTTCTTGCCTGTGACCATTTTTCTTCCCGTTTAAAAGTAGTTGTTGCCTTCTCAGTTGAAATCGAAAAACTAGCCTACGGTTGCCACCGCCTGCCTGATCACCTCGTTGAAAATGATCCGGCCTGGTGTGGTCTCCAGGGTCTCACCGTCGTAGTCTCTGACCTTGATCCGGGCATGCAGATCGAGGATGCCGGCCTCGAAGGCGGCTCTGGCGTCGGCCAGGGAGACGAAACGCATGCCGGCCCCTCTGCAGACCTTCGGATCGTCCCAGCCGGGTTTCTGGATGGTCAGGTAATAGATCCCGAGCACCATGTCCTGGGTAGGGGTGATTGTCGGTCTGCCGGTAGCAGGCAGGAGAATGTTGTTGCTTGCCAGCATGAGCATATGAGCTTCGGACTGGGCTTCCACCGAAAGGGGCACGTGCACGGCCATCTGGTCACCGTCGAAGTCGGCGTTGAATGCCGAGCAAACCAGGGGGTGAAGCTGGATGGCGCGTCCTTCCACCAGGACCGGCTCGAAAGCCTGGATACCGAGGCGGTGGAGAGTGGGAGCACGGTTGAGGAGAACCGGGTGACCCTGGATGACCTCTTCGAGGATTTCCCAGACCACTGCCGAGCCTTTCTCGATCTGCTTCTTGGCGGACTTGATATTCTGAACGATCTGTCTTTCGATGAGCTTGTTGATCACGAAAGGCTTGAAGAGCTCGAGAGCCATCTCCCGGGGCAGACCGCATTGATGGAGCTTGAGGGTGGGTCCGACGACGATGACCGAACGACCGGAGTAGTCGACCCGCTTACCGAGCAGGTTCTGACGGAAACGACCCTGTTTGCCCTCGATGATGTTCGAGAGACTCTTGAGGGGACGGTTGTTGGGACCGACCACGACACGACCGCGGCGGCCGTTGTCGATGAGAGCGTCAACGGCTTCCTGGAGCATACGCTTCTCGTTGCGGACGATGATTTCCGGAGCACCCATCTCCAGCAGTCTGGCCAGACGGTTGTTCCGGTTGATCACCCGGCGGTAGAGATCGTTCAGGTCCGAGGTGGCGAAACGTCCCCCGTCGAGCTGCACCATGGGGCGCAGATCAGGAGGCGTCACCGGGAGATTGTCGAGAATCACCCAGGTCGGATCGGTGTGGGAGGAAAGCAGGGCTTCCACCAGACGCAGACGTTTGATCACCTTGGCGCGCTTCTGCTGGGAGCCCCCGGCGGTAGCCAGTTGCTCGCGAAGCTCGGTGGAGAGCTCGCAGAGACCGGGAAGCTCCAGGAGCCTGCCGCGATCTTCCATATTGTCCGGACGCTCATAATTGGGTCTGGCAAGCTCGTGCAGAAGGAGCTTGATGGCCTCGGCGCCGATACCGACATCGAACTGGAAATTGGGATCGTCCAGGAGCTTCTCGTACTCTTCTTCGGTGAGAAGCTGGCACTTGTTGAGATCCGGGACGTTACCGGGGTTGGTGACGATATAGGCGTTGAAGTAGACGACCTGCTCGAGATCACGCAGAGGCAGATCGAGAAGCAGACCGATATAGCTCGGAATGCCCTTCAAAAACCAGATATGAGTGACCGGCGATGCCAGGTCGATATGACCCATGCGGTGACGGCGCACCTTGGAGTCGGTGACCTCGACGCCGCAGCGCTCGCAGGTGATGCCCCGGTGACGGACACGTTTGTACTTGCCGCAATAGCATTCCCAGTCTTTGGAGGGTCCAAAGATCCGCTCGCAGAAGAGACCATCTTTCTCGGGCTTGAGGGTCCGGTAGTTGATGGTCTCGGGCTTGGTGACCTCGCCATGCGACCAGCTGAGAATCCGCTCCGGAGAAGCGATTCCAATCTTGATGTAGTCGAAACGGTCTATGCTAGTTGGCATGTTACCTGACAAACCTCCTGAAAGCGCTGACGAACAAATCGATTATTCGTCATCCTCTTCGTCTTCTTCTTCGAATTCTTCGTCTTCGAATTCTTCATCGTCGTCACTGTCGTCGCTGTCATCGATCATCGATTCTTCCTGCTCTTCTTCATACGAGTCGTCGTTCTCGTATTCTTCGGAGTCGGAATCAGCATCGCCGGCTTTCGCGGACTTGCCGTTGGCTTTTCCTTTCGGATGGCCGATCAACATGTCCTCCTCGTCACCGCCTGCCGCAGCACGCTTGGGACGAGTCTCGAAACTGTCGGCGGTGAGCGAGGCATCCGGTCCGCCGGTTTGCACCAGCCCCGATACCGCACTCTCGGCAGCGGACATGCTCGAGCCGGATCCGACCACAGGGGGGATCATGCTCGGCGGAGTAGCCGGCGGCGCGCCGGGGAGCCCGGCACTGGCCAGACCCTCGGTGACATTGGCCAGTCCGGCTTGCGGAGCCAGGGCTGCCTGCGGCACCTGAGCCTGTTGAGACAGCTGGGCGATCTCGGTGCTCATGCCCATCTCGATCGGGGTGAGACGTCTGAGACCACGCGGTCTGGCATCTTCCACCTCGGTCATCAGATCGACCTCGTGCTCCTGGCCGTCGCGGGTACGCTTGGCCACCGAGACATCGAGACCGATGGACTGGAGCTCGCGGACGAGAACCTTGAAGGACTCGGGGATACCAGGGCGTCTGAGGTTTTCGCCTTTGACGATGGACTCGTAAGCCTTGGAGCGGCCGTTGACGTCATCGGACTTGATAGTGAGCATCTCCTGCAGAGAGTAGGCTGCGCCGAAGGCCTCCAGGGCCCAGCACTCCATCTCTCCGAGCCTCTGTCCGCCGAACTGGGCTTTACCACCCAGGGGTTGCTGGGTGACAAGGCTGTACGGTCCGGTGGATCGGGCGTGGATCTTGTCGTCTACAAGGTGAACGAGTTTCATCATGTAGATCTTGCCGACCGTCACCGGGCAGTCGAAGGCGGCACCGGTGCGTCCGTCGTAGAGAGTCACCTTGCCGTCGTCGCCGACCCAGGCGTTATCCGAGCTTTTCTTGCCTGCCTGGATCTCGTCATGGACGAGCTTGGAGGAAGCCTCGGGATTGAACATCTCGTCGAAAGGCGGCACTTCGTAGCGGTTGCCCGTCAGCATTCCAGCAAGACCGAGAAGGGTCTCGAAGGTCTGTCCGACGTTCATACGGCTGGGCACGCCCAGGGGATTGAGCACGATGTCGACCGGAGTGCCGTCGGGAAGATAGGGCATGTCCTCGATGGCCAGGATCTTGGCGACGATGCCTTTGTTTCCGTGACGGCCGGCGACTTTGTCACCCACCGAGACTTTACGCTTCTGAGCGATATAGACCCGCACGACCTTGTTGGCCACCGGCGGCAGCTCATCGCCTTTCTCGCGGTCGAAGACTTTCACGTCCACGACACGGCCGCCCTCGCCATGAGGTACGCGCAGGGAGTTGTCCCGGACGTCTCTGGCTTTCTCGCCGAAGATGGCTCTCAGGAGCTTCTCTTCCGGAGGATGCTCGGACTCTCCCTTGGGAGTGATCTTGCCTACCAGGATATCGTCGGGATAGACTCGGGAGCCGACCCGCACGATCCCGGACTCGTCCAGGTGCCTGAGAGACTCTTCCGAGACGTTGGGCACTTCTCGGGTGATCTCTTCGGGACCCAGCTTGGTGGAGCGGGCGTCGATCTCGAGCTTCTCGATATGGATCGAGGTCATGACGTCGTCATAGACCAGACGCTGACTTATAAGGATCGCGTCCTCGAAGTTGTAGCCTTCCCAGGGCATGAACGCTACCAGGAGGTTGCGTCCGACTGCCAGCTCGCCACCATGGGTGGCGGCGCCGTCGGCGATCACCTCACCGGCCTTGACTTCGGAGCCGACCGTAACGATGGGCTTCTGGTTCAGGCAGGTATCCTGGTTGGAGCGCTGGAACTTGGAAAGTCTGTATTTGACCAGACGCTTGTCCTTGGTGCGCAGATGGATGGAGTCGGCGGTCACATATTCGACCTTGCCTTCCACATCCGAGACGATCACCATACCGGAGTCCTTGGCTGATTGCTTTTCGATACCGGTGGTGACGGTGGCAGGCTCGGTCTGTACCAGGGGCACGGCCTGACGCTGCATGTTCGAGCCCATGAGAGCCCGGTTGGCGTCGTCGTGCTCGAGGAAGGGAATGAGAGCCGTTCCTACCGAGACGATCTGGATGGGGCTGACCCCGACATAGTCGACCTGATCCGGCGGTGTCTCGATGAACTCTGCCTTATAACGGACCGGCACGAGCTCGGTGGCGAAGGCCCCGGACTTCTCGTTCACCGGCACATCGCCGGGAGCTACCCGGAAACGATCTTCCTCGTCGGCTGTCAGGTAGTGGATGGTGTCGGTGACGACTCCATTGTCTACCTTTCTATAAGGAGTCTCGATGAATCCATAGCCATTCACCCGGGCATGGGTGGCGAGGGAGCCGATCAGACCGGCGTTGGGACCTTCAGGGGTCTCCACCGGGCAGATCCGTCCATAATGGCTGGGATGGATATCGCGGACCGCGAATCCGGCACGCTCTCTGGAGAGACCGCCGGGACCGAGAGCCGATAGACGGCGCTTATGGGTGAGCTCCGCCAGGGGGTTGGTCTGGTCCATGAACTGCGAGAGCTGCGAGGATCCGAAGAACTCCCGGATGGCAGCCACCAGAGGCTTGGTGTTGAGCAGGTTGGCCGGAGTCAGGGTGTCGGCATCCTGCAGAGTCATACGCTCTCTGACGATGCGCTCCAGTCGCGAAAGACCGATGCGGAACTGGTTTTGCAGAAGCTCGCCCACCGAGCGGATGCGGCGGTTGCCGAGGTGGTCGATATCATCGACATAGCCTTCGTCGTAATTGAGGGCGATGAGATAGTCCACCGCCGCCACGATATCTTCCGGAGTGAGGGTGCGCTGGCTCTCGGGGATGGAGAGAGCGAGCTTTTTGTTGAGCTTGTAACGGCCCACCCGACCGAGATCGTATCGCTTGTCGTCGAAGAAGCGGCTCTCGAGGATACTCTGACCGCCGGCCACCGAAGGAGGATCTCCGGGACGCAGTTTTCTGTATACCTCTATAAGGGAATCTTCCTTCGTCTTGTTGTTGTCTTTTTCAAGAGTCTTCTTCAAGAAGTCGTGATGGCGGAAGATATTCTCCATCTCGCTGTCCGAATAGCCCAGAGCACGCAGGAGCGTGGTGGCCGGCAGCTTTCTGTTCTTGTCGATCTTGACATGGATGACATCGTGGCTGTCGGTCTCGAACTTCAGCCAGGCACCCCGGTTGGGGATGAGGGTGGCAGAGAAGGTCCGTTTGCCGTGGGTGTCGGTCTCGCGTTTGTAATAGATGCCCGGGCTCCGGACAATCTGCGAGACGATGACCCGCTCGGCACCATTGATGATGAAGGTGCCGCGGTCGGTCATCATGGGGATGTCGCCCACATAAATCTCTTGTTCTTTGATTTCGCCGATCTCGCGATTGACGAGTCGCATCTGGATGCGCAGCTTCTTCGTGAAGCTGGCGTCGAGAGCTCTCGCCTCTTCGGGAGACTTGGGCTTGTTGGGCTCGGTATGGTCCTCGAACGTGTAGTTCGTGAGGAAGTGGAGCTCAAGGCGGCCCGTATAGTCCTTTATAGGGCTGAATGCCTTGAGTTCTTCAGCAAGTCCTTCATCTATGAACCATTTGAAGGAAGCTTTCTGGATTTCGGCAAGATCGGGGAGATCAGAAATGCGCGAACCTCCGACCCCGAAGGTTCGGACGCGCTCAGACAACTCTAAAGCCATCGGTTACCTCTGGTATTCTGGCTGGATCGTATCGGCCAAAGCAATTGCAATATGCGCCTTTATTGGGCACGGAGCAGCAAATATAAGTATCTACGTATTGTATTGTCAATGCTAATGTTGGGAAACATAAAGCAGCTATCTGTTAAGCAGTCCGAAATAAATTCCGCCTAATCACGTAAAAGCGCCTGCCGGCGGGCCGATCGACCACTTTTTACTTCCTTCTCATAGAGACCGCCCCGGGGAGATCCCGGGGCGACTTCGTTAATTATAGCTAAGATGCCGCCGGCAGCCGGGACAGGTCGGCAACCGGCGAAGAATTCGTCCCGGGGAGCTCGAACGGAGCTCGAAAAGCCGCGTGCTGTGGGATAACATAGATGTGCCCGGGTCCTCGCTGATATCTCTAGCGAATATTCCTGGGGGCGGAGCGCTGCTGGTGTGGCGTGCGGTCTTCAAAACCGTTGTGGGGCAGAGAAACGCTGTCCTGGGTGGGTTCGATTCCCACGCGCCCCCGATTACCACCAGGGGCGATATCAAGACCGATCCTCCCGCTTGACGTCTGAAAACAAGCGGGAGGGGGCTTTACAAACCTTGCCAACATCTCATAATAATGTCTTGTACAGGCAGATCGATTTACTAACTAGAAAGATGGTCAACCGTGAATGGGCAACAGGGAGCACTTGTGTGGCTCGATCAATTTGCAGGATATCTGGAAGTCGAGCGCAACTACTCTTCACACACGATTAGAGCCTACCTCAACGATTTGAGACAGCTCATCGACAGCACGAGCGGACCGGCGGACATTTCGCCGGAAGATGACAACGACGTCGTCCCGCAATTTCAGACAGGAGAAGCAAGCGCTCCGCCATCCGAGACAGCGGAGAGCAGCCAGACAAGCGCGTCCTGGCTTGAGGCCGAAGGGCTTAAAGCTTATATCAGGCAAATTCAAGAGCAATACAGCCGGCCGACAGTGGCCCGCAAGATCTCGGCCATCCGCAGCTTCTACAAATATCTGCGCAGAGAGCAATTGATCGACGAGGATCCGTCCAAGCAGGTCCGCGGTCCGAAGCTCACCCGCAAACTACCTTCCTGTCTCGATCGAGAAGAAGTAGTGCGCTTGCTTCTAGCCCCGGATCAATCGGTGCTCGGTGTCAGAGATCGCGCTCTGATGGAAGTCCTCTATGCCACCGGCATGCGAGTGAGCGAGCTATGCAGCCTGAAAGTCCATGACTACAACGAAGAAGCCATGGAAATGCGGGTCACCGGCAAAGGCGGCAAAGAGCGGGTCGTGCTTCTGAACCAGAGCGCCAACGCCTGGCTGAGAAAGTATCTCCACGAGTTCTGGCCGAAGCTGGCCGGCGGACGTACACCGTCACCCGAAAGCCCGCTTTTCGTAAGCCGGCAGGCCACAAGGCTTTCATCCCGCTCGGTTCACCGGGTGGTGCTGAAATATGCAAAGAAAGCCAGGATCAGCAAGGCGATCACTCCTCACACTCTCAGGCACACCTTTGCTACCCACCTTCTCGAAGGCGGAGCGGATCTGAGAGTCGTCCAGGATCTGCTCGGTCACACGACCATCAACACGACTCAGATCTACACCCATGTCAGCCTCGAGAGACTGCGCCGGATCTACTCCGATACGCACCCTCGCGCCTGACTGACTCTGGTAGAAGTCCGGCAATGAAAAAAGCGGCGGGTCCTGAAAGATCCGCCGCTTTTTTGTTACAAACAGTAATCGCCATGCACCAGATATGACCTCAAATTTTTGGTCTAAATAACTATATAATCAGGCGATGACCGCGATGAACTGGCAAGACTACAAAAAGGCAATCAAGGAGTCGATTGCCGCAGGGGACTTCGGCAAATCGGAAGAGCTCCTGCTTGGCGCCATAGACCTGTTGAAAAGCAGCAGCGATTCGGACGAGCGTATCTGTGTCTGTCTCGATCAACTCGGCTGGATCTATATCGGCCAGAAAAAGCTGAGCCAGGCTCTCACTCATTATCTCGAATCCCTGAGGATCAAGACCGAAGCCCTCGGACCCGGCAACCCCATAGTCGCCCGGGCATACAAGAAGCTAGCCACCGTCGCTTTCATGATGGAGAACTATGCCGAAGCCGAGAAGTACGGCAAGGAAGCCCTGAACATCTTCAAGCAGAGTCTCGGGGCGGAATCCGAGGAGACACGCCAGACCCTGGCGGATGTGGTTGCCCTGCTGCGCAAGCTCGATCGCAATGTCGAAGCCGACATTCTCGAAGGCTCGAGCCGCCCGCCCACAGAGCAGATGCGAGCATCCCAGACATTTCTCAAGATCAGCATTTGCAAAGAATGCGACATGCCCTATGACGGACCTGATTGCCCGCGCTGCAAGGGATTCGAATCCTGAGTGCGGGTCACGAAGCAGACCAGGAGAGCAATCCGTCGGCAGAGAGCCTGATCGGTGAGACCATAGACGGCAAGTTCAAGCTCAACTCGCTGCTCGGCAGCGGCAAGACCAGTGACGTCTACCTGGCGGAGCATCTCTATCTCGATACCGAAGTGGCGCTCAAGCTCTTCCGCCTGAAATATCTGGGCAATGACCGGGCCATGGCGCGCACCCAGCAGGAAGCCCGCACCTGCGCCGGCATCAAGCATCCGAAGATTGTAGCCGTCTCGGACTTCGGGCTTACCGAGAGCGGCGCACCGTATATAGTTCAGGAGTATATCCAGGGACGGGATCTGCACTCCATCTTGAAAGAGGAGGGCGAGCTAGAAAAAGGCCGGGCACTCGATCTCATCGTGCAGATCAGCGAGGCGCTTTGCTACCTGCATGGCCGCAAGATCCTGCATCGCGATATCAAGGCTGCCAATATCCTGGTCGTCAAAGAAGCCGAAGGCGGCAGCGAGTCGGTGAAGCTCATCGACCTGGGCGTTGCCAGACCGGAGAATGCCGGAGGCGCGGTGCTCTCGCTCACCCAGTCCGGAGAGATCTTCGGCTCGCCTTATTACATGAGCCCGGAGCAATGCCAGTCCGAGACCGTGGACGAGCGCTCGGACATCTATTCGCTGGGCTGTCTGGCTTACGAGATCCTCACCGGCTCTCCGCCATTTCGAGGCGGAACCATTCTCGAGACTCTCAACCTGCAGATCAAGACGCAACCCGAGCCCCTCTCGAGCCGCCGCAAAGGCGAGCCTGCCGGCACCCGCCTGGAGGCGGCGGTGATGCGTTGCCTGGAGAAAAACCCGGAGGATCGATTCGCCTCCGCCGAGAGCCTCCTCGCTGAGCTGAATTTCATCCGAGAGCATGGGAAGCGCCGTCAGACCGTCAGCAGCAAATCCATGTACGTGTCTCTTGCAGCCTGCCTCCTTACTGCCGGTATCGCTTTCGCTGCCGGACGCCTGACAGGCGACAGACCGGTGAGCGGCGCTCGAAAGCAGCCCGGCGATGAATATTCGCTGCCCTCGCGAAAACACGAGAGCCGGGAAGAAGCCTCCACCGACCTGGCCATGTCCTGCGGCCGGGCCGCGATTCTCGAGCTCGCTCATATGCCTTATGCCGCATCGCGAGCCTATAGAGACGGATTGGATGCAGCCATCAAAGGAGGCGCTCCGGACCGGGACGTGCTCTATCTCGTCTCGAACGACATGCGGATGCTCGCCGGATTCGGCAACTACAGCGAGCTCGAGAATATATTCAAGCGTGCCGAGCCGCTTCTCGATCGGGTCCGCAAGAGAGTTTCGAGGCTCAAATCAGCCGAATACCGGACAGGCAATATACCGGCGATCTATTACTGGTCTTCCATGGGTCTCTACGAGCGAGGCAACTATTCCATCGCCGAGACCCGAATCAGAAGAGCCCTGGAGATGGTCCGCTATCACCATGATGCCAAGCTGCTGGTTCCTTATTATGAGTCTTTCCTCGGTCTTGTCATGCTCAAGACCAATCAAGTCCGGGAAGGAAACGAGCTGATTCAGAAAGCGAACAGCAAGCTCGAGCGCATTCTTGGAAGCAGGAATCCTCTGAGAGCCCAGCTCCTGCTCAATGCCGTCCGGGGACTGGAAGCCACCGGGGACAATGAGGGAGCCAGGGAAGCACTCAGGCAAATGGAGGCGATCCTGTCCCAAAGCTCAGTCCAGATATCCACCGGCAAACAACTGAAGTAGGGATCCCGTCCGACAAGCTCAGTTGGCAACCTGGGCTATAATGCTATGGTCAGGGCGGGCTGAGTTTTTTGTCCTGACCATTTTCTCGAGGGTTCTACTTGACCAAGCGTCGATCGGCAGCCAGAAAGAAAAGGGGAGGTGGGTTCCTGGGATTCGTCTCGGGCACTTTCAAGCTCTTTTTCGTTGTCCTTCTGGTAGCAGTTGCCATCGGTCTCGGCTATGTCGGCGCCCAGGCCTGGGGCGAGCTCCAGGACCTGCCCGATATCACCATAGTCGAGCAGTACGAGCCTATAGAAGCGATCCAGATCTATGATCGCTTCGACCGCATGGTGTGCACCGTGGAAGGTGACGAGGACCGGCGGGTGATTCCGCTCAATCAAGTGTCTACCCAGATGCAGCAGGCGATTCTGGCAGCGGAAGACCACAATTTCTACGAGCACAACGGCATCAATATCAAGAGCATCATCAGAGCCGTCCGCACCAATGTCCAGGCAGGACACGTCGTGGAAGGCGGCTCCACCATCACCCAGCAGCTCGTCAAAAACCTCTTCTTCCAGGAATCGGGCCGGACTTTCGAGCGCAAATTCAAAGAAGCCTATATGGCTTACAAACTGGAGAGCCAGTACGGCAAAGAACGCATTCTCGAGATGTATCTCAACCAGATCTATTTCGGCAATAACGCCTACGGCATCGAGCGAGCCGCCAAGCGTTATTTCGATAAGCGCGGCGCCGAGCTCAATCTGGCCGAATCGGCATTTCTGGCCGGTCTGGTGAAAGCGCCTTCCGAGCTCGGCTCCGAGAAGCACCGCGAAAGAGGCATAGCCCGCCAGCAAGAGATCCTGGAGAAGATGGTGGAATACGGCTATATCACCAGAGCCCAGGCTGACGAGGCGAAAGCCTACAAGCTCACTTTCAAGAAGGGTCGCAACCCGCTTCAGAAATATCCTTACTATATAAGCTATGTCATGGAGCTTCTCAGGGACCGATTCAGCCAGTCCGAGCTCCGCCGCCAGGGGCTCAGGGTCTATACCAACCTCGATCCGGAAGCCCAGCGTCTGGCCGAGGAAGCCCTGAACAACGGGATCAAGAAAGCCCCGAAAGGAGTGAGCCAGGCCGCCCTGGTATCGATTCTGGTGCAGGACGGCTCGGTAATCGCCCTGGTAGGCGGCGTCGGGAATTTCTGGCAGCATCAGTTCAACCGGGCTACCCACCCGCATACTGCCGGCTCGTCATTCAAGCCCTTCGTCTACCTGACAGGCTTCCTGCGAGGGGTGATCACCCCCGACTCGATTGTCGAGGACACTCCCCTGGTAATCAAACAGAAATGGGGACTGCCCGATTATGCTCCCAAGAATTTCGACCACAAATATATGGGCAAGATCCCGGTCCGCACAGCGCTCAAGTTTTCTCGCAATGTACCCTCGGTGCGCACCGCTCAGATGCTCGGCATGGAAAGCATCATCGAGACGGCGCGCCTGGCCGGCATAACCTCCCGGCTCGATCCGAACCTCTCCCTGGCTCTGGGCAGCTCGGCAGTCTCGCCTCTGGATCTGGCCAGCGCCTATTCGACTTTCGCCCGGGCGGGCGTCCATATCACCCCTCAGGTATTGCGAAGAATCGAGAACAACCGTGGTCAGGTCATCGAGGTGTTCGAGCCCAAGGTCGACAAGGTCTTCCCGGTGGAGCCCGTAGCCCGCCTGGTGAGTATCCTCCAGGACGTGGTGAAAAGCGGCACCGGCGTCGCCGCCCGGCTCAAGGACCGGCCCGTGGCCGGCAAGACCGGCACCGCCGACGAGGGGCGCGACGTCTGGTTCATGGGCTTCACCCCGGATCTGGTCACCGCGGTCTGGGCAGGCAATGACGACAACCGCCCCATCCCCGGCAAGGCAGTGACCGGAGGCGGCATCATGGCTCCCGTGTGGCGCGCCTATAACGAAGAATATTACAAAATGAGACCGCACCCCGCCGGCTCTTTCATCGAGCCCACCCCCACCATCGAAGAGCCTAAAGACGCCTTCAAGACCGATCAGACAACAGTGGCACCAGTGGAGACCACAGACCCCGGCGAGATGCCGGCAAGCGAGACTCCTGTGGAGACTGCTCCGCCAACCTATCCAAGCAATAACGCACCATTAGACCCGCTGCTCTTTCCCACGAACCAGCCCGAGCAGCCCGTCAAGAAAGCCCCTCTTCCGGGCTCTGCTCCGAAACCGGCACCAGCGGTGACACCACAACCGGAGCCATCCACCCATAACGACGGGATGCTCGACTATTGATGTGTGGACATTGATATGGGCGCGGAATCCAACATAAAACGATCGAGAGCCGTGCGAATCTGGCTCCTGGTCCTGGCCGCTGTCCTGATCCTCTTATTCATCGAGACTTCGGGCAGCGGCGAGAAGGGTGCCAACGTAGCCCTGACAACCAGCCGAGAGGCAGTGGGAGCCGCCGTGATCGTCGACGGAAGGAAAGAAGGCATCGTTGAAGACGGCCGCTCCCGGGGAGTGGACGGTGGCATAGCCGTGCTCGAGCTGGGAAGCGGCAGCCACAAGCTCGAGCTGAAAAAAGATGAGCGCTTGATTCTCGACAAAACCATATCCGTCGACAATCGAGAATATATAGACCTCCAGGGACAATAGCTGTCAAGCGCTGAGGATGGCGAAATTCCGATTACACTTGTGTAGTCGGTAGAGGAATTGGCAATGGAAACCAAGTGGATCGGGCTTCTCGGTCTGGCCTGCATACTCGGGACTGCTTTCCTGATGTCCAACAATCGGAAAGCGATCAACAAGAGACTGGTCCTCTCCGGTCTGGCTCTCCAGCTCGGCATGGCCATCTTCGTACTGAAAGTCCCCCTGGGACAGGAGATCTTCAGACAACTCGGGGATGCCATCACAGCCCTGCTTCATTTCTCCGACGAGGGAGCCGGCTTCGTCTTCGGTCCCCTGGTGCAAAAGCCGGAGATACTCCTGGAGCTTTTCGGCAAAGGCTCCGATTATATATTCGCTTTTCGAGTCGTGCCCACGATCATTTTCGTCTCCAGCCTGGTGAGCATCGCTTATTACCTGGGGATTATGCAGAAATTCGTCCAGATAGTGGCGAAAGTAGTGGCTTTTATCATGGGAGCCAGCGGCAGCGAGGCCTTATCGAACGCAGCCAGCGTTTTCGTCGGTCAGGTGGAAGCCCAGCTTCTCATCCGCCCCTATGTTGCCGGCATGACCATGTCCGAGCTCCTGGCCTCCATGGCCGGCTCCATGGCCTGTGTTGCCGGAGGCGTGCTTGCCGTATACATAGGATTGGGAATCAAAGCCTCTTATCTTCTGACCGCCAGCATCATGGCAGCCCCGGGCGCCCTGGTCATATCGAAGATCGTCTGGCCCGAGACCGAAGAATCGCAGACCCGGGGAGAGGTGAAAGTCGAGGTCAAGAAAACCAATGTCAACATCATCGACGCAGCCGCCCACGGCGCCTCGGACGGCATGCGTATCGGTCTCAATGTCGTGGCCATGCTGATCGCCTTCATCGCTCTCATTGCCATGGGCGATGCCTTGGTGGGAATCGTCGGCTCCCAGCTCCATAATCTCGGCATGCGACTCGATGCCATCGGACTCGATCTCGCTCATCTCGAGCTCAAGGATCTCTTCGGTCTGGTCTTCTCTCCCATCGCATTTCTGCTGGGAGTGCCCTGGCATGACGCTCATACCGTGGGCAGATTGATGGGAGAGAAGATCGTGGTCAATGAGTTCGTAGCTTATTCAGACCTGTCATCGATTCTCAAAGGACAATCCAATTTGACTATCGGCCCCCAGGCAGAGACCATCGCCACTTTCGCTCTCTGCGGCTTCGCCAATTTCAGCTCCATCGCCATCCAGATAGGCGGCATCGGCGAGATCGCTCCTTCGAGACGAGAAGACCTGGCCAGGCTCGGTATCAAGGCCCTTATCTGCGGCACCATGGCTAGCTATATGTCGGCTACCCTGGCGGGGCTTCTCACTTGATGAGGACCTTCATATGGATCGCCGTGGCCCTCGCCGGCGCTTATGCCCTTGCCACCATCGCGCTCTTTCGCGGCGAGTCTATAAACGCCATGTGGATGGTTGTGGCAGCCGGTTGTGTATTCTCTCTTGCCTACCGTTTCTACAGCAAGTTCATCGCCAATCGAGTCTTCGAGCTCGATGACAGCAATGTCACCCCGGCGGTGGCCATCGACGACGGCAAAGACTTCGTCCCCACGCACAAATGGGTGCTCTTCGGTCACCACTTCGCGGCCATAGCCGGCGCCGGTCCCCTGGTAGGACCGATTCTCGCCGCGCAGTTCGGCTTCCTGCCCGGCACTCTCTGGCTCATTGTCGGAGTGGTGCTTGCCGGCGCCGTTCAGGACTTCGTCATTCTCTGCTGCTCCATGAGACGCAATGGCAAGTCTCTGGGTCAGATGGCCCGGGACGAGATCAGCCCCCTTGCCGGGATCATCTCCCTGACGGCGATTCTGCTCATCATGCTGATTCTGATCGCAGTGCTGGCCGTGGTCGTGGTCAACGCCCTCAAAGCAAGCCCCTGGGGCGCTTTCACTCTGCTTGCCACCATCCCCATCGCGATTCTAATCGGTCTTTATATGAGGGTCCTGCGTCCGGGCAAAGTGCTGGAGGGATCGATCATCGGTGTGGCTCTCACCATCGGCGCCGTGGTCGCCGGGGAATGGGTAGCTTCCTCCCCTGATCTGGCACCGTTCTTCACCCTCACCGGCGAACAACTGGCGATCTCGGTGATGGTCTACGGATTCGTCGCCTCGGTGCTACCGGTCTGGCTCCTGCTCGCGCCCAGAGATTATCTCTCGGCTTTTCTGAAAATCGGCACCATCGGTCTGCTCGCTGTCGGCATTCTCTTTTTGAGACCGACCATGCATATGCCTGCCCTGACAATTTTCACCAACGGCGAAGGGCCGATCTTCACCGGGGACATTTTCCCGTTCTGTTTCATCACCGTCGCCTGCGGCGCCATATCCGGATTCCATGCCCTGATCTCTTCCGGAACCACGCCCAAGATGATCATGAAGGAGAGCCATGCCCGCCCCATCGGCTATGCCGGCATGCTCTGCGAGGCCGCGGTGGCGGTCATGGCCATGGTGGCGGCCTGCGTCCTCGAGCCGGGAATATATTTCGCCATCAACAGTCCCCAGGCAATAGTGGGAAGCGATCCTGTCCAGGCTGCCTCGCACATAAGCGGCTGGGGCTACGCGGTCACGCCCGAATCCATGAGCGCCCTGGCTTCCGAGGTGGGAGAAGCCAGCCTCTGGGCGAGAACCGGCGGCGCCCCCACCCTGGCGGTGGGCATGGCCCAGATCTTCGCCGGTTGCCTGAAAGCGATCCCGGGACAGAAAGAAGCAGTGGCATTCTGGTATCACTTCGCCATCATGTTCGAAGCACTCTTCATCCTCACCTGTCTCGATGCCGGCACGAGAGTGGGCCGTTTCATCGTCCAGGATTTTCTCGCCCTCATTCACAAACCCCTGGGCCGGACGAGCTGGTATCCGGCGATTCTCTTGAGCTCCTTTCTGGTGGTGGCAGGCTGGGGCTATTTCCTCTATCAGGGTGTCATCGATCCTCTCGGAGGGATCAATTCTCTCTGGCCCCTCTTCGGCATCTCCAACCAGCTCCTGGCGGTGGTGGCGCTCTGCGTGGGGACCTCGATCATCTTCCGCATGGGCAAGGGAAGATACGCCTGGATAACCATCCTCCCTCTCTCCTGGCTTCTTCTCGTGACCATCTCGGCGGGCTATCTGAAAATCTTCAGCAGCTCCCCCAAGCTCGGCTTCCTGAGCCATGCCAGGACTTTGCAGGAGAAGCTCGCGGCAGGGCTACCCGATGCTGAAGCAACACGCACCGGCGTGCTCATTTTCAACGATTATCTCGATGCCGTGCTGGGAGGACTTTTCATAGTCCTTGTCCTGATCATCGTGATAGAGTCCGTACGAGCCTGGATCAAAGGACCCCCGGCCAATCCCCAGCAAGACCAGAATTCAGACCAGGGGGACGCCCCTGCGATAAGATGTTGTTGAGATCATGAGCGAGCCCACAGACGAGATCGAAAATGGCGACATCGACCGGATCCTGAGCATCACGGTGCGAAGCGAGGCGGACAGGGAAGAGGAGATTCTCTGGTCGGCGAAGCCGGAGGCCGGCTCCATGGCCATGTCCCTGCTCATCTGCCCCCTGCTCTGGCTGGGAGGGCTCTTCCTTTTCGCCATGGGAATGCTCAAATCGTCCCCGGACTACAATAACAATCTTCTCTATATGATGATCCTCATCCTGGTCCTCGCTGCTGTCGGCGGCATGGTGGAGATCATCGCCATTCCACAACAAGCAAGAAAAGCCATCTATGTGGTCACCAATCTGCGCACTTTCATCATCAAGCTCAAAGGCAAGTTCGGTTTCCAGGGCATGACCAATTACAGCGTCGTCAGACGCGAGAAAGTGCGAGAGGAAAAAAGCACTCTTCGCTTCTTCTATCTTTTCACCGTGCCCATCCATGTCATCTTTCTCTTCCTTGTTTTCGATCTGCTCCTGGGAATAATCAGGAATTTCGATCCGTTTACCGTGGCCGGATTCGCCCTTCTGAGCCTGGGCTGGATCATCCAGTGGTATCAGGACATGCGTTTTCCGATCCCGAGATTCAGAGAATGCCCCCGGGCTTTCTATTTCATCAACGAATGGCTCGCCACGGTAGAATCCGTCGAGCACGGCTCCATCGATCGGGCCGTCCTTCACCGGGGGCGCGCCGGAGTCGGGGACATCTTCCTGATCTCGCGGGGCAGGGGCTGTCTTCGTCTCAAAGCCGTTCCGGAAGCCGAGAAAGTCTATGGGATGATCAATGCCAAACTGGCCGACAAAAAATCTTCCGACTAGAGACTGTGGCTCCGGAAGAAATTCCAGATAGCCTCATTGGCATCGATCTCCTGGCTCGTCCTGCCGATGAGAGCCTCGGGAAGATACTTCCAGCCCCGGGGCCAGGTGTGACCGCCGCCCCGGACATCCACCACCATCACTTGCTTCTTATCGGCATCCTGACCGAAGGTGGAGACAACAAGCGAGGTTCCGTCATCGGGATCGTTATCGATCCGGTTCTCCCGCCTGCTGCTCCGGTCCACACTGTTGTTGTCGAGCCAGTAGGAGATCGACTGACCTGCCGGCAGCACGCTGCCTCGATCCCTGCGCAGGATCTTGCCGCCTATGCGACCGCCATTGTATGGCACCAGAGGATCTTCCAGGCCGAGGATCATCATCACCGGCACCGGGCGTCCCGGGCTCTCGCTCTGCCAGGACTCGGGAACAGTGGCAGCGACGGTGGCCACGGCTGCAATCCGGTCGGGAAGCTTGATGGCCAGATACTGCGAGAAGAATCCGCCGTTGGATATACCGGTTGCATATACACGTTTGCTGTCGACCTTTCCCCTGCTCACAAGAGTATCGATCATCTGAGCGATAAAGCCGACATCATCGAGACTGCCGGTTATGCTTTCGGCTTTGCGCCCGTCATTCCAGCGCTTCTGCTCGCCCTGGGGAAAGGCGATGAGAAAGCCGTTCGAATCAGCGACTCTGGTAATGCCTCCGGTGAGCTTGTCCATACGCTCCGCCGTGCCACCGCCTCCGTGCAGAGCGATGACGAGAGGAAGAGGTGCAGAGCCGGCGCCGATTCCTCGAGGCGTATATACATAATATGTCCGATCTGTTCCACCGATATTCAATGACTCTTTACGCATGCTCCCGTTCCCCTGCCAGAAATGGCTCGTCTTGCCGAGCCACGGATTGCGGGCCGGCGCCGGAGCGCATGCCAGACCCAGGACCAGAAGGGACAGAAAGACCGGAAGACCTGGGAGCAAGAGCTTTCGCATCGATTCATCCTCCATCGGACGCTACGCATACGATACACCGACGGACGAGAAAAGTTGCGTTTTCGAATCGACCCCCTGCTATCTAGTGTCGGAGGATCAGGACGCCCCTACATATGGTGCGCTGTACTTTTTAACAAAAAAGTTGGCTAAAACCCTATCTTTGAGCCTGGATATTTGATTGAATAAAAATAGTAATAGCAAGTAAGCAATCGCGCTGACTGTTGATCGTAACGTCCGACGCGTTGCACATTCTCGCCTATTTGCCGGGATTGTGCGCGGATAACGTCGACCCATTGACGTTTCGACCATAGTCGCTCGCGCTTCGTTCGTGTTGAGGAGTGACCGCCATGGCCAAGAAGAAAAAGAGCGCTGCCCGCAAAGCAGCACGGGATGAAATCGCCACTATAAAAGATACCACCGCCGAAGAGACGAAAGCCGAAGAAGCTGCCGAGCCCTGCGCTCCAGTCGAAGAAGCTTGCGTAGAAGAAGCAGCGACATCAGAAGAAGCCCCTGAAGAGGCCTGCTCTGAAGCCGAGGAAACTTGCGCTGAAGAAGCGGCTGCTGAAGAAGTATCCGAAGAAGCTTGCGAAGAAGAAGAGCCGGCAGCAGAAGAAGCCACTGAAGAGCCTTGCTCTGAAGCCGAGGAAACCTGCGCCGAGGGAACCTGCACCGAAGAAACAGCTTCTGAAGAGGAATCGGAAGAAGAAGCTCCTGCTGAAGAAGCCTCGACTGAAGAAGTCTCCGAAGAGGAATCGGAAGAAGAAGCTCCTGCTGAAGAAGCCTCGACTGAAGAAGCCTCGACTGAAGAAGCCTCGACTGAAGAAGCCTCGACTGAAGAAGCCTCGACTGAAGAAGCCTCGACTGAAGAAGGCTCCGAAGAGGAATCGGAAGAAGAAGCTCCTGCTGAAGAAGCTTCCGCTGAATCCGAGGGAGAATCGGAAGAGGCTCCTGCCGAAGCAGCTTCCACTGAAGAAGCATCCGATGAGGACAAGGACACAGAGGCGGCTTGAGTCGCCGGCCCCTTCGACGATCAGGATCAAGCCGTGGCGGTTTGAAAGCAAGGAGGCGGACAGGGTCCGCCTCCTGCCTTAGAGAATCGCACTATCCTCCTCTTGCACTATCAACGGTATCAGGGGATAGCGGCTGACTTCCTGGTCTCGCGGAAAGTCCTGAAGACCTCTTCGATTGAGGCAGCGGTCGTTTCGGAGCCATCGGGATGGAGCTTGTCGAAAAGCCTCGATAGACCCTCGGCGACATCGGCGGTATGGTCCTTGAAATACTGGATAAGAGTATTTTCTGCTTGCAAGAGAGCGGACTCAAAGGCTGCCGACTCGGATGAACCGCTACCACTGAATGAATGCCCGACCACTTTGCGAGCCGCGATCATGGCGACCCGGGGCGCGTCCTCGTATACCCGCTTGCAGATTGTCACATGACCCTGCTCGTGCGCAGCCAGAGCAGGAGACGGCGATTCGGGCAGATAGACTGTGATTGGCAGGGTCAAATAGATACGGGCGCTATCGATCCTGACGTTGACGGCATAATCGCCCCCCAGAGTTTCCTGGGAATTGAGGCTGTACTTGAGCTCGGTCTTCACTCCGAAATCCCAGTTCGTGGCTGCATGCTCGTCTCTGCTCACAGAAGTGGGAGGTGTCGCTTTATTGAACGATTCGGTAGTCACCACCGGTCTGTCGATCACTACCGATATGTTGCTGGCAAGAAAAATCTGACCAAGCATGAGAAAAAGAGAGACCACGCAAAACCCTATCAGGTAAAGGTCCCCGTTCTTCTTACCGGCAGTCATGAAACCTCTCTACTTTGCTTCGACCCAGCCCCGGCCACGGATCTTCCTTACTTTGCTTTCTCTCGGTTTCGCCTCCTCGACAGGAGGTTTGTCCGGCAGTTCTTCTATCTGGTAGCCGGCTTGCTTGCTCTCTTCAACGGGCTGCTCCGAAGCTACAGGCTTGTTGCGACTGGCCATCTCGCTCACCAGCGGTCCCAGAAAGCATACGCCTCCGACAACCAGGACAACGGCCAGAATTCCGAGACCGGAGAAGAGCAGGATCTTCTTCACCGGCAAGTCCCTGTGTCCGGCAGGCTTTTCATTCTCGAACTGCTGAGCGTAGTTTTCAATGCCGGTCTCACGCTGCTTGCGAATGATACTGCTCAGCTCGTCTCGACTCGTCGATGGCGGGGATGCGGCTCCGGAAGGGGCCGATACCGGAGTAGAAACAGTCTCGACATAGTTGAAGGGCGATATAGTCCCCGCCACCAGGGAGGTGGCTCCCCTCCACCAGGAGTCGAGATCGCGCTTGACCTCGTTGATGTCTTTCGGTCTGGCGTCCACGCTCACGCTCATCATCTTCTCGAGAATGCCGGAAAGCTCCTCGACCCCGGGAAGATCAGGACAGAACTCTTTGAGCGGTGTCGGTTTGATCGACAGATCGCAGTGAGCTTTCATCATCTCCACTGGATTGCTGGCGTCGAAGGGAAGGTCCCCGGCCACCAGCTCGTAAGCAACCACACCCAGCGAATAGATATCGCTGCGCTGGTCCATCCCCGTGCCGGTGCACTGCTCGGGACTCATATAAGCTGGCGATCCAAGAACCACGCCGGTCTTGGTGAGACGCTGCAGGTCAGCCTGGATCTTCGCCAGGCCGAAATCCAGCACAGTCACTTTGAGACGATCTTTCTCTCCGGTCAGAATGACATTCTCCGGTTTTATATCCCGGTGCACGACATTGCGATTGTGCGCATACTCAAGCGCTTCGCAAAGCTGGCTGAGGACGCCGGCGATTGCTTCCACCCCTTCGAGCTGTCCATGCTTGTCCAGAAAGTCTTCCATGCTGAGACCCTGGAGCAGTTCCATGACGAAAAATGGCTGACCTTTGTCATCCTCGAGACTTGCTATGGCCTCCACTATGTTAGGGTGCCTGAGTTTGCTATGAATCTGGAGTTCCCTGGCAAAACGAGCGGAAAGGTCATTCTCGCTGTACTTGAGAGTCTTGACCGCCACCGTCCGCCCGGTATTCACGTCGGTGGCCTCGTAGACCACCGCCATTCCGCCTTCTCCGAGAAGCTTTTTGATTTTGTAAGTGCCGAAAATCGTCCGTCCCACAAGGGGGCTCGACTCGGGGATATGGCTGAATGCATCGCCGGGAAGCGCCGAGGCGCCTCCGGAACCGGAGCCGGAGTCGGGCATGAAAAGCCTGGGAGCGCTCCAGGTCGTCTCTCTCTGGCCGCTATCGGCTCTAGCCTGAGAATCCCAGGTCCGCGGCCACTTCTCGCTCGAGTCCTTTTGATCCATCGTAATCTGGCAGATACTAATTAAGGGGGATGCATGTAATGATCTGACTATATAATATTTCAGTGCAATGATAAAATCTTAACAAATCCGGGAATTTTCCGGAGATTTTCCAGAGGCAGGGAAATGGCACGAAAGCGTAGCGAAAAAGGCGGCATGCTCGTACTGGTCATTGCCGTCATTCTGGGGATCATAATGGCAATCCTGCTGTTCATGCTCGGCTATGTCCGCATTGTCGGCAGCAGCGCCGAGCAGCGGACGGCCATCGAGGCAGCAGCTCTGGCCGCCGCCGTGGACATCAGCACCATTGTTATCAACACACCGGAGTTCGGATATATCGGACTCTCGGACTCGGCCCCCAACGGAACCGACACTGTGGCTGGCGACACTTTCTACACCCCGGTCCACTCCATAAACACTCTGATAGGCACTGCCAGACTGGACATGATCATCGCCCAGCAACTCGGGGTCCCCGAGATGGAGGAGCTGGCCATCAACGACCTGGTGGCGGCCAAGACCAGAGCGGACCAGCTCATCACCGTCCTGGACGGAGCCATCACCACCGGGGGCAACGGCACAGACAAGCACGGCAATCTCGTGACGCCCTATATCTCCGCCGAGACAGCCTACCGGCGGAATCAAATCCGCATGACCGGCTCGAGCAACTATATTCTCGGCTCCCTGCAGCTCTCCCTCGGAGCCATCGAAGGCGGCTCCGCGACAAATATCCCGATTCCCAACCCACCGGGCACCGACGCGAGCCTCAACAACAACAACACAGTCGGCGGCAATTACAAGTCCTACACCAATATCCCTTTCAATGGGCAGGACTTCGTCTTTGCAGGAATCTCCGACTCGGTTAAAATAGTCGACCACAAGAAATTCACCACCAGCCCGTCCGGGGTGCCTTACTTCCACAGGACCATCCTCAGAGCGGAAGCTCAACAACAAGTAGACGACTCCGGGCTTCAAAAATCCTCGACACTTCTGGCGGTGGCCTGCGCGCAACCGGCAAGCGTTTTCGATCCCAAGCCATTTCCAGGAGCCCTCACGGTGAGCTTCCCGGACGGCATGCCGGACGGTACTCAGCAGCTCACCATGCCGCTTGATCTGTACGGACCGCTCCTGGCCGACGCTTCCGACTATTACCGCGCGGACGCCGGGGACTATCCGGTGGACGCCTCCAGCACCATCCAGGCAGACACGAGCTGGCCCCTGACCTCTGATGCTCAGTACCTGGTCTCCAACGCCTGCGTGATCGCCGTCTATGACTGGCTCAAGCGAGCCGGTACCAAAGCCGACGTCAGCTCCGTGGTGGGCATGCACAACACGCCTTTCGACGCCCAGGGTCCGCCAGTGCCTTTCGGACCGGGTGGCATACTGGGCACAATCCCTGCGGGGATAGTCCATATCTACCGGATCGACAGCGACGGTCTCGTCTCCTACCAGAGCAAGGACCAGGCTCCCAAACCATGGTATGTGGTGGGACAGGATCAGGCTTTCGTCGAGTCTTTCGATGTTCTGGACGATGGTGCCATCCCCTTCACCATAAGCCCGATCTCGCTTCCTTCGGCTTTCATGGCCTGGCCCGTGACCACCACTAACGCCTCTCTGGAGTTCACGTCCTCCTACGACATCTATGTGCGGCTCTATTCGAGACGAATGAGCACCATCAGCGGCGGCAAGCATGCCGGAGAGCCGATGGACAACACAGTGACGGCGAAACGCCCGGGCATCCTGCGACTCTCTCATCTGGTGCCCGGCCGCGCCGCTTTCGAGACTGTCTTCCAGGGACGCGGCGCCCAGGGCAAGAAATGGTGGAAAAAGGGACAGGTGGGATTCAACGGCGCACCGCCCGGGCTTTCCGCCCGGGAAGACTTCCCCAGCCTGGGAGCGAGCGGCAACCTGGACACCAGCCCGGCTCTCTACGAGAAGTATGACGACTCCGGCGGCGGTCCCCGTCTCAGCTACAAGACAAACGGCTCGGTCTCGGATATCCGATTCAGGCGGGTTCTCCGGGTCGACGACGATGTATCGCCGCCCAATACCGAATTCGCCTATGTCGCCGAGCGTTGAGAGCGCTAGGAGAAAGGCGCGATCAGGGCTTTGAGGACGCTGCAATAGTCGTCCGTCCAGAGCTCGAAGCCCGGTGTCTCAGTAAGGGGCTCCCAGCCCATACCTGAAAGCTTCTCAGCAGAGCTAGCGCCGGCGCGATAGAGCACCACCCACTCGGTCGGATACCGCCCGAGATCCTCGCTGGCGGTAGAATCTCTCCTGGAAAGAGCTTTCAGACGGAGCTCCCGGGCGAGCCTGGCGAGAACAGGCTTGAGATCGTAATAATTGTTCGTTATCTGGAACGCCAGGACTCCGTCCTTCTTGAGCTTGGTCAGATACATCGAAGCCGCTTCTCTGGTGAGCAGATGAGTGGGAATCGAATCCGAGCTGAATGCATCAAGAACGATGAGCTTGAAGTAATCATATGGGGCTCTGGCAAGCTGCAAACGACCATCACCGGCTACTACCTTGAGATCGACGCCCCTCTTTCTCGCCTTATACAGATAAGTGAAATAGAACGGGTCCTCGGCAATATCGATCACAGAATTATCGAGCTCGTAGAAAATCGCCGTCTGCCCGGGACTGGCATAAGAAGCCAGGGTGCCGCAGCCGAGTCCGAGCACCGCATATGGTTCGCGCCCGGGAGCCGGACTGCCAGCGAGTTGCTCTCCCCCAGCCTCTTGCTCAAAAGGATGCGTCCCGTATACAGCCCGCATCAACTCTCCCACAGGACCTAGTGGATGGAAATAAGCGACCGGTCGCCCGCGGCGCGACGGGTCGAGGCTTTCGATGCCATGCAGGGTCGCTCCGTGCCAGAATCTGATCACATCAGGCGGTCTCAGCACCTCAACTTGCAGACAGCCAAAAAAGTTCCTGTGCCTGAGGACCACATCGCCTGAAAGAATGCTCAACTGAAAAACGAAAATGAGACCGGTAGCGGTAAGGCATGCCCGTCTGGAGTCGAGACCGAAGGGCAGAGCGAAGCAGGCAGCGATGGGCAATACGAAAAGCAGCAGCACCACCAGACCGATATAGACTTCGGGAGCCCTTACAAGAATATCGTTGCCGCCCGCACGCAGGAGAAGATAAGAAAGCCAGCCGGCTATGACCACCAGGGCGAAAATACCCAGGGCACGGCGCAGACCGGCGAAGTCACGCTTGCCGGCAGCACCACCGGTGATTACAAGGAGAGCGAGGAAGAGGGCCACCGGATACTCGTACCAGTCGTTGAAAATCAAAGGCGCTATCAGGGTATTGAAAAAGCTTCCCAGGGCCCCCCCGGCACCGACTATGAGATAGAACTCGGTGAGATGATCCGGCTCAGGTCTGTCCTGAGCAAGAAGGCTGTGACATGCCGTACAAACGAGCAGGAGAGCGAGAAGATGAAGAGAGATGGCATCGGTGACCAGCCTCGGCGTGGCGGTGATATGAGCCTGCATCGCCTGGAAGGCGAGAAACACCAGGACGGTCACCACTACAAGCGGTGCCGCGATCTTGAAAATGCCCACCAGTCGCGCTCCTGGTCTGGAGAAAGCGATGATGAAAGACAGCAGGTAGATGAGAAGCGGCACCATCCAGAAAAATGGCACCGCCGCAAGCTCGGTAGTAACAAAGGTGGTCAGTCCGAGAAAGAGGCTGGAAGGCACGAAGGTGAGAGTCAGCCAGTCGAGCTGCCGTTTCAGATCCGGCTCTTCGACTGCTTTCACTCCGGATTTGTCTGAGTTCAGACCCTCTTCAGACCAGGACTCTTTGCCCTCTCCAGCCGCGCTGGTCTCTGCGCCGTCTGCGCGTCGTGCGCCCGGGCGACGACTCCAGACCAGCATGAGAAGCAAGCCGATCAGACCGGCAAGGTTTCCGTATAGCCATGCCACCATACCGGACTGGTCCATGAGGCTGAAATGAGGCTCGACGAAAAATGGATAGGCTATCAGCCCTATGATTCCGCCGGCATTGCTTGCCGCGTACAAAAAATACGGGTCGGCGGAGCCGGGAGCACCGGTCTCTGAATACCACTTCTGCAAGAGCGGCGCCGTGGTCGAGATGGCGAAAAACATGGCACCGATCATGGCAGTCAGAGCGAGAATCAAGAAAATCAACGGGTGCTCTGCCTGGGGCTCCGCGAAGGGAAGGCGCAGGGGCAGAAAAAGAAAGGGAAGGCAGCAGACGAGCCCATGCACTATGAGCTGTTTCCCAAAGCTCAGCTTGACGGTGAGGAAATGTGCGTAGAGATAGCCTGCCAGCAGGAGGACCTGATAATAGAGCACGCAGGCGGTCCAGACGGCAGCAGCACCACCGAGCCTGGGCAGAATGAGCTTGGCGACCAGAGGCTCGAGGACGAACATGAGCATCGAGGAGAGAAAAAGCGCCAGAACGAAGACAGCTGCCAGGCAAATTCTCATGGCACCGGATGGAGCGTCGGATTTAGCGGAATCGGAGGAAATGCTCCTGGTCCTCGGGGGAGAACTCAACAAATTACATACCACTATGATTAAATGGGAAGAATTATCAGGAACATAATCATGAGTCGAGCTCGTTCGTTTTTCCAGAACTCGATTTGCTGGAGAGCAATCGCTCTTCTGACCTGCTTTTTACCTGTTCAGTGCCTGGAGCCAGCCGCCGCTGCACCCGCAGCCGGCTCGAAAGGGCATGTTTTCGTGATCAAGCAGCTCCAGGAGAAAACGGGCCAGCACACGATCTGTATGAGCAGAGACGGTTTCAAGCTCATCTGCGGCGAGCTGGCCCTGGTTTCCACAGCACCGGAATGGGAAGTCACTATCTTCAACCGCCGGGCGAAAAAGTGCTTCAAGACTTCTCTGGATAAGCTCGCAAACGACTGGATCGAATCCCTCCCGGAGGGAGCCCTGACTGCGCAGCCGAAAGGACCAGAGAACGAGAAGACCATCGCCGGGCACAGGGCCGGACATTTCCAGATCAAAGACAAGACCAGGCCGGCGATAGACGTCTGGCTGACCCACGACATTCCCCTGGAGCCCAATGTCATCAAGCTCATAAGGCGCCTCTACGGAAACGATAGTATCGACGGTCTGCCTCTTCTTGCTTCCGGTCCGAACAAGAACGGCAAGACCATCGATTATCTGACCACCCAGTGGTGCCAGGAAAGAGAGTTATCGGACTCATTCTACGGAGTGCCGGCAAGCTGCAAGCCGACAGACAAGCTCGAGGACGTCGAGCGCCCCGAAAACCTCAGCAAGGAGAGGGTGAGACGATTCAAGCCCTTCGCCAACAAGAAGATCAACCGCCCGGTCGGCTCTGCCGGGCCGGTTCAGAATTAAGAGCCTGAGCGACGACTTCTACCTTTCCTGCTATCTACTTCTTCCACTCGTCCCGGAACTCGCGATAATCGATGCGACGTCGATTACCCACTACAGGATCGGCTTTCCAGCTGGCTTTCGGAGAATAGCGGCTGTAATACTCCGAGCCGAGAGCCGCCCGCCTCTCGATCTCTTTGAGCTTGTATTTACGTCTTGCTGCGGGAGGAGCATTGGGATCAACCGGTGGAGCCGCCTCGGCCATGATTATGTCAGGCTCGTCCGAATCAATTTTCTCCCTGCCCTTTTTCGGGAGAGATTCGCTTGATACCGGAATGTCGTCGTCCTTCAAAGCAGCTTCAGCAGAGTCTTTATCCGCAGGCTTCAAAAAGGTATGCGCAAGCTGCTTGGAGCCCAGGTGCCAGGCTTCTCTGAGACTATCGAAATTGAAGATAACGAGACCGACGATTGCCACCGCCGCCAGTGACAGCCCGACAAGCTTTCCGATAGTGGCAGTCGGCGACTGGCGGGGTCCGGCGCTGGCGAAATGTCCGGTAAACTGCATGGCCAGCGTGCTTTCCGTCTCGCTCTGATTCTGCCTGAGAGCGACGAGATTGCGCACTGTGGTTTTCAGCTTCATCGTCTTGGCCTGACGGCGCCGACGCCCCTTCGGCGCCACTTCCTCTCCGTCGACAACCCTGGCAGGGGGTGGCGGCGGCTGGGGTCTCGCCAGCTCGCGATCGGCGTCCACCCCCATGGCCTGCTCAGCTTCCCGGAGCTCTCCGGGCGGAACAGTACCATCAGGAGACTCGGCAGTCTCGAGTACGGTCTCATCAACGGCTCCAGATGAACCAGCGTCAGACCCGGAAGCCGCGTCTGCCTCGGCAACCTTAGGATCTGCCAGGGCCCGAGCGAGAGATTCTTCGGAAATCGTCGGTTCTTCCAAAATCAGATCGAGAGCGTCTTCGGTAATCGACTCGTGCTCTGAAGACGCATCTGCCAGTTCAGAAGCTTCAGTTGACTCACGGGCTTCGCCGCCTGCTGATACTTGGCTCGCTTCGTGCTCTATTTCGGATTCCGGCTCGCCGGCCTTTTGATACCAGTTCTCCAGCCCCTCCAGAAAGGCGGTGGCGGATGGAAGGCGCCAGTCCGGGTCTCGATCGAGCGCGTCCTCGATGAGCTGACCGAATTGCTCGATCATGGCGAAGTCCGAGCGCAAGCTGCTCATCGGCACAAGACGCACGTCTTCATCCTTGCCCTTGCTCCACTCAGGGCTCCTGCCGGTGACCAGGAGATACGAGATAACCCCCAGGGAGAAGACGTCCGAATTGAAAGTAGCCTGCTCCTTGCTGATCTGCTCAGGACTGATGAACTCCCGGATCGAGGGGCTGACACCGTCTATGAAAACGCCCTCGGGCATGCCGATGGCAAAATCCAGAACCTTGATCTGAACATCATCGTCGTCCTGAGTGAGAAGCACATTGGTCGGTCTCAATCCACCATGCACGCAACCGCAGCTGTGCGCGTACTCCAGAGCGCCGCAGATATCCCTGAGGACGGTGTAAGTGTCTTCCTCATCAAGCGGACCGACAGTATTGAGCAATTCCCTGAGATTGGCTGCCCGCAGGAACTCGAGAATCACCACGAATTTGCCGTCCTCGGACTCGCAGACATCGACGACTCTGGCGATATTTTCGTGCTCGAGCTTGCGGGCGTTCTCCGCGGCCTCTCGAAAGCGCTTCTGAGCATCTGGTCTCTCATCCTTCAGGACCTTGGCAGCGATCTGCTGGCGCGTCTCGTTATCGAGGGCGGAGTAGACCTCGGTGATCTCGCCCTCCCCGAGGAAATCGATGATCTCAAAACGCCCTGCTAAAGTTTGCCCCATCAGGGAGCGGCGGCGATAGGCGGAGCCACCCCCGGCTGAATAAGCAGGCCGCACTGGCGATGGTTCCGGCGCCGAAGACTTCAGGGACTGCAGGGATTGCAGGGATTGCAGGTCCGCGAAGTCCGTTGAATCCTCGTCCTCCTCCATCATTTCCGGTAGTTTTGGGTCTTTATCCAATTTCCCTGTCCAGTTTCTCCAACCGACCTGGTATCACCTTCTCGATCCGGCTCCCACTGTCAAATCATAAATCGACTTTCATAATCTGATCAGACTCTTCCGTTGCCTCTCTATTTTATATCTTCACAATTTCTAAGTTGGTAGATCTATCTGTTGGCATCCATGCTATAACCTGACGAGCCATGAAAAAACAAGCTATAGCGCTGACAGCCATTTTCACCTGCGGACTCGTGCAGCCGGCATACTGCGGCACTCTCGAGCAAGAGCAGCTGGATAGCGACTTCGAGCTGAAGAAGATTTATTTCGGCATCGATTACCCCTGGCAGATGCTCGAGCCGTGGGACGAAGCCATGATTCGGCTCTACAAATCGACCGGCAGCCCAGACCTCACCGCCTCCGAAAAAACGAAGAAAAAGGTCGCTGCCAGCACCAGGAAAAAGGCCAAGAAGAAAAAGAGCACTGCAATCAGTCTCTGAGTTTCGATCAATGAGTTGCACGTTTTACCCCCGGCCCTAGCGGGAAAGCTCACATTGGTGGGTGCATATTCTGCCCGGGGTGCCGATAAGTCTTGATCAAACCCAATCAAATCGCCACAATTGCCGGTTCTCCGGTCATCGCCTGCGCCCTGGTCTGCGCTTTTGCGTCTGCACAGCCTTGCCGGGCCGAGCTTTCCACAGGGCAGATCAAAGCAGTCATAGACAAATCCCGAGTTATCCCCCGCCAGGCAACTTATTCCGTCCGCAATAACAGCGGGCATATCCTGGTCGAGGTCAAAGGCTATCCCTCCAGCAATCCCAGAGACCGGCGCATCGACGCGATCTTGATAGCGCGCACCCTGATCAATGCCGACCCTGGCAATATCACCTCGGTGGTAACCAGGTACCTCGATGATGCCTCCGGCAACGCATACACCGAAGGGGTGGTCTCCAACATCGAAATAGAAGGTGCTGCAGCCGGAGCCATGAACAGCGAGGAATTGCTCAATGGTGTCATGCTTATCACTATAGGCGCCGGGGACAGTGTCGAGACCCGCTGCTCGAAATATATCGATGCCGCCCTGAAAGAAACGGAGCAGGGCGGGCTGAGCGAAGCGGAAGAGCTCTTTGCCCGTGCCCGGACGGTGATGCCGGAAGCCGCCGCCAGCTGCGAAGGATTCGGACGGGGAATGATCAAACTTGCCAGTGCCTATAAATATCGCGGCGACAATGAAGATGTCGACCGGATCTATGAAAGCCTGATGCAATCCCTCACCAGCGCCACTGCCCCCGGCACCGCCGGCATGGCCACCATGAGAGAGGTGGGCAAGTTCTACAGGGATCGAAAGGACTTCAAGAATGCCGAAGCCATAAGCGAGAAACTGATTGGCTGGCAGGTCAACAACCACTCTCCGGAATATCCGGACGACCTTCTGAACCTGGCTGTCTGCCATCGCAATCTCAAGGAAACGGCAAAAGCCATGACCGAGCTCGAGAAAGTCCTTCGGATCCACAAAGAGGCGAAAGTGCCCGATCATAAGGCTATGGCCTCGGTCCTCGAGGAGATGGGCGATTGCAGCGCCGCTGCCGGAGATGCTCGAAAAGCCGTCGAGCTCTATAAGGAGGCGCGGACAATCTATGATACGGCAGCGGCCGCGAAGGGTCCGTCAGGACGGATTCCCTACGAGATCTATCATTCCGTCACCAGCCGTTTGAACGCCAAGATCAGCACCGCTTCCAGTGCGCCGCAATGACAGCGCAGCACGGCCAGGTAAGTCCAGCTTGACCAGTCAAGTCCAGCCCGCTAAACCCGGCTCGCTAACCCGGCCCGCTAAACCCGGCTCGCTAACCCGGCTCGCTAACCCGGCTCGCTAACCCGGCCCGCTAAACCCGGCTCGCTAACCCGGCTCGCTAACCCGGCTCGCTAACCCGGCTCGCTAACCCGGCAGGCGCGCTCAGCATTACCAGCCAGACCGGTTCCGCCTGGCATGGCAAAAGCAAGCTCAATGCCTCGACGGACCAAGCAGACGCGAGATGTACTCGGCAGGCAGGGCATAACTCACCGGCTCGCGCTCATCCGGGGGCGAAACGGATATCCCCACCAGACGACCGGCTTCATTCAGGACCGGACCGCCAGTGAACTCCGGCGCCAGACGCGCGCTCATCCTGAGGAAATCCTTGCCGTCTTTTCCTTTGACAAAATCAGCAATCGCTCCCTGAGTGGAGGTGCTGTCCATGGACTCCGGTGTGCCGGCAAGAAAGACGCGGCTACCGGGCTTAATCTCGCTGCCGGCGGCAAAAGCCAGAGAAGGAGCATTGAGGGTCGGGAATTTGAGCACGAGAAGATCCGACTGCCGATCGCGGACGACGATACCACCAACAATATGCGCTGCAGGGTCGGAGGCGACCCGGGCGGCGACCTGCCTCTTGCTCACTGTCGACGACATCATCGGCAGATTGGTCACCACCGTATGCGGTGCTACGACAAAACCAAGTCCACTTTCGGCGCCGCCGCCGGAAGGACTCAGAATCGTGATCAGCACGGTCGAGTCCTTGAGCTTCTTCATAATCGCAATGGGCAGAGCCGGCTTCGGCTCGGCGCCTATAGCCGGGTTTGCGCTTCTTCCGGTCGCCCCGGAGTCCGTGCCCGTACGACGCGTTGCTGAGCCCGCTGAGGAGCTTGCCGATCTAACAGGTCTAGCAGGTCTCACGGAACGGGCGTTTCTTTTCTCAAACAGCTGCACGCCTGATGTCCTGATCAAAATCGGAATCGTGAGGGAAGGTCCCGAGATGGGCGGCTCTCCGAAAGGAGTGGCATAACGAACACTCTCGAGCGCTGAGCCGATAGCCTCACGATCGCCAACCGACTCGACCAGCTCCGCCTTCTGCAAATCGCCATTGGCGGAAATCGAGACGCGAACCGTCGCAGACATCTGCTCCGTTACCTGATAGGTGCGCCAGCTCTCATCGATACGCTTCACGACGTGCCTGATATATTCGGACAGAGATTGGTCCGCCCTGGCAGCCCCGCAAGGCGAGAGCCCCGACAGACACCAGATCAGCGCAGCCATCAAGACTGCTCTTGTCACCCCTGATACTCGCCTGCTTCTCGAAGTCATCGAACGATTCTAATACAGTTTCTGCCGTTTTCAACTCACTTGCCAGCGCGTTTCAGCTCGTCGACAAAGTGAGCAGCCATACCGAGTCCCTGGCGCACCGCAGGCATTGCGTGCTTGCCTGCGAGCTGACAGCCCTTTATGGTCAGCCTGCCGCCCATCTTTGTTCCGTTCCAAGCGGAGTGACCGTAAAAGCGTAAAACCGTCCTGGCGCATGGGAATCTCCAGTTTCGCAAGGTCACATCCAGTGTGGCTCCCAGCAAGACCGGCACCGACAATCCCCAGGCAACCCCCTCGAAGAATCGCTCGAAGTTGCCACCGCGCTCCACCTGTGGACTTTCGTATGGTTCCGCTGCAACCGTCCGCACCGCCGGAAAATGCTCCGCGCCCGGGCTCGGCACCGGATAATACTGGTCCGGTCCCGCATTTCGCGCAACCCGGTAATACGGCTCTGCTCCCTGCGTCCGCACACCCCGGTGAAACGGCTCTGCTCCCTGCGTCCGCACACCCCGGTAATACGGCTCTGCAACGAATCCCCGAGCTGTAGGGTGTATTGCCTTCCTCTCGTCCCTCTCGGTCCACGCCTTCGTTTCCCGCTCAGGGGGCTGCGGAGCGAAATCGAGCAGGCAGCGTTCCGCGGCGGCAACTGCTCGGCTATTCTCGATACCCGACTCACTTCTCAGATTCGCATTCCAATCGGCTCCATCCATGACTCAACCTCGATTCGAAGGGTCCTCATCGATTCAACTACAAACTCTTCCCCAGATAACCGTTGAATTGCACAGTATTGCCGCGAATCGGCACATCGACAGCCCGCCACTGTAGTCTGAGCAACACTACCTTGGGAAAGCCCGTGTGGCTTGCTCAATCCGTGTGTATATATCAATTAGCAGCTCCCCGGAGAGCGACCAGCCAGGAGACACAAAAATGGGCAAATTTGGCGCGGGTGGTTCGGATCAGGTCAATGAGCCAGGAGGTCAGGGCAATTCCGAGGGCGACCACCTCCAGCATATGCAGTCAGACGCGAGCCTTACCGACCCGGCAAATTCGCGGCTGGCGCAGGCAGAGACTTTCAACTTCGATGGACCGCAATTCATCAAGGAAAACTACGGTTCAGACGAGGGGTTCCTTGCCGCACAACCGGGCGAGCTCAGGCAGCAGCTCGGACTTCCCGAGGGTGCCACTTCCGAGCAGGTTTTCCGGACGATGGCGAGACAAGCCACAGAGCTACTGAAGACCGCCAGTCCCGAGTACCAGAAAGAGCTCCTCGATAGCCTTCAAATCAAGCGCGGAGACGCTTCCGAGGCGAACATCCTCAATGCCATCGTGCAGCGGGAAGCTCGTGAATCCGGTCTCGGCAGCAACGCATCCTACGAGCAGCTCGAGCAATCCATGCACACTCGCAGCCTGGCGCACGTCAAGAGCGGCACCCTCCCCATCGACACGGACTAGCTGAAGACACTGCTAGCTGAAGACACTGCTAGCTGAAGACTCTGCTAGCTGAAGACTCTGGTGGCTCGCCGGCTCGAGCCAGACACAGATCCGATCATTAAGCGACGCTAAAACCATCGCCCGGCCAGGCAAGTAGAATAAGCCTTTCACGTCATCCCGATCGTCGGGGGCAGGAAGGTCTACCTTGAATAAGCAGTTAGAAACCTGGTTAGGTGAATTCGGCAAGAATTACACCGAGCGCAACTCCTTCGAACTCGAAGAATTTGACTTGATCACCGAAAATCTTCTGGGATTGAGACAGTCCGAAATTTTCAAAAAACACTTTGAAAAGCACCTCAGCCAGACAGGAATGAAGGTCCTGGAAGTCGGCTGCAATATAGGCAACGAGCTTGCCCTCATCCATAGCATTTTTCCAGAGTGGGAGCTTGTCGGGCTGGAGCCGCAGGCCAACGCAATCAAGATTGGCCAGCAACGTCACCCCTTCGTAAACTTCGTCCAGGGCTCGGCATTCGAGATTCCTTTTCCAGACGACCACTTCGACATGGTGATGACCAACGGGGTTTTAATCCACATTCATCCCGACGATCATCCAAAGGCAATGTCCGAAATCGTGCGCTGCTCCAAATCGCTGATCTGGCTGCACGAGTACTACGCCGACAACACCGAGGAAGTCGAATACAGAGGTCGTGAAGGTCTCCTCTGGAGAACCAATTTCGCCGACATATATAAGAGCCTCCATCCGGCGCTCACCACCATCGAAAGCGCTCTCTACGACAGAAGAGACGGCTCCGGCAACAAAGACCAGATCGCCCTCCTCAAGAAATAGCCGGCTGCGCCACCCTCCGAGCGGCCGCACTTTCGTCCGTGCTGCTGCGGTTTAGTCCGAGCCGGCTGCGCTCTTACCCGAGCCGGCTGCGCTCTTACCCGAGCCGGCTGCGCTCTTACCCGAGCCGGCTGCGCTCTTACCCGAGCCGGCTGCGCCTTCAGCTCAGCAGATCGACCGAGTCACAGACACAGGCGAGCAAGTCCGCCAGCGATGCCAGATTGGTCCTGTGCACAACATCAGCCTTCACGACACCGCCGCCAGGCTGAGGCAGGTCTCGAGTGGCGCACGCACTTGCAATGATGGTCGGCTGGAAGCCCAGATCGACCGCACTTCTGGTGGTGGCGTTGATGCACATATGCGTCATAAAACCGGCAATTACTAGCTCCGTGCGCCCGCTGTCACGCAAGTACTTCTCAAGGTCGGTGTTCACGAAAGCGCTTGGCAGGTTCTTCTTGATCACTCTCTCGCCGCCCTCGGGCTTGACCGCATCGATTATGTCGGACATCGGGCTCTCGGGGTCGAAGATGGGCGCGCCAGGCACGGTATTGTGAGCGACATGGAACACCGGCACGCCCGCAGCCCGCGCCCGCTCGAGCAATTTCTTGATCTCGACCAGAGCATTCTCGATTCCGCTGAGCGGCACGCTTCCGTCGAGATACTCCCGCTGGGCATCGACTATCACCACGGCGCTCTTCCCGAGCTCAGCCGGCTTTGCCGGCGTATGCAACAAATCGAGCAAAGTCGAAGCATCTGACATCGTTCGTTTTTCCTCAAGGGTTTTCCGCCGCCATTATCCCACGATCCGAGCCTCATACACTCTTCATGGTCTGGCCAGCATTTCCCGAAAATATGACTCAGAGGTCAAAAATTTTTCGATTTTTTTGACGTCACAGTCATATTTATTCTCTTCGATCCGGATTAAGATTAACGAAGCGCTAATCAGCGTCGAGAATCTTCTCGATTCGCTCGTCAACCAACGGGAGCAGACATTCGGGAACCAGGCGAATTCTCATCTTGAGCACCCTGGCTACGCGCCGGTATGATTCGATACTCAGTGAACGGCGGCCCGCCTCAACCCTGGAGAGGGTAGCCTGGCTCAGTTCTACGCTCGGAGCAAAATCGCCCTGCTTAATTCCTAAAGCTCTTCGTCTCCTGCGAAGAAGGTTACCCATAGTCTCGAGGGTATCTCCGGTGGAGAAATGCGCGAAGCAATCCTTACAATCCATCAACCGGTAACGCCGGATCTCCTCATCGACCTTCGCCCTGCTCCGCCAGCGCGTCATACGCTCTGAAGTATTGGATTGGCTCAGGATGTTCAAACTACCGTCCCAGAAGATAGTCTCGTCGATGACTGCAATCTTCTCGTGATTGTTACGCCGAATCGTGACATGTACTCCTGCCGACTGAAGTGATACCAATCCCCTATCAAAGGCACTCCGATCTTTCCCTTCGGCAGGCTCCTGCAGAAAGACACAGGTAGTGACCCCGCGACTCACGCAATTGCGCAGATAGGGCAGAACTCGGCTGAAACGCCAGCTAGCAAGAAAGGGGCTTTGAAAGATAACCCTACCCCTCGCGTGTAGAAGATCACTCATGAATTCGTCGTAGAAGTCTTGTTCTGTATAGACTCTGGTCACTGCAAGGGTCATACTGAGTTCCTCTTTGAGAGTTCTAGAACGTGGTCGATCTGCTTTGCTAGCCTGCACATGCTCTCAGGGAGTGTAACTGAATGCCAGAAAGACTGGGCAAACGGCACTCTGCGCAAAATCGAAGAGAGTGGCAATGGCTTGTCGGTTTGTCAGCTTCGCGGATCGTGATAGACTGATGAATCTTTTTCAGGTGCTGGCTCGATGCCGGGCACTGTCAGCTCTTCCTAAATTGGCAGACATCAGCAGAGAGCGACGGGCTCATTGCTGGCGCATGCCGGCGGTGGGGCAAGCCAGCGGCGGCGCATGCCGGCGGTGGAGCAAGCCAGCGGCGGCGCATGCCGGCGGTGAGGGCAAGCCAGCGGCGGCGCATGCCGGCGGAGGGGGCCGGCTCAGTGCCGGCTCGCCATGCCGGCGGTGAGGGCAAGCCAGCGGCGGCGCATGCCGGCGGAGGGGGCCGGCTCAGCGCCGGCTCGACATGCCGGCGGTGAGGGCAAGCTAGTGGCGGCGCATGCCGGCGGTGAGGGCAAGCTAGTGGCGGCGCATGCCGGCGCTGAGGGCGAGACCAAGAAGGCAGAGTAGACCGCTGGGAAGCCAGGCACCGACAATGGGCGAAAGCCTATCGTTTATTGCCAGAGAGAGGCTTACCTGCTGGAGGACGAAGTAGAAGACCACCAGCACGCCTCCGTAAACAATTGCCGTGCTGCGACTGCGGCGACTGCGGAGAAGCGCGACCGGTGCCGCTGCTAGAAGAAGCAACACACAACTGATCGGATGGGAGAACCGCCGGTAATACTGCAGGAGAAGCTCGAGAGGAACCAGTCGTCCGGTTGCCTCATAATCGTCCAGTTCTTGCCTCATTTGCGATGTCGTTTTCGAGAGATGCGAAAGAGGACCTGCCTGGATGCAAGAGATGAGGGACTTGTTGCCCCCATATCTCATGCTGGCGAAAGTTCCGCCAACCCCGCTGGAATGGGAACCGTCGCCTGCGAGTATGGACTTTGTGGTTCCCGCTTCAGAGATATCGGTGCGCTTGCCCGATGAGCCGGTGCTCTTGCCCGATGAGCCGGTGCGCTTGCCCGATGAGCCGGTGCTCTTGCCCGATGAGCCGGTG